>Ga0315288_10001338_pt1 | contig 31810 bp, 32 predicted proteins | sample YL17G11_20_MG_FD_203454 | JGI IMG/M metagenome (GOLD analysis project Ga0315288, IMG submission 203454) | Sediment microbial communities from Yellowstone Lake, YNP, Wyoming, USA - YL17G11_20 | ecosystem: Environmental > Aquatic > Freshwater > Lake > Sediment | place: USA: Wyoming | collected...
GCACGGTCACCTCGATCTTTTGCGAGGAGGTAAACTTTCCATCCGCAGTTTGGGCATCAATTTGGAAAAGATAGCTTCCAGGCTTGATGGTCTTATCCGGTTCGGCCGCAAAGATCAGGGTGCGGGTTTTGGTGGCGGGAACCGGGACGGCATTGACCGAGAAATTGGGGGCCTTAATGGAAGCTTTCCACCCCTTCGGAACTTGCGTAACCTTCAAGATAAGATCCTCATCGGTCCGGCCTTTATTCTCGGCGGTCAGATCCATCCTGACGGTTTCCCCCGGGGCAACAAAGATCCCGGAATATTCCGAATAAATGGCAATCCCCCGTTCGGGCCGGGGAAGAACATCCTTCTCCTTATCCGCTTGGGCCAGCGCAGGAGAAAATCCGCATAAGCAAACGAAGACGATGAACATAAGAATCAAAACACTTTTAGATCTCAGATTTCCCCAACTCATTTTTAACCTCCTGATGATCTTTTAGGGCTTTCTTTTGGCGATTTTCCTGGGGGTTTAGCGAAATACAGATTGACGCAGACCCCTCGGCGGTCAAATTTTGATACTAATTTTTTTCTAAAATAATTGCAATAGCTATTTTTGTCAAGTCAATTGCTAATTTTTTTTAATTTTTTTCTTGGGCTATTTTGAAGGATATCCAAAAAATGCGCCTCTGGCCTGACTTCTGGGGCAAGAGGCCCATATAGAAAAACCCGGGAAGGGTCTCTCCTTGCTTTTTCAAAAGGTTCAGGGGTCCATGGGGACCCTTTCTCAAATAAGCTTGCTGTCTCTCAAAGAAGATAATTTCCTCTATTTGCTTTCTAAATTGGATGGGCAGGCCAATCTTCACCGAAACATTTTTGACTAATACAAACCCACTAAGAAAAGTGCCATTGCGAGGAGCGGAGCGACGAAACAATCCCAATAAAAACGAGATTGCCGCGCCCTTCGGGCTCGCAATGACTTGTAACGATATTTATTGCGTTTGTATTAAATTAATAGTTTATGAACATTCATCGAAAAAATCAACCATCAATTTCATTGACGATAAGACCCCACTGAGAGGGCATTGCATCTTCAGGGAATCGTACAGATTCTTTGAGCAGATGGCCGATCCAAAACTTCAAGTCTTCCGGGAAAGCTGATAAGCCTTTCTTTCCTTTCCGATCGTGGAAGCAGGGCCGTGACCCGGAAGGACGATTAAAATTTCATCGAGAGGAAGGAGAACATTTTCTACGGAATTTACTAAATCCCCAGGGGAAGACTCCGCCAAATCCGTTCTTCCCAAACCTCCTGCCAGGAGAGTATCTCCCGTCAGCACATACCCGTCAACCAACAGGCAGATGCTCCCGGGTGTGTGACCCGGGGTATGCAGGATTTTGAGCTGCAATTTTTCATTTAGAGAAACGATCTCCCCATCGTGGAGGAGTTTGTCGGCTTGGGGTGAGACCTCACCCTGAACTTTTGGCCCTCACCGATTGAAGTTTAACGTCAAGCTCGGTCCATCAAGGGTGTGGATCAGCAGAGGAGCTCCGGTCTTCCTTTTCAGGTAGGAGTTTCCCCCCGTATGATCGGGATGAGAATGGGTATTGATAATCGATCGCACCTGCCAGCCTTCTTCCTGGATGGTTCGATACAGGCCTTTCCATTCTGCCCCCGGATCGACGATCACCGCCTCTCTGGTCTGCTCATCGGCCAGGAGGTAACAGTTTACTGAAAATGGCCCCACGGGCAGAGTCTTTATGAACATTTTTCTTACCCCCGTTTCCGGGAAAAGAAATCAGACGGCTCCAGCCTCTTTCAGCTTACCCACCATGGAGGCCTTGTCCCAAGCCCCCATATGCCGGAACACTTCTTTCCCCGATTTGTCGAAAAAGATTAAGGTGGGAATCACTTGGACGCGGTATTCGCCGGCAAGCTCCTTGTATTTATAAACATCAATAACCAAGACAGTCGCTTTACCGGTATATTCCTGCTTGATCTCCTGCAAAATCGGTCGAATCTGACGGCAGGGCATGCAGGAGTTGGCGCCAAAATCAACCAGAACTGGCCGGCCACTCGTGAGGGCTTTCTTGAATTCTTCCCCGGTATCGGTTAGGGGTGCCGGGGAAGCGGCCGCCTGCAGGCGCTTTTCATCAATCTCGATCTTGGCCTTCCCCCTGAGGGAAGCAATGTATTCTTCCATCTGGTCTTTCCCCTTCGCCTCCCGGATGGCCATTTCAATCAATGGGGCCACTTCACTCATGGGCTTTTTGCCCAATTGGTCCCGGTGCTGCCGATAAATTCCTTCCACCTCCTCCTGGTTCACCTTGACTTTATCGATAACCTCTTTCTTCAAGAGGCTCTGAATCAGGGTTATCTCCATTTCCTCTACCTTGGCTGCCGGATCCGGCTTGAGTCCTTGCCGCCTTGCTTCTTGGAGCAGTACCTCCTTGAGGATCAGCTGTTCCAAAAATTGTTTTGGATCTTCCTTGAGCAGGTCCTGGTAGGGGGCCGGGATCTTCGCCAGTTCCCTGCCGAATTGGGCCACCGTAATTTTTCGATCATTAATCATGGCGAGTTCTTGTCTCTCCGGATTCCAGGCAAAGAATTTCAAGTAGCCGAACACACCTGCGGCCACAACAATTCCTACGATAGGCAGGACCCACTTGAGAATTTTACTCCGCTTACCCATTCGCTCTTCCCCTTTCATCCTTCCAAAAATAATCCCTCTCCCCTTTCTCTCCTTTGCAAATTAGCCTTCAATACCTTTGAATAAGTAGGAATGAATAGGCTGGAGTTTGAAGAGCACAGAGGGGGCGCCTTTATGGCCGCCGGCATTGGTTGAACAGATAGCCCCTTTGGCTGATTCTCAAAGGGTAAGATTATCAGGAAATGATGGAAATGTCTATGTCAGAAGTAGGAGAATTTCATGAAATACCCCCACCAGGCAAGTTGGCCGGTGGCTCTGCCCATCAATCCTTGTCCATCGCCGCCTCGGCGGTCCACTTCCGAACTTCCTCATCTTCCGGGAGCCTAACTTCCATAGGTTCCAAAGTAAAAAGAAACCGGTTGCCCTGAGGCCCGGATTCTTTGGCCCGCCTGAGTTCCTCCTCGAGGGCATTCTTCTGCCTGGTTACATCTTGCACGGCCCGGTCAAGATCCTCGATACTCTGACCCCTCCGGCGCCCTTTGGCCGCCTGGAGGGAACGAAGATGGAGCTGGAGATTGTTGATCTTTTCCTGGATATTCTGGGCCTCTCTCTCATCTTTAAAGGAAGATCCGGGTTTCTCTACGGTCAGCCGGAGCTGTCCTACGTACATCCCTTTGGCTGAGGATTGAAAAATATGAGTCGCCTCGGTCAGGTGAGATTTCAAGATAAACCGCCCCTCATGCCCTCCCAAGATAAAATGGATCCCGGGAACCGCTTTGGCCACCATTTGATCCTTGTGCAAGCCAAGGTCGGAGAGGAGGATTACCAGATCTGCCTGCCCCTTAAGTTTTTGAATCGTCTCCTGCGCAGCCTCCACCGGGTCTTTTACCAGGATTTTCGCCCCCATGATCTTTTGGATGGTTGGCTCAATTTCTGATCTGAATTCTGGCGCAAGCAGCCCGAAGAAAGCGACCCGGATTCCGGAAATTTCCTTGATGATATATGGGGAAAATATTGGGTGCTTACTCGACGAATCCAACAGGTTGGCGGAAATCAGGGGAAGGCCCTGGGAAGTCTCTTGGCGGAGGAAATCCAAGCCCTGAATCAAGTCTAAGTCGCCCACGTTGATGGCCGAGGCCCCCATGCGCTTGTATGCGCGGCCAATCAGCCGGGCCTTGGTGAGGACCTGGTTAGAGTTCCCGCCGGCCCGGGAATCAAAGAAAAGGTCCCCCGAATCTACAACCAGGGCCTGGGCCCCCTCGGCCCGCATCCTTTCCACAAAGGCCACCCGCCGGGCGAGACCGCCCAGCATCCGGTCCCCTCATGTTGGGCAGGGAAAGAGGTGCCCGGTCACATTGTTGGCGTGGAGCAGGAGAAACTCTGCCTCCCTCGCCTTAGCCCCGGGCGTAAATACCGGAAAAATCGCCAGGACGAAAAGGGCTGTGAAGAGACCGCCCATCTGAAGGGCTCGGAGATTTATTTTCTTCCGAAGTTCCATCAAATTCCTAAATATAGTTTTCAAGATCTTCACCCCTTTTTCCAAGACTTTATCATCTTTTCGGAAGGGCCCGGAAGGAACTTCAGGGTCTTCCTGTCTTTTATATTGACCGGCTAAATCAAGTAGTCATTGCGAGGAGTCCCGCGAAACGCGGGACGGCGCGGCAATCCCGTAGGGGCAATTCATGAATTGCCCTTCCTTCAATTCGTTCGCAATGACGATTTACCGGAGGTCGACTTTCTTAAGTCTTTCATCATGAATATTTTACCACTTTTCTTAGGAAAGGACCCCCTCGATCCGCTCTCGAATTTGGTCCCTTACCCTTCTGAAAGCGGATCGCTTTTCTTCGTCACTGCCCGTGACAGCCGTTGACCCGTCAAACCCCATATGGAGGCGCTCTTTTGTACTCGCCTTATGAAGAAAGTCACCCGGCTAACTATCCAGGCCATTGTCGGAGTAATGTTGATCATCGTCGGCTTTATCATGGTTTCTTTTGCTCAATAGCCTTCCGAGGAGAAAAGTGACCATTACGATAATCCCCACCCCCAAACCCGAAGAAAGGATATAACCAAGGCTGGATTTGGCCAATCCCTGGCCCTCCCAGTTTTTCAGATTATAGTCAGGAACGGGAGCAGACCAGAGGTCGGCAAATTTCCTTAGCCCCGCCGGGATGAATCCGAGCATCTTCTCGATTTCGGCCAGGCTCCACTCCCCCCAGGCTGGACCGGACTTGAACACTTCGGGGAGAACCAATCCAAGGGGCGAAATCAAAATTAATAGAATTAAGCCCCACCAGAGTCTTTTCGTCCCTTTCATTGTTTCCTCCCCATTGGCTCCAGCATAGAAGGGTCAGAACGCTGGAAGTAGATGACCAGCAGGCCCGTGAGTACCGCCTCTATAATGCCGAACAAGAGAAGATGCTGGGCGGCCATGACCGGGACTGCCACCTCCAGAGGATAGGGGAAATAGAGCGGCCGCCCATCCGACCCTTTTGCGATAAGCGGCTGTAGGCCAAACATGATTGCCGTGGTCACTGCGGCCACATTCAGCCCGATGTATCCGGCCACCGCCCCCGCGATCCACCTGCGGCGCGAGGTCAGCGCTGCCCCTTGGCTGAGCAGGCGGTAAACCAGGTACCCGACCATCGGCATCACGAAGGCGATGTTGAAACAATTAGCGCCGATGGCCGTGATCCCGCCATCCCCGAAGAGCAAAGCCTGAATGACCAGAGCGATAGAAATGGCGATCAGGGCTGGCCAGGGGCCGAGGAGAATGGCCACGATCACCCCTCCCACCGCATGGCCGGTGGACCCGCCCGGGATGGGAATGTTGAACATCATGATTACGAAGCTGAAGGCCGCACCCAGGGCCAGAAAAGGAACCTGGCGCTGCTTCAGAGTACGGCGCACGATTTTTGAGGCCAAGGCCCAGATAGGGACCATTACCGCATAAAAAGTCCCGTACGTCGCCGGGCCAAGGTATCCATCGGGAATGTGCATATCATCCTCCTTCGTGCCCAGCCGTTTGTGGGTGGCCCCTGGTTATTGGAATTTAATGGTGATCCCGGCGGTAAAGCCATAATCCGGGGCTGCCCGGTTCAGGCCAAAATACACGGCCGCGTCCAGGATCACTTTACCCTCCTGAAATTGCAGACCCAGAAGGGCATTCCATGGATCATCCCCAAAATAAGAGTTAAGATTCGGGCCGCCGCGTATTTCACCCACAGCCAGAACCCCTTTTTTCACTTCATATTCAGCAGCCAGGCCGAGAATAAGTTCATCCATAGCCCCCTCTTTTCCAATATGGGTATAGCCCAGGTTGAAATGGAGATTCATTCTTTCGAAGGATTTGCTGAAGACTGCGACCAAACTATAATCGGCTTTTCCGGAACCCAAGCCCTTACTTTCACTGGCCGCAGGGATTTTCAACTGGGGCTTTATCGTAAAGGCCGGATAATAAGTTCCTTCTCCCCAGACCCGATATTTCAAATAAGCCACGACATCTGTCCAACCATCCTCCCGACCGTCATCGGGGATGTCTTTAAAAATGTATCCGCTGGCCACCGCCACTTCCGCCCGCTCTGTTAGACCATAGGCCAGTTGGGCACTGGGGATAAAATTTTTGTCGGCGTTATTTTCCCGAAAATAATCAACAGCCAATTCTAACTCGAAAAGTCCTTTCTCAACGGTCCCGGCATCCTCAGTAATCAAGGGCCGGCCAGCAAATGCCGGGGAAGGGCTCAGGCTCCACAAGGCGAGCAAAGCCGTCCCCACCATCCATATCCTTCTGATTTCGCCTACCAGATTGCCGCAGTGATTGAACATGGTCTCTACCAGTAGGTCTGTGGAAAACCCAAAACCGTCGCCTTTCTGCCCATACAAAACCCCAAAGCAAATGCGAAGATTTTGGAAAAAGGGGGATTTTGTGGTACGTTTTTTAAATTTCGTGCTATCACCATTTTAGAAAAATTGGGCGTTCTGATCAAGTCAAATCTTTTACGGTGGTGATCAAGGAAAGTTTCCCATGCTTTACCCCTCGACCCCAGGCAGCCCATCACTGATTTTTTATTTCTTCGCCTTTCTCCCTGACCATCAAAACCCATAGGCGAGAGTTCTTTATTGACTTTTGGCAGGCAAAAGTTTATTTATAATCCCATCCAGAAAATCCATTTGGAGGAGGCTAAAATGCTGAAAACTAGAATGACCGAAATGTTTGGAATCCGGCACCCGATCATGCTGGCTGGAATGAACTGGATCACAGAACCGAATCTGGTGGCGGTGGTTTGCAACGCGGGGGGACTGGGCACTCTGGCTATCGCCCAATTTAGCCCGGAGGATGCCAGGAAAAGCATCCGCAAAGTCAGGGAATTGACGAATAAGCCCTTCATGATCAACCAGCCGCTCGCCTTCGGCACGGCGAAGGAAAATATTCAGGTCGCGCTCGAGGAAAAAGTTCCCTTCATAAATTATGCTCTGGGGAAACCCTGGTTTATCGATCAGGTTCACGCCTATGGCGGAAAAGTCGTCGGCACCACGGCGATCGCCAAGCATGCCCAGAAAGCGGCAGAATTGGGATGCGATGCCGTCATCGTTACGGGACATGAGGCGGCGGCCCATGGGGCGGACGGGACTTCGTTGGTTCTGATTCCCCTGGTGACCAGCCTGGTGAAAGTCCCCGTCATCGCGGCCGGCGGCTTTTACGACGGCCGGGGCCTTGCGGCCGCGTTGGCTCTGGGTGCCGAAGGAATATCGATGGGTACTCGATTCATCCTGACGAAAGAAAGCAACGTCCACGAGCGCTTCAAACAGCGTTGCCTTAAGGCAACGGAGCAGGACACTCTTTATAGCACGGTCTTTGATGGGATGCCCGGGAGAGCTCTGAAGACGAAGAAGGCTGAAGAGCTGGTGAAAGGAGAATCCTTTGGTCTATTGAAGGCGGTGCCCAATGCGCTCCGAGTTAAAAAGATTATGAACCAATCATGGGGCCAGTTTGTGGTGAATGCCTTCAAGATGATGGGGGGCGAGGAAGGGCGGAATGTTATGCAGCTTGCCTATATGGCCAGTGGAGCCATCCGGCAGCAGAAAGCCATCTATGAGGGTGATGAGCAGGAAGGGGTCCTTTTTTGCGGGCAGGTAACCGGGGCGACCAAGGATCTCCCTTCGGTCAAGGAGCTCATTGACCGGACCGTCGCCCAAGCTGAAGAGGTACTGAAAAAGGGCCCAAGCAAGGTGATTTCTTAGAGCCCAGGGCAGCAATCCAATCACCGGCGTATATGACGGGGGGATTTTTAAATGGAGTTTAAGACGATCAAGTATGAGGTAAAGGAAAAAGTCCTAACCATCACCCTAAACCGGCCCGAAAGGCTCAATGCCTTTACGGGTGGGATGATGAATGACCTTATCAGGGCCTTCGACCAAGCAGATCAAGATGATGGAGTTCGAGTAGTCATCGTGACCGGGGCCGGCAGAGCCTTTTGTGCCGGGATGGATCTGAACCCCGACGTTAAACCAGTAATGGAAAACCAATCCATTCGGGAGCATCGCGACGGCGGAGGTCTAACGACGCTGAGGATTTTTGAGACGAAAAAACCGGTCATTGCCGCCATAAATGGCCCTGCCGTCGGTGTGGGAATAACCATGACGCTGCCCATGGACGTCCGCATCGCCTCAGAGACCGCAAGGATCGGATTCGTTTTTGTCAGACGGGCTCTTGTGCCGGAGGCCTGTAGCAGTTGGTTCTTGCCTCGGCTTGTCGGGATGGCCCAAGCGATGGAATGGGTGATGACGGGAAGAATCTTCTCTGCCCAGGAAGCTCTCCAGGGGAGGCTGGTGAGCCGGGTTGTACCCCCCGAACAGCTTCTCCCGACAGCCCTGGAACTGGCCCGAGAAATTGCCGATAACACGTCTGCGATATCCATTGCCCTTACGCGACAAATTCTCTGGCGGATGGCCGGGGCGGACCACCCGATCGAGGCCCACAAGATTGATTCCAAATGTGTATTTTACCTGGGTAAATCCCCCGACTTTCGGGAAGGGGTGGCCTCTTTTATGGAGAAACGGCCGCCTCGCTTCGAGATGAAGCCCAGCGAAGATATGCCGGATTTCTATCCCTGGTGGAAAGATCGGGCCTTTTAAGTAAAGGTCGAGGAATCCACTCGGACAAAGGGTTGCGGCCCGCTCTCTCCGCAGAGGAATTGCTACCCCATTTTGTTCAGGCAAGACGACCCCCGCCTGGGCCCGGGGGTCACCTGAAGTTCAACTATTATATCAACTCGCCCCTTCGGCCATCCTTTTTCAAGATTGGGACTGAGAGAACATATTCATCCATTCCTTTAGCCCCACGCGAATCATCATCATGGCAAAGGCCGCCAATAACAGGGAAGAGACCTTGGCGACTCCTTTGGTACCCCCTTCTTTCAGCAGTTGTATGATCCATTGGGATTGACTGAAGACGAGCCAAACAATCAGCAAGTTGAAGACGAGACAGACCATGGTGGCCGCATAGCCATAGGTAGGCACAATCATCAGTAGGAGAGTGAGAACAGCCGGCCCAGTTATCAAGGGAATTCCAATGGGTACGACGCCCAAGGTCTCCTTGGGGAAGGTTCGGGTTCTGTCGGGGAAGATCAAATCGACAATGGCGATAATGAAAAGGAGGATTCCCCCGGCGATCTTAAAATCAGAGACGGAGATCCCCAGCAGGTTAAAGACCCACCTCCCAGCTGCCAGAAATCCGATACTCACCAGAAAGGCGGTCAGGGTCGATTGACGGATCACCCTTCTTCGTTCAGACGGCTCCATCTCTGAGGTGAGGGAGACAAAAATGGGAAGGATCCCTAAGGCATCGAAGGCGACAAAAAGGGGGATGAAAGGCAAGAATATCTCTAAGGAGATCAGTTCCTTCCAAATGCTATTCAGCAAACCCATGGGAATAGGATACAAAAAAGAACGGAATGAAACAAGGACATTCCGGTGGCCCTTACCCATTCCATTTACCTAAATCTGAAACAGGCCCCCAAGCTGCCTTACCCCCCATTCGGAGTTATGAAGAATTCTGAGCAGTCTCAGCAAGCCCGAACAGGTATCCGGCACTCCCGTGGATAGGTTTCAGGGTCTATTTCTTTTTATTCTTCCTGGGGGCGCAAGGGTGCTTTTCTGCGGACCCGTGACCCTCTTTGATTTGTTTGGGGCGGCAATCCTTTGGTTGGCCTTTTAATTTTTCGGGCGACTGACATCCGCCTTTCTGTCCGGCGCAGCACATCATTTCTTTCCCCCCTTTCGCTGAGATTTTTTCCGGAATCCCTGCTGGCTGAAGGCGGTCTGCGGCCGCGCCCAACGATTTTCTCTCTTTCAGGCGGACCATCTCCTCCGGGGACTCCTGATATCTTTCCAGAGTGTTGAAGAACCGATCCAGCAGATCCCCGCCAAATGTGGGCACCAGGAAGATGTGGGTGTGGGGAATTCTTCTTCCCCGGGCATACATGCAGACGAAATCCGGGTGGAAGGCTCTCATGATCTTCCGGGCGATCACCCTAGCCACGCTGAAAAGACTCTTCGTCTCCTCCTCTGTCAACTCGTGCCACCACGGAACATGCCTCTTCGAAAGGACCAGGCAGTGACCTTGGGTGAAAGGATGGATGTCCAGTATCCCCAGGGATTGTTCATCCTCGTAGATCCGGTAAGCCTGCGCCTTTCTCTCCACAATCTCGCAAAAAATGCAATTTGAGGGTTTGAATGAATTCTTTTTCCGGATCAGGGGTCTTTTGATTCCCCCCTTCTTCTTCTCCATTTTTTCTCCATTCCAAATCATCCCGCAGAAAAGAAAGAACCAGTCCCTAAGGCGGAGGGTCAATTCCGCCGAAAATCAAATTTGGCCAAGAACAGTCGAATGAAAAACGACAACGGGGAACGACCTTAGGAGCCTTTGCACTCCTTCTTTAAATACTCATGCAGGCGCAGGTGTACTTCTTTGGGCAATGGTTCGCTGCTGGCGTATTTATAGAGGGTGATGGTCTTCTTGAGGGTATTCACAAAGACCAGGCAGGGATGGCAATCTTCCATGTGACGTTCCAAGTCCTGGCAGAGCATAGGATCCAGCTCGCCGTCGATATACTCGGAAAGCTTCTCCAGGATGTCTTTGCACTTCATGACTTCCCTTCCTCTAAAATCGCAGTGATGTCAAAATCCCTTTCCGCAGAGTCCCCAGAGCCTTTCAGACGGCTCCCGGCCCCTTCAGACTTTCCTTTTTTGGAAATAGCTCGAAAGCATTCCCCGGAGCGCAAGGCGGGCGCGGTGTAACCTGGATTTCACAGCCGCCACCGAAATTCCCAGAGCCTCCCCCGCCTCCGAGTTAGAAAAACCTTCGATATCTCGCAGGACAAAAACCGCCCGATGCTCAGCGGGCAGCTTCTCCAAGGCCTCAAGCATTTTCTCCCTGGATTCCTTGTTCAGGAGCACTTCTTCAGGCTTATCCGGCCAGTCCTGGATTTGGGGATGTCCCCCTTCTTCCTGTCGGGGAATATATTCTTCCAGGGGCAGTAATTTTGCGGGTTCGGTTTCGCGGTGTCGGATTTTCATCAGGCAAACGTTCGTGGCCAAGCGAAAGAGCCAGGTAGAAAAAGTCGAACGACCCTCGAAGCCCTTCAGCCCCCGATAAACTTGAAGGAAAGTCTCTTGCAATGCATCTTCGGCATCTTCTTGCTTGCGCAACATGCGCATGGACAAACGATATACTTTTCCTTCGTAACGATTCACCAGCGCTTCGAACGCTTGGTAATCACCCGCTCTGACTTTTTCGAGGAGTGTCTGATCCGAAAAATCCAATATTTAGGTGCCTTTCATGCGAAAAGGGTTCCCTTTTAGGGTTTAAAGGGAGCCAAAGTTCTTAAAGTTGCCAAAGTGGTAATCTTAATAATCCTGAATTAATCCAGTTTGCCCTTGGTGAAGCCATACTTGCCGATTTCTTCCCCAACGCTCCAGTACTCCATTGCTCCCGGGCAGAAAGTGAAAAGCCGGCACTTCTGGATGTCCATCCTTCCTTTCTCGTTCTGAACTTCCTCATCCATATGCGCGGCTACCACTTCCCCCAGGAAGAGGTCATGGCTCCCTAGAGAAAGGGTCTGCTTCACCCGGCATTCCAAGTTCACCGGGCACTCTTTGATCAAAGGCGCCTTCAATTTATCAGCGGGAAGAGGGGTGAGCTTGGTCGCCGAGAATTTATCCACCTTACTCCCGGAGGCAACTCCACAGAAATCCATCTCCTTCAGAATCGCCCTCGTAGGCAGGTTGGCCACAAATTCTCCAGTCTTCTTGATGATCCCGTACGAATGGCGTTCGGGCCGGATGGCAATAGAGATCATCGGTGGATCGGAGCTGGCCACCCCCACCCAGGCCAAGGTGATGATGTTCGGTTTTCCTCCCTCATCCTGACAGGTGACCAGAACCACAGGGGTTAATAAAAGGGCGCTCGTGGGTTTTAAGCTTTTTTTGGCCATTTTTTCCTCCAAGGCTTCCTTTGGGTTTTATAGTGAACGGCTTAATGGGGTTGGGTATTCATTGAATTATGATGGCGAACGAAGTGAAGTAGGGGCAATTCATGAATTGCCCCTACGAGATGGCGGCGTCGCCGCCCTCCTCGCATGACTATTTTATCATCTTGTCGTTCACCAAAATTTGTCATTATCTTTTCTCAGTTCAACATTCATTTCCCCTCATCGGTCTGGGTCCGCAGAGGAAAAGTGGCTCCTCGAAGGACTTGAACCGAATATACCCAAGATCAACCTTTCTTTCAAGATCTTTTCTTCGGGGAAAATTTTTGCCCTTGATTGATTCTAAAAATTTTTGTAAAATCATTGGCACTGTTTTGGGGAAGGGCCGAGGTGGGTAAAGGCTCTTCCTTATATCAGGGTTCGTGGATATTTCGAGTAACTATGATCAAACAAATCGAACGCCAGGTCCGTGATCTGCAGAAGGAGTTGTTGGAGGTTCAGAAAGAACGGAATTCGTTCCGCCTTCAACCTTGCCGGGGAGACGTAGAGATCCGCAAGAAGGATGATGTGCTCCGGGCCCTGGATAAGCGCATTGAATCCCTCCACGAGAAGATCCGGGAGCTGGAGAGAAAACGCCGGGAGATGATGTCGGAAGCGGTTAAAAAAACGGGTTATGAATCTCCTTTTAATTGAAGTTTTCGGTATCGGTAAGGCCAAAACCGAGATGGATATTCTCTACGTCAGCATGAATCACCCCTTAAAAAAAGCCTTTTAAATTTTAAAGTTGCATCAAAACGGAGTTCTTGATATATTTTGTTTGCATCAATTGGTATATTTGATGGATTCGTAAAAAGTCTTTTTGGTCCCATTTTTATCATTCCCGCGAAAGCGGGAATCCATCCCGCCGAAGGCGGGACTGCTTTCGCAGGAGTGACGGCTTTCCCGACTTTTTACGAGATCATCATATTCGGTTCGCCCAAAATATTTTACCTAACAAATTTGGATAAGGAGAAGGAGAGAAATGACCAAGTTTCAACTCATTCAGAAACTCATGGAGAAGTCGAACACTCTCGCCCAGCAGGATGCCAAAGCCATAGTGAACACGGTCTTTTCCTCCATGACCAATGCTCTGGCCAAGGGAGAGCGGATCGAAATTCGCGGTTTTGGTAATTTCACCGTGCGGACCTATCAACCCTATCAGGGGCGGAATCCGCGTACGGGCGCAAAAGTGGACGTGGCGCCGAAAAAATTGCCCTTCTTCAAGGTGGGAAAGGAATTGAAAGAGCGGGTAGATAATCCACCCCCCCGCTGAGCGGAACCCTTCTGTTCTAACACCCTTGCCCCGGAGGGATTTCTTACTTACGTTTTCTTCTCTGGATACGGGTCTTCTTCAGGAGCTTGCGGTGTTTATGCTTGGAAATCTTCTTCCGTCTCTTCTTGACTACGCTTCCCATAAGATCACTCCTAGGTCATCAACTGCCGTTACCGGCCTATGTCTTCCGATTTATTTTTTTTCGCCAAGCTTCCAAGCGCTGGCCGATGATTTTTTCCAGGCCCCGGTCTGTGGGGTGATAATAGCACCGGACCCCAAGGTCTGTGGGAAAATATTCTTGCTCGACCATCGCCTCCGGGTAATCATGAGCATATTTATAACCCCGGCCATAACCGAATTCCTCCATCAGCTTGGTCGGCGCATTGCGGATGTGCAGAGGAACAGGAAGGGCTCCTTTCTCCTGGACATCCCTCCGGGCTCTTTTGTAAGCCAGGTAGACCGCGTTGCTTTTGGGCGCTGTGGCTAAGTAGAGGGCGGCTTCAGCCAGAGCCAATTCCCCTTCGGGGATGCCGATAAAATGAAAGGCCTGCATGGATAAAAGGGCGATGTGTAAGGCCTGCGGGTCAGCGAGGCCAACGTCCTCGGAAGCAAAGCGAACCATCCGGCGGGCCACGTATAGAGGGTCTTCTCCGGCCTCGATCATTCTGGCCAGCCAATAGAGAGCTGCATCGGGATCGCTTCCCCGCAGGCTTTTATGGAATGCGGAGATGACATTGTAATGCTCCTCTCCCTCCTTGTCGTAGAGCAAGGCCTTGCGCTGCATGGCCTCCTCGGCGATGGGCAGAGAGATGACTCTATAGCCATCAGGGCCTGGCGCCGTCGTCAGGACGGCCGCCTCCAGCGCATTGAGCGCCACTCGGGCATCTCCATGGGCCATCTCGCTCAGGTGCTTCGTAGCTTCAGCAGCTAATCTAGCCTTGAGTTTCCCCAGCCCTCTTTCGGCATCTTCCAGCGCTCGGGCAAGGATGCGTCCGATCTCTTCCGCTGTCAGTCCCCTCAGGGTAAGTACCTTGCAGCGCGACAGAAGCGCGGAGTTCACCTCGAAAGAAGGGTTTTCCGTTGTGGCCCCGATCAGCACAATCGTACCCCGTTCCACGGGGGGCAGGAAGGCATCCTGCTGAGCCTTGTTGAAACGGTGGATTTCATCCACAAAAAGGATGGTTCGCCGTCCCCGGGACTTTTGCTCCTCCGCTTCCTGGATGACTAGACGGATCTCCTTTACCCCGGAAAGCACAGCAGAGAACGCCAGGAAGTGGGATCGGGTGGAACGGGCGATGATGTTGGCCAACGTCGTCTTTCCCGTGCCCGGAGGCCCCCAGAAAATCAGCGATTGCAGCTGATCCTTCTCGATCAAAGAACGCAAAAAACGCCCGGGCCCCAAGAGGTGCTCCTGCCCGATGAAATCTTCCGGGCGATCTGGGCGTATCCGATCTGCCAAAGGAATGAGATCTTTCTTTTCTTCCGTTTTTTTTCTCGGGGCTTCAAAAAGCTCCATGGGCAGACTGAATTCTCCTTGGAATAGCGATCCAGATTAACACAGAAATGGCATCCTTTCAACGCAAATTCGTGGGTGAAATAGGTCAGCGGAATTCCTTGTGGACAGGTCATTCCTTTTGTGGTAAAAAATCTTAAATTCCCAGTTCGGAAAATGGGTTCAAGGATTCCCAGGTTCTGGGACGTCCGGGTGCATGTGGACTGGATTCATAGGCTCTTCAACCTCTTGAACCCCAGGTCCGCGGGGTTTTTTTTATCTGCGGAGGATTAGGTGCTGCGCCGTATCGGGATCGTGGTCAAACCCAATAAGCCTGATGCCATCTCCTTGGCCAAAGAGCTTATCGGATGGCTGGGGAAGCGAAATGTCCAGGTTTATGTGGACGAAGCCATCGCTCCGGAAATAAACCATCCTCTCCATTGCGCCCGGTCAGAGATCAGCCGATGGGTTGACTACTTGATTGTTCTGGGCGGCGATGGCACCCTGCTCAGTGCTGTTCGGGCTATGGAGGGCGAGAATGTTCCCATCCTAGGGGTTAACCTGGGTGGGTTGGGCTTTCTGACCGAGACGACCCTCGAGGAACTTTACCCGGTTTTAGACAAAATCCTCGAAGGAAAGGCGGAGGTCGAGAAACGCATGAAACTCTGCGCTACCGTCCTGCGGCAGAGTCAGCGGGTTGGCGAATATTCAGTACTCAACGACGTGGTCATATCCAAGAGCGTTCTGGCCCGGATCATCCACCTGCGCAATAGTATCAACGGGGCTTACGTCACCACTTATCGGGGGGATGGGGTGATTATTTCCACCCCCACTGGTTCGACGGCTTATTCCCTCGCCGCCGGAGGTCCCATCATCTATCCTTCCATGGATTCCATCCTGATCACCCCGATTTGTCCCCATGCATTGACCAACAGGCCGCTGCTCATCCCCGACCGGGACACTGTGGAGTTCACCCTGGAGTCTGAGGAAGGCGACGTCCAGTTGACCTTCGACGGACAGGTCGGCTGCGCCCTGAACCCCTTCGATAAGGTCATCGTTACCAAGGCCAAGGATCATGTCTTTTTCATCAAATCTCCCTTTAAAGATTACTTCCAAATCCTGCGCACCAAATTTAAATGGGGAGAGCGCTGATGGGAGGCTGGGAGAGGCCTTAGATGCTGACCGAGCTGAACATCAAAAACTTTGCCATCATCGACCAACTGCGTGTCACCTTCGGGACCGGGTTTAACGTCCTCACCGGGGAAACCGGCGCGGGAAAATCAATTCTGGTTGATGCCCTCAACCTCCTCCTGGGAGGCCGAGCCTCCGCGGAAATGATCCGCACCGGCCAGGAAGAAGCCTCTGTAGAGGCCTTTTTTGACCTCCCGGAAGAGGATGTCCTGAAAGCTCTGAACCAGCTGGACCTGAAGAAATCGGACGGGCTGCTGATTCGGCGCCTCATCCACCGCTCCGGAAAATCGCGGGCCTACCTCAACGGAAGTTCCATCACCCTGCACATGATCGAGGAGCTCGGGGAGAAGTTGATCAACATCTACGGACAACACGAACATCAACATTTTCTCGACCCTCTCCGACATATAGACATCCTCGACCATTCTGGCAACCTTTTCCCTTTGCGCCAAGCTTTCCAGGAGGTCTTCACCCAGTGGTCAAAAGCTACCTCTGAACTTGAGGAATGGATGGCCAAGCAAAGACAACGTTCCGACCGCCTGGAGCTTTTGGCTTTTCAATCGAAGGAGATCAGCAGGGCCAACCTGAAGCCGGGTGAGGAGGAAGAGCTGATCTCCGAACGCGGCCGCTTAGTCCATGCCGAAAAGCTCCACTCCATCGCCCATTGCGGCGCCGAGGTTCTCTACGGGGAGAGTGGGTCTGTAGTCGAACGCCTAAAGTCCATCCTGCAACGGCTGCGGGAGGGGGGGAAAATGGACCCCGCCTTAGGTCTTTGGGCTACGGCGATTGAGTCTGCCCTTTTCCAGGCGGAGGACGTGGCGACCTCCCTACGGTCCTACGGAGAAAAAATTCATTTCGATCCCCGGCGTTTGGAAACCGTCGAATCCCGCCTGGACGAGATCAATAAGCTCAAACGTAAGTACGGGCCTTCGCTCGGGGAGGTGCTGACCTACAAAGAAAAGATCGATCAGGAGCGGAAAGGCCTGGAAAGCGTAGAGGAAAAAATTTCCGAGCTTGCAAACAGCGCCGCCGCCCTCCACGCTCGGGCCCTATCTTCCGCCAGAGAGCTCTCTCAGCGAAGAAAGAAGGTTGCTGAAGAGCTCTGCGGCAAGGTAGAGACGGAACTTTCCACCTTGGGCATGAAAAAGGTCCGCTTTGGAGTACGAGTAGAGATGGAGCATCCCCAGAAGGCCGACGAGCCTGCGGAAGCGCGGGAGGAAACGCCTCGACTAAATGAAAAAGGAATGGACCGGGTGGAGTTTCTCATCTCTCCAAACCCGGGGGAGGATCTGAAACCATTGGCCAAAATCGCTTCTGGGGGAGAACTCTCCCGGATTATGTTGGCCATGAAACGCATCTTCGCCGAGGAAACCTTGGTTAGGACTCTGATCTTCGACGAAGTGGACGCCGGGATTGGGGGGGGAACCGCCGAAGTAGTGGGCCGGAAGCTGAAAGAGATTTCCCGCCAGCACCAAGTTTTTTGCATCACCCACCTGGCTCAAATTGCTTCCTTTGCCGACGCTCACTATAAGGTCTCCAAGAGAACCCAGGGAGGAAGAACCTTTGTAGAGGTAAGGTGTTTGAATGAGGAGGAGCGCCTGGAAGAGGTCGCCCGCATGCTCGGCGGACTTAAGATTACGGGAAAAACCCTTGACCATGCTCGGGAAATGCTCAAAAATGCCCTCAAGGGATAGAAGCAAAAAACCACGAGTTATTAACACCCCCACCCTCCCCCTTCCCCATCCAGGGGGAGGGAATTTTGGAGCCCCTCAGTATCCCCCTCCCCTGGCGGGATGGGGTTGGGGGGAGGGGGATAAAAAAGGAAATTCCTATACTACAAATTAGGAAACCTTTGGAAGCGATGATTCGCAAAGCTAAAATCACCGATGTTCGTGAAATCCAGAAGCTGATTGAGCTTTCGGCCAAAAAAGGGGAGATGCTCTCCCGTTCTCTAAGCGAACTCTATGATAACCTCCGGGATTATTATGTCTTCCAAGAGGAGGGGGTCGAGCTGATCATCGGCACCTGCGCTATGCATATTTGTTGGGAAGATTTATCTGAGATTCGCTCCCTTGTCGTCCGGGAAGAATACAACCGGCAGGGCATCGGAACCAAGCTCGTCGAGGCCTGCCTCTCCGAAGCCATCAGCCTGGGGATTTACCGCATTTTCGCCCTGACCTATAAGCCAGATTTCTTCCGTAAGTTTGGCTTCCAGGTTGTGGATAAGGCTGCTCTACCCCACAAGATCTGGGCCGATTGCATTAAATGTGTGAAGTTTCCCGAATGCGACGAAGTGGCCGTACTTTTAGAAGTTTAAGGGTTTGCTGCGTCATGCTGATAAAAAGAATCATAATTTCAATGCCTTAAAAGAAATGTAAAGAAAAATACTTGACAAGAATTCGCCCTCGTGGTAAAGGAAGGCCCTCAAATAAGGTAACCTTAATAAGTCGCCAGATTCACCAAAACCGAAGAATAACCCGGATTTTTTCGGGCCCGGATTATTATCTATGCCTGTGGAGGGGGAGTTGGCTAAGAAATCCTATACGGTTTTGATTCTTTCCCAAAAGACGGCCCGGGCTAAAAGACTCATTCTTTCCCCTCTCGTCCTCAAGATTGCCTCTGTTGTCTTGGGCATCGCCATCTTGGTTTCTGCGTACGTCATCTACGATTATGTCATTTACAAGAAGCAAGTTGCCGAGCTGCAGGCCTTGCGGATGGAAACTTTTTCTCAGCAGAAAGAGATCCACCTTTTTCTGGAAAAGATCACCCTCCTGGAAGAGCAATTGAAGAAGCTTAAAGAGATGGAAAAACAGATGGAGAAGGACCTGGAAGATGTCAAAGATTTGAAAAAAGCAAAGAAAAATGCCCCGGTTGTTCCCCGGAAAAAGACCTCCATTAACACAGAAGAAGTTCAGAAAGAGATTGCCTCCTTCCGAGATGAGGAAGTTTCCATCCTAGAGAAGGAGAGGTCCCGACTGGTTAGCCGTCTGCACCATGATCTCATGGAGTTGCGCAAGGAGGCCTTCCAAAGAGAACAAAATCTGAAGGAACTCCATGAGTTTCTCCAGGCTCAGAAATCGGTCCTCCTGTCTACCCCATCCTTATGGCCGGTTTTGGGGCGCATCACTTCGGGGTTTGGGGATACTCGCCAATCTTCTTCCTCAGGGGGAACGAGACCCCACTTAGGCGTGGATATCTCTGTCCCCCCGGGAACTCCCATTGTGGCCCCTGCAAATGGAGTGGTGAGTTTCTGCGGAAGAGAATCAGAGTATGGCCTCTTGATTTGCATCGATCATGGCCACGGGTTTTCCACCTTTTATGGCCACCTGAAAGAATATTCAGTCCAGGTCGGAGATAATGTGCGAATCGGCCAGATCCTCGGGTTCGTGGGTAACTCGGGGAACAGCACAGGTCCCCACCTGCATTATGAAGTGCGCGCACAGGGAAATCCAGTCAACCCCCTTCGCTATCTCAACTAACCATCTTATTTCCCCCCTTCCTTTGGCAATAAAAATGTGCTAAAGTTTAAAAGGGTTTGAAGGCTCGACCCCGATAAGAAATCCTTTATCGGGGTTTTTGTTTGACCCTCCGGTTGAGGAAAAGTATGTTCACTAACCCTCTGAAAAAAATATTCGGCAGCAAGAACGAACGGGAGCTCAATCGCCTGAGGCCCCTGGTCGAGGCCATCAACGAACAGGAGCCGGCGCTCATGAAATTGAGCGATGGACAGCTACAGGCCAAGACCGCAGAGTTTCGCGAGCGCCTTTCCCGGGGAGAAACCCTTGACGATCTGCTGGTCGAGGCCTTCGCCCTGGTGCGAGAGGCTTCGCGCCGGACCTTGGGCCAGCGCCATTTCGATGTGCAATTGATCGGCGGTATGGTCCTCCACCAGGGGAAAATCGCCGAGATGAAAACCGGCGAAGGAAAAACATTGGCGGCGACCCTGCCGGTTTACTTGAACGGCCTTTCGGGTAAGGGGGTCCATGTAGTTACGGTGAACGATTATTTGGCCAAGCGCGATGCAGCCTGGATGGGGGCCATTTACCAATTCCTGGGCCTTTCTGTGGGCGTCATCGTCCACGAGCTCGACGACGCTGAGCGCCAGCAAGCTTACCGTTGCGATATTACCTACGGCACAAACAACGAATTCGGGTTTGACTACCTGCGCGACAACATGAAGTTTCGCATGGAGGACATGGTCCAGCGTGACCTGAACTATGCCATCGTGGACGAAGTGGATTCCATACTCATCGATGAAGCCCGGACTCCGCTGATCATCTCCGGTCCGATCGAACAAATGGACGAGGGATTCTACGAAGAACTGAAGCCTTTGGTCATCCGCTTGCGCCAGAATCAGAGCCGCCTGGCCCAGACCATCTTCGATGAGGCCGTCAAACTCCTCGAAGAAGACCCGGAAAGTGAAGAGGCCATCGAGAAACTTCTGCTGGTCAAGCGCGGAGACCCGAAGAATTCTCGCTTTCTGGACTTGATCGCCCAAAAACCTGCCCTGAAAACCCGCCTTGACCGCCTGGAGTCTTACCTTTCCGGGCAGAAAATCCTCTCCCAGTTCGATGGGAAGCTCTTTTGCGCCATCGATGAGCGATCCAACGCCGTTGAGATGACCGAAAATGGTTTGGAACTTCTCTCTAAAGGACGGGCCGATGCCTTCGTGGTCCCCTCCCTGGAAGAAGGATACCAAGCAATCGATAGCAACGATGGGCTGGGCCCATCAGAAAAAATTGAGGCCCGCCGCGAGCTGGAGCTTGGTTACCGCCAAACTTCGGAGCGTATCCACACCATCCACCAGCTCGTCAAGGCCTATTGGCTCTTCCAGAAAGATGTCAACTACGTGATCAAAGACGGCCAAGTGATCATCGTCGATGAATTTACCGGCCGGATGATGCCCGGACGCCGCTGGAGCGATGGCTTGCATCAAGCGATCGAGGCCAAGGAGGGGGTGAAAGTTGCCGAGGAGAACCAAACCCTAGCCACGATCACTTTTCAAAATTACTTCCGCATGTTCAAGAAGCTGGCCGGCATGACCGGCACGGCCGACACCGAAGCCCAGGAATTTAAGAAGATCTACAACCTGGATGTCGTGGTCATCCCTACGAACATGCCCATGATCCGGGAGGACTTTGCGGATGTCATCTACCGCACTCAGCGGGAGAAATATAGAGCCGTGGTGGAGGAAGTAAAGGACTGCTATCACCGGGGTCAGCCCGTTCTGGTGGGCACGATCTCTATCGAGAACTCGGAGAAGTTATCTCAGATGCTCAAACAAGAAAAGATCCCCCACCAAGTCTTGAACGCCAAGTACCACGAGATGGAGGCCAACATCATCGCCCAGGCGGGTCGGTATCGGTCGCTGACCATCTCTACCAACATGGCCGGACGGGGCACGGACATCATGCTTGGGGGGAACTCGGAGATGCTGGCCCGCGAGGAGGCCCGGCGCCGCAAACTGGATCTTTCCACGGAGCTTGAAGCATTCCGGAAGATCTCGGAGGAGATGCGCGGCATAACCGGTCAGGAGTATAAGAATGTAATTTCGGTCGCCGGCCTGCACGTCCTGGGCACGGAGCGCCACGAGTCTCGGCGCATCGACAACCAGCTCCGCGGCCGCTCCGGGCGCCAAGGGGATCCGGGGACTTCCAGGTTCTACCTCTCCTTGGAGGATGACCTGCTGCGTATTTTCGGCTCCCAGCGAATCTCCGGAGTGATGAGCCGATTGGGGATGGAAGAGGGCCAGCCCATCGAGCATTCTTTGATCAGCCGGGCGATCGAGAACGCCCAGAAACGCGTGGAAGCCCACAATTTTGACATCCGTAAGCACCTCCTGGAGTACGACGACGTCATGAACAAGCAGCGGACGGTGATCTACGAGCAGCGCAAACGGGTCCTGGCCCAGGAGGGGGTTGCCGAAGATCTTCAGGAAACCATCGCCGAGCTGGCCGAGACCCTTGTGGATTCCATCGCCGACGAAAAAACCTATCCCGAAGAATGGGACTACCGCCGCCTGAACGAGTCCCTCATGCGCCTCTTTTCCTTGGGTCTCAATATGCGTACAGAGGAAACATCCACCATGACCCGGGAGAGACTCCTGGAAAAAGTCATGGCTCAAGCCACAGAAGCCTACAAGAGGAAAGAGGTCGAGTTCGGCGCCGAAGCGATGCGGCACCTCGAAAAGGTGATTTACCTTCAGTCCATCGATACCCTCTGGAAAGAGCACTTGATGGCCATGGATCACCTCAAGGAAGGCATCGGCCTCCGCGGCTACGGGCAGCGCAATCCGCTCCAGGAGTACCAGAAGGAAGGGTATCAGATGTTTATGGAGCTCATTCAGCGCATCAAGGAGGAGACGATTGAAAAGTTCTACCGCGTCCAGATCGCCCGCCCCGAGCAGGTGGCTCAGTTGGAAACGGTTCGCCGGCAACCCCTTATCCTGAGTCATGGGGATGGGGGTGAGGTTGAGGAAAAACAAAAGCCCGTGAAACGAGAAAGTAAGAAAGTTGGCCGCAATGAGCCCTGCCCCTGCGGTAGCGGGAAAAAATACAAGAAGTGCCACGGAAGGTAAAAATAATTTCGAATTCAGAATTGAGGAATTTAGGAATTGTGGGTAAAGCCCAAATCTTTTTGAAATTCATAATGCCTCAATTCCTAAATTTGTAACGATGCGTGAACACATCCCTCCAGATTTCCGGGTTACGGGCTTCCTCGCTGCGGGCATCCCCGCGGGCATCAAAAAAAACCAGGAGAGAGACCTAGCCCTTCTCTATTCCCAGGTTCCTGCGGCGGCCGCTGGAGTCTTCACCACAAATCGGGTGAGAGCCGCTCCTGTACTCCTCTCCAGGGAGCGAATAAAGTCTGGAAGTGCCCGAGCCGTGCTGATCAATTCCGGGTCAGCCAATGCCTGCACGGGAAGGAGGGGTTTGCTGGATGCCCGACGCCTCTCCCGTTTGGTTGGCTCATCCCTGAAAATTGATCCGGTGAATGTACTCCTGGCTTCCACCGGGGTGATCGGCCAGCCGTTGCCCATGCTGGCCATAGAAGAGAACCTCCCCCTCTTGGTTTCTTCGTTATCAACCGGGGGCCTCGGGGATGCGGCCCGGGCCATCATGACTACCGATACCTTTCCCAAGGCGGCGATCGTCCGGAGCCGAGTGAATGGGCAGAAGATCGTCCTCGCGGGCCTGGCCAAGGGGGCGGGTATGATCAACCCGAAAATGGCCACTCTCCTCTCGTTTGTCCTTACCGACGCCTTCATTTCTCCCAGAATGCTGCAGAAATCCTTAAGAGACGGCAACGAAGAATCTTTCAATCGCCTTACCGTGGATGGCGACACAAGCACCAATGATACCCTCCTGATCCTGGCCAATGGGCAAGCCGGAAATCGGGAGATTATGGTCGGCACTCCAGGGTACAAGAAATTCTCCGCTCTTTTGCATGACCTTTTATTTACCCTGGCCAAGATGATCGCCCGGGACGGAGAAGGAGCCACAAAGTTGGTGGAAATCGCCGTAGAGAGAGCTCGTACGGCATCTGAGGCAGAGCGAGTGGCCAGGGCAGTTGCCAACTCCCCCCTCGTCAAAACCGCCTTCTTCGGCGAGGACGCCAACTGGGGCCGGATTCTTTGCGCCGCCGGGTACTCGGGTGCACCCATCGATCCGGATCGAATCGACGTCTTCTTCGACGACGTGGAAATCGTCCACCGGGGGCTGGGGACAGGACCGGAAAAGGAGGGACAGGCGACATCGGTCATGGCCAAGAGAGAGTATAAAGTACGCCTAAACCTTCACCGGGGGACGAAAAGCGCCTCTGTATTTACCACGGATTTTTCCTGCGATTACGTGAAGATCAATGCCTCATACCGGAGCTGAAGAAATCGCCCCGCCTGGAAATTTTGCCCTTGCTTGAGAAAAATAAAATGGTATAATAAAAATTTTGAGAAAATACACGCTTTCCGATCGACCCGGGGGTGTCCGTTGCGTACGGATGGTAGGGAAGGAAGAGGGAGGCGGAGGAAAAACCCAGAGGGGAGACGTCATGTCCACTGTCACCATGAAACAACTGCTGGAAGCCGGGGTCCATTTTGGACACCAGACCAAACGATGGAACCCCAAGATGAAGGACTACATCTTCGGGTCGCGCAACGGAATCTACATCATCGATTTGCAAAAAACCGTGCGCCTCTTCAAGGAAGCTTATAAGTTTGTCGCCGAAACGGTGGCCAAAGGCCACAACATCCTCTTCGTGGGGACGAAGAAACAAGCCCAAGATTCTATCTTCGAGGAAGCCCAGCGCGCCGAAATGTTCTACGTGAATCAGCGGTGGCTCGGCGGAACCCTGACGAATTTTCGGACGATCAAGAAGAATGTGGACCGCCTGAAAAAATTGGAGAAAATGAAGGGGGATGGAACTTTCGAAGCCCTTCCCAAAAAGGAGGTCCTGCAGCTGGAGAAAGAACGGGCGAAAATGGAGAAGACCCTGGGAGGGATCAAGAACATGGGCAAGCTTCCCGGGGGGGTTTTCATCATCGACCCGCGCAAGGAGAGGATCGCCGTCCATGAGGCCAGGAAACTGGGAATCCCCATCGTGGCCGTCGTAGACACGAACTGCGACCCGGATGAGGTCGATTACATCATCCCCGGAAACGACGATGCCATCCGGGCCATTCGGCTCATCTCTTCCAAAATCGCCGATGCCTGTCTCGAAGGCAAGCAACTCAAGGAAGCCCTTTTGGTAGCTCCCGAGGGGATACCCGCGGGTGTAGGAGCCGTCTCCGAGAAGGCGGAAGGGGCCGCCGACTCGGACCGGCCTGCAGCTGAGGAGGAAGAAGAAAGAGAGCGGGAAGAAGAATAGGAGGACTCCTTTCGTGGAAGTATCAAGCAGCATGGTCAAAGACCTGCGTGAAAAGACAGGCGCTGGAATGATGGACTGCAAAAAGGCCCTCTCCGAGACGGGAGGAAATTTCGAGAAGGCCGTGGATTACCTGAGACAGAAAGGGCTGGCCACCGCAGCGAAACGGGCAGGGCGAATCGCCGCCGAAGGACGGGTCGGTTCTTACGTTCATGCCGGCGGAAAAATCGGCGTGATCGTGGAGGTCAATTGCGAGACGGATTTCGTAGCCAAGACGGACGATTTCCAGTCCTTCGCCAAAGACGTCGCCATGCACATCGCGGCCAGTAACCCCCTCTACATCCAGCGAGAAAACGTACCCCCAGAGGTCCTGGAAAGAGAGCGAGAGATCTACCGGGCTCAGGCCCGAGAAGCGGGCAAGCCTGAGAAGATTATGGAAAAAATTGTTGAAGGCAAATTGGAAAAGTTTTACAGCGAGGTATGCCTTCTGGAACAGCCTTTCATCAAAGATCCAGACCTGACCGTCCAGGACCTCCTGAATGGGTTGATCGGCAAACTGGGCGAGAAGGTGGAAATCCGCCGTTTCAGCCGCATCCAAGTGGGGGAAGGGATCGCCAAAGGTTGAATCCCTTGCCCAAGCCCCTATTCAAACGCATCCTTCTCAAGCTCAGCGGAGAGGCCCTGGTCGGGGGCCTCGATTTTGGAATCAGCCCCAGGGTGGTCCAGAAGGTAGCCCTGGAAGTGAAGGAAGTGAGGGACCTGGGCGTGGAAGTGGGCATTGTTATCGGCGGCGGGAACATCTACCGCGGTGTGGCCGCCAGTGCCCAGGGAATGGACCGGGCTTCGGCCGACCACATGGGCATGCTGGCCACGGTGATCAATAGCCTGGCGTTACAAGATGCTTTGGAAAAGATGGGCACCTTCACCCGGGTGATGTCCGCGGTCGAGATTCGCCAGGTTGCCGAACCCTACATCCGGCGACGGGCCGTTCGTCACCTGGAGAAAGGAAGGGTGGTTATCTTCGCCGGGGGGACGGGCAACCCCTATTTTACGACCGACACTGCCGCCGCCCTCCGAGCCATGGAGGTGAAGGCCCAGGTGATCCTAAAAGCCACAAGAGTGGACGGGGTCTACGACACGGATCCGTTGATCCATAAAAAGGCGAAGAAGTTCGAAAAACTATCCTACATCGAGGTTTTGCAGCGGGGGCTCAAGATCATGGACGCTCCGGCCATCTCCTTGTGTATGGATAATCATCTGCCAATCATTGTATTTAACCTCACCGAGAAAGGAAATATTAAGCGGGTGGTCCTGGGCGAGAAGATCGGCACCATTATTCGGGGGTAGCGCATGTTTAAGAAAGAGGCTTTTTTAGGCGATCTGAAGTCAAAGATGGACAAATCCCTGGAGGCGCTGCGCAAAGACCTGAGCCGGGTTCGAACCGGGCGAGCCTCCCTCGCCCTTCTGGACGGCGTCCGGGTCAACTATTACGGGGTCCCTACGCCTCTTTCTCAGGTGGCCTCTCTCTCGGTCCCTGAAAGCCGGACGATTTCTATTCAGCCCTGGGACTCGAAAATCATCGGAGAAATCGAAAAAGCCATCCAAAAATCAGACCTGGGCCTCACTCCCATCGGGGACGGAAAAATCGTGCGCATCAACATCCCTCCCCTCACCGAAGAAAGACGAAAGGAACTTGTCAAAATAATTAAGCGCATGGAAGAAGAGTGCAAAGTGGCCATGCGCAATATACGCCGGGACGCCAACGAACAGCTGAAAACAGCCAAAAAGGACAAGGTCGTCTCCGAGGATGAACAGTTCAAGTTTCAGGAAGAGGTCCAGAACCTCATGGATAAATCCATCGAGAAAGCCGAGGAGATCATCAAAACCAAGGAAAAAGAGATTCTGGAGTTCTGAAGCCTTTCGCCCTTTCCCCGCCGTCCCCCTTTTCTTTCTTTGGTCGCAGGTGTTTGGTTCACGAACCATGACTGTCCCCATGGCCCCCAATGAGGGGAAGGGAGCTTTCCGCTGAGCCCCAAGAAGTGACTGAAGGGTATGCATCGTTTAATCAAAGAAAAACTCCCCCGTCATCTGGCCATCATCATGGATGGAAACGGGCGCTGGGCTGCCAGACGATCCCTGGACCGAATCGCCGGCCACCATCAGGGTGCCGAATCCGTCCGGAATATCGTCCGCGCCTCCCGGGAGATCGGCATTCCTTACTTAACCCTCTTTGCCTTCTCGTCGGAAAACTGGAGCCGCCCTCAAGGAGAGGTGGAAGCCCTCATGATCCTCCTCAGTAAATACCTGTCCTCTGAACTCCAGGAAATGCTGGACAACGGCATCCGACTCCAGGCCATCGGCGACCTCGCCCGCCTGCCCAGAGAGGTTGCCAGCGTCCTCAACGAAACCACTAAACGGACTTGCCAGGCCAACGCGATGACTTTGACTCTGGCTCTGAGCTATGGGGGAAGGGATGATATTCTCCAGGCCATGCGCCGGATCATGGTCAGCTGCCGGGAAGGAATCCTTCATCCGGAAGAAATCAACGAGGACTTTTTCTCCAAATACCTCTGGACATCGAACCTGCCGGACCCTGACCTGCTCATCCGCACCAGTGGTGAAATGCGCATCAGCAATTTTTTCCTCTGGCAGCTGGCCTACACGGAAATCTATGTTACCCCCACTCTTTGGCCCGACTTCCACAAGGAGGAGCTCATCCAAGCTTTGCTGAGCTACCAGGAGCGAGAACGGAGGTTCGGGCTGACCAGTGCCCAGATCAAAACAGGGAACCGGTGACCCCATGCACCTGAAGCGTTGGCTTTCCGGCTTGATCCTGGCCCCGAGCCTGATCCTTTTCATCCTCTACTCCCCCTCCTGGCTTTTCCTCCTGTTCATTCTTTCTTTAACCCTCTTAGGTCTGCGGGAATTTTTCGCTCTGTCTCTGCCAGGGGTGTCTACCGGCGAAAGAACGGTGGGCATGCTTCTCGGCCTCTTGCTCCCCTTTTCTCTCTACTCCCGAGACCCCCGATGTTTTATCGCCGCGCTGGCCCTCGCCTCCCTTCTCTTGCTCATCCTGGCGCTCTTTCCGGAAAAGGAATTTTCTATCCGGGTAGATCACGTGAGCAAATATCTTCTGGGTCTTCTTTACGTTCCCTTTCTCTTGGCTTACTTCATTTTGATGCATAAAATGGACCGGGGCAAAGCTTGGATTCTTTTCACCCTCGTCGCAGTCTACTTCGGTGACACAACGGCCTTTTATGTAGGCCGGGCTTGGGGCAAAAAAAAACTTGCTCCCCAGATTAGCCCGGGTAAGACCGTGGAGGGGGGCCTGGGGGCGGTCGGTGGCAGCATTGCTGGCTCCTTGTTCTTCAAATTTCTTTTCTTTCCCCAGGTGACCACTCTCCATGCTTTAGCTCTGGGCTTAGGGGTAGGGGTAATCGGTCAATTGGGAGACCTCTTTGAATCGTTGATCAAACGCAGCGCCCAGGTCAAGGATTCGGGGATGCTCATTCCCGGCCATGGTGGGCTCCTGGACCGCATCGACAGCGTGCTTTTCGCCGCCCCTTTTGTGTATTATTATGCGTGGGTGGCTGGGCTAGGGTAAACTATAAGCCAGGAGTTGGGAGTTCAGAATTCGGAGTCATGGGCTAAAAGGTCGGAACTAACTTAACTCCGGACTAACATCCCGAACTCCTAACTGAATACTCCGAACGTATAAAGTGAACGAATGAAAAAGTTGTCGATTCTTGGTTCCACAGGTTCGATCGGAATCAACGTCCTCGAGATCGTCGCCCAGCACCCGGATAAGTTCCGGGTAGTTGCCCTAGCCGGGGGTGGAAATCTTCCCAAGATGGAAGAGCAGATTCTGCGTTTTGGCCCGGAACTGGCCTCGGTGATGGATTTGGAATCAGCCAGGCAACTTCATGAACGCCTGCCCCTGAAAACTGCGCGTATCCTTTCGGGCTTGGAAGGTCTGATCGCCGTCGCTTCCCATCCAGAAGTAGAGATGGTGGTCTGCGCCCTGGTGGGCAGCGTGGGTCTCTTGCCTGCCCTGGCCGCCGTAAAAGCCCAAAAAACTCTGGCCCTGGCCAACAAAGAATCTTTGGTTATGGCCGGCGAGATTCTGGTACGCGAAACCCAAGAAAGGGGAGGCCGGATTCTGCCCATCGACAGCGAGCACAGCGCGATCTTCCAGGCTCTGGCCGGCCATCGAAAAGAGGACATCAAACGCATCATCCTCACCGCCTCCGGTGGCCCTTTTCTTCATACCTCCCTGGAGGACCTGGCCAAAGTCACCCCCCAGCAGGCGTTGAACCATCCCCAATGGCGTATGGGAAAGAAGGTCACCATCGACAGCGCTTCGCTGATGAACAAAGGGCTCGAAGTCATCGAGGCCCACTGGCTCTTCGGCATCCCCGCTTCAAAGATCGAAGTACATATTCATCCGCAATCCATCGTCCATTCCATGGTAGAATATATCGATGGGTCGGTAATCGCCCAGATGGCCATCCCAGATATGCGCGGGCCCATCGCCTATGCCCTCTCTTATCCCGAAAGGCTGGATTTGCAGCTGCCATCGCTGAACCTTTTTGAGATCAGCAAGCTGACTTTCTATCCAGTGGATAATGAGCGATTCCCGGCCCTGGGTTTGGCGTACCGGGCTTTGGAAAAAGGCGGGACCATGCCGGCGGTCCTCAACGCTGCCAATGAAGTGGCCGTGGAGGCCTTTTTACAGGGTCGTTTGGGATTTCGGCAAATCTCCCGTCTGATCGACAAAACCATGGACCTCCACCATTCGACGGAACAGCGCAGTCTGGAAGATATCCTGCGCGCGCATGCCTGGGCCAGAGAAGAAGCCCAAAAAATGATCGACCGAGGTAACCTGTGATCACAACGATCATCGCTACTATCATTGTTTTAGGAGTTCTGATCTTCGTTCACGAGCTGGGCCATTTTTTAGCGGCCAAGAAGTCGAAGGTCGGCGTCCTCACCTTCTCCCTGGGGTTTGGGCCCAAGCTATTCGGGAAAAAGATCGGGGAGACGCAATATCAGATCTCCCTGGTTCCTCTGGGGGGGTACGTGAAAATGGTCGGGGAAGAGCCCGGAGAAAAAATTCCCCCAGAGCTATTGGCCAAGTCTTTCTCCGCTCAGCCGGTGGGCAAACGCCTGGGAATCGTCTTCGCCGGCCCCTTCTTCAATTTTCTCTTTGCCATCGTAGCGTTTGCGGCTGCCTTCATGGTAGGCATGCCCACTCTGCTTCCGGAGGTGGGGGAAGTGACGCCGGGTTATCCGGCTCACCAGGCGGGGCTGGCGAAGGGTGATCGCATCCTGGAAGCAGATGGCATTCCGGTCAAACGCTGGGAAGACCTGGCCAAGATCATCCATGACAGCGGCGGCCGTTCCCTATCTCTGAAGGTGGAGAGAGACAAAAAGATGTTCCAGGTTTCGGTCACCCCGCAGGTCTCCGTCCAGAAGGATATTTTTGGCGAAGAAGTGCGGGTCGGCTTGATTGGAATTAAACCAGAGGGGAGCGTCTTTATTGAGAGATTCGACCCCTTCACGGCCACCTACAGAGCTTGCGTCCAATCCTGGCGCATCACGGAGCTGACCGCCGTCAGTATCGTCAAGATCTTCGAGGGGAAGGTTTCGGCCAAGACCATCGGGGGGCCAATCCTCATCGCTCAACTGGCCGGCCAGCAGGCCAAGGCCGGTATCCTGAGCTTGGTCATTTTCATGGCCGTAATCAGCATCAACTTGGTTATTTTGAACGTGCTGCCGATCCCGGCCCTGGACGGGTGGCACATCCTTATTTTCCTCATCGAGGGGGTCACGCGCAAGCCGGTCAGCCTGAAACTCCGTGAAAGGGCCCAGCAGGTCGGCATCTTTATCATCATCCTCATCATGCTCCTGGTCTTCTACAACGACCTTTCACGCATCGTGGGAACGCCATAAAAAGAATGCTCATCCTGGCCATCGAAACTTCTACGCTGACCGGCAGCGTGGCCCTTGTGGAAGCTCCGCTCCGCGAGGATGGCTCATGCGGGGGGGAAAAAATCCTCGGAGAACGCACCCTGAACCTTCCGGGCACCCATTCCGAAAGGCTCATGCCCTCCATTGACCTTCTTCTTCAAGAGGCTTCCTTATCCATCGGCGACCTCCGGGGAATCGCCGTGGCGCAGGGGCCCGGGTCTTTCACCGGCTTGCGCATAGGGGTCTCCACAGTCAAAGGCCTGGCCTACGCCCTGCGGGTTCCGGTGGCGGGGATTCCCACGCTGGATGCCCTGGCTCACAATGTCCGGTTCGCTTCTTCTTTGATTTGCCCCATTCTGGATGCCCGGAAGAAAGAGGTGTATGCCGCCCTTTTCCGGGGAGACGGAGAGGGACGAATACATAAAATTAGCGAGGATTGGGCGGTGGACCCGGAAGACCTTTGCTCCCGGATTGCTGAGAAAACGATCTTCCTGGGAAACGGGATAGAAATCTACGAGGAGACCATCAAGAAAAAGCTGGGCCCCCAGGCTCTTTTTGCCCCCCCCGAGGTTTCTCTACCCCGGGCGGTCAACGTCGCCCGACTTAGCCTGCCCAAATTTAAAAATGGCCTGACTTCAGACATATTCTCCCTCACTCCGACCTACGTCCGCCGTTCAGAAGCCGAGATTCACTTCGAGAATAAGGAGCGGGAGAAAGTTTCACCAGAAACCAGCTTTCCAAAGAATACCCTATTTACGCCTAAGTAACTCAGTAGTTGTAAAAAGATTCTCCGAAATTTCGTTTTCGCCCCTGCATGTAAAGGGCAATAACGGTTTTTTCGATGGTTACAGGACTTCACCCCTGGTGTCCTTTG
>Ga0315288_10001341_pt1 | contig 31783 bp, 40 predicted proteins | sample YL17G11_20_MG_FD_203454 | JGI IMG/M metagenome (GOLD analysis project Ga0315288, IMG submission 203454) | Sediment microbial communities from Yellowstone Lake, YNP, Wyoming, USA - YL17G11_20 | ecosystem: Environmental > Aquatic > Freshwater > Lake > Sediment | place: USA: Wyoming | collected...
CTGCGGTATCCAGCGGTTTGCCGTTGGCCCAGCTGCCCGTCGCAGTCACCCCGAACGAGGCGTAGCCTGGGAAAGAGATCAGGATAGGTCGGTGTCTTAGATCCTCCCCTTAGCAGGATAGAACAACAGTCCTCCCTCTCATCATCTCAAGCGCAGACAGCTTCCGGCTGACGAACCAGCAGATTGTTTTGGGTTAGCGATGTCTGATCCGGATGGGAATGGTAGAAGGGGTCGTAGACTTCCCCAGTGACCCACAGGCGATGAAGGAGGACGGCCTTCCTTTGTCCACCGCCAGAGATCCTCTCCTAGATCTCGTCCCTGGAAGATACCCGCGCATCAGGCGGACGAACTCAACCTTCTCTGCCGACGCCTCCCTGTCCGGTAGTTCCGCCTTCTGCTCTGCTTCGTGGGTCCTCAATGCCCTGCCCAGTGTGAGCGCCGGGTTCTCTTCGCACCGCAACCGTTCGGCAGCGAAGACGACCCAGAGTGCCAGCACTCTGGCACGGTTGACGTTGCCTAGCAAGTTTCGCATGTGAGTGTACGCCCCGCTTTCCTTCTCTGCACTCACTGGTGGCTTCGGCGCGAACCTAGTACGAGGTCGACTCGGACAGGGAGTGCTGCCCGACCAGGCCATGCATCCAGGCCCAAGCGACCGCTGCTGCTCTTGTGTGTACCCCGAGCTTGCCAAGCAAATTGCCAACGTGGTTCTTGACGGTCCCGATCGTGATTCCCAGAGCAGTCGAGATCTCGCAATTGTCGTGGCCCGCCGCAATCAGCTTCAGTACAGTCTCCTCCCTTGGCGTGAGCGCATCCCGAACAGCGCCGGGGTCATCAGAGAACTTCGCAGAGGGGAATGGTGAGGCTCGTGGCATGGCTTCCGGGCTAGTGGCAAGGTCCCGCCGGATCCGTTCCAGTAGGTAGCCTGCCAGGTTCCCCTCACCATCCACAGCTGACTTGGTCAGTTCGCATAGGGTTGATGGATCGGTCTCTGGCCGCATCAAGACAGTGACTCCTGCCACAAGTGCTAACTGCAGAATGCAGCAATCATCGCCAGATGTGGTGGCGACGATGCGCGCTCTTGGAAGGGCAGATCGCAGGAGCGCCCACGTGCGCAATGCCTGCATCTCGGGTGTGTCGAGATTAACCAGCACAACCTCAGGTTCGGCCAGCATGGGGGGACGGCAATTGAGAGCCTCTACCAGGGAAGACCCCTTACCGCTGATTGACAACCCCGCACTGGCCAGTGCGGTCGCCACACCCAGCCGGCGACACGAATCGCGCTCCACGAGTAGCACGTCTGCCATTGTACCTCCCCCTTGACTTCCCTGATGGCTACGTCAGAAGCGGTGATGAGAATGCGAAGGGTGATTGCGCGCTCGTCCGCTGTGCAACAGGAGCGTGTTGGCTCCCACATCATCGTACTTGACGGAAGCGCCTCCCTGAGGAATGAAGTAGAACGTAGCCTATGAGTGCTTGAACGATCACACAGGAGGCAAGTACCGCGGGATGAGAACCCGTGAGCGCCATGACAAGTCGGGCCAGGAGGAATGAGGACATGGCGCAGCTTGTTGCGATGGCGAGATAGCGCCACCCGATATCGGGAATCTTCCCCAGGAGGAGGTCCTCGCTCCTGGAGCGCGTCAGCACATCAAGAGAAGCCGCAAAGGGGGCGCTCATGAGTGAGCCACCGAGAACGGCTGTCACTATGCTGTCGAGAGGCTGGTCGACGATGAGGAGCCCCGCTGTCACAAGGATACAGGCAGCTATCATCCCCACCCAGGCCCTGGCTGCATCAAGCACAACCAGCAGCCTGGGCTCAAGCGGCAACTGCCGAAGAACCCACCAATTGCCGAGATCGCGGCGAATGCTGCCGACAGCGAGGCTCCCGAGCTGGAGCAACCAGAAGATGACAAGCCAAGATCGAGTTGACCAATCAGGAACGAGATGTGTCGCGACTGAAAGAATCGCATACAAGAGCCATGCAGCCGACGTGCGCGGTCCCCGGGCAGTCTGGATGATGTCTTTCCAGAGCACAGCAGTCTCGGCTGCACGTGGGCCTTTCTCGGGCGAGCTCGACAGGAGCCTCGAAGCGTTCTGGAACCGAATGGTTACCCCCACCGGTTTCAGGGCGGCTACCTTGCGCCCATTTCGAATCATCGAGGAGTCCTGAGCGGCACGGAGTAGGCTGAGAGACGAAGCGGAGAGTCTGAGAGCCACGAGGCCCAGCCCGGCGACACCCGCGGAGGCGATCAGGCCTATCGGGAACAAGCGGCATTCGAATGCGCCCCGCAGTGGGATGGAGAGCCATGTGACCAGAGAGAGCACCGCATCCTTGGGAGCCATGGTAAGGAGCACGAGGGCCAGTACCAGGACGAGCGTGATGAGACGCAAGCGGCGCCTTTCCTTGCTCCCTCCTAGCCGAAGAACGCCGAACGCCCAGATTGTCGCCATCAGCCCCAGCTGCAGTGGTGCAATGATCGCCAAGCACTGTATCCCTGATGCTAGGTAGGCGCCGACAATATGTCCGAGAGAGACATGGAGACCGAACCCAACCTCGGCACGGATGAAACCCAAGAGCAAGGCAAGCGCCCAGAAGGGCAGTGCTTGCGTGGGCCAAGGGCCCAGTAGCCACGCGAGTGCCACAACCTCTGGCTTGGCCGGACTCGCGCAAACCATGAAAGCATCCTGCTCGGAGAAGTCAAACGGCGATCTGCACAACACCACACGGATGGATCCCACCGACCAGACCACCAATGTTGCGCCAGCCGTTGCAGAGAGGACTCGAATGATGCCGAGTTCCATCGAAGCGGCCAGGGGTGCCAGGGTTCCGGCGAAGAGAGAGAAAACCGCAAAGCCCCAAGCCATGAAGAAGAGGGTCGCGTAGACCAGGAAGAGGCGCCCCATGAGCGAGTGGTCGGCAAGATCCACGCCGACGGCCGCTAGCCAGTAGTCAACGTCGGCCTGAAGCTGGCGGATGCGGAGCTGCCAAATGGTCATGGCCCTTGGGTAAGTATGCTCCCCCGTTCCATCCACCAGATCTGGCTGGCCGTCTCACTCGAGAAGCCAGGGTCGTGACTGCTGAAAAGGACAGCGGCACCCTCCGATCGAAGGCGCTCAAGATGGTGCCCGAGAACGCTCCTGCTGGTCACATCAATCGCAGCGTCGGGCTCATCGAGAAGTAGGACCCGGAATGGCCGCATTAGGGCAAGCAGAATCCCTGCCTTGAGACGCATGCCTCTCGAGAAGAGGATGGGGGATACGTCCTTCATGCTCAAGAGGCCGAATTCATCGAGGAGGGTTGAGGCGCGCTGGTCGAACTCCGCCATGGCACCGTGGGCCGTGGCCATGAACACCAAGTGCTCCCATAGACTGAGCTCCGGATAGAAGGAGGGGGTGTCGGGAACGAACGCCAGGCGGCGCTTGGCCTCGATCTCATCCCCATACAGGGGAAAACCCTCGACCCAGACGTCGCCACTCGATGGGAAAAGGAGGCCACTCAGGCACAGCATCAGGGTTGACTTTCCGGCGCCATTTGACCCCATAAGCGCAACAATCGTGCCCGTCTGCAGCTTAAGGTCCACGGGAGCCACGGCCTGATAGGAGCCAAAGCTTCGCGACAGAGAGCGGGCTTCGAGCACTACCTTGGCCATGCTATCCCCCGCTCCTGCGCCGGGAAGGCAGTATGCCCATCAACTCCTTCAGTCCGATGCAGATCCTAGTGGTAGGCAGTGCACCCTTGCTCGGCCAGATGACTACACGTAGACATTCTACCGCAGTTAGCGGGGAGATGCCCCTCGGACAGAGTCGCCACTGACGGTGAAGCTGGGCGCCGCACTCGGCTCAATCCCTAGAGGCTGCACTCCCTCGGGCCTGCACAGGTCTCGGATCCCGCGGAGCCTAGGGGTTGGAGGATGCCTCTGAGGCCCGTCGCTTGTGCCCAGGAGCAGTCGGGCCTCTCGGAGCTCCAAGTAACGAATCCTCTAGTGAGGCAATGGCGGCAGTAGTAGGTCTTATCGCAATTGCCGCAGCTTACTGGCGATGGGGGGATCAAGTTGAAGAAGAAGCCCACTATTGGATTGGACAGGGCCTCGGAGATCGACTGCAGCGACAGATCGCCGATGGCCTGAGCGGTGTCGGGAAACATGGGGCAGGGCCTTAGACGGCCGGTGGGACCCAGCACCATTGTGCGATGCCCGGCACCGCAGTTCCTCTCTCGCTGCAGGATGTCCTGGAGAGTCCGCGAATCAGCGTACACGAGGAAGTCGCCAAGAACGTCTCGAAGCCTCGGACCGAGATCGGCGTAGTATTGCATCTCCTCTGGGCTGAAGACCATGTCGACATCCCTGCCTCGACCGAAGTCAAGAATCGGGGCATATATGAACCACCGCGCGCCAAGGCCCTTGGCAAGGGAGGCGGTTCTCTCGATTTCCCTGAGATTAGTCTTCGTCACATTCATCGCAACTCGGAGTGCCAAACCTCTATTCGATAGCATGCGAATTGCGTTCTGTGCCCTTCGGAAGGATCCCTTCACGGCTCTGTGGGCTTCGTGGATCTCTGCTGTGGGTCCGTCAAGGTCAATCTGGACAAGCGCAACTTCCTTATGGCTGGCAAGCATGTCCGCGACCGAGGAGTCGATCAGGGTCCCGTTGCTGAGGAGGGCGACCCGGCTGAATCGTGACAGACAGTAACTGAGGATTTCCTTGAAATCGGGATGGAGCAGTGGCTCGCCGCCAGTGAGTTCTACGGAGCGAACACCGAGCCCCGACAACTCCCTCAGAATCCCGAGAAGCTCGTTGCCGGACATGTGTTGGGTGAGTCCGGGACTGGAGTCGCGATAGCAGTAGATGCACTTCAGATTGCAGTTCGTCGTGAGTTCTACGGAGACATGCATTGGGACAGCGAAGTCGATACTTCCGGTAACCGCAATCGCTCGTTTCTCAGCGGTATTCCGCAGAGAAAGGATGCCATACTCGGCCGCCTGATCGATGAATGAGCGAACGAGTCCTTGGAATTCGTTCGCGGCCCATCCTTGACCCGACGCATGCAGGAGCTGATCGCCGATTTCCTCCGATTGCCATTCCCCTGTACATCGAAGCAAGATCTCTCTACCCGTTGTGTTCACGTGCGTCATTATCGTGGGGCGGATACGGTGGTCCATGACCTCCTCGCTGGGTCTGGCCATGACAGTGCTTGCACCGAAGGGTGTCAGATGGAGGACAATCTCGCTCTCCAATGTGGGGAAAGCTCGTTCATTCATCCGTGCACCTGTTCCTTCCGAAGAAAGCGCTCGGCTCCAGTGCTGGCTACCCTACGGATGCAGGCGGTGTCAAGCCGAGACACGGAAGGATGCCGGCGAGGGCGAGGGCCGGCATCCTCCTCGTGGTTCAGTGCCATGAAGGGGGACTACACGTCGGTGAAGAGGACCGCGATCACCAAGCCGAAGGTGGGCTGCCAGGGCAAACAGGCCAAGCAGCCGGCACAGATACTGCATGCAGATTGAGCGGCCGAAGCGCCAAGGAAGAGGGGCGGAGGCATCATGGGGGTCTTCTCCTTTGCTGTGGACGGTTGATCAATCCTACTCTCGTGTTTGTGCGTTTGGCAAGTGGTCAGGGTCATGACTCCTACTATCACCGGCGGCATATTGTGCGGACGGAGTCTGGCGCGTCGCGCAATCATGGCCGCGGCGTGCCCGGATGACACGCCGCGTGTAGGTACACCTACGCTCTGCCTGTCTGGGATGAACCTTCGCCGGTGTTGCCGGCCCGCATCTTGCGTAGACGTCCAGCCCTGCGGCGTATTGCTCGCTCTGCGCCGCCCATTGCAGAAGACCCTCGAATGCGGACTCGTCGCAGTCGCAGCAGTGCTGCAGCTGCATTTCGTCTAGGCAGCAACGGAGAATCCGGCAATCCGCCGACCAGTGGAGCGAGCGATCTCCGCGGCAACCGGTGCAGTACAGGCCGCGCTCCAGGACCTGGGCAGGGCCTTCGCTCTCAGCAAGCCAGCCCATCTCCTTGAACCAGGTCCCCATCCGGTCTGCGGCCTCCGGATCAGATGGCGCCCGGCGGATGTCGCATGCCCTGCAGTCGAGCCCGCACCCGGAGATCCAGTCAGTGTTCATTAGGAGCCGATCTCCCCCGCCTGGTGGCGGAGGGAACGATGGATGGAGCCACTCGGGCGGCGTTGCGTCTTCACAATCTCGGCCTGGGGTCCTTCCCCTGTCCGGCGGGTCGGCGGGTCACGGCACAGCGATCCGACGGTTCCCCGTTCAATTGCTCACGGAGACCGCTCCTTGGCCTCCGGGGCCGAATCTGCCGCGGAAACGTCTCCAGAGCGTCTTCCGATACCATGCGGCGCGGGGAGCGGGGCGAGCCCTTCTTTTGAGACCCCGACGCATCCATGATAGGCCAGTCCGGCGGCTGCCTTCCACCCTGAGGCAATCGAGGGCGTGCATGCCGGGGTGGGGCGGTAGCATCGGTCGCAGATCGATGACCGGCGTCTTCTTGCTCCGTATTCGCCGCGTAGTAGACTGACGACCGACTTGGCTCTGCGAGGTGGGCTCGTAAAGGCGCTCTGTCCATCCTGACACATCCCGACTATGGGATGCAAGATGTTGGCCGTTGCCGAGTATGGCGCCTCCCATCATCGGCATCCTAGAAACCTGGCCGGAAAGTTCGCGAAGAACGGCTGGTCATGCTAAGCTCCTCAGCCGGTAGCTGCAGGAGTGTGAAATGCTTGGGAAGCGATCACCGCAACGTGGGCTGTATGAAGCCAACCAGCTCTATCTGGACTTTGTGGGCCCAGACAGCTCCTACGGCTTCCTGGCTCGGGAGCGGGACAAGCTTCTTGAAGATGAGGACTTCGCCGGGCTGTACTGCCGGGACAACGGGCGCGAGAGTGTGCCTCCCGGCCAGTTGGCGACGGCGCTGTTGCTGCAGGCCCATGACCGGGTGTCGGATGCGGAAGCGAAGCCAGTGACAAACCAGCCACCCATAAGGATTCGGTCGTGCACCCTTGCTCGAGGTAGGCCCGACAGCGGTGACGCCGATGAGAGCGATAAGTATTCCCCCGAGCGAGTTTGAGACATAGCCCGCCGAACCCATGAACAGAGAACATAGCAGAGGACCAGTAGTCCAATTGGCTTTGAAAGGCTATGCCCGCGGTCTGGAAGGTGGCCCAGAATGTGAGAGGAGATTGGAAAGGTAATTAGGCCGACTACCTGGATTGAGATGTACCAGGCTATTGTGTGGAAAGTGTCATCCATCATGGTGCCCACTTCAGAACAGCCCGGGCAAGGCACTCCAAGCATATCCGCAGCCATTGATGGAACTGGCCCAAGAACGATGAAGTCCAGGGGGCGTCGGAGTCCCAGCCAGAGTGGTCTCTTTCCTTTCAGGGATAGTCAGATCCAGCGAAAACGCTAATAGAGCGAGGCTGGGACATCACGCGGAGATTGCATAGTTACTCTTGACAAGTCCACTGCGTTGAGAACGTCTATTGCGTGCTGAAGATCGAAATCGTCTCGTTTCGTAAAGATCCAGACTGGAGGATGGTCATACACGCTAAAGGCCTCCTCTGCAGCCAAGATGCTGTAATTGAACAGCGGCAAGTCCGGCACATTGTTGAAGGCGATGGTCCCGCCAACATCGGACACAATCAGAGGGCCTATGCGCAAAGGGTGGGAGAAGACCGCGGAAAGATCGAATCCCAGACGGCCATCAAACAGCGCCCGGTAGTATTCCATTGTCATTGGATAGTTAAGCGGTAACCGAGCTGTGCTCCATATCGCTCGCTGGCTAGGCAGGATGATGACATCGGATCTGGCAAGGATGTCGATCATCATTTGACGCTTCTCCTCAATGTCGGGCCACCGGATCTCCATGGCCAAGCCTTCGTAGTTCTGGCCGAGTGGGTCGAGTCCATCGACGGGAAGAGGAAGTCCTTCGTCCCAAGTCTCATTGGCTATGACAGATCCACGGGGGATGTTCTGATAGATCCACCTGGAGGCCTCGATTCTCGTGTGATCCTGAGAATACACCGCGTCAACGAACGCCGCCGCCCAGAAAAAGGTCCCCAGAACCACGAGAGGGCATGCGCTCAAGGAGAAGAACCGGCCGACGACCTGCGCCACGCGGCGTGCCGTAACCTCGGGCAAACGTCGAGGCGCGTTTGATCGATGCGATAGGTCGATTAGTAGCCACGCGGCAAACAGACACAAGAGAGGGTAGATGGGTAGGAAGTAGCGCATGGACTTGACCCAGCGCGTGGCCATGAAGAAGAAGTACCCAGTGACCCATGCCAGCAGGGGCAGGAGGGTACGCCAGTCTTTGTGACCCCGGATCATCGCCCGCGATGCCCCGAAGACTCCCATCCAGCAAGCAATCCCGAGGGGGAGCCCCATTCCCCATACGATCATGTTGACGAGAGGGAAAACAACAATCGGGCGATTCGCCCATTGTTCCGCTGGTGGACCACCCCCAATCCCGCTGGACTCGTTTCGGGCAACATTCATGCTGTCGACCCAGTCAGGATTCAGGGTGATGGTGAGCACGGTGGTATTTCCTGACCTGGCACGGAAACTCATTGGCTGGGTGACGCGGAACGTGAGGAAGCCCAGGATGGCGGAGAAGGCGACTAGGCACAGCGTGTTAGCACCAATCCTCCAGAGATCCGAGCGTGAGCTCAACCTCAGATCGGCAATCCCCACCATTGAAGCCAATAGGACCATGGTGCCAAGAGGAAGAAGGTTAACGCGGGATGCGACGGCCATGCCGAGGGCAATGCCGTAGAGAGCGAACAACCCCACTGCTCTTGGCTTCGGTTTGTAAGCGCCAAGCTTGGGGGTGTCGTCTCCACTGGTGGAATCAGACCTATGCAGTAGCCCGCCGCGGGAAATCTCGACGGCAGTGTACATAGCGAGCATCGAGAAGAAGACGGCGAAGTTGTCGACCGTCATGAAATGCGACTGCTGGATCTGCAAAGCAGAGAGGGAACTCAGGCTGGTTGCTGTGAGTGCGACTCTGCGCGGGAACAGTCTTCGCCCGATGAGGAAGAGAACGAGCAGGGTCATTGTGTCGGCGAACGCGGACAGGCTTCGCCCCATGAGCCGCATCTCGTCATAACCAGTAGCCGCCGAGAGCTCCGCCACGGACCTGATAATGATAATTGGCCATTGTCCCCAACGCATGCGATTGTCGGGGCCAGTCTCCATAGGGAGACCAGCCAAGTCATACTTCTGGTAGGGGCTCAATGGGGATATGCGCGTGTTAAAGTAGTCAGCAACAGACTCGGGGAGGCGGAGCTGGGTCAGGGTGTTTGTCAGACCATACTCGTCAGGGTGGAGGTTTGTTCCTTGAGACCAATCCCTCCAGCAAAAGCGGAAGGACACGCCGATTGCGATGAGTAGGACGAGGATCGTATCAATGCTCGGTGCCAAGAGGCGCTTCATGTCTTCTAAGGTCTCGCGGAGTGCAACAAAGGGCAAGTTGGCACGGATTGTATCGTGTCAGCAAGAGTGGGACAAATCGGGGCTCCGAGTTAAGACACACTTCTGCGGCATCGGCGGTCATCCCGATAGAACACCCCGTCCCGGCCGTCTCGCCCCGACGGGCCGGGGCTTGCGGCCCGAACGGGGTGTTCCGTTCACACACAGCACCTGCGGTACTGGGCAGGTGTGGGGAAGGGGCTGACAGGCAGCCACAGCCCGCAAAGGAAACCTTGTCCGGCCATGCAGAGCCGGATCAACAAGGCCAACCTCCCTGCGGGGGATAGCCGAGACGAGTTGCGGAAGCGAGGCTGTCTGAAGAGCCCGGTGCGATAATACCGCACGCCGGGATCCGTGCGGGGAGGGGGCGGGCAACTGCCCCCTCTACCGCGACGGGCTGCCTCGCCGGGGCGATAGAATCCGCACACAACCACCCCAAGGAGTCCGCTCATGAAACAAAACCCTGCTTCACGGACTGGCTTGGCTCCTGATACTGGTCGCGACCGCCACCGGCGTTTTCTATCAAACACAGGGGTCTCTCATAGAGTATGTGACCGTGCGCGGAGAGCAGGCCACCTTTCAAGGGAGTGGCCTGCACCAATATGACCCAGCGTCAGTAGCCCGCGAGGGTGTTGTCTGGGATGCAATCAACCTGTTCATCGGCCTTCCGCTATTCACCACAGCCATCTATCTGACCAGGCGGGATTCTTAGCGCGGACGGTTGTTACTTGGCGGGCTACTATGCTATTCCTTCCATGTCCACTTGATGTACACGACGATGATGGTATTCAATCGGCTGTTCTTGATTTACGTGGTGAGCCTTTCGCTAAGTCCGGTCGCCTTAATGTAGAATCTGCGGGACATAGACGTGTCCCGCTTGCCGGCGCAGGTTTCGCCGCGGTTTCCCCGCGGACTGTTTACAGTGGGCCAGGCCAGCACCGGATGGTTGTTTATCAGGGAATTGACCGAAGAGTCATTGCGGGAAACGGAGCGGGAAGGTGATAATCCGGTTGATGAACGATGACGATGTTGACGTTGCACGGTCCCTCGACGCGCTAGCTTTTCTCCAATACAGCCGACAAACTGGGCGAGGCGACACGGTCGCTCTCCGTACCAGAGAAAACGTCCTGGCTTGCCTGCATCTAAATCCCGATGGATGTTTCATAGCTGAAAGTGGACGAGGCGTTGGGCTTATCTTCAGTCGGAGGTGGGGGACCGTGGGTTGGGTGGGGACTTTCGGCGTCCATCCCGATTGGCAAGGCCAAGGAATCGGCCGACGGTTGTTGACAGAAGCTGTGAGCCATCTGAAAGCCTCCGGGTGTACCATCATTGGCCTAGAGACAATGCCTGACAGCCCATACAACCTGGGGTTCTACACAGGTTTTGGGTTTCGCCCTATCTTTCCCACGCTGATTCTAGAGAAGAAGGTACCGGAGACGGTCGAGGGTTCAGCTCTCGTTTCGTTCCACCGGGCCCCGGGTGAGATAGGATTTGCCACTGTTACTCAAATCAGCCAATCAGTCTTGTCCGGCCTGGACTACGCGCCTGAGGCGAAAAGCGCGGTGGAACACGGATGGGGCGAGACGCTATTGATTGGCCAGCCAGAACCATGGTCCACCGCTATCGTGAGAACAGTTCCAAAGCGCGAGGGATCAGTACAATCAACCGCGGAGGTGAGCGCTTTAGCAGTTCAGCCAGAGTCTCGTCCTCAACTGGCAATGGCGATTCGAGCTTTAGAAGCCTTTGTCTGTGAGCGCGGCTTGCAGAGAGTGCGTCTCGCCACCAATTCCGCGGATTGGGAAGCTCTCCGCCATCTTCGTGGTCTTGGTTTCAAGGTGGTGCGTCTTTCACAGCGCATGGTCCTTCATGGACAAGACTATTGCCCAACCGGAGTAGACCTCAGCCCATGGGCAATGTGAAGAGAACGTACGAAGTGAATGCCTGAGGCGAACTCAGGGAGATCGGCTCGCAACCGGCATTCAGAGCCCTCCTCGGCCCCGGCGTGTACAGTCTGGCCCCCCTGGGCAATACGAAGCGTTCTTGGGACACCGGCAGCCAGTGTACCTAGAGGGCATTCTCCAGTTCGAGCGCGGCTCAGATCAGTGGGACGAACCAGCAGCAATTCTGGTCGGCCCCGTGTGCGAGGAAGGCGCGAATTCCCGCACGTCGTTGGTGAATGGGGGTGAGAACCGCCTCGCGCTCCCCATTGTGAGAAGGTTCATCGTTTTCCATCAGTTCTTTGACGGGCGGCCTGTACAATCGATACTGGGGCTCCAGATGTTCGGCAGTGCAGCGAAGTGCAAGCGGATGCCGCGCACACGGCCACGCTCGGGCTGAGCGGGGCGGTTGCCGAGGCATTCCCTCCTTGATGGATGTCCCTTGTCACAAGCAGATAAGCCGCACAACACCTCACCCTGGCTGGGTGGGCGCCAACGAAGTGTCCGGCCGGAGACAGGGTGCGTTTGGTGGAGGCAGTTGGGGCGGGGCACTACTTGTCTTGCCCCCGGCTCCAAGACAAGGCGAATCCCGCCCCTGCGATGCTCATCCAGACGATGATGAATGGGATGTACCCTCGCCAAGCGCCTAGATTCACAGCGGTCGGATCCTCCATGAGGAACGCTATCCCGATCCAGGAGTGGGGAACCCACATCAACACAAAGCCGAGAAGCAGCAGCGCCCATAGCAGCCGGGACCCGCGTCTGGATTGCGCATAGCAGAGGCCAGCGAAGACGACGCCAAACGCAGCGAAGGCGAAGCCAGCCGACACCTGCCACGTCTCTAGAGGCCCACCGTATGGATACTGCTGCCCGATCAAGTAAGGTCCTGCCGTAGGCTTCCACGACGCCACGATAAGAAGGATCCCGCCAGGAACATACCCCAACCCTGCGATGAGGAGCAAGAGAGTCCCAAGCCCGAGACGGGCGGGGGTGGTCGACTTGGGACCCTCGTGTGACATTACTGGTTGGCGTAACACCACGTTTCCTCCTTCCCGAGGGTGAAGTACGGGAGCGTGTGTATTGCCGCTGGTCGCAAGGACAGGCAACCCCTGTCGCTTCGCCGCCTCGAGTCGGTCGGACTGCCAGTTCAAGTATTCGGATTCTGACGCACATCCCCGACGGACGGACAAGCCAGCGAACCGTGCATGGAACCGGATCGGCTCACGCGAGATGGCAGATCCTGTCTAGCGTGTGTTCAAAGGAACACGAGCATCGCCTCGGTCATCAGCCACAGGGCGCGAAAAGAGCGAGGCACATCATCAGGCCAACCAAGACCGTGATCTGCACCTTCGATGGTGATTGCTCTTCCTCCTGTCGCCTCTTTCACTTCGCGAAGGTGACGAGGATCAAAGTGATGATGGGCGGTCCCGATCACGAAGAGGGATGGTGGTCTCGCCTCGCAGATTTGGGAGCGCAAAGCGCGATCTCTCAGGAGCGGAGTGATCCATACACACTTGGCCGTCCGCATATCGGGTGCTACGGCAAGGAGATGACCCATCCCAAGGGTGCCGATTGACTTCCCGACGAGCGAGAAAGCTGTGTATGGACGGTGGGCGAGAGCTGCCTCATATGCTGTTGTGACGTCCCCTAAGAACCAAAGGTCCTGTTCTCGATCGGATCTTCTTCGGAACTCGGCGTTACCGGCGTACGCGTACTCGAGCCTGAGAACATCGGCTCCGCGGCTGAGCAGAATGCGCTCCGGATAGTGAAGGAGAGGATAATCTACGAGGTATCCGCCGAAGCCAGGGAGGATCATCGCAAGGTGGGCGGGGGCTCGCGCTTGTTGGAAGAAGGTGTTGGGAAGAGGAGCGCCCTGAGAGTCTACGATACTCAGACTGGTTGCTGGACCGACCGTTGCACGGAACATCTGAATCTCATCCGCAGTGGCACAGGACGCCTCGCCAAGTAGTGTCATCGCCGAGGGGCGAGCTATCCTGGGACTGAACCGCTTCTCGGACGGCACGACGACGCGCGACACCGCGGCCGCCTTGCTCCGAGGTGGATATTCGTCACGTGGGTCACGTGGTGATGCGTGGACGTCTCAGCCATGGGACAAAGAGGGGATGTCGGGTGGTGACCCCGTAGGCGGGCAAGAGCTTCTGCACGACGAGCTCGCGGTTGGCCAACAGTACAGCGCCAGAAACAGCCTGGACCCAGTAGCGGCTCACACCCAGGCCGAATGCTATGCCGTTCGCATTACCTCCGTACACGAAGGCTCCAATGGAAAGGTTGAGGGGATCCACAAGGAGACCCAGCATGGTAAGCCAATAGAATGCCGCGCGAAGAAAAGGCGAGCGGAATCGAGCAGCATCGCGGCGAATGACGAAGAGTGCATATCCAAGCGCGAGAGTGGCGACGCTGCTCGCTCCTGCGATCAGGGCCCATTGAGAGTCATGTCTTTCAGGCGCTGGGGTGCTGTAGACGACTTCGAGACCGAGTGGTCGAATCCGAAACGCCTGGAACTCGCCGTAGGCGATAGCCACTCCGGCGTGCATCCCTTTGTGGAGGACCGCGACGAGCACGATTGCCGCTAGGAGGGAGAGATGGTTTCTCGTCAGGTTACCTCGCGATGAATGGGCGCGGGCTGCGGCTGCGAAGGGGTATGCGGCCAAGGCAGCGGACACTCTTGAGCGCTTCGGGCGTGGTACGCCCACGAAAGGCCTGTCGACGTCAAGTAGTGGCTCTTCCGGCTCGGCTACAGGTATCGAGTCGAACTGGCCTATGACCCCGCCTTTCTCAAGAGGCTCAATACCCGTACCGAGTAGTCTGTCTTCCGGTTCACGGTCTTGCGCCAGTCCTGTGACAATGGGAAGTAGTAGGAGTCGGCACTTCTAGGGCCGAAATCCCAAAGGCCATCTGTCCCTCTTTGCTGCCACAACCATTGCACTGCCTCACCTGCGAAGCTCTGCCAGTGGCGAAAGCGAGACAGGGTCTCGAAGGATTGCAGCCAACGATCCACCACCGATGGCGGGCGGCGGGTCGGACGCTCTGCTAGCGCGACCTGCAAGTAACCTATCCCTTCCTCCCGATGCCACATCCAGTCGAGGATGGCCTCTTCCACCTTGAGGGTGAGGTCGCCTGCCCGGGAGGCCAAGAGCCACAACGTGTATTTGTTCTTCAACAGAAGATGGTCTGCCCCGAAGTGTACTCCCGTGCGTCGCTCCATGGCAGCCATCTCTCTTTCAGGTGAGTAGCCGCCGGTCTTGAACACTTCGTCCGCGATCTCCTGCCAGACGGTTCCGAGACCGTCCAGCGCATGGTGTTCGGGGCAGACGAGAGCCAATGTACCGGCCGTAATGACCTTGTACACGGTGGGCCATCGTCTGTTCTTCTCGGGTGGGTCGGACCATAGACGCTCTCCTGCGAGAATCCCGGCCATGTAGTCGATGGCTCTCCGCAATAGTGGGCTTCTTCGGTCAAAGCCCAACTCCAAGGCTCTCTGGATGGCGAATTCGGTAGTAGGGAGCGTGCTTTTCTTCCGGCTATCTCGGGTATGGAATCTGCCCCAACTTCCATCCTCAAGCTGGGCGGCAGCCAATTCACTTGCCCAGCGACTGTGGAGGGCACCTTCTCGCAGCTGGTTAAGCCCATGAGCGGGAGGCGGTCGCTGAAGTACATCTCGTGCTAGCCTGTAGCGGACGGTCGGTTCCGTGGAGATCCTGAAGAGACCCTCCGCTTGGAGGTCTATGTCATTCGCAGTGAACATGGTGAACACACTCCCGGAGTTGCTGAATTCCTTCGGCGTTCCTGTCCCAGGGTGAGCGGGCAATCGTCCGGCCGCCTGAGACGAGAGCGAGAATTGTGGGCGGCCGAATCTGGATGTGTTGTAGGCGCTACGGCCGGGATGGATGCAGGCAGCGACCGGAGATCTCGCCGATCACGAAAGCCTTGGACCTTCTTTCTACGCTCGAGGCTTCCCTCCAATGCTGCGGGCCAGAAGAACAGACACACAATCGTAACGCCGGCCCGAAGAACATACCCCGGACGGGATCGAATGGGGTCGGACGGCCGACCAAGATCACCGCGCCGGGTCTCTTCTCACTGGGAACCCGGAAGGGAAGTCCCCTCGGCCTTTGCCTGCAGGAGCCGGTCAAGGGCAGCCTGGTACTTGGGTGCTTGCCCTGCCCGGACCTGCAGGAGCTCGCATGGAAGACTCGTGCATTCCGAGCAGGAACGCAGACGATGAGTATCGACGCAACACTCCAAGATCCTGCAGTCAGGCGACCAATGGTCGATGCGATCTCCCGGGCAGCCCCCGCAGTGAAACCACTCCGGTACGGCATCTGGATGACCGTTGTCGCGAAACCATTGCGTCAGTTCTTTGGCAATTGCTGGATCCCCAGGAGCCAGGTGAATCCTGCAGGTATTGCACTCTAGACCACAAGGTGACAGCATGGCGCTCTCCTTTCCCGGAGGAATATGCAGTAGATGATAGGCACCGGGGTCCGTCGGCGCGGGACGGTCACATCGGGTTGCTCCGGGCCAGACTGGCGCCTGGGTCCGAGCCCGCCCGACGGCGCCCGTCTCGGAGATCCTTGACGAGCACTAACCGGTGCTCGCCGGGCCCGCTGTAGTCCTTCACCGCTTTCACCCCGTCGATGTCAATCGTGCCCTGCTCCACTGGGCGAAAGTCCATGTGCCGGTGGAAGGCCAGTGAGGTTCGGTTGATAGGGAGCATGATCGCCTTGACCCGGCGGCATCCCTTGCACACGACGGTGGCGAAGAACTGTCTGTACAGCGCACGCGCGACGCCTCTTCGCCTTGACTGCGGACGCGTGCCCACGAGGTGGGCATATGCCTCCGTGGGATCGGTCTGCGAGACGAAACCAACCACGAAACCGATCACCTGTCCATCCTCCTCGGCCGCGAAGGCCGTGTCTCCGAACTGGTAGAGGTAGACGGGATGAAGCTTGCCTGCTGTCGGCCACCCCCACCAATCGTCCACGGTGCCAAGCAGGTAGTCAAAGTCGGCTTTGGTCATGGGGCGTATGCGCATGGGACCCTCCTCGTGGGATGGGTACACGGTTACGAAGCCCCTGTGTAGCCGAGCGAGGCCCGACCGTACCCACCCTCCGTCATCAGAACTCCGCGCAGCACCGTCACCGCCTCTCCGGCGGTTCTCACGGCTACAATCCTGGCCTCCCTCATCAAAGCCTTCTTGGCTCCCGCTTTCGCCGTAGCCACAGCAGGACGGAAACCCCAAGGAGGGAGGCGACGGTAGCTAGAACCCCCAGCAGCCGGAGACCGATAGCGCCTGACTCGCCTGTCGTCCTCTGCATGGGCGCCGATGTCAGATCCTCTTCAAGCAGTGGAAAGAGGAGTTCAGCGATGGCTACATCCTCGAATTGCTCTCCCGGGTAGACGCCCTCGACGACCACCTGGAAAGCAAGAGCCGTGATAGGCTCGTTTAGCCGCAGGATCTGCCAGCGAGGCTCATCGTCCAAGGTGAACCGATACTCCTCGATCTCTACCTCCGGCGGAGGATCAAGAAATGAGCCTGCAGCCGGCGGCACGATTGGATATACTGCGGAACCTTCCCTAAACCGAGCCCAGCGCACCAGCACTTCCCTTGGGCGTCCATGGGCAAGGAAGTTCGTCCCGGCCACCCCGGGCAGGATGGCAATGCCACAGGTTGGGGTGGCATAGTGCGGAGGCGCTGCGTAACTCCACGCTATCCATGCTCCTGTTGTCTGGCCGAAAGACCTCCAGGATGTACTCGGGTCGCTGTCCGCAAAGACTGCAGCCGGCAGGCCGGGCCCCGTCACCTCTGGTTCCACAACGCCCGATGAGGCCGTGGCTATTCCCGCATTCTGGGGGCCGTAAACCGGACGGAACGCAACCCGGATGTCATCTTCGAGGCTGGGTTCCAGATCCAAGAAACGCCAGCGCAACTCATGCGGGCCGGTCGTAAGGGGTGGGGGGCTGGCGCTAATAGTATCGGGCGCCACATCTCTATCGCTTGTCCAACGCACCACAATCTCGCCCCGACCGATCGGGCCATGCCAGGAGGCACCGGTGTGCAACATGTAGTCGAAGGAACGTTCGCCGTTAGAGTGCCGGGTCAGACGCCCGTGATAGGTGTTACCCACCTGCCGGGTCTGCCCGGCGGCGAAAGGCACCGAGAAGGCGTACCAGCCTTCGAATTCCCGGTCGGCCTCCCTGCGGACATCGGGACGAAAGGCAACAGGAACCTCCTCGTCGTCCACATACGAGCGGAAGTCCAGTAGTTCCGGAGATCCACCGGGAACTCTCGCCCCTTGGGGGAATCCCATCAGGACCTCCGTCGCCGCGCCACTGTTCTGGAACTGGAAGATGCATGTGACCCACGTTTGGTCGCCCCGGGTCTCCGCCTGTACCGATTCCGATGCCATGACCACTTGGTCACTGTCAAGCCGCACCACACCATAGCCGACCGCGCCAAGAGAGGCGTCATCTTTCAGGGGGGCATAGAGAGGGGTACCCGGGAGTGATGCAAGCAAGGCGATCATGTAGACGCAGGAGGAGCGTATCAGCCGACCGTTCATTTGTCATCCTCTTGGTCCGAGGCCCTGAAGAACAGTCCATGTCGTCGCACATCACCATTCCAGGAGCATCGCCCCCGTCTGTCAGCCAACGAGCCACCCTTCTGCTGGCAGCATGCTAAATGGATGCATTCTCGTGACCCTGCCCTTGCCTTTGACGTCTCTAGCGCGCTGCACCCACCGCGAGGCGTCTTCGCGAGGACGCGGTGCAGGAATGCCACAGACGACTTCGTCCTGCGCATGGCATCCCTCCGGACCGGGGCGCCTCGGCCTCCATGCTCAGCAGCCGCAGCCTCCCAGCCGGCCGGAGAGGATCATCCCGTAGACCTTCCACCGACGCGGCCAAGGAGGACCTCGAGGGCCTTGCCGAACTCCATGAAGCTGCGGAACTCCACATCGGCAGTGCCTCGGGTTTCGGAATCAGGGCCGCCACCCACAGGATTTAGCCAGACAGCCCACATTCCTGCTTTCTTCGCGGCGAGGATGTCGACCTCGTAGTCATCCCCGATCATCGCAACCTCGCGCGGAAGGCACCCCAGGCGTCGGAGGACCGCCTCGAAGAAGTCGCGGGAGGGCTTCAACGCGCCCAATTCCCTTGCAGTGAAGATGTCATCAAAGTACACCTCTAGGTGAACCCGCCCTAGAGCCTCCCTTACGAGTTCCTCCCCCGAGTCCATGGCGTTTGTGGCCAAGGCCAGACGGTACCGATTGTGGAGTCTTGCCAGGGCTTCCTGCACACCGGGTATGGCTTCCACGCGCGGCCAGCGCGCCATCGGCCCCTGATATTCCCCGAAGTTCCGCATCACGGTGCCGCCCCAATCAAATAGCAGGACTGTGATCACAGAGGTGCCTCTCGGTTGCCGCCCGCCTGGTCATCCCCGCGTGCGGCCTGTCTTCTCACTTCTTCATGACGCGTGTCGCTAATCCACACCCAATGCGGGGCCCGGGGCATCCTCGCCGTCTTAGCCTTCACTCCGATCCCCCCGGTGGACAGCGCCCCATCTGGGCTCGACGGGTCGAGGGGCGCTCTAGCTCCCAGAAGGATTCCGGCAACAACAAGCCCAGGTCCGGTCCCTTGACGGAAGGGTATGGGCTCAGTCAAAGGAGAAGGAGTGGTCACGTCTCTCTCCTTGGGGGAGGCGAGTGGAACAGCGGCCGACAAAGAGGCCTCCACCCTTTGTCGGCAGTCCTCCGGCCTCCCAAGGGAGGTTCCACTCCGCAGGGGCTTCTTGAAGCTGGATGGGGCTGCCAGCCACGAAGGCATTGAGTTCATCAGGGGCGCATCGTACCGCCGTCCCCAATGAGCCAGTCTGAGACTGTGCCAACCCACATCCGCGCCCCCGCAACGCCTGCTGTTCACACAAGGCGTCGAGGCAGCCACCGACTGATAGACTCGTATGGGGAAGGAGAAGCCCTCGGTCGGAGATTCCTGCCGCCAGGCGGGCAAGTCGAAGACCGCCAGCAGAAGCGGGACTCTTCGGAGCCTAGCCGCGGATGGTCGGGCTGCGAGCGTCCTCATGGTCGGTTGGTCCCAGGTAGCATCATCGCGCTACTCGTTCCCCTATCAGGTTGATGAAAAAGCCCCTTGCCGGAGAAGAGAATCGTATATGTGGTGGTTGGGGCTTTGCCCCAACCGTCACATATACGGATTCCTCCCAGGAACCAAGGCTCTTTCATCACGCTCCTGGAGAGGGCAATGATGAGGAGATTGCCTGAAAGCCTGGATCCTGGCGGATCGAGACGAGGTCCGGATCCTCTTTCGCCCACTCCTTCAGGTCGGGATTCAGCTGGAGCGCTTCCTTCAGCTTGGCGATGGCCTGCTCCTTCTGGCCGGCGATGGCGTAGTAGCAGCCGAGGTTGTAGGTCGTGACGCTCTGCCAGTCGGGGGACTCGTCGAGCTCGGCCAGGGCGGCTGCGGCGGTCTCCTGAAGCCCGGCAGCCAGATCGTGGTCGCCGCGCTTGACGAGGAACTCGGCCAGATGGCTGAGGGGATGGGAACAGCCATTGCCGGCGATGCCCCTCCAGAGGGGCTGGCCCCTCAGCCAGGGGAAGCGTTGGGCATCGATCAGATCCGATTCGGGCAGAGCCCGCATGCTCTCGAGCAGCGAGGCCTGGGCCTTCTCCGACGCGGCGATGATCTCGCCCCATGAGAGCGCGTGGTACTTCTCGAAGATCTCGGCGTTGGTCTGGTCGATGTCGTCATAAGTGGCTGGCGTTCCGCCGGTAGCCGCGGCGGTGAGCCGCGCCGCCATCCGCGCCTTCCACTCGGCCAGATGGGCGAGGGCGTCTTTGGCGGCCCAGCAGTCAGGTCTCCCCTCTGCCGAGCGCTCGATCTCAGTCAGCCGGGCGACGAACGCCTGCTCCTCGGCGTGAACGTGTTGGAGCAGCCCAACAAGCTTCGCCTTGAGATCCATCGTGTCCTCCCTCGATCTCGGTGTCGCTCGCCTCATGCGGCTTTCCCGGCAGACGTCCACCGGAGGGCGGCCCGGGTTAGGGCCAGCGCACGGGCTTCAAGGGGCGGCGGCGCGCCGATCCCTCGGCACCACGATAGCACAACTTGGACGCGCCTCCATCATCACAATGTTGGGCCCCGACAGCACAAAAGGAGCGTACCGCGGATTCCTCTCCCCAGCCTCCGTGGGAGGCGGCCTACCACAAATGAGGGATGAAGGTCTCGGCCCGGGAGATGGCAACGGGATCCGGGGTCTGGAAGCCGGCGAGAGGCGCTTGCAGGTTGCTGAGAAAGTGCCATCCAGATCGAATCCACGGACCCTCATGCGGTGTTGATAGGTGTAGATGCAAGAGCGGCCTGGAGGGTTTGGGCAATGCGCGGAGACGACGAGAAGCAGCCTGCGATCTGGAGCTACGTTCTGTTGGAAGATCGGATTCCCGACGACCACCCCCTGCGGCGGATCCGTCGGATGGTAGACGAAATCCTGGAGCGGCTGTCGCCGCGCTTTTCGGAGATGTACTCTCAAGCGGGGCGACCGTCGATTCCGCCGGAGCAGTTGCTGCGGGCCTTGTTGCTGCAAGTGCTGTACACCATCCGCAGCGAGCGCCAGCTGATGGAACAGTTGGGCTACAACCTGTTGTTCCGCTGGTTTGTCGGTCTGAGGATGGATGATCCGGTGTGGGTGCCCACCGTGTTCACCAAGAACCGGCGACGGCTGCTGGAAGGTGAGGTGGCTCGAGCTTCCTTTGAGGAAGTCCTGGGCATAGCCCGACGGCAGGACCTGCTGAGCGATGAGCACTTCACCGTGGACGGGACCTTGATTGAAGCCTGGGCGGGACAGAAGAGCTTCCGGAAGAAGGACGTACCTGCTGGGGGAGAGGATGACAAAGGAAACCCGACGGTAGACTTCCACGGGGAGAAGCGTACGAACGAGACCCACCGATCCACCACCGATCCCGAGGCGCGACTGTACCGCAAGGGGCCCGGCAAAGAAGCCAAGCTGTGCTATCTGGGGCATGTCTTGACGGACAATCGCTTTGGCTTGGTGGTCGACACCTGTGTGACGATGGCCACGGGCAGGGCGGAGGTGCAGGCAGCCCAAGCGATGTTGGATCGGCGACGGAGCAGGAAGGCGGGTCGGATCACGCTGGGTGCCGACAAGGGCTATGACACTCGAGGCTTTGTGCAGGGGATGCGCGATTCGAGCATCACACCCCATGTGGCGCAGAGCAGCTTGGGGCGGCGGAGCGCCGTCGACGGTCGCACCACGGGCCGGGAGGGGTATGCGGTCAGCCAGAAGAAGCGGAAGTTGGTGGAGCAGGTCTTCGGCTGGTTGAAGACGATTGGTCCGCTTCGCAAGACGAAGTTGCGCGGTGTGGCCCGGGTGGGATGGATGTTCGCTTTCTCGGCGGCCGTGTACAACCTGCTCCGTATCAGCAACATGGCGGCCGGGGTCTCCTGACCGCCAGGACGGGCGGCGAGGAGGAACCAGAGGAAAGGGAGCTGGCCCACCCGCAATCGACAGGTTGTCCCAAAGCATCATCCGCAACTCCGGCACAGAAGGCGCTGAGCAGTCCGACATACACATACCTTCACTCAACCGAGCATTCTTCAGCAACCTGCTAGAAGAGATGTCAGACAGCCTTGTGGATCCGTGCAAAGGAGGGCGAGAGCTGCCCGCCATGATGTCCATGATCCACTCGGAGGCATTGCTGGCTGGCTGTACCACACGACACCCGACAGGACTGTCTACCACGATCAGGGGGGAGCCTGGCAAGTTGGGAGGGCTGGCCCCCAGGCAGGCAGAAAGACCGTTCATCATCCTGCCAACCCCTTGCCAGGACATCCCTCGGGCACCTCCGCGGAGCCCCTCACTCGTACATGCCCATCTCCACGTAGTACCATAGCCCATCGCGCAAGCCATGGAACCACACCATATGGGCGTTGCCCCCGACGTTGAAGGCTGCCGGCTCACAGCATCGATCATGGACTACTTCGTCATAGGTATGAGGCAGAACCTGCCCGCTGTACGACACACCGATCCCATCCTCATCCTCAAAGAAGTAGAGTGGCCTTCCCGCCAAGAGCCTCCAGCCAAAGACGCTCTCGTAGCCTGACTGCTGGCTGAGGCTTGTGCCATCAATGAAGACCTGGCCATCAATCTCAAGCACCCAGCGTCCCTCCCACGACCACAACCCTTTGACCGGGTTATCCGGCCGCGGTCCTGACATCTGGAAGGAGAACAGAACCGCGTCGCCTCGTCGCAGCCTGCACTCTCTGTGTTGGTCGTCGCGCTCCAAGAAGATCAGGTCATCGCCCGCGAAGACGGGCGGCGTGTCGCAGTGACGCGCCGTGTCCCATGGCTGCAAAGACCGACGACGGACAAGCTGTGCTGGGCGATTGAGCCCCTGCACCAGGAACGCAAAGTCCTGTCCCGAACTGGCCACACTCACCGGCCAGATGGCTTCAATGTCCTGAGCCACCACCTCGCCGCCTCGGTAGAGATCGTAGAAAGGAGAGGACCACCCAGGTGTCTCCCTGGGAACCAACAAGTAGTCGAAGGGCGCCAGGGCAGCATTGTAGGCCCTCGCTACTTCCTCCGCAGGAGGCTCACGCCAGGCGCGCCGGCGGTCTAGGATGCTCGGTTCAATGCGTTGCAGGTACTCCAGGTGATTCGGCGTGTCTTCTTCTTCACTCACTATGGCGTATTCCTCCACAACGAGATCGGTGACGCCATCGACCGCGGCAACCCTCCAACCTTCGGCGCCGACGTTGAGGGTCAATGTCCGGTGCTCCACCGCGTCACCGACCACCAAGATTACCTCCGCCCGCGCCAGCGACTCGCCTTCCCGGGACACCCCGAGTACGCGAGCCGAGGAGGGCCGAGCCTGCAGGCCGAGCAGCAGCTCCAGTGGCGTCTCCGCGGAAGCGAGGTTCGTCCGCAACTCGGGATCGAGAAATGCCACGGCTTCCTCGTCAGCCCCCCGGAGCAGGGCATCTACAAAGCAGACGACCGTCGAGTCTGGATCCTGCTCGGGGTGGGCTTGGCTGCGGCATGCCGACCCCAGGCGACTCGGATCGAGGACGGTCAGGGGCGTCGCTTGTTGCTCAATCCGGGTCGGGCCCGGCGTCGTGGATGGCGATTGGGCGACCATGTCTGGCGTCCGTTCCACACCCAGCTCCAGGACACCGTTGCAGGCGCCGAGGGCAAGTGCTCCAAGTAAGGCAAACATGGTGCGTCTCACGATGGACCTCCATTCGAGTTAGGCGTGTTCAGAAGGACTCACTGCCACCAGGTACACCCAGCCCCTGATCCACCATCAGGCACACCTGGCCTCAAGCAAGGAGCGATCACCTCCCTTTGGCATTTGACAGGCAGTGGCAGAATGCGTGCTCAATCTCTGGTCCGTGCATTAAGCCCTCCAATGCACGTAAGCCGGGCATCGACTCTCCGACTTCAAGGTGGGACACAGGACACGGCTCATACAGCCTCCCCGGGGAGGGTCGAGGGGGCGTCGTCGGGCCTTCAGACTCACCTCTGGGGGGCCGGGCGCTGTGGGTACCTTCGCATCTGGGACGCAATGAGAGGCCCGGGGCGTCGCGTGCCCGGCTCTGCACAAGGCCAGGACGATCGTGCAGCCCGAGAGGGACGCCGATAGCCCCTTCGGTGATGGACGAACCGAGGATCCCACCCCGAGGACAGCCTCCAAGAAGGCTACCGCCCCCAGCCAAGCAGTCCCACCGGCGCTGTTGGTAACGGTGTCGGCGCGCGCCGGTGGAGGCGAGTTTCCCGGGCCTTGCCACCAGTCGAAGAGCTCCCCCCAATCAATCAGGCCATGGTATCCCTGGTAGCCTTCTGAAGGCCCAAGGCCTTCCGCCGCCGAGAACAGCTCCTCACCATCGCGGCCGACCAACCAGAGGCTAGTCTCCTGACCGCGGATGCGCGCGAAGAGGAGGTGCTCACCGTCGGCAGACCAGAGCGGGTGCTCGTCGCGATAGGTCGCGTCGTTGGTCAGCGGACGGCGATCCTCTCCACTGGCCGACACGATCCAGATCCGCCGCCGGTTCAGCGCCTCGTTCCCGATCTGTCCACCGACGGCGGGCGCGTCGGTGTCTGCCGGTTCAGGCATCGCCGCGTAGGCAAGGTACCGACCATCAGGCGACCAGGCAGGGCTGGAGACTGCCTGGCCGGAGGCAGAGAGGGTCACGCGGATAGCAGCCGCAGCATCCAGGAGCACGAGCTCCTTCTCTAGCCAGGCGATCCTCCCACTGCCTGCCACGACCGCCACATCGGGCGACCCGGGCCGCGGGGAAAAGAAGTCATCCCTGATCAGTGTCGTTACCGGGTGGATTTGGGATGAGCCGCCGTCCCTACTTATGCTCATCAGCGTCAAACCGTCGGCTTGAACTGAGGGGGATGCCGGCCCCTGCCAGAAGTAGATCCGAGATCCGTCACCCGACCAGCCAGCCAGGAACAGCACCGGGGCCTCGGGAATCGTCTCAGTCTGAAGAAGCCGGGAAGTCAAGTTGCCATCCCGACGCATCAGGTTCAAGAAGCTGCGCACTGGCGCTTCGGCAATCCCGGCTTGCGCCCACTCGACCAAGGTGTACGCTAGCCAGTTCCCATCTGGGCTCCAGGCAAGGTCGGTGACGCAACAAGCGGGAGGGACCAACATGGCGGGTCGGCCATCCTCGAACTCCACCAGAACGATGGCACTGCGCGAGTCAATGTATGCCAGACAGTCCTCGACCGGCGACCAGGCGACCTGTTCGGCACCAAGCGAGGCGAAAAGGGGCCGAGCGTCCCACCTATCCGCTGTCATAATCCACAAGGCTCCCTCCTTATAGAAGAGGAGCAAGTTGCCGGACGTCGACCAGAGAGGCCGCGCATTGCATCCGTCGCTTGTCAGCCGGCGAGGTTCTCCGTGCGGCAGCTCCCGGATCCAGATGTCCCCCCCTCTCACATAGGCGAGGAGACCCAAGCCGGGTTCAGATCCAGCCGTCGGTGTGCCCTCCGACTCTGGCTCAACCGTCGGGGGCCTCACATGTCCTGGCGATAGGGTCGAGTCTGGTCGGACCTCTGACGGGCGACTGCAGCCGGCCAGCGACAGAATGAGCATACTGGCCGATAGGCAGAGCATCGCCTTGGTCATCATGTGCCTCCGATGTACCTCCGGGTGTTCATCCGCGGATGTTCCCAAAATGGGATGTCCCTGTGGCACGTGCCTCGCTTGGGGGACAACTTGGCCACAGCGCGTGTAGTCTCTGGCACTTGGCGGGCAGATTGCAGCTGCAGGTTCGCCTCCCTCCAGACGCCGCGGACCGTCCTAACCCCACCACGGTGATGAACGGCCTCCCACACAAGTGACAACCGGAGCCTGCAACTACCTACGCCTCCGGACTTGCCGGCTCAAGACGGCTCATCGGCCAGGCAGGGCAGGTCAGCCTCGGAGATACCCGACCCCGAGGACGCAACCACCTAGACGACAGCGCCTTCATCCTCTTCGGCCATCAACTCGACCTTGTCCCCGCGGCGGGGAAATCTGATCGCGTTGTCAAGCAGATTGAAGAGGCCAACGGAAAGCACATCCCAGTCCCCGTCCAGACAGGCAGGCTGCCAGATCCGGTCACAACCGAAGCTTGAAAGTGCCTCCCGTTCATGTACACCTTCGTCGCTCCAAGCAGAGCCTCTGCCATATGCCGGCCGAGAGCATTCAGCACTTGGGGCCAAACCCACGCCATCACGGGAGAGGCGCTGGGGCACTTCATGTTTCCTCTTGTCGGTTCCTCAAACCCCCTCGGGAAAGGTTCGTCCTCCACCCTCAATCGGAAAGCCGCCAAGCGAAGACTCGTTCCTGCTTGAGCTTTCTCTGCAGGCGTTGATCCTTCTCGCTTGTGTTTCTCCGCAGGTCCTCCTCAAGACGATTGCTCGACTCTGAATTCCAGGACGCGCTGCGACGCTGATGCCGTCAGCTAGCACACGCTTCGGCTGGGGTAGGCGAGCGAGAAGGATCTCGCGCGCACTCACCACCGACATCACCGATGGACCTCATGAAGGGGACGGCCAGCTCTTGAGTCCCGAGGCGCCCAGCAGTGCCGTTTCCAGGGGAGCTGAAGAACCGTTTGAGGTATCTGGATTGCGGAACCTCCCTCCAAGGAGAGCTCCAACGTCCATGGACGAACGGCTGATGGAGCGCACTTGATCTGCCCCCCACCATTGGGACAACACAGGCCTTGAAGAGCGCGAGACGAGAAGCGGCGATCCCAAGGCGCTGCAGGAGAGAAAGGTGATGGGTGGCGAACCCTCTCGGTCGTCATGGCCGATTCGCGGGAGAGCACCTGAAACCCTCACGCACTGCTCGCGCAGCTTCGGTTGTGCTGAATCCACGCCAGATACTGCTTGTCGCTCTCCTGTACGTGCTCCAGGATCTCGAGAATCGACCGCTCGCCCTCCCGGGGCGGCCGCGAGGCGGCTTCATCGCCCAGGCCGATTAGCGAACCCTCCAGGCGACCCCGGGCTGCCAGGAACTGCGCCAGGGCAAGTTGGGCGACAGTCGGCGCGGTTCCTAAAGTCCAGCGCGCGGCCACGATCTGATTGATGTGTTCCTCTTCGTGCGCCGCAAAACGGTATAGGATGTGCTGCACGCGCCAGGGCGCCTCATCCGTCTGAGCACGCATCTCTTCTTCGGTCAATCCCGAGAGTCCCTTCACGATCTCTCCAGACACCTCACGCATTTCGCCGAGCAACTCTGCGACCTGACTCATGGCTCCGCTCCTTCGAATGTCAATTCCTGGTGTTCCTTGCCCTCTACGTGGCTGGGTGAGCCGGGTCCCCCGACCCATGAAGGCCGGCAAACAGTGGCTTGCACGCCTCCTGCACGCAGGATCCCCGGGTGGATTGGTCATGTGGTGGAGACATCCCCAGGTCATTCATGCAAAGACCGGTCCTCGGATCTTCTGCACGTACACCCTCCCAGGGCGCCCGACGTTCCTGCCCTGCTCCGCCACGAAGATCGGACACCCTGGTAGGCCGTAACGCACAAGGTAGGCCCCCATTGCACCGCTGGCCGAGCCTGTCACCGGGTCTTCGTTCACTCCGGCCGCCGGCGCGAAATGGCGGGCGCACGCCCGGCGCTCCTCCACCTCCTTCTGGTTCAGGCTGAATACGTGTACGCTAAAGAAGTCCCCTTGCTCTGTCAGACGGGTTAGAGCGCGAAAGTCGGGCTGCACCCTCTCCAACACAGCCGGGTCCCGCAGCCGTACCATGAGGTGTGGTGTCCCGGTGCTCACCGTTTGAACCGGTTCGGCGATCTCATTGGGGAGGATTCCAAGGGCGTTAGCGACGCATTCCAGGGGATATGTGTCGAGGAACTCTGGTGGCTGCAGTGTCATCACCACCAGAGAGGCCATGGCGGGCCGAGTCCGGACCTCAACACGCAGGACGCCCACCTGAACCTGGAGGGTGACCTTCGTCCGCCATCCCGCCAGCGGCAGGCGCCCTTCCTCGATCAACGCGTGGACCGCGGCCACCGTGGGGTGGCTGGCCAGAGGGATCTCCTTGAGCGGCGTAAAGAAGCGCAGTTGGAAGTCCGCCACGGCGGACGGCATGACGAAAGCGATCTCCGAGAGATTCATCTCCCGGGCGATGGTCTGCATCTGCCATTCATTCAGGTCTTGCGCATCCAGGAGAATCGCCGCCGGATTGCCCAAGAACGGCGTCGTGGTAAAGGCGTCAACCTGCAGAAAAGGGAGAAGGGGCATGTCCTATTTCTCCTACACCCGGTCAGATTGTCCGATGCTCGTTCGGAGGAGCCTCGCGACCTTCCGATCGGTTCGGTACGCCGATCCGAGATCTAGGCGTTGACCTTTGCCTGCGGCCGAAGTGGAGGTTTGCTCGGACTTCCCACCACGCCCGGAAGCACAACGCTTTTCAAACAGACGAGGGAGTCCCACCATCGCCGAAAGGCGCGACAAGGCCTCGCTCCCGCCTGACAAATGCCCACCGCACTGGGTCACGGCGACATCCCCTGCCTCACAAGGGCTCGCCTCAGGCTCTCTTCACCATCCACCCACCAGCGCCCGCCCAGGATTGTCCTGACGAAAGCACGCCTCTGCGCCTGGTCCCTCTTCGCAGGGACCTCGCCCGCCGACCAATTGCCGATAGCGGAGATGGCCGCCTCGATTTCGGCCGGCTGCGTGTCCCGGTAACTGTCGACGTGGTGCAGGTAAGCCAGGGGGATTCGGGGCCGGATCGCGGGATCCTCCGCTGGATAGCCGACGATCAAGCCGATGACGGGCAGGACCTCAGAGGGCAGATCCAGCAATTCACTGACCTCCAGCGCGTTGTGTCCCACAGTTCCTATGAAGACTGTCCCAAGGCCGAGGGACTCTGCGGCCAGGGAGAGGTTCTGGGCGGCCAGGGCCGCATCCACGGTGGCGAAAATCAAGCCGGTGAAGCCATCTATCATTCGCTCCACGCCAAGGTGGACGGCCCAGAGGCTGGAGCGGCGAAGGTCCAGGCTGAAAATGAACATCGTGCCTTGAAGCAGGGTTTCCTGTCCGCCACAGATTCGGTAGAGCCTGCTCCGGAGAGACCGGTCAACCACTTCGATGATGGAGTAGAAATGCCCCATGGCGGTGGTGGGGGCGCGAATTGCACATTCGAGCAGGGTCAGCTTCACTTCCGCGGGCAACTCCCTGCGCGCGAAACGCCGGATGGAGCGGTGCTTACGGATGGTCTGGATTGTCTCTTCCACTGACGTGACGCAGCTCATGTCGGATCAGCCTGTGCGCCGTGGCGCTACTGGACAAGTGGGAGGCCTCTTCCCGGGATTGCCCAGCTGATGGCCCAAATGCCTGCGGCGCACCTTCAGGTCCAGGGCCGAGATCGCAGCAAGGATCTCCAGGCGATGATCCGGGGACAAGGCCGGACCGTGGCGACCGGCTTCATCATCCCCCCATCCCCTTCTTCAGTTCCCCTGAGTTTCACACCCGAGGGAGTCCAACGCCAGTCGTCGTGCCACACACTCAGCAACCTCGCGGCTGAAGAGTCTTTCAAGCAGGGCCAGCCCCAGGTCGAGCGAACACGAAATGCCGCCGGCGGTGATCACGTTTCCGTCTTCAACCACGCGTTCATGGGAGACCTCACAGTAGAGGCGCAGTTCCTCGCGGGCTTCATGATGGGTGGTCGCCCTTTTCCCCTCCAGCAACCCAGCTTTCGCCAACACCATGGCGCCAGTGCAGACAGAACAGACCAGATGTTGTCTCGCGAAATCCCAGATATCAGCCATGAGAGCGCCGTCCTTCACGACCTCGGCGACGCCGTTGCCCCCGGGTACGATCAAAATGTCGTAGCCAGCGAAGCCGCGACTGCGGCGGTGAGGCCTTATCACCAACCCGTTGCGACAGACGACCTCCTCGGTCAAACCGAGGACGTCCACCTGCAAAGGCTCGTCAATGTCCAAGCCACCGTCCTCCTTCATCCGCCGGGTCTTGGCCAGCACCTCGTAGACGCCTACCAGATCTAATTCCTCCACATCATCGAACGCAAGGACTGCAATCCGTTTGCTCATGGTCGTGCTCCTTTCCGACGCCAATGAGGACATCTGGGGCTGCTCACTCCCGGCAACGATATGCCTCCCCTCTCGTTGACCCATGTACTCGCCCTATCACTGATCGAGGTGGATCCATTGAGCAGAGATCTATGGCGCGATGTCGTCTTTCGATCGGGACGCCTTGTCATACCGTGGCTGAGTCGTCCCCTTCTGCCAGTTCTAGACAAGCAGGGTCAACAATCGATTCAAGCGGACCATGACGAAGCCGAGAGTTAGGTTGATGCGTTGAGACAGGTGCATCGTTAGCAGCTTTCCAACGCCGGTTGGCTGACTCCAGCCGGGCCTCCCCACCCACTTACGCCGACACCCGTGGCGGTCCTTACATGGGCCTTGCGGTCTGAGGACCGGTCGCGCAGGACAACCCGAGCGTCACTTCCCGGTCATGTATCTGCCACCCCCTTGTCGGCAGCTTTCCGGCCATCCAGGTCGTCAAGCACTTTGAAAACAAACCTTGCAGGCCATTGGACCACGCCACCGCCAAGTGCCAGAGCCACGGCGGTCGCTTCGAGGATCTCCTTCCGGCTGGCACCAAGATCGGATGCCCTGCTGACCGATTGCAGCCCGCCGCAAGCCACGCGGCTTTAGCCGCTGTGGACAAGGCGGGTTTCTCGGCGGCTTCAGCCCGCCGAAGGCGAACAGATGTGCTATAATAGCAGTACGGTGGGCCACTGGGCTGCACCGTCGTCCTTTGGGACAGCACCTTAACATAGGATGTGTTGCCGGTTCTCATTCCAGAATCCCGAATGAGGTAAAACATGTCGGGTGTTGCTGGCACGGTGCAACTCCTTTTCGGGTGGGACGCACCCATTGGGGCGTAACGTGGGCCGATAGGTCGAGCGTGCCCCGAGAAGCCACGTGGATCTATCCACTGTGGAGCGTCACAAATGCTGATCCCCAGCGCGATCAGCTCCTTGCTCCTCTGATCAAGGGCGCCATCCCGAAAGGCGTCGACTTCGAGCTCTTCGAGGTCACGGAAGGTGCTCACCCCGCTGCGGAACATTCGCAGGTTGAATGTCCTCCGGGCTTCCCTTATCCCTTCGATACTCCCGAACATTTCAGCCTCCGTGTTCTGGTTGAGGTGAGTTCGGTCAGATGGCCGCGAGGACGCACGTAGCCCCTCCACGACCACACCCCCAGGGTGTTCCCGGGCCATCGTTGTGAACGACGCTCTGGTGTGAGGCGCAGGCTGACGCCCCCAGCGACGGTCCGCCGCAACCCGGATCTCCACACTCAGATTGGACCTTGTCGGCCCTGCGCTCCTGCAGCAGGCTGGGCCCAGTCCTGAGGCTGCCCTCGCCGTAGGCTGCCTGACGCTTCTTCGCCCTGCTCGGGCACCAAATGCAGGGCCCAAGGATTCCAGCGGCTTTCCCTCGACCTCACGCTGACAGACTTCCGGACTGCGCAAGTGCATCTATGACCCGAACAGCTGCCACATGGTACGGCTCCCAGGTATCGGGTCATGCGCCGGCGATCCTGAAGAGCCAGTAGGTAGCTATACCGACAACGATAACAAGGAGTGTGTTGTGGGTCCTCCAGGCAACAAACAGCCCCGCGAGTCCGGCGCATAGACCGGGGCCAATACCTGCCTCCTGCCCGGTCAGAAGAAGCCCCGGGACTACCAGGGCCGCGAAGATGGCAACAGGAACGTAGTGCAACCACCGGCTTACCAACGGGGGCAAGTCGCGGCTCAACAGCAGCACAGGACCAAACCGAATCGC
>Ga0315288_10001342_pt1 | contig 31783 bp, 18 predicted proteins | sample YL17G11_20_MG_FD_203454 | JGI IMG/M metagenome (GOLD analysis project Ga0315288, IMG submission 203454) | Sediment microbial communities from Yellowstone Lake, YNP, Wyoming, USA - YL17G11_20 | ecosystem: Environmental > Aquatic > Freshwater > Lake > Sediment | place: USA: Wyoming | collected...
ACACCGTTCATCGTAGTGTTTCCACCTGGGTCGATGACGAGCTTCCCGACTGCGGCGACCTGGAATACGAGATTGCCCAAGTTCGCGTTAATCCACGTATCATTCGATGAAGGCGCCGTCTGGAATACCGAAACATAATCGACAAAATTCGCCTTGAATAACTTAATGATCGTAGCGTCGGCCGCCGTCGGAGAACTCATCGCCAGCTGTGTGGTATTCGCAAAAATCGTTGAATCGTTGATAGCAAAAATGACGGAACCTGTGTTTGCCAACTTAAAGACATTGGCGGTCAGGGCCACCGCTTCATTGTTCACGGCGAGCAAGGTGCGGCCTGTGAGCGCGGCGTTCATCGAGAATACACCCGCCGACGCCAGAATCATGTTACCCAGGTGTGTGGTAATGAAACACTGGTTGCTCGATGTGCTTGACGAAAGCGACATCACGCGATCCACAAAATTGTTTTTGTAGAAGTTCATGTTCACGGCCTGGCCGGCCGCGTTGGACGAGATCGCCAGGAGTGTCACATTGAGCGAGAACACGGTGCCATTTGCCTGTACGAGTATGTCCGCAGTATTTCCAACCTTGAACAGGGTTCCGACCATCAGGTCCGAGGCCGTATTGACAAAGAGACTGCCACCGTTGACGAATACGTTGCCCCGAAGGTCGGACACTCCACGGACATCGAGCACGGATGGGCCTGCCGCATTGCCAATTAGGGTGATTGTCGTGTTGGTGCTCAGAACAAGGTTAGCAACACCATAGATTTGGTGATACTGTGAATAATTTGTATTGGCACCTGAAACGAAATTGGCCGCCCCGAAGATCAGTGGATAGACCATGGAGCTTTGGTTATAGAGTGCGGCGGTGCCCGAAAATTGAGTATTCGATGTTCCATTGTTGCCAAGTAGACGACCGTCACACCCAAATGGGGCACCCGTAAGGTAATTTCCAACCGGCCCTGGCACAGCGAGATGGTTGATGAGGACGATGTTATCATTGCTGTCGCCCGTATCAATGGACGTACCAGAGAACTGCGCCAATGGGGTTCCCTGCGCACCTGTCAGGGTGGTGTCCAGAATGAGACCTGTGTTGTTCCCAACTTCCATCCATCCTTGGCTAAAATCAACGGTGACGCCGTTGATTTCGCAGGCCGATCCAAGACCGGCCGAGGAGAACGTGTAATTGCTGATATGCACCACCGACGTGTAACTGGTCGCGTTGACGGCTGATCCGCTCACATGCAAACTGCGCCCATTCGCGAGTGAAGAAGAATGTCCCTGAACGGTTAATCCGTTGAAATAGATGTAGGCAATCGGCCAATTTTGGTTGGTATCTCCAATTTTGATGTTGTCACGCAAACAGTTCCATACGCTGATTGTGTTGAACCAGCAGCGATAGCCACCGGCGGCGACATAGAGACCCGTATTGCCCACTCCCGAAGGGCCTCCGTCACCCATGATGTTAATTTTGTCGAGGACGATGCCCATGGTATGCTTCGTGTCATCGCCAATTTGAACAACAGGGTTCGCAGGATTGAACGGGACAAGCGCCGAAGCATTTGCACTACTGAAGTGCATCGAACGAGCGCCAATGATCGACCGATTGTTGACGGTCAAGACGAGGTTGACCGCGTATTTCTTCGTCAAGGATGCAGGAATATAGGCGGTGCCCGTATTCGCCATCGCGTCATAAAACGCTTGCGTATCATCGGTCACGCCGTCGCCGACGGCGCCATACGCGAGCACATTGCCCGCTGAGCGGTCCTGCACGGTGTTCGCGTAGATGGCGAGCACGCGCGCCGTTGGTGAGCCGATGTTCTGCGTGAGGTTGCTTGTCGGGATGAAGTTGCCCGCGGTGGGGTCCACAATCCAGCGAGCAATCGCATTCGTGACGAGCGCAAGGTTTGCCGAGCCCGACGTACCAACACCCATCGGACGAATTGTTCCGCCGCCGCTCCCCTTGACCGTCAGGATCGAGTGATAGCCTGTGAGGTTCGTGTCGTAATTCGTCCGCAGACCTTCAAAGACCGCGTTCGTAGTCCACAGACCAAATTCGTAAAGGTCCGCCCCCTGGTTCGCGGTGTTGACAGCCAGACGAAACAGCATGTTGTTGCCGCTACCGTGCCAGGCTTGAATGAGGTCGCCATTGCCGCGTGCCGCGCTGGCCGAACCATTGTCCAACCAGAGCGCGACAGAGTTTGCGACTGTGCCCCACGGAGCGCTCGGACCAGACGTGGACGTTCCAAGCGTTGCAACGAAGGCAATGCGGTTGTTCCCCGTCGCACTGACGGCCGCGACCGCACCGATAGCAACGTTCGCGGCTCCCGACTGCACAAACTGACCCGCGATACTCTGGTTGAGCGGAGCGGCGGCCACGAGCGCCTGAATACCTACGGCGATACCTGTACCAGTGAAACCTGCGGCGATGTCTACGCGATGTCCTGTCTGGGTTTGTGTATTCGCCCCCGCACCCGTGAACGCAAAGTAACTACCAATCTGGACAGCACCAGGATCGGCTACGAACGTGCCCGATATGCTGAGCGCGGCGTTACCCGTGAGCGGACCACCCATCGTGCCCGCGATGAGGCTGATCCCGTTGCCGTAGAACCCGACATTGCTCGTGGATACGATGGAGCCGTTTCCAAAGACCGATACGTTCGCGAGCACGAGGTTGCCCGAGGCAATCGTCAAGTTGCTCGTGAGTGTCGTGCCGCCACCGTTCAGGAATTCCATGCGGGTGACGCTGTTGGCAATGATGCGAGTGTTGGCGTCGTTGGTCGAACCGAGCACGAAGGCGAAATCGCCGGTACCCTTGGACTGAATGATGCCCGAGGTGCCGCCATTCGAGGCCACAATCGTGAGCGCAATGCTATTGACGGTCTGCGGAGACTGCCAATTCGTGGCACCCTGGTTCTTGACGCGGAACACCCACCGACCGTCGTCCGAACCGTCGAACCCAGTAATCAGGTCATCGACGTTCGTGGCATTATGGAGCACAAGGGACGACCCCTTCACCCCATCTGAGAGTGAAGCCGTATTGATGGTGGCGGGGTCGGCGAGCGCCGAGGAGAGATACCCACCAAAATAATAGGCGCCGGCGACAAATCCTCCAAACCCATACACACCGATATTGAGGTTCGCAGACGCCGACGCTTGACCCACCACACCAATCGCGAGACCGTTGGCGCTCAGGTTTCGGAAAAGTCCTGCGACCGTATTCCCAAAACCCGTAAAGCCTGCTTCATACGTTGAGCCGAAGGCGGTAAATGTCGCGAGACCAGGGCTAAGGGACGCATAGTTCGGTGTGACATCCACCCACACCGCAGGATTTCCGTTCGTGACGTTATTGTTCGCGACAATCTTGAATATGGTGTTCGCGTGAAACGTGAACGCATTTCCGAAGAAGTGGTTCCCCAAACGCATTTCGGGGTAGTTGCTTGTTGGAAATCCTGTGAGAGCCGAATACGCCGGCCCGAGCTGGTTGCCTTCAGCATAGACGTTGTTCGCGGTGCCAAAGTCAATCGGGAGCGCATGTCCGTAGAACTCGTTGCCGGTGATCGTGACGCCGCTCGCGGCCCCCAACTTAATACCAATGGCGCTCGCGTTTGAGCCGGTGTCAATGATATTGCCCTGAATGACCGCACCTTCGACCGTGCCGCCCGTGAAATCCAGCACGGTGCCCACATTCGTACCGTCGCCGACCCAGTTACCTTGGAACACGAGCGCGTTGACATTGGCGGTCGTGATGACCATCACGGTCGGGGACCCCTCGGTGTTCGCTTCAAAGACGTTCTCACGGACCGTAATCGCGGTGCCACCCAACATCAAGGGCACGCCTACGGCGCCGTTGAAATAGTTCTCGGCAATAGCGACCCGGTTCAAGTTGATGTAGACGTTGGACGTACCACGGATGTGCGAATTGGCGCCCGAGAACAAATTCCGTTCAATCGTGATGTCCGCACCCAGGTCCATGAAAATCAAGCTGTTGGCGGATTGCCCTGCGCCCGACTTCGTGAATCGTGAATCGTGGATGTAGACACTATCCGTAATTTGCGTCAAGTTGGTGGAACGGAGGTCCACCAAGTGGCCCGTGTAGGACGCACTCGTGTAGTAAATCCAGATGTGATCCAGCTCGAAGCCCTTGATGGTATCCGCCGTGAGGAACGACGCATTCGTGGTCGCATTCGTGTAGAGGCGCGACGTATTGTTGACGACCGCCGCTTGCGTCTTGGTCTCACCAAAGAGACGCACGTTGGTCTTGTTGTTGAAGTTGAGGACGCCAGGCGACACGAGGAAATTGCCGTGCGGAACATAGAGCACACCACCGCCGGCGGGGAGCGCAGCCACCGCGGCCGCAATCGCTACGTCGTTATTCGTTGTGCCGTCGCCGACGGCGCCATACGCGGTGATGTCAATCCACGGGGTGCCCTTGACGATAAACGTGTTGGCGACGAGAGACCCGAACGCGGCGGTACCGGTGAGGGTGACGTTTCCGCTGACGGTTTCGTTGAGGCGCAGCACGGACGTATTGAAATAGTCAATGAGTTCGTTTGTGCGAACGCGCCAATCATCGAAGGTGTTGGCGACTGAGATGTAGCCGTTGCTAAATGGCATAATTTATCGTTTAAGGGCTGTGACCGCAGATTCTACCAAGCCGGTAAGTTCTGCGATGCGAGATTCTAATGTGCCGACCAAGTGACGAAGATCGCGCACTTCTTGGGTGTTTCGTGTCTGCTCTGTGGCGCGTGTGCGCATCGTTCGATGCCGCGTTAATGCCGGTCGATCGGTATTTAGCAGAGCACCCGAGCGGGTTTCTCGAACCAAAGCTCGTTCTTCTGTTTGAACATACGCTGGAACACCCAAACTTGGCATATCTTACTCGTCCAGAGCAATTGCTCTAAAATTGGCAATTCTCGGAACATCGGTTGTTCCCGAACTTGCCATAACCACTTTAATCGCCCACACTTTGAACTTATCTGTAGTATCTACGACAGAATCGAGCGCGCGGCTATTCGGTGTCTGGAATTCAAATTCCTTCAATTCGGTAATTCTGTTGGAAACGGTGGCATCCTTCGTGACTTGCGTCATGAGACGCCATGGTTGGTCATCAAAACGCGCCGTATCGGCATTCGCAGGGAAGGCCTTGTAGTAGACGTAGAAATGACTTCCTAGAGGTCGATAGGCGTCGAAGATGACTACTATGTCCCGCGCATCAAAACCGTCTGCAAGCGTCACCGAGTGCGTTCTATAGCGTGTGAGCGCATTGCCCCCGTTTGCACTCAATTCGCTGTTGTAGCTAAGAGTACCAGTCGTCTGTGCTATCGTATATCCCGTGCAAGCGTCTGGCGCAGGGACGGCGAGCAGTGGGGTACCCGAGTAGCCCGAACCCGTATTGGAAAACACGGTATTGCTAAGTTTACCATTACGTCCGACGGTGGCGTAGGCACTTGCATCTGCGCCGTTGCCCACGGTAATCGTCACGACGACGGCATTGTTCGCACCTGACGTGCCATAGTCGTGGAACACGTTCGCGGCACGAGACGCGGTCGCATTGGTGGTCGCCACCAACTGAGTCGCGTTCGTGATTGAGGAAACCACAAACTCCAAGTTGCCACCGAGAACCAGGGTATCGCCGGCGACGAGCACGGTGTCGAAGGCTGTGCCCACACCCACCAAGGTGCTGTTTCCTGATACAGACGTAATCGTTCCCGCACGCAAGGTCGGGAGATAGCCCGCGCCGCGATTGGTAAACGTCACATTGTTGGAATACAGACCCATATTGTTGATGAGGTGCTGCACACCGAGGAGGTTGACCTTCTTCATGTCCACATACGGCGCCACGTCAGGGCTCTTGGTCGACAATGAGAATAGCGCATCAATCGTGTTCGCGGCACCAATCGATGGACCACCAAGGAAGAAGCGACCCGCGATATTGTTCGCGGCGGAGGTCCCGCCGTAGCCTTGCACCATGCTCCGATTGCTGAGTGGCATCCAGGTGTTATTGATGATCGCATAGCGCACCGCGACCGCACCCGTCAGATCCCCTGTCGTGAGGTTTTGGGGCTTGATATCCAAGGCAAAGCTCGTCGCCGTCTTGTCGGAGAACTGGACTTGATGCGGATAGAATTCGATGCTATCAAAGAACGTGTTGGTCGCCGGCGGCACGGCGCGCGCCACGAGAATACCGCTCAACGGCACCTCGTCGGATGCGGTCCAGATGGCCTTGTTTATGCGGAACATCAAATCTTCGAACGGACTTTCTGTCCAGGTCGAAGCGTTTTGTGACTTGAAGAAGCTTCCCGCATAGGGCTGCTTGGAGACTTTGGCATCGGACCCAATAATGGACGACCCAAGTTCGGCGGTGTAGACCGTATACAAATCGCTATCGGAACGCACAATGATGGCGTATTCCTTCCCTGGCATCAAATGAATGGGCGCCGCGAATTCAAATCGCGTATAGGTGCTGGCCGTATTCATGCTCGGTGCTGAAGACGTGTTGACTTGGTCGTTGCGCAACGTGACGACTGCATAGCCCGTTGGCGAGACGCATGGGAGGATTTCCAGCGAGCTTGGGTAGCCGTTGATGACAGGACGCAGTTCAAGGATCACGGGGATGTCGTCCGTTGGCTTGCCCGCGAAACACAAATCAATGGAGGTGACAAACACACCCTGTGGGTATTTCACGCCATCCACCAAAATCGTTTCGGCGAGTGGGTCGACCCAACGCTGTCCAATCTCTTGTGTGTGCGTTTCTGAAGTCGAAAACGCTTCTGAGACCGTTCCTGTTTGGGTGATACCCAAGGACCGCGAGGTGACGCTTACGTCTTGCTGTGTTTGCGAGAGACCCGACGCTTCATACGTCGCATCCGCAAACGTGCTCGCATCGCGCGGGATGTTGTTCGCACTATCCGTCAAACGGAACTGACGAGTGCCTACGGGGAATAATCCCGCAGGAATATGGAATATGCCAGCGACGGTACCCGCACGACCAGAGGTAATCGTGCTATTGGCGAGGAACCCGTCTGTGACCGGTTGACCCACGCTGTAGATGCTTTGTCCTGCTGTAATGTTGCTGAGCGAGGACGTATCCAATACGGCGGTTTGGTTCGCCGTCGTATAGGAGACCACATTTGCGGATTGCCCTGCCCCTGGTCCCGCAACGAAGTGAATGACGGTTCCTGGTGTGGCGACGGAACTATCCTGAATGTCGAGATCGAAGCGGAGTTTCCCTGTTGCTGTTGAATACGCGCGCACGACACCCGAGCGACAGATTGCCGCATCAATGGTGTAGCTGTTCGCCACAGGCACACGAGGCGAGGCCGGCTGCAAGAGCGTAGCGCCCGTCGTCGTATTGGCCCCATCTTGCACCATCTTGTCGGGACGGAGGCACCCGGCCGTAATAGGATATGGTGTCGCGCTATCAATGTCTGCGTCCAATGTGGCGCGCACGACTTTCAATGTATAGACGACCGTATTGCCCGAAATCCGCTTGTTGTAGTCGGCCACCGTCACGGGTGTAAGCGTAAACACCGTCGCATTCGCGAGTGTTTGTGACGCCGTGGTGATCAAGGTCGCTGAGGTGTCGGTGCTGATCGCATTCACATACGCATCAAATGTATTGACGCCCTGCACGATGCGCACCATCTGTCCTGCCACCAATTCATACGTCCACTTGCTGCCCGTGCCCGTGAGCGTGGTGTTTCCCGAAAGGGTCGCCACATTTCCTGTGAGAGCTTTCTTCACATAGACGGTCTGACCCATGAAGAATGGGTCCACTGCGGGAAGCGTTTGTGACGCCAACTTGAGGACATCCCCCTGTTGCACATATTTGGTAACATTGGTGCCATCGAAAAATGGGTACAACGTTCCTGCTGGGCGGAGGCCATCGCCGGCAAAGAGCACATCGCGCGCCCGAATGTTATGAATGACAGAAATGTCACGAACGATGTTTCCCAACGACTCATGGGCGGCGGTGACATTGAAACCGAAGGCGGTACCTTGACGCGCGCGCGTGCTGCTCGTGGTGACTTCTTGGTAGGTCGTCTCAAGCAATTGGCCAATCGGGTGTTCCCACGGATGATTGATCCAATTGGGGTCATTGGGTGCATTGGTCACGGTTCCCGTTCCCGTGACGGCGCCCGAGAACGTGCTGTCCCATTCGCCCCATTGGGTGAAGTTGACATTGTGTGCATTCACCCACGCCGCGTCGGGTCCACCCAGATCGATGACTTGCGCCGGCCGGTTGATGGTGTCTTTCCAAATATCCACAGCAGGCGACAATTTGATATTACCGTAGTAATTGGCGATGTCAAATGGATTTACCGATACCGCATGGGTCGCCAACGATTGTGTGATGAACGCTTCGGTGTTGTAGCTCAAGACCGCCATATCCCCGACGAGCTTCGTATTGTAGGATGTGGAATTGCTCGTATCCCCCGCAAACGAGAGCACGAACGTATTGAACGCCGAACGCAACTGACGGGCTACAGGGTCAATCGATGCGGTGAAGTCGGGTTGTGCTACGTCGGCGAGCGCAAATCCAACAAACGGGTCCACGATGATGCCATTCTTGAATCGGTCGAGTCCATCGGCATCGACAAGCGACGTATCGTTGGTGACCCGCTCCAAGTTGTTCAGTGACGTATAGTATTCCAAGTGGGTGACGCGAGTATCCAGGCGCGCGAGGTCTTGCATCGTGTAGCGCCGGTAGTGGAATGTCTGAAGCGTCACGCCTGTCGGCACACCATTACTATCGACGATGGTGTATGGTGGGATGGTCAACTGGAATAGCAGCAGGTTGCTGTCCGTATCCAATGGTGGCTGAGGACTGACCGCATCCAATCCTTCTTGCACATTGATTGTGTTGTCATAGGACAACGACATCTTGTCAATACGCGCCAGGTAGTATTCGTATGACCCGAACCAAATATCATCCGAGACGGGAAACAGGTACGAATCACTGGTGACGGTCAAATAGGTTGCATCATTGGACGTGTCCGTGGACGCATACACCAGATTTGCCGACGCAAAACTTGTATGTGCGCGCACAGGGCGGAAGTCCAGCAAAGAACGCAGGTTGATAGCGCGATTGTATTTGGGTGACGTGTAGTTGGGAATGGTGTCGTAGGTCATGCCCTTGATGATGTTGGCATCAGACAAGTAGCTATCGACAGAGGCATAGCCGCGACCCCCATGATCGAACCAATCAAAAATGACGAGCAAGCGACCGGTCGGATGCACGGTAATGCCCGCGTCTACCAAGACGGTCAATTGCGAATATTCGTAGCTGTTGTCCCGCTGTCCCGTATCCAATGCAAAGAGCGACGTGACATCGGTCGCCGTCGAAAGGTCGGTATTGGAGAATGCGGTGTTGTCGGCTTTGTACCAGATTTTCGAGATCCGCCACACGTCCGTGGTCTTGAGAGAATACACGGCCCCTGGCGACACGTTCAACGTATGGAACTCGATTTGTCCATTCGAGAGCGCGCCCGTCGTATTAGCGAGTGCCGCAGATGTGTTGCCGATATACAGGGTCTTGGTGCGCACAGGCAAGCCCGTGATAGTCGTTTTCGCCAACCCCACCAAAGAGTGTGTTCCTGCGGAGACCGCGCCATTGTGATAGGTGAACAGAATGTTGTAGTCCGACCCCGATTGCGTCACATTGACATTCGACAAGAAGCGGTTGGTCGTGTTTCCCGAATCGGCGAACTCGATCAAGATGCCGTGTCCGTTCGTGAGATTGGATTGGTCAAAAATCAAGAGGTTTTCTTGTGCCGTCGTCGCAGAGAGATTTCCTGTTGGGAGCGAGAAGTTTGCACCCGAAACCGTCAGGGTAAAATTCAAGTTTGAGGCGCCGCCGAGACCCTGCGCGTTTGCAGAAGTCTTGACCCACGCCTTCCAAATGACGGTATTGACCGTCATCGTATTCGCCTTGAGGTAGGTTTCAGGAATTTGGTAGACCAACATGTTGTCGTTCGTATCCGACACGATGGTCGTACCCGTTGGGTTCCCGTTATCCTTGCTGTTGGTGTCTACGTCCGCCTGGAACGAGAGCCGTGGGTAATAGGGTGCGTCAATGGCGGCCACTGCGGCATCGCGCAACGCAAAGCTGTCCAAATCGCGCGGCTGGAATAGCAACTTGTAGGTGGTATTCGCATTAGGCAACGTGGGGAGGAATTCCGCAAGTGTCACATAGGCGGCCGTCGCATTGGCCGTATAGTTGTTGACCGTGAACGTGCCCGACACAGGCGAAGATGCGCCACCGAGGATGATCGTGGCGCCCACAATGGCGCTATTGACACTTCCTACAGCGTCTCCGACAGGAAATCCATTACCGGTGAGCACGGAGACCGTGATGGCCGAGCCGTTGACGGTGCCGGCGATCAGGTTGCCCGTCAACACATCGAAGGACACATCATAGAAGAACATCTTGGTGATCGTGTTGTTCGCATACAGAGAAATCGTTGAAGGAACCTCCCAGGGTTCCAACATGCGCACGCGCGCCTGACCGATTTTGGATTCCGAATATGATGCGGTGGACGACGTGTTGATCAACGCCACATTGACGCAATGGATATCCACCAATGACGTGTTGGCAAAGTACGAGGTCGGATCGGACGCTTGCACACGAATGGTGTAGACGAAATTACCAACGGTGAGCGGGATCGAACGCGAACTCGCGTTCGCGGTGCTCCGTCCCTTTCGAAGTGACTTCTTGATGGTCTGGTTCGAATTGACTTCAAACCCACGCACATACGCTTTACCTGGGCCAACAGCGACAATGAAATTGTTACTATCGTCGGGGTCCGTCTGAATCACGGGTGCGAACGTTTTTACGACGTAGTTTCCCGATTCGTCGTAGGTGCGCCGTGCGAGAATGTTGTTCAGTTCATCAAAGCGAACAAATCGTGGTGTTTCGCGCACCGCTTGAAGTTCCCCGTTGATGACGCGCGCCAATTCAATGAAATTGGTATCCGCTGCGTTGTCAAGTGAGCGTTTATCCAACGTGAGCGATATGCGGAAACGATGCGCACCAGGCGCGTTGGCATTCGCAGGGTCCAAGAGAGACGCACCCACCACATCGTCCAATTCATCGATGAATTCCTCGGTAATGGTGAGACCGATACGATAGCTTGGGAGCGAACTAAACGGATTGAGCACAATCGTCTGCTGGCGCACGCGCACGAAGAAGCCCGAGACGAAAAAGATGCCCTCATCGATGCTAATCACGGAGGCGGATGTGAACACGTCTGCCTGCAAGCCGCTCACGAATGTCGCGGTGATGCCCGCGTCGTCGGACGCCTGCACGACAGCCGATGGGGCGAAGGGGACGGCTGTCTGGTATTTGAACAACAGATAGTTGTTGGACACCTGTCCTTCATCCGCTGACATGAACTGAAGAACGTGTGCTCGCTGCGTGGTGGTAACGGTATCGAAAATCAGCTTACCTTGGTTGGTCGTCCGATTAAAGAACGCCACCAAATTCGACAGCGCCGTGACCTGTCCGCTTGATACGGTCGTATCCAGCGTGAGGTGTCCACCGAAAACAGCTTCACCGTCCTTGAATGAGGACTTTCCTAGACGCTCAAGTTGTGCTTGAAGTTGCGTCTGAAGTTGGGTGAGTTCACGAGATTGCACCGCAATCTTCGGACGAAAGAGGATACGATGGAAATCGTTGTATTCACCCTGAAGTTGAGTAGAATCAACGTTCGATGCAGTATACCAATCGTCGTAATACTGCGTCCGTAGAGCATTCTGTGTGGTATTGGAAAGGGCCATAGTGTCTCAATTAACCTAGCTGGAAAACAAGTTTGATTTCTTCAACCTGGTCGTTCGCCCGCGTAATGGGGACGCGCTGGTCGCAGTAAAGAATGTCTCCCGTAAAGAATGTCAAGGCAGGGCTGTTGATGACCCCAATCGTGTATTCCACACCGGTGGCGTTGCACATCAGCACGTCGCCAGGGCTGAAGGGTGCGGTCTGTCCCTTGTCATTCACATAGGTGAGACGAAGCACGGGAACCGCGTTCCCATTCGGTTGCACGTCCACGACAATCGCCGTGGTGTTCGCCGCATTCGTTTCATTGAAAATCACATCATCGGGCGCGAACACGCCCGTATTGGAGGACACGATGCAATCGGTGGTTTGCTTGTAGAAGTTCGCGTTCGCTGCGTTTCCATTGGCGAGCAGCGGATTGACAATAACACCCACGCGCCGATAGTTATTCGTGACGGTCAAGCCCCCGCTTTCGCTGAACTCGAACTGCGTCGTCGCCATGACTGCGGCGGTCCCCAATTCCATCACGGGGTCATACCCATGGTTTGGATACGGTGGGATAATCGCGCGAAGGACCGCCGTCGTGGCCCCCGCTTGGTAAATATTGATCGTTTGCACGTTGGAATATCCGAGACCCCCTGTGCTGAGCAGGACCTTTGTCACCGCTCCCGCGGTAATCGTGACGCCGGTGTTGACAATCGTGGCGCCTGATCCGTCTCCGATGAGGGTATCCACTGTCGTCACCGCGACGTTGTATCCCGCTCCTCCGTTGGTAATGACCAGCGGTACAGCAATCGGTAGTCTACCAGCATACGTGTTGGCATTTGACTGAACTGTGGAGTTTGCCAATACAGGCATCCACGCGCTCGTCAAGAATGTGAACAAATCGGTGCCAATGGTATACATGTATTGCCACACGTATCCATCCCCTGTCGTTTGCGGATCAACGTTCGTCCCAATCGTGCTTGGGGCGATGGTGCTCGCCGCATTCGCATTATTCCACAAGCACTTATAGACTTTCAGCGGAGCGGATGTGGTGTCCAACACATAGAACGCTTTGGAGAACAGATCCGCATCCGTATCGTCATACTGGATATACGCTGTGTTCGTTGCCCAGTTACGTCGAGGAACGACCAGATAGGTATTTGCTTCAGGAATTCGCTTAATTCCGAGCATATCTCGCCAGTTCTCGAAAGTCTGATGCTGCACGTCATTTACGGGAACGGGCGGATTGGTATCGCTGACAGAACCGTTGGCCGCGTCTACCCAGTTCTGTGGGCGCCCAATAAACGCATAGACATACTGCGAGGTGTTCGCAAAGGCGTTCAGAAATTCCTTGGCGAGAAATCCACGATATTTTTTGGTAAGGATGCTTGACATAGGTGGTAACCTGTGAAATCAATTCTATTTAGTGACTGGTTTTTAGTCGTCCTGGTCCAGTCCTGAGGCCGGGTCCTCTGCCTGGTTTTCTGCTTCACTGACGGGCTCATAGGTGTTATACTGTTCGCTGATTGCATTGGACGCAAGGACCGAAATGGCATTTGCGTACCATGGGTAAATCATATCGACGCCCTTGCCGTGGCGGATAGCGGTTAGAGCTTCTGTACCATCGCGGAGCGCCGCATTCCAGAGGTCTTGCACATATTCTGGTGTGACAGGCTCGTTCAACAACGTGATCTGCCCGTAACGACCGACCGCGCCCCCGATGGTAACAGTGGTGGGGTTGTAGGCCACGTCGGGGATGATGTCCACGGCCTGATTAGACCCGTTCAAGTAAATTTTGAGTTCGCCCGCATTCAAATCAAGGAATTCCGTGTCAAACAAATCAGGATCGGCGCCCGTGTAGGACACGACGAGCATATTCCACGCTTGCAGGGAAACCGCGTTCGTAGACACCACAGTTTCCGCTCCGATATAACCATGGATCAGGCCGCTTGCATCAAGGGTGAGCTTGCACCAGCCGCCGGTATCCACAATCGTTTTTTCTGTAGCAGGAAGCCCACGTTCGGGACGGAACCACGCGATAATGGCGCCGCGGTACTGTTGATCTCCGCTATGTCCCGCAAAGAGTTGGGCATTCGCATTGCTAAAGCTGTAGGTGGCGCCAGTGACCGCGCCGTTCGCAAACTCCCGACTATTGAAAATGTGGGTGGGTCCATCATCCGTCACATTCGTCGTATCTCCCACGGCAAGGATTGCGGTGGTAATCCCGTTGCTAGTGACACTGTTCGCAATGAAGGTCCAATGGAGCGCCGGCGAGAACCCGTAACTGAATAGGGTCTGTTCATACGCATTGGCTTCCAGATCCGATCCTGCGGGAATGAAGATGTTCGTTTCGGGACGCACAGGCACGTCCGCGGCCGTGCGCGACCGGTTGCGGTAAATCGCGCCGTCACCCAAATCGATGATATAGAGCATATCAGTCGTGGTCGACACAAGACCCACGTCGTCGAACAAGGATATGCCCGCGCCGGCGCCTGGTGCGAAATCGGGGTTGCTGTCGTTGGGATTCAACTCCAACGTCGCCACATCGATAATGACCACGCGACCCACCATTTTGAAGCCAGCAGGGTGAAGAAGTTTGAGAAGCATATCCCGATAGCGGTCTATAGATTCTCCCACTTTGACCACATAGACGAAATCGTTGTAGAACGTCTCATCTTGCAAGTATTTGTCAGAACTAAGGAACCCACGCGATGTGGTGAATGATCCTGCGTAGCGTGTGATGGCACCGAGCACGGGCGTGAAGTATGCGTCATCGCCTGTGCGACCATTACCATGTATTGCCGTGATCCCAATGTTATTCCCATCGAAATAGTTCACACCCGAATTGAGAATCGTGACCTTATTGATTTGCCCCGCATCGCGACCCACGACAAGATTCGCACTGGCAAAGAGCGTTACTTGATTGGCAAGTGAGATAACTGCGTTTAGCGGATCTTGTGTATCCACCGGTGTGACGTTCGGTTCGAGATAGTATTTCTGTTGCACGCGCGCCGAAATACTATCAGACGTGACGAAAGGAGGATTGGTGTACCCATGGCCCTGGGTCAACAAGCGCACCCGCTTGATTTTTCCATAGAATTGCTGCGATTGTGGAACCGCGCTTTCGATAAATCCTGTCGCAATGATTGAGTAGATATTGGAAACAAGATTGGTTCCCGATACCGCCCCGTAGATCGTCAAGAGCGTGTTGTTGACCACCGTTTTAACGACGGCGTGCGTTCCTGTCCCAAAGCGAATGTGGGTATTGGGACGGAGCACAGACGCAAACAACGTATTCGTTCCTGTGACATTCGCGGTGCCATCTGTTGCGACGGTGCCCGTTTGAAGCACGCCGGTGCCGTTAGCTTTGAGATACACGGCCGGCTGAAACTGGTTGATGGGCGTGATGTTCTTCAGATATAGGGTGTTGTGATTGTTTCCTGCACTGATATCTGCAATGATGACATTGGCCGTGAACAGCGCACCAGAGACATTGGTGGACGCATCCGCGGCGCTCGTAAGCGCGAAGACAACATCCGTATTTGTGAAATAGGTATTGGTCGCTGTCGCCAGTGTGGCCGCGACGTTCGACAAGGCCGCCGTCGTTTCGGTGTTGTTGGTGAACACCCACGGGATCATGAAGGGCTTTTCGTCCGTGGCGGCCAAAAAGATTTCAATTTCACTATCAATCGTTGTGCCGTTGAGTTCTACAACGCCGGTATCCACCCCATAATCTGTTGAACTAATATTGACCGTTGCGGTCGCATTGCAGAACGGATCAATCAATAATTCCAAGATGATCGTGTTCTGATCTTCAAGGACGAGATAGTCCGTCGCATCGGGTGTCTGCTGCTCATTAAGGAAAAAGCCACCCTCCTCGGTCAGCCAATCACCGTAGACAATTTCGCTGATGATAGCGGTCGCACCAGACCCTGATGTGCTCACAAACGTCACGGGGAGACCGACCGTATAGCCATCGCCGCCCGCGATCACAGTGACACTGTTCAATGAGGTATTCGCCACGGTTTTTGCTTCCGCGAGCGCACCATAGCCGTAGCCGCCAGCAGGACCCTGAGAGAAGGTAATCAGGTCACCAGGCACGTAGTTGCTACCACCACTATCAATGATGAGGTCAGTGATCACCGGCAAAATCGTGGTCTGGACTTGCACATCCGTTTCGATGTTGGTAAGAATTTGTCCAGGCTCAAACGTACCCTGAAGGCTTGATGGTTTGAGATATACTTCATTGATCAGGACGAATTGCCCAAAGGCTTGCCCGACCACAGCGACGATCACGTTTTCCACAATGGCGGTGCCCGTGGCCGTGCGCACACGTTGCCCCACATAGTAGGTGGCGACATCTTCATTCGAGCGACCAATCGCGGCGGACACCTTCAGCGTAACTGTCTGTACCCAACTGCCGTCGCTCGCGCGCAGCACATCTTCGCGAGGGAAATAAATGTCGCTGTCGGTGTTAAAGAATACGCGAAAGAACCATTTGAAGCTGCCGACGGACCCCTTGGATTGATAAAACTCCCGCAATCCTGAGACCAAGCGGTCTTTGGGAATCCATGAATAGATCGGCACATCTTTCCCAAACATCGCCATGAAATGCACGATGAATTCGTCGAGGGTTGTTTCGATATCCCGATAGTCAAAGAACTTCCGAGCTTCATAGAGCGGCCCACCCAATTGCGTCGTCGTGGTGACAGCAGTTGGGTGTGTCCCAAAGTCGGGGAAGGTATCGGCGGATTCCGTCGTGCGGCTTTGTTCAAGGAAGGAAACAAAGGCTTTGACGAATTCGACAAAGAGCGGGTAATCGGCTTCTACGAAGTCGGGCACCGCCGATTTGACGAAATTGACGAACGATTCGCCTTCATTGAATGGGCGCATGATTTAGAGAATCCCACCTTGGAAGAAGGTTGCTTGGTCATCGGGCGTGACATCATCATCCGCCTCAACCCGAATATTCAAATCTGTGGCATCGACCGTATAGAGCAAATTGAGTCGTGGAGCAAAATCATTGACCGCAGGACGAATGCGAATGCGGACATCGACTTCATCATTCTCAATCGCGAGAGGAATGAAGTTGTTCAGGGAGACGGTTCCATGTTCGCGGTCCACATTGCCAATGCCGGCTTGGACGGTAGTGATCACACCATTTGCCAAACGACGCACGACGCTGATATCATCATTGCTTTCTATGAAGAAGCAGTTGTTGACGGTGGCGCCCGTCTGGTCCGCATAGGAAAACCGATGCGATAGATTTTCAAGAATTGTGGATTCTGAACCACGTTTCAGCGGCACACCATATTTGAGCGTGGCGCTGTTAGACGCCCCCAAAATTGGAACAACCCGCTTCTCCAAGTCTAAACGAGTGAGCGAGCTAACAATGGACTCATCCGTATCATCAATGACGCGCGTCAGTCGGGAAAACCGAAATTGCGTATCAAACTTTTCAATATTCTGTTCGGCATAAAGCACGATGTTGTTGCTAATGGCCTGTTGCAATTGGAGCTTGGTGAGAGGCGCATTCTTGGGTTCATATTTCACCAGCGACCCAACAACAACATACACGTAATCGGGGTCAATGACCGATGGAATCGTCCCCACAATCACATGAGGCTTCACAATCGTTTCTTCGATCACGTCGCGGACACTATCCGTGAACCGCAACCCAATCTTGGGCTTGAGTGCGATGAATACTTTACCCAAAATTGGACGTTCTTTCGGGTCATTTGGGTCTCCCTGCTCGCCACCGAATACGTTGATCGCCGCGATGTGCTCACCATAGTCCCGCAGGATGATGGCTTTGTAGTCCGCCGCGGTCACACAGCGATTTTGTGTCTGATAGACAGACGGTGCGAGGAAACGAATGTCATCAAGCGTTTGTGGGTCCGCGCCGCCTTGGCTCGGAGACGTATTCGCATCGGCATCCGTCGCACCTGTGAGGAAATTCGTGATATTAGCCGTCAAAATGCGAAACGGACCACGAATGCTGTTTGCGGTGTTTCCGCGTGAAATGAAATACTCGGCGAACACCAGATTACCATCTTCGAGCGCCGCGCCCACCACACCATTCCCGAAACGAAGTTCAGGGAAGCTATTGTAGGCTTCTTCCACCCAAAACACCTTGTCCGTGGGTTCGATCAACAAGAAGGAATTGGCGGGCTGCCACGTAGCGGACACGTTGCTGGTCACGCTATCAAAGACCACCAACGTAAGCGAACCAAAGTCGATATTCGCATTGGGGATGACAAACCGTTGTGTCGGGTCCGTGAGATTCACCACAAACCGGTAGGTTGCGGGGTTGCCTTCCACGAGCGCGACATCGGTGCCTTCATAGTTCAGGCTGGTGGCGTTCTGGGTGAGTGTCGCGTCCTCCACATTATAGAAATTGAAGGAATTGTTGGCCTGGAGCACGAACTGGGTATGTTGCGGGAGGGTAATCCCCAACGGCGTCGTGTCTGACAGTTGCACCACGACGTTTGCCGTCATCCGCGCACTATTCACACCGTGGGTGTTGTATCCCAACATACGGGCGTGCGCGACCACAGAGGAACGCAATTGCGCCGTATCCAAGAACGCTTCATTCACCGCAGACGAAAGATACACGCCATTGTAATAGGTTACGTAGGCAAGCACACGCGCGAGCATTCGCAAGCCACTTCCCGTGAAGTCATAATCCGAAAACGTCGGGTCGGCCTTCATGAACGTGATCAGATTGGTGAGAATCTGGTCGTAATCAAGTTCAGCAACGCGCAATTGGGGGTTAGTGGGCATAGGTTTACCGTAATCTTGAGAGGAAAAGCGATAGGGTAATGGGCTGAATTTGATTGAGCAACCGAATCGTCAACTGTACCTGGTAACGATTGCCATCTTCATCGAAATCGAGTAACAATCCCAACACCTTGACGCGGGGCTCAAAGGCGGCAATGGACGCCAAAATCTCACTCTGCAACAGGGCTGAAGTGATCGGGTCCATCGGCTCAAAGAGCAGATGTCGAATACGAGAACCGTAGGCGGGGAAGAATGGCACTTCACCCGTTTGTGTCATCAGGATGTTCTTGATCGACCGCTTGACCGCATCCACACCCGACAACGTTATGATGTCGAAGGTCACAGGATTTTTGGCAAACGTCATGGAAATGTCTGTATATTCCCGATTGCGCGGTAAGGTGATGTCGATTTCTGCCATAAGTGTTGAACTCGGTGGTATTTAGCCGCTATCTTGAGATGCTTCGCGGAGTTAATAATACCATTTGTTGATGAAGCCCTCTGTTGGTCCCCATGTTGGTCCGCTGCTGGCAATATCCACTCCGACGGCCGCGGCCAAGTCATCACGTTTGTATTGAATGAAGTCCACCGCATGTCCATTGTATTGGTTTTGACCAGGGTTCTTACGAATATGTCCCCAATTGGGGTCTTTCCCGTGCAACACGCGCACGCACTCCTCAGTGAACGCACCGCGTCCCATCGGATTGGTTCGGTCAAATTCGTCACCTTGGTCAAATATCCAGGCTTTCGACGCAAAGATGACCTGTATCGTTGCACTTTCATTGGGCGGCTCAAATGCAGATCCGCCTCCATTGTCTGATCCGCTGTCTCCTGTGTTGACACCACTCTCCGTGACTTCTGTGGCGGTCTTGGGTGCCAACTTCGCCTGACGTGCTTGTGCGATCCGCAGGTCGCTGGTAATCAGAGCCAAGGCCGCTGCATTCTCACGCAGGGCTTGAGCCGCGTCTTCACCGGTCAAGGTCGTAACGTAATAAAGACCGGTATGGAAAACATCAGCAAAGTCTTTCGTCTGCACCAGTTCTCTGAGTGATGTTGGAGAAAACGAGACATGAATCCACGGCTGCTGGTCCCCCACATTGGTCCAATTCAAGATAAGTTGATCGAAATTGAGACTCTTTTGGATGTAGTCTGCGACTTCGTAGATAAGCTGGGGTGTTTGGTTGCGAATTTGCAAATCAACCGCTTCCCCCAATTCATGTTGGCCCACGCCCGTGTTCATCCGACGAAAGCCTCCGATAATGACGATACCAGGATACTTGTCTTTCAGCGGTTGCAGCACGTTGACGCACAACAACGAGAGACGATAGAGGATGTCGTCCTCAAGGAGCCCCAATTGCGCGACAATCGCGCCTGAGGGGTACTTGAACGCCACCCCTGTCCCTAGTGTGCCCGCATCGCCCGACGCGCCTACCTCAAAGGGTGTCCCGTCAGCGAGAATGCGAAATTCCCAATAGTCATTCCATCCAATGCGCTCCACATTGTCAGAATAGATGTCATAGGTGGTCCCTTTGCGCACCCAATAATCCAAGTCGGCCGCACTCGGTTCATAGGGCGGGATCGATTTCTCGGCATACGTCGCCGTGACGCGCGCCCGTATGTAATCGGGATCGATATTCCCAGGGTTCGGTAATTCACTCAGAACGGGAAAAACAGGAATGCGTGCCATTATTGTTGCCACGGAGACTGGAAGGGATCATTCGGATCGGGCGTCGGAGTCGGGTCGGTTTCCGAGTTCCGCAGACGGGGCGCGGGCAGCGGTATAGACATGTCCTCGGCCATGACAGTGGCATGAATATTGGTATCCACAAGCTCCGCAATGGTAAAGGACGTTCCACCCAACACATCCGTATTGGCATACGTGAATGTTCCCTTGTAATCATCGAAATTCAACAAGTCCACGGTCGGCTTCGTGCTCGGTGCCACGATGGGGCTCGTAAGCGTTGACAGCGTTCCACCGAGTGCCTTGGGGTCGCTCGTCGTGGGCAAGTCCTCTAAGGTCTGCTGCAAGGCGATATGTGCCGTATAGTGTTCGAAGTTAGCCACTTCTTCGGGGGTGTCAAACAGTCGTATACGATAATTCGTGGCTTCAGGAGTTTTTGTCGCATACACAAACGGATTGGCAAGAGGACTTTCGGGGGGCACATCAAACGCCTCGCGCACGGGCGAGAAGCCCGCGACTCTTTGGCCATCGGGGGCCTTCGCCGCAGAGGCCTCATCGAAGGTCGGAAATTCTGCGTGTATGGCCGCGAGGTCGATCTTGGGTCCGAATTGTCCCGTGGGCGTCAGGCCTGAGAAGTACGGCATGATCCCACTTGGGAGCTTGATATACCGCAGATCGATTTTTATCGCATCCGCTTTCACGGTGCCTTTGGCGTGGAGATTCACATTCTCAGCAAAGACGTTGAAATTTCCCTTCGCTTGGATGTTCACGTCTTGTTCGGATTGCACATGCACATTCTTCTTCGCGAAGATGGTAGCGTCTCCATCCACGGCGATGTGGCAATTCCCCGACACTTTGATAAACTGATCACCCATGGTCAAGAGATAGCCATGCTTCATGTTCTTATAGACGACGGTTCCATCGGGATGCCATTCAATGAAGGACCCCGCGCGATGGAAGATGTGAATCCGTTCCGCACTCGGCGTATCGTCCCATTCCATCACATGGCCGGATTCCGTTTGTTGAACCTTGTTGTAGGGATATTGAGCACCGTAGGCCGACGCGGGTTCACTCCACGATCCCTTGTTCGTGGTATCCTTGAAGCGTTGGTTCACGACGGTGTTGATACTTGGGAGTGCCGCGACATGTGCAGCGGACAAGAGCCGTTGAAAGAATCCTGGTTTCCCTGTCGCGATATTGACGCCGCGCACGAGAAAGGATTGCTTGTCTTTATTGACGGCATCCGCTCGGCCCGCGGTGCCACCTTGTGCGAGCGCGGGTGTAGACGGAGCATCGACCTGTTCCTCTTGAGGATTGGTCGTGCGCTTTGTTTTTTCTTCAACCTGCACACCACCGGCCGATCCTGCACCTTGGAATGCCGCACTGATGCGTGCCTTGAGACCCTGAAGCTGCTGCTTGCGCTGAATGAGAACTGCCTTGAAGGAGGCGGGCACCGATTGTCCTGGCGCCAGCGTCGAGAAATTGAAGAAATCCGCCGCACTCGGAAATGTGCTGGTGGGTGTCCGAAACAGGGCATCTTTTTGCACCACGTTGCCCTTGTTGAAGGCCGACTGGACCTTATCGAAATCCTTGAGCACCGTACTCAGCCCCGTCGAAAGCACCGAGAGTCCTGTTTTGAAGCCGAGCGTTTTCTTCAGGGACTCGCGCACCGCGCCCGTGATCTGCTTCGTGCTAGAGATGACACCTGGAATGGCATCTGCTCCCAGGCCCAGCTTCAGTGAATTCCCTGTGCTGAGCGTGCGCGCCGCGGGTTGCGCCGGCGCGAGCATGAGGTCGGTTGCAGAGCGTGTGTCTTTGAATCCGTCGTCTATAGCCATGGTTATGTTTGTGCGATAGCGGGAAGTACCCCAATGATGATGGGCTTCTGTGCAAGTTTTCCGTCAAAAAAGAATCCGACGACCCAATCTCCTTCCTTGAAATCGGCAAGCCCTTGCGAAGCCGTGATGGGGTTCAGTGGGTAGGCCCACGGAAGGTCTTGAGTCGATTGCACCTTCAGGTCAAAGTTGTGGTAGCCGAAAATGCGCACTTTGCAGCGCCCGACCTTCAGGGGGTCGGCACGGTCGACGACCACGGCCATGAACCAAATGAATCCATCGGAACCGAGTTGAAACGATTGCGTCATTAGTCCTCACCTTTTGGAAACTCTACCAAGGGGCTTCCAAACGAATCACGACAGGCTTCTAAGTGCATGAAATACGATAGGCTCGCCACACCGGTGCGCGTGAGTATGTGGCGCACAGATGTAATTAGGTGCGCGCCACTGTAGTAGCGCGACGGATTTGCTGGAATGGAGGATGTAGACGGCCCGATTGAATCTTCCAACGGACGGGATGACGGGTAATTGATGATCACGACGCTTCCCGCACGGATGTCCGCCTGTCCTGGTAGTTCAATAGTGGTGCGTGCATGTCGTAACATTTTCACTTGACGATTTCGCTTTTCGATGGCACGGTATAGACGGTCTTGGTCGATGCGGTCTTGTGTGCTCTGGACGTATTTGGAATCTTTTGACCAATCCGAGGACGGGAGCACGAACAACTTCGCATTGACATTGACGACTCGGTCGAAATTCTTCGGATAGACGGGAAATTTGCTTAGGTGCGGAGATTCCTCAAACGTATCCGTGTAATTGGTATCCGTAAAGGCATACTTTCGCGCCAAAAAATCCAAATGCAACACGCGCGAGCGTAAGACACCGCCAGCAATATCTTCCAGCACATTGAAAGACCGCTCCTGCGCCAAACGGATGATACTGTTGAAGGCCACCGATTCATTGATCGTTTTGGCGTAACTGACGCCTCCCTCATTGACATTGAATATGGGTAGGACCGACACATCAGGCGGAGACAGCAGATTTCGGAGACTGTTGAAGTGGAAACCCTCAAGCGTTTCATAGAACAAAAAGATGCTATCCTCTGCGGGATTCAAGGCGAGCAGGGTGAAGTAGTTGACCGCCGATAGTGGGGTATAATTTGGAATGATCGCATCGATCTTGAACGTCGTTTTTTCAATATCTGTCATGCGGTCGTTCGACACACCCATTTCTTCACTCAAAATACGTTGGATGCCCTCCGAGCACGTCACGCCATTATATGATTTTTGCACCCGTCCCGAGACACTGGTGACAAATTCTGATGTGGCGATATCCACCGTGAACATGCGCTCCTCGTTCTTGGTAAATTCTTGGTCGCGAAGACCCACGACACGGAAGATGCGCCGAAATTCTTTGGGCGTCTTGTCACCCTGATCTACGGAGAACGCGATCAAGATATACTCCACGCCCACGAATGGGAGATATTCAGGAAGTCCCACGGTATCGCTGAGGGTCAACGATCCCGACACCGTATCATCAAAGACGCTCTCGTAGAGGTCGATATTCACGATGTAGTTGCTGATATCCAGCCCCTTTATGGGCACGGTGCCCTGTGGCGAACGCTGCTCCATCCCAGGTGAATAGGCAACGCACGCGAGGAGACGAACTTGGCGCGGACCGGCGGAAATAGCCATTAGGTAAACAGTGTCGTCAATTCTTGTTGCAAAGCCGCGACAAATTGAGATGGGACGACTTTGATTCGGCGCTTGGCATCATTCAGAAGAAGTTCTTCATCATATTGCGACGTGATGTTTCCGCGATTTTCATCAATCAAGGCCGCGTAGCTTAGGGCATCCACCACGACCCCATCCGTGCGGTGGTACACGTATAGGAGTTGTGCGGCCGCGGCGGACCCATATTTGCTCGTAATGTAGTCGTCAAAGTCTGCGGAATCCAACGGCCAATCGGCAAGCGACATGATATTGTTCAGCAGGAGAAGAATCCACGTATATTTCGGACTCCCATATAGCCGTTCAGACACGTTGTCGGGACGTTCCTCACCATTCACCTCATACTCGTAGATCACGGCAATGTTTTGCCGAAGCTTTTCGACAATTTTGGCGTGGGAGGTAATCTCCGTGAGCACCGCATCAAATTGGGTGTTTCCCGATGTGAGCGTGTATTTCGATTCTGGAAAAAAGCGAAAGTAGTTCATAGGTTACTTTTGGAGACGAGGATCTCTGAAGTTCTGGACTCCGCCACGAACAATTTCTGACGAGTCCCGACCCAACAGGCGAATTTCTTGAAATTCTAGAGACAAACGAGTGGACGCAGGATAGTATCCCCCGTCTTTTTCGATGAACGCCACCTTCGATTCTGACGAATTATCGATGGAGATGCTGCGAAGCACGGAGCGACCAATCGAATTAACGTGGTGGTCCGTGAGTTCATTAAACTCGGAAAACATACGGATTTCAAATTCGTAGGGATAGCCAATGAGAAAGGTGGATGTATAGCTCCCATCGGGGGCCCCACCGTAGGATGGGAGCATATAGAAGCTGAAGAAAGACACGATGCTGTCAATGACGATGGCTTCCGCTTCGGAGCGGGGCACTAACAAAAAATCTAAACTGTGATGCCGATATTCCACGTTCCGAAAAAGGGTATCCGTGCGAGGGTTGATTGTTTTACCAAACGTGAGTTCAAGGGCGTCTTTCCCACCGGTGATCAGTGCTTCGGCTCCTGCTTGTACGGCGCCTGCCAGTTTTGTTTTCCCCACTTCGACGAGGGTGCCGACCACCGCCTTGGCGGGTTCGATGAGACCGGTCAGGAACTCGCTAATATTCCATGAAGATCCTGCGGCAGCTTTTGTGAGCTGGTCGATGGGCTGGTCCTTGGCCGCTTTGATCGCCGCGAGTCCCCCTTCTAAAACGACGCCGGCCGCACCAAGTTGGGCCGCACTGTCAAAGGTCACTGCGGTCGACGTTTTGAGCGCCGATTCGGGAAGATACAACGCGACAGAGGCGAGGGTATCGTCTTTGTTCGATCCCCCTTCACCAAGGATCTGGTCTCGCAGAATGTGTCGGCCCGAGCGAGCTTCAAAGAGAATCCACTTTTCATACGGCCGTTGGCCGACGTTAGCAGGATAGCGATGATGCTCGTTGCCCTGACCGAAAAACTGTTCAGTCGTGCCCTCACGCAGATTGGTGGATTCTGTGGTGTTGAGAAATGCCCCACCCTTGAGTTTTCCCTCTGAGATAAAGCTTCTGTCTATAGGCATGCGACCTCTAAATATCTGTATGAGACGAAACAACACATTACAAGGAACTTACACGCCCAAGCACCCCGAAAAGTATCGTGGAGACAACAGCAACATTATTTATCGGAGTAGTTGGGAGAGACGTTTCATGGTATATTGCGATGACACTTCTGCCGTCCTCCATTGGGCCAGCGAAGAATTCCATATACCTTATGTGTCGCCGGTAGACGGTCGCGCCCATCGGTATTTTCCCGATTTCTATTTGGAAGTGTCTGGTAAAACAGGACTTCAGACGATGGTCATCGAAATCAAGCCCGACCACCAGACAACTATGCCAAAGAAACGCAAGGAGACGCGCCGCTATATCACTGAAGTCGCGACGGTGGCCGTCAATCACGCCAAATGGCAAGCTGCGGAAGCCTTCTGTAAAGCCCGTGGTTGGAAGTTTATGGTATTGACAGAGAAACACTTGGGGATCAAATATTAAAATGCCAATCACCAATGTGTATGACACGCTTCGGCAGCGAATTGAAAAATCCAATGGACTGATGCAGCACGAGCGCGATGCCTGGCTGTTTTTCAAAACATACCAGACCGAACTTTCGCGCTGGCAGAGTGCGATCAGAAGCAAAGCTGATTGGAGTACCCTAAGCAAAGGCACCTACTCGAAGCGGCTTGTGGGCGCCGGCGCTGCTCAGCCAGGCCAATTCTATTTCTTTCTCTACGACCCCAAACTTCGTCGAGAGCTACCCTATTATGATGCGTTTCCTTTGGTATTAGTGCTGGATACGGGGCCTGGCTGGTTCTTTGGGATGAACTTGCATTATCTCAACTACGAGTCTCGCGCACGGCTCTTTGATGCGCTGTATCCGTCCACAACCAGCAAAACGGATTCACTCAAATCGCGGATGCGCATCACGTATGACATTCTGCAATCCTCTACCAATCCCATGATCTCTAGTTTCTTCCGTCCCTGTCTAAAACGGTATCTAACCAGCCACCTCCAGACGCCGTTGTTGCAGGTCGGCTCGGATAGCTGGCACCTCGCATTGTTTCTTCCTGTGGACATGTTCAAGAAGAAGACCAATCGCTATGTGTGGAGCGGTGGCGTATAGCGGCTAAATAGTCAGTATGCCAGACCTGAATACGTTCATCCATCATTTCCGACATGGGTTCCAACCAGAGAACCGCTTTGTGTGTCAGATTCAGACGCTCAGCATCTACAACGCGATCAAGGTGCAGCAGGCGGGCACCCAACGCACGGGCATCGTCGGAGCGATTGAGGATATTGTCGGGGCGGTCCTTGGTGAAGGCAGCAACGATTTGTCCTTTGCATCGGATCTCCTTGGACGCGGTCTGTTGTGCGAAGCTACGTCCCTCCCAAGTCGCGCCTTCCAAACGATGACCCAGACGATGTATGGCTTCAGCGAGCAGTTTCCTATTGCCGCAGAATACGTGCCGATCACCTGCACCTTCTCCATGCCGTTGTTCGGTACCAGTTCACCGATTATTACATCCCTTGAAAATCGTGCGCTAGAAGCTGTGTTGCCGAGTGCCGTGAAGGTCACCATCAAGACACCCGCGACCAATCCGTTGCCGGCGTTCTTCTCTGCATGGCAAAATCTCATTCAGAATGCGACGAACGGCCCCGCGTCGGGATTCAATTTGCGGTTCCCCTCGGAATATTACACGACCATGCAAGTGATCACATATGACAAGCAAGACAACGTGTCGCTGGTCTATGCGTTTGAAAACGTCTATCCGCGGCTTGTTGAATCGGTGCCTGTGTCGTGGAGCGCCGATGGCTTCGCGAAGCAGCAAGTGAGTTTTCAATACAGCCATTGGCATCTGCTCCACACGAACCCATCCAAACTCAGTATTGGTCTCAGTGGTGTACCGTTCATTGGAGGCGGCACCATCAACTTCTAAGGTGACTTACTATGTCCATACCCATACTCGCAATTCCTGAATATACCGTGAAGCTCTACTCGCTCCCGAAACCCGTGAAGATCCGTCCGTATTTGGTGGGTGAAGAAAAGATTCTCATGCTCGCACAGCAGGGAGAGGACCCCAAAGAAATTCGTAATGCCGTTGAGCAGATTTTGCGCATCTGCACGTTCGAGAAAGTGGACATTTCGAAGCTCCCATCGTTCGACTTGGAATACCTCTATTTGCAGTTGCGAGCGAAGTCGGTCAACAACATCGTGCAAGTGAATTATCGTTGCCGCAATCGCCCTGTGGACGGAGAGGCGGAATGCGGGAATGTCGTGCCCGTCAATATCGACTTGAACACGATTGCGTTCAAGACGGTCCCTGAACACACGAACAAAATCTGGTTGAACGATCAGGTGGGTGTGACGTTGGCATATCCGTCAAAGGAGATCATCGAGCACGTCCAAGCACAAAATGGTGTGTTTGGTATTGACCTCCTGGTGGGATGTCTCCGCACGATTTTCACTAAAGCCGGTGAGGTTCACGAGGTCAGTGAAGCCGACCCCGCAGAAATTGAGAAATTCATTGCGTCATTGAGCGTGTCGCAATTTGCCAAGGTTCAGACCTTCTTTGATACGATGCCAACATTGACACATTCGGTCGCTTTTGAATGTAAGAAATGTGGATTCAAGCAGGACTTGGTGGTGTCGGGACTCATGGATTTTTTCGTCTAGGCCAGAGTCATGATACTCTGGCGAATTACTACGAACTGTGTTTCAATCTCAAGAAGTATCATGGATGGTCAATCAACGAAATTGATCAATTGCTTCCCTTTGAGAAAGATGTGTATGGACTGCTAACGCGCCAGTGGATTGACGAAGAAGAACGAAAGGCGCGCGAACGGAACATGGGTAAACACTAATGCCGAAATTTACAACGGAAGAACTCGCCTCTCTCAAGCGCCAGGGGTTTACTCCAAAGCAAATTGAGGAACTGTCGATCAAGGGCACGATTGTCGGGGGCGAGACTGACGATCAAATCGCCGAAGCCACGGTCGCTGCGGTCGTATCCACGCCCGTGGCCAAGAAAACCAAGAAAATCAAGAAGTCGAAGAAAATGAAGGTGCCGCAAGGGCCCGAATTTCAGGCGCTCCGTCTGATGCTCAATGACCCCGAATTGGGAGAGCTATTCGATCTCGATATGGCGAAACCCGAGAAATCGAAATCGCCTGCATTGGTGCCACATCCCGACCTCGCGGCGCCACCTCGCATGACGCTGGCGCCCGATGAACCGACCTTCGACAGCCCCGTGGCGGTACCAGTGACACTGTTCAAGGCGCAAGTCACGACCCTCCAGAAAATTCAAACGGGCCTCTATGATTTTTTCCGTGAGGAGCGCGATAGTGAAAAAGATATTCGCGAAGAACGAGAACGAGAACGGAAAGACAAAGAAGCGCGTCCGCCCTTGCGGATCACCACCGCAGTGCAGGGGGCTGGCAACGATATCAAGCGTGCCTTCAAGAACAACCTTGAGCAAGATGCGGTGGGTAAACTTCTGAGCGCAGGTTTGTTGGAAATGCTTGAGCCACTAGGGTCCGCGGCTCTGATCGCCGGCGCCGCATTGGGTGGTTGGGAAATTGGTTCCGTGATTGCCCAAGTTATGGGACTCGGTGATTCCTCAGAGGCGCTCGCGAAACTCTTTGATACGAGCGGGCAATCATTGGGCGACACCTTCGATGCTATCAAACATGGCATGATGGAAACAATGAAGAGATGGTCATTTGGGCTCTTGGGAAAAACCGAAGAAGAAATAGCGGCTGAAGAAGCGGGACCCGTGTTCATCGCGGAGCGGAACAGAAAAAATGCTGCGGCACAGGCAGCGAAGGCCCGTGCAACGGCAAACACCTCTCCTCTGCTCAACGACACGAGCGACAATCTCAAGACAGGTGCCGTAACAGAACCCGTTCCGACGAATCCCGATCTGGTCAACGACACGAGCGACAATCTCAAGACAGGTGCCGTAACAGAACCCGTTCCGACGAATCCCGATCTGGTCAACTCTCCTCTGCTCAACGGCACGAGCGTCAATCTCAAGACAGGTGCCGTAACAGAACCCGTTCCGACGAATCTCGATTCTATGAGTTGGCCGAATATGGCGCCATCAGCGGTCGTCGGTGGTGCGGGACACGTTCTTTCCACACCCGCGCTTGCGCCGACGCCAACACCCGCACCGACAGTTGGGACGCCCGCGAGTGTGTCCACCAGCGCGACGATTCAATCTGTTATATCGTCGGAGAAAGACGCCATCATAGTCAAGATGTCGGATGGGACCATTCAGAAGCGTATGGGATCGCGGTCCTGGCGTAACAACAATCCAGGTAATATCATTGCGGGACCGGGCATGGTCCCGACGAAGGATGTGGGCAACGGGATGAAATACGCGGTATTTCCTGATCTCGCAACAGGAGAAAAGGCACGGGCCGATTTGCTATTCAAGTCCACGCACAAATATGGAAAGAAGGGACACGAATCCGCGTATAAAGACAAAACCGTCAGCGAGGCGATTGCCACGTATGTAGGTGACCCCAAGGCGGTGAAGGCCTACCAAGCGGTGGCGCGAAAAGCCTTGGGTGGGATCGATCCCGTCATGAGCACGCTCACCCCCGAACAGCAGCGAACGCTCTTAAATGCCATGAAGAATCACGAAGGATGGAAGGCCGGGCGCGTGGAAACGCTGCCAAATACCATATCCCCGTTGCGAGCAGCAGGCGGACTGGCAACCACAGCACCAGGTGGCGGATCGCCGGTGACGATTATCAACAATAATACCACGAATGTCGCCGGTGGAAAATCTGGAGGCACTGTGGTTATGCCGTTCCCCGTCGCTCCGCGCAACGGTGACGCTACATTGGCGGCATTGCGTCAAATGAACGGGCTCGGCGGGTAAGCAAAAGCGAAGGAAAAGCGAAAGCGAAGGGAACGCGAAGCCCCCGATTTGCGGGGTTCGGTGACGGGGGTATAGCAGACTGCGGCCCCTTGCGGGTTCGCCGTTCCTACCCAATCCTGACCCCGTTAGAGCGTCGTTTTTGCTAGTGTTTTGATGCGGAAGGACAAAACAGGGCGTGTCCCGTTATGGAACACGCCCTGTGTGCTATTTTGGAACAGTGCCGTGGGGTGTCGGATAGAGCTTCGCGACGAGCGGGCGCACGGTCGCCCACGGGCACAAGTGCGCGTGACCAGTTTCGTGATGGCAATGATAGCATCGCTTTTCATCGTATCCAGGTTTGGTCACATACGGATCAACCAACGTTAATTGGTAGAAATGCAACAGGTAATTCAGCGTCTTGTCTTTGTCCTGCTGTGAAGGGTGGGCATGCAGTTCGTTGCGCACATCGCGCAACCGGTGCTCGTAGCGTTTTCCCCGAAGGTACTGGACGACGGGCCGCCAAAGAAGGAGCGCCATCAACGCGATGGCGCTCCCCCACAAAATCATCGTACCGGTCAACATGATTAGTTCTCGTCGTCCAATACCGTGTCAAAGAATCCCTTGATCGATTCTTCGTCATCGTCATCTGGTGGCGTGGGCGCTTTGGGTGCGTCCACTTTCACATCGGCCTTCGGTTCCACCTTCGGACGACCAGGAAGGCGCGCCGGCTTCGGTGACGAACTGACGGCAGGTTCTTGTGGTTCCTGTTCCTGCTGTTCCACCGCGGCTGCGGCCGTGCGTGGAGCATCTGACCCGGTCAGCACCGTATTGAGGCGCTGTTCCAGATCCTCATAGGTCTTGAACTGTCCTTCCGCCGTGAACTCCGCCAGCGGATACTGCGCGTTCCACAGGGTTTCCTGCTTCTTGTCCTTGTCCTTCTCGCCGTCGAACAATTCGCTTGGCGCGACGAACTCGGATTTGTCGTAGTTGGGATACCCCGCGACCTTCTGCGACTTCAACTTGAAATCCGCACCTTCCCAAATGTCGAACGGATTCGTCGGCACCTGGTCAGGAAACTGCGGCTCCACCAGTTCCATGATCTTGTCGTGGATCTTCTTGCCATACCGAAACAGGAAGTTCTTGCCGTTGTTTTCAGGATGCGCCTGATCGTCCAACACCAACACGTTGCTGATGTAGCTCAGCTTGCGCTTGCGCTTGCGGGCGACTTCCTTGTCCGCTTCGACGCCGCTGTTCCAGTATTTGTTGTTTTCCTTGCAGACGGGGCAGGGGCGGTTGTTCAGCGTCGTCGGGCAGTTCTCGATGAACCATGACCCGCTCGGACCCTGAAAGCCGTGATTGAAGATCCGCGCCCATGAGACATCCTCATTGGGTGAGGGCGGCAGGAACCGCAAACGCGCATAGCCGATGCCCGTTTTCTGATCCGTGCTGAGCTTCCACATGCGTGGGTCGTCCTGCTTGGTCGATTTGCTGGCTTGCTGTTTGGCGGTGTCGGCGAGCTTGCTGAGAAGGGAGGCACGAGACTTACGGAGAGATGAGAAGGTACTTGACATGGTGAAAACTCCTATTGGTATATTGTGATATGACGCTTTGCGCAACA
>Ga0315288_10001343_pt1 | contig 31779 bp, 22 predicted proteins | sample YL17G11_20_MG_FD_203454 | JGI IMG/M metagenome (GOLD analysis project Ga0315288, IMG submission 203454) | Sediment microbial communities from Yellowstone Lake, YNP, Wyoming, USA - YL17G11_20 | ecosystem: Environmental > Aquatic > Freshwater > Lake > Sediment | place: USA: Wyoming | collected...
GCTTGATACAGGCACCTCACCGTGATGACGCTAACGCAGAGCAGCAGCAGCGCGCCCGCGAGCCCCCACAGGGCAGTGAGGCACAGTGTCTCGGCCGATGGGCCCACAGGCTTCGTCACATCTGGGACATGCCCCAGTCGCAGTTGGAGGTTTGTGAAGAGGAAGGGGATGGCGGCTCTCGCCCGGTTCTTGGAGAATCGGGCTGGTCAGAGTCGAAAGGGGAGAGCCGCCATGTCGAAAGAGTATCGCAAGTCGGAGGTTGTGGACAGCACGGAGTTGACAAGGTTCCTGGCGGAGGAGGGACAGCTCTTGCTGCCGATGGTCGAATTGATCAGCGAGGCGAAGGTCGCGGTCGACGAGCTGATCGAGGTGATGGGTCGGGCGACGCTGGGGGCCGTGCTGGAGCTTTCGGCGCGGGAGTTGGTCGGTCCTCCGCATCCGGGGAAGCCGCGCGGGGAGATCCACCGGCACGGTCATCAGCAGGGGGTCGTGACGCTTTGCGAGCGGAAAGTGCGGGTGGAGAAGCCTCGCCTGCGGGCCAGGGCGGGAGGGCCCGGGGCGGAGGTGGCCGTCCCGGCGTACGAGGCGATGCAGCGAGATGACCGTCTCCAGGAGAAGCTGTGCTCGATTCTGATGCGGGGGGTGAGCACGCGGAACTACGCGTCGGTGCTGCCGGAGATGGCCGGGAGTTGCGGGGTCTCGAAGTCGAGTGTGAGCCGGGAGTTCATCGAGGCGAGCGCGGAGCATCTCGCGTCCCTGTGCGAGCGACGGTTCGACGATCTCGACCTCTTGGTGATCTACGTGGACGGGATCCAGTTCGGCAGGGAGCACCATGTGATCGCGGCCGTGGGCGTGGCTTCGGACGGGTCGAAGCACGTGCTCGGACTGGTGGAGGGGGCGACGGAACACTCGGAGGTGGTGAAAGGTCTGCTGGTCGACTTGGTCGAGCGCGGGGTGAAGCCGACGCGGCGTCGGCTCTTCGTGATCGACGGGTCGAAAGCGTTGCGCAAGGTGATCGGAGAGGTCTACGGGTCGGACAACCTGGTGCAGCGATGTCGTCAGCACAAAGAGCGGAACGTGGTTGGGCACTTGCCGAAGAGCCTGCAGGGCCAGGTGACCTCGGTGTTGCGCGCGGCGTTCCGACTCGACGCGAATAAGGGGATGGCGAAGCTGAGGAAGCAGGCGTCGTGGCTGGAGGTGGAGCATCCCTCGGCGGCGGCGAGCTTGCTCGAGGGCCTCGAGGAGATGTTCACGGTGCGCCGGCTCCAGCTCACCGCGCCGCTGGAACGTTGCCTGGTGAGCACGAACATCATCGAGAGCACGTTCAGCGGGGTGCGGGGTCGGACGCGACGAGTCACCCGCTGGAAGAACGGCGCGATGGCGTTGCGCTGGGCGGCGGTCTCGGGCCTGGAGGCCGAGAAGAGCTTCCGCAAGATCCTTGGCTACGGGGACCTCTGGATACTCAAAGCCGCCCTCGATCGGCACGACAACACCGAGCAGCAGAACGTCGCGTGAACGTGGAACCCATCAGCCGCCATCTCCACCTTCAACTAGAGATGGGACAACGTCGCTGGAACCACGTCCCTGCGCAGCGGGTGTAGCAGGACTGAGTCCGTCATCCACGGGTGACTCGCCACGACGGTGTTTGGTGGGAACGCCTCCAGCCACCCACCCCTCGCGATTGGAGCCCCCGTGTAGCAGGCATCGAGGTGCACGAAGTGCAGGTCTGGGGCCATTCGGGACTGAGCCCCTATTCGGCGTCCTCCTCACCCTCCTCCGGCTTCCGGGGCCGGCCGCGGCCGCGAGCAACAAGCGCTCTGCCAACCAACTTCGGTACCCGCGACAGAAATCCCTCGTCACCGCATGGAAGCCAGCTCTGTGTCCGACTTCCCAGGCGCCCAACGTCTCGCCGCCATTCCCTGCGGGCGACCGTCGACGGCAGGCAGGCCATCGCCAGGTTCGAGGAGAAACTCATCGCCAGGCCTCGGGTGCCCACCCGCGCCTGGCATGAGGGAGATGAGCGAGATGACCGCTCGCGAGCGTTTCAACGAGACATTCCGCTTCGGCAGCCCCGACCGCGTGTTCCTGATGTCCCAGTGGACGTTCAACGACACGCGGCAACGCTGGCTCCGCGAGGGGATGCCGTGGGACCAGCACTTCAATGCGTACTTCGGCTATGACCGGATGGAGACCGTGCCCGTCAACTGCGGCCTCTGGCCGCCGTTCGAGACGAAGATCGTCGAGCAAACGGCGCAATGGCGCGTGGTCGAGGATGAGCTGGGCGGCCGGACCAAGCACTGGACGGACCGCGAGATTGGCATGTCTCAGTGGATCACCTACCCTATCCGGGGGCGGGAGCAGTGGGAGGAGTTCAAGAAGCGCCTCAACCCCGATGCCCCGATGCGCTACCCCGAGTACTGGGAGCACGTGAAGCGCTGTTACCAGGACCGCGACTATCCGCTCGGAATCGCTGCTGGGTCGTACTATGGCTGGACCCGCAACTGGGTCGGGATGGAGCATCTGGCCCTCTGGTACGCCGATTGTCCCGATCTCATCCACGAGATGACCGAGTACCTGGCGGACTTCATCCTCAAGGTCATCGACCGCGCCCTCACGGAGATCCCGGACCTGGACTACGCCGTGATGTGGGAGGACATGTGCCACAAGACCGGCCCGCTGATCTCTCCGAAGCTGTTCCGGGAGTTCATGCTGGAGCCGATGAAGCGTGTGACGAGGGTCATTCGCGATGCGGGGATCGACATCATCATGGTCGATTGCGATGGCAAGGTGGACGAGCTGCTGCCCCTTTGGCTCGAAGCGGGCGTGAACTTCCACTACCCGCTCGAGGTCGCCTCCGACTGCGACCCATTGCGCTATCGCGAGCTGTACGGCAGGGACATCCTCCTACTCGGCGGCATCGACAAGCGCGCGCTGCGGGATGGATGCACCAAGGCGGACATCGAGCGTGAGGTGATGTCCAAGGTGCCGCAGCTTGTGAAGCAGGGCGGTTTCTCCCCGATGGTGGATCACGCCGTCCCGCCGGATGTCCCCTTCGAGAACTTCCGGTACTACATGGATCTCGTGCACGAGCTGTGCACGTTCGACGGCTAGCGGAAGGCCGGTGACGGTCACCGGTCTTCCTGCCCCGGCGGGTAATCGCGAGGAATCTCACGAATTCCCTTGACTTGGTCGGTCCTGTTCTGCATAATCTCTGTGAAACTCTTCACAGCGTTACGGATTTCACAGCGAAGTGCGGGGGACCGAGGCTTGCGGTGGCTGCGGACAGTGCTCCTGAGAACACAGTAGGACGCCTCAGCCTCTACCGGAGGATCCTTGAGGACCTCCGTAGGGATGGCAAGCGGAGCGTCTACTCCCATGAGCTGGCCATTCTCGCTGCCGGGACAGCGGCCCAGGTCCGGCGGGACATCATGACCATCGGCCATTCCGGAAGCCCCAGCCGGGGCTATGGCGTAGCCGATCTCATCGAGAGCATCGAAGTCTTTCTCGACGGCCCGACGGGACAGAGCGTGGTCGTGGTCGGCGCCGGCAATCTGGGACGGGCCATCATGGCCTACGTGGGCTCCCGGCGGCGCAAGCTAACGATCGTCGCGGCGTTCGACGCCGATCCCGCGAAGACCGACCGCGTCGTTCAGGGCGTCCGCTGCTACTCCATCGAGCGCCTGCCGGACGTCGTCCGGGAGCAGGGGGTCCGCGTCGGCGTCATCGCCGTTCCCGGCGGCGAGTCCCAGGCCGTCGCGAGCATGCTCGTGCAAGCGGGCATCCGGGGGATCCTGAACTTCGCCCCGGTTCGCCTGCGTGTTCCGCCGTGGGTGTACGTGGAGGACCTGGATGTAACGACCTCGTTGGAGAAGGTCGCCTACTTCGCTCGGATGAGCCGCAAAGAGAAGGACGGATGGCATGGCACTCCCTGAACTCGAGCCCATCCTCGACGCCCATTCCGGCGCGGGCCGGGACGCACTGATCCCGATCCTCCAGGAGGTGCAGCAGGCCCAGGGCTACATCTCCCGCGAGGCCGTCGTGGAGATCGGGCGGCACCTCCGTCTCCCGGCGAGCAAGATCTACGGCGTGGCGACCTTCTACAACCAGTTCCGCTTCCGGCCCCTCGGCAAGGTGCACATACAGGTGTGCCGAGGCACGGCGTGCCACGTCAAGGGCTCGGCCGCAGTGCTCAGTGCCGTGCAGCAGGCGCTGAAGATCCGCCCGGGCGAGACGACGCGCGACGGGCTGTTCAGCCTGGAAGTGGTGGCTTGCATCGGCGCCTGCGGGTTGGCGCCGGCCATCAGCATCGATGGCGAGTTCCATGCCGGTGTCACTCCCGATGCGATCCCCGGCATTCTCGAGCAGTGCAGGGCGGAAGTCGGTCGCGATGGCTAGGCTGCTGGACAACGTATGCTGCGACCGATACTCGCGCCGGCCTGTGGAGCCGTGCCCGGACTTCCCCGTGTGCCTCACAAGAGGGCCCGTCTGTCGGGAGGACGCGGAATGCGAGGCCAAGGCCTGGGAGCGGGCGGCACGGTTGCGACGGGACGTGGTCGACCGGCCGGTAGTCTACGTGGGAGCGGGCACGTGCGGCCTGGGGGCGGGGGCGCGGAAGACCCTCCAAGCGATCGACGACTACCTCCGCGAGCGCGGGGCCGCCGTCGACGTGGTGCAGGTCGGGTGCATCGGCCTTTGCTCCGCGGAGCCGATCGTCGATGTGCAACTGCCTGGCCGGGCCCGGGTGGCCTACACGAACGTCACGACCGACCGGGTCGTGGAGCTCCTGGATGCGGGGATGTCGGGTCGGTCACTGCCCGGCTGGGCACTGGGCCAGTTCCGCAATCCGCACTACGCGCCCGTGCCGGGGATACCATTCCTGGATGAACACCCGTTCTTCCGGCGGCAGCGGCGGTGGGTGTTGGCCAACTGCGGGGTCATCAGCCCCTTGTCGATCGACGAGTACATCGCCCACGGAGGCTACCACGCTCTGGCCGCGACCCTGAAGGACCTGACGCCCGCCGATGTGTGCGAGATGGTGACGGCCAGCGGGCTGCGCGGCCGCGGCGGCGGGGGCTTCCCGACCGGGCGCAAGTGGAGCTTCGCACGGGCGACGGAGGCCGACCGGAAGTATCTCATCTGCAACGCCGATGAGGGCGATCCGGGCGCCTTCATGGATCGTGCAGTGATCGAGGGTGACCCCCATCGGCTGATCGAGGGTATGGTCATCGCCGCCTACGCCATCGGTGCGACGAAGGCCTACGTCTACATCCGGGCCGAGTATCCCCTGGCCATCGAGCGGCTCGAACAGGCGCTCGAGGACGCCCGCGGCTATGGGCTGCTCGGCTACAACATCCTCGACAGCGGCCTGGCTCTGGACATCCACGTCAAGCAGGGGGCCGGCGCCTTTGTGTGCGGCGAGGAGACGGCCCTGATGAACAGCATCGAGGGCAAGCGGGGGATGCCGCGCCCGCGACCTCCCTTCCCCGCGGTCGCCGGGCTGTTCGGGATGCCGACCATCATCAACAACGTGGAGACACTGGCGAATGTGCCGGGCATCGCGGCCAACGGTCCGGAGTGGTTCTCCGCGGTGGGCACCGAGTCGAGCAAAGGCACGAAGGTCTTCGCCCTATCGGGTAAGGTGCAGCGCACGGGGCTCGTCGAGGTCGAGATGGGCACGACGATGCGCGAGATCATCTTCGACATTGGCGGGGGCGTCCCTGAGGGCCGCACCTACAAGGCGGTGCAGATCGGCGGCCCCTCTGGAGGCTGCATCCCCGAGCCGCACCTCGACATTGATATCGACTACGAGTCTCTGAAGACGGTCGGCGCCATGATGGGCTCCGGCGGCCTGGTCGTCATGGACGACAAGACCTGCATGGTGGATGTGGCCAAGTTCTTCATGGACTTCATCCAGCGCGAGAGCTGCGGGAAGTGCATCCCCTGCCGGGAAGGCACGCTGCGGATGCTGGAGAGTCTCCGAAAGATGACGCAGGGCCGACGGGGCGAGACGGGGCTCCAGGCGCTTGAGCGCTTCCAGGGCGTTCTGTACCTCAACCGTCTGGCGGAGGTCATCAAGGACACGAGCCTGTGCGGACTCGGCCAGACCGCCCCCAACCCGGTGTTGAGCACTCTCCGGTGGTTCCGGGATGAGTACGAGGCCCACATCTACGAGCGTCGCTGCCCCGCCGGCGTCTGCGCCGAGCTGCTGCACTACGACATCGATGCGGAGCGATGCCGCGGGTGCACGATCTGTGCGAAGAAGTGCCCCGTGGGCGCGATCATGGGCGCGCAGAAAAGCCCCCACTACATCATCCCCGACAAGTGCATCGCCTGCGGCGCGTGCGTTGAGGCCTGCCGTTTCGAGGCGGTCGCGGTGAGCTAGGTCGAAGGCGGACGAGCATGACGGTGCATATCAACAACCAGCCTGTCGAGACCCGACCCGGCGATACGCTCCTCGACGCCATCCGGCGGGCGGGAGCGAATGTGCCCACCCTGTGCCATATCGACGGTCTCCCGCCGACGGGGGCCTGCCGCATGTGCGTGGTCGAGGTCGAAGGCCAGCGCGGCCTCATCCCCAGCTGCTCCTACCCGGCGGCGGATGGGATGCGCGTGTTGACTCACTCCCCTCGGGCGCTGCGGGCGCGTAAGACCATCGTCGAGCTGCTGCTCGCCAACCATCCCGACGACTGCCTCTACTGCGCGCGGAACCGAACATGCCGGCTCCAGGACCTGGCGGATGAGCTGGGCGTTCGGCAGCGCCGGTACGGCGGCCCGACGCGCGAGTTCAAGCTGGACATCTCCAGCCCTTCGGTGATGCGCGACCCGAACAAGTGCATCCTCTGTGGCAAGTGCGTGCGGGTGTGTGAGGAGGTACAGAGCGTGGGCGCGATCGACTTCATCGGTCGCGGCAGCCGGGCGACGGTCGGAACGGCCTTCGACGAGGGGCTCAACGTTTCGAGCTGCATCAACTGCGGGCAGTGCATCCTGGTCTGCCCCACTGGCGCCCTCAGGGAGCCGAACCAGTTCAAGGAGGTCGTCGACGCGATCAACGACCCGGACCGCTTCGTGGTTGTTCAGCACGCTCCGAGCATCTCGGTGACGCTGGGCGAGGCGTTCGGGTTCCGGCCAGGGGTGGATGTGGCCGGCGTCATGACTGCCGCCCTGAGGCGCCTGGGGTTCGACCGCGTGTTCGACACATCGTTCGCCGCCGATCTGACGGTCATGGAGGAGGCTTCGGAGCTGGCGCACCGCCTGACGACAGGTGGCACGCTGCCCATGTTCACAAGCTGCTCGCCGGGCTGGGTGAAGTTCGTGGAGCAGTTCTACCCGGAGTTCATCCCGAACCTGTCCACCTGCAAGAGCCCGCAGCAGATGCTGGGGGCGCTGACCAAGGCGTTCTTTGCCGAGCGCGAGGGCATCGACCCGAGGCGGATCTTCAACGTGTCCATCATGCCCTGCACGGCCAAGAAGTTCGAGGCGACGCGGCCGGAGCTGCTGAGCCACGGCATGCCGGACATCGACGCTGTGCTGACCACTCGCGAGATCGCGCATCTCATCCGGGAGCGCCACGTCGACCTCGACTCGCTGTCCCCTGAGGGCGCGGATACGCCGTTCGGCGAACGCAGCACGGCGGGCAAGCTGTTTGGCGCCACCGGCGGCGTGGCGGAGGCCGCGCTGCGGACGGCATACCACCTCGTCACCGGGGGTGAGCTGGCGGACCTGAGGGTCAAGGCGGTACGCGGGCTCGACGGCGTGAAGGAAGCAGTTGTGGCCATGGGTGACCTGGAGGTCCGAGTGGGCGTCGTCAGTGGGCTGGGCAACGCCCGTCGCGTGCTCGACCAGATCCGGTCGGGGGAACGGAAACTGCACTTCCTCGAGGTCATGGCCTGCCCGGGCGGTTGCATTGCGGGCGGCGGGCAGCTCTTGGGCGCGGATCCGGAGAGGATCCGTCGGCGGATGCGAGCCCTATACAGCATCGATCGCGACGGGGCCATCCGTACCGCGCATCAGAACCCGGCGATCCAGAGGGTCTACAGGGAGTACTTGGGCGAGCCATTCGGGGAGAGAAGTCACCACCTCCTCCACACCCACTATGCTCGGCGAGAGGCTCTCGTCTAGTTCGGCATGTGTACATCGTGAGGGGCGCCAGGCCTGTGACGCATCTCGGAGCGCCGCGGAATGTCGAGCTCGGTCCCTCACCCGGAGCGACAGACTGACGTCCGTCGTTCCGACCTCTCCCGGGGGGAGAGGTGACCAGCCCCCTCTCCCCCCGGGAGAGGGTTGGGGTGAGGGAGCCGGCTTCGTGGGTAGTTCAGCCTAGGGCAGGAGCACCACCGTGAACCTACCGCAGGGGATTCCCCTGGTCACAACTCTGGAGGAGCGCTGCCGTGTGTGCTACACGTGCGTGCGCGAGTGCCCCGCGAAGGCCATCCGGATCGCGGGCGGGCAAGCGGAGATCATCCCCGAGCGTTGCATCGGCTGCGGCAACTGCGTGCGTGTCTGCAGCCAGCGGGCGAAGAAGGGTACGAGCACCCTCGGGGATGTGACCGCGCTGCTCGAGTCGGGCAGCACGGTCTGCGCCCTGCTCGCGCCGAGCTTCCCGGCGGAGTTCACGGATGTGCCCTGCCGAACGGTCGTCGGGATGGTCCGGGCTGCGGGCTTCGCGCGGGTCCATGAGGTGGCCTTCGGGGCCGACCTGGTGGCGATCGCGTACGCGAAGCTCCTGACCGCCGCCGGACAGAAGCGGTACATCGCCACGACCTGTCCCGGGATCGCGGGCTATGTGGAGCGCTACCACCCGGATCTCGTGTCGTCGCTGGCACCCATCGTCTCGCCCATGGTGGCCGCGGCGCGCGCCCTGCGCCAGTACTACGGCGATGACGCCCAGTATGTCTTCATCGGCCCCTGTTTCGCCAAGAAGGGCGAGGCGAGCTCGCCGCTCCTCCGCCAGGAGGTCGATGGGGCGCTCACCTTCGTCGAGCTGCGGAAGCTGCTCGCCCTCAAGGGGATCGAGCCGGCCGCCGTGGAACCGAGCGGCTTCGACCCGCCCTACGCGGGGGCCGGAGCCCTCTTCCCGGTCAGTCGGGGGATGCTGCAGGCCGCCGGCTTGCCCGAGGATCTCCTGACCGGGTCGGTGGTCGCCGCTGACGGCCGCACCAGTTTCACGGAGGCGATCAAGGAGTTCGAGTCAGGCGACCTGGACGCATCCCTGCTGGAGGTCCTGTGTTGCCATGGGTGCGTCATGGGTGCGGGCATCTCCAGTCCGCTGCCCCTCTTTAGCCGCCGCTCGCAGGTCAGCCAGTACGTTCGGAGGCGGCTGCGCGAGGTGGACATGGCCCAGTGGCGGCGAGACATGGCGCGGTTCGCTGACCTGGATCTGAGCCGGAGCTATGAACCAAACGACCAGCGCGTGCCCATACCTTCCCCCGACGAGCTCCGCGCGATCATGGCGCGGATGGGGAAGAGCGATCCGGCGGATGAGCTGAACTGTGGCGCCTGTGGGTATGAGACGTGCTATGAGCACGCGATCGCCATCCACAAGGGCCTGGCCGAGAGCGAGATGTGCCTCCCCTACACCATTGACGAGCTCAAGAGGAGTGTCACGGAGCTGGCTGAGTCTCACGAGCAACTCGCGAGCGCCCAGCAGGCTCTGGCCCAGTCCGAGAAGCTGGCGAGCATGGGCCAGCTCGCGGCCGGCATCGCCCATGAGGTGAACAACCCGCTCGGCGTGGTGCTGATGTACGCGCACCTGATGCTCGAAGACAACGGTATCGGCAGCGGCCTGCGGGACGATCTCGCCATGATCGTCGAACAGGCCGACCGCTGCAAGAAGATCGTGGCGGGCCTGCTGCACTTCGCGCGACAGAATGAGGTGCTACTCAAGCGATGCAACATCCCCGAGGTCGTGGACCGGTGCATGCAGGCGCTCTGTCCGCCTGAGGGGATCGAGGTGAAGGTCGTGCACCTCAGCGCCCCCAGCGAAGCAGACATCGACCACGACCAGTTCGCCCAGGTGCTGACGAACCTCGTCAATAACGCGTACACCGCCATGAGCGAGGGCGGAACACTGACCGTGACCACGGACGGGGATGAGCAGGGGCTCGTCCTTGCGGTCGCCGACACCGGGTGTGGCATCGCCGAGGAGAGTCGCGCCCGGATCTTCGAGCCATTCTTCACCACGAAGCAGATGGGCGTTGGGACGGGCCTCGGCCTCGCGGTGATATACGGGATCGTGAAGATGCACCGAGGCGACATTCGGGTGGAGTCCAATGCCGATCCGAGCAGAGGCCCCACAGGGACCACGTTCCGAGTGGTCATACCCCGGTACGCGCAATCGGAGCACTGAGCGGGCGCGTGGCAGTCCGGGGGCCCGCTTTGTGAGAGAAGAGAGAGACATGGAAGCCATCGACAAGAAGACCATACTCATCGCGGACGATGACCAGGACTTCCGTCTGCAGCTCAGGATCCAACTGGAAGGCGCCGGCTTCGAGGTGCTGGCCGCCGGGGGACGCCTGGAGGCGGAAGCTCTGCTTCAGGAGCGCCACATCGACCTCGCCATCGTGGACCTCATGATGGAGGAGGTCGACGGCGGGTTCGCCCTGTGCCACCGGATCAAGCGCAAGGACCCCTCCATTCCGGTGATCCTGGTGACCGCGGTCACCAGCGAGACCGGGCTCGAGTTCGACGCCGCGACCAAGGAGGAGCGCTCGTGGGTGAAGGCCGACGCGCTGGTGGACAAGCCCGTGCGCTTCGAGCAGCTCACTCGGGAGATCGACCGACTGCTTGGGGAGAACGCATGATGGACCCACTCCACATACTCGTCGTGGACGATGAAGCCGGAATGCGCCAGGGCATGGTCCGAGCGCTCAGGGATTTCCACGTCCGCCTGCCCGATGTCGAGGGCGAGACCGGTTTCGTCACCCAGGTGGCGGAGACGGGCGAGCAAGCTCTCGAGATGATCGAGCGCCAGACTCCCGACATCCTGCTGCTGGACCACAAGCTCCCCGGCATCAGCGGGCTGGACGTACTCGACCATATTACGCAGCGCGAGGACAAGATGGTCACCGTGATGGTGACGGCCTACGCGTCGCTCGATACGGCGGTGACGGCGATCAAGCGGGGGGCCTATGACTTCCTGGCGAAGCCGTTCACACCGGAGGAGCTGCGGGCCGTGGTCACCAAGGCGGGGGGTTCCCTGATCCTGGCTCGTCATGCACGGCAGTTGGCCGAGGACAAGAAGCGGATCCGGTTCCAGTTCATCTCGGTGCTCGCTCACGAGTTGAAGTCGCCCCTGAGCGCCATCGAGGGCTACCTGCAGCTTCTGCGCGACCCGAGCGTCCGCGACGACGACGCGACCTGCAGCCACGTGGTCGAACGGTGTGTCGTTCGGTCCGTCGGGATGCGCAAGATGATCCGCGATCTACTGGACCTGACTGCCCTCGAGTCCGGGCAGAAGGTTCGCGAGGTTCAGGATCTCGACCTGGAGACCATCGCCAGGGCGGCCGTGGAGAACGTCGCCGCCGAGGCCGCAGAGCGCGGCATAGACATCGAGATCGACATCGCGACCCTCGTACCGTTGCGCGGTGATCCCTGGGAGATCCAGACGCTCCTCAACAACCTCGTGTCCAATGCCGTGAAGTACAACCGAGACGGCGGCCGTGTCGCCCTCCACGTGTCCCGCGACGACGGCAAGGTCACGGTCCAGGTGGCCGACACCGGCATCGGGATGACCGCGGAGGAGACAGCCAGGCTCTTCTCCGATTTTGCCCGGATCAAGAACGAGAAGACCCGCGACATCCTCGGCAGCGGCTTGGGGCTCTCGACGGTTCGGAAGGTCTGTGCGCTCTATGGCGGCGATGTGACTGTCGAGAGCGAGCCCGGTGTGGGGAGCACATTCACTGCAGTACTCAACGTCCCCCCGGTGTGAGGACACTCGAGATGATGCAACACGCTGAGGTACTCGAATGGCTGCGCGAGACGGACCCGTCTCGCCTCGAACAGCTCTGGCGCCGTGCCGATGAGGAGCGCCGCCGCGCGGTGGGCGACGCCGTGCACCTCCGGGGTCTGGTCGAGATCTCGAACACATGCCGCCGGCACTGCGGGTATTGCGGCATCCGCTCGGGGAACACGTCCGTCGCACGTTACCGCATGTCCTCCGGGGAGATACTCGGCGCGGCCCGGCGGGCGCACGGGTTCGGTTACGGAACGGTCGTGCTCCAGGCGGGCGAGGACCCTGGCATAGCGGGCGACTGGATGGCGGAGCTCATCTCCCGGATCAGGGCTGAACTGCCCGTCGCTGTGACGCTGAGCCTCGGAGAGCGGGGGGAGGGGGAGTTGGCGGCATGGCGTGCAGCGGGCGCGGATCGGTACCTGCTGCGGTTCGAGACCTCCAACCCGGACCTCTACCGGCGCATCCACCCGGGGTTTGGCGACTGCCATTCGGATCGACTGCGCGCGCTTCGCCTCCTGAAGGCACTCGGCTATGAGGTGGGAAGCGGGTTCCTGGTGGGCGTGCCCGGCCAGACCTACAGCGACCTTGCGAATGACCTGCTCCTTGTGCGCGAGCTGGGCTGTCACATGGTCGGCTGCGGGCCGTTCATCCCCCACCCCGCGACGCCGCTGGGCGCTGAGGCGGGAGCACAGCTTCGCGGGGAGGCGGGGCGGGAGCAGGTGCCCGCCGATGAGACCATGGCGTGCAAGGTCATCGCGCTTGCGCGGCTGCTCTGCCCTGGAACGAACATCCCGAGCACGACGGCCCTCGCGACCCTCAGCCCCGGCAGGGGGCGGCTCCTCGGTCTGTCGAGGGGCGCGAATGTCGTCATGCCGAACGTGACCCCCCTCGCCTACCGGCCGAAGTACGAGATCTACCCCGGCAAGGTGACCGGCATCGAAGACGCGGAGACGTTTCACGGCGCCATCTGCGCCGAGATCCTCGCTCTGGGCCGCACCGTCGGCTCGGGTGCCGGCAGCGCACCGTGCTACGCCGACGGGCGCCGCGCGGAAGTGGAGCTTGCACAATGAGTACCGTGGCTACCGCGCACCACAGTGAGGGCTGCACAGACTTCGTGGAGGACGCCTACCTTGCCGACCTGCTCGACCAGCCGCGGCCCGAGCCGGCGCGCGTCTGCGACATCATCGCGAAGGCCCGCGACAAGCAGCCGCTGCCTGTTGGGGAGGCGGCCGAGCTGCTGCGAGCCGACGATCCTGATGACGTCGAGCAGATCCTTGAGGCCGCCCGCGAACTCAAGCGTGATGTGTACGGCAACCGGATAGTGCTCTTCGCTCCGCTCTACATCGGCAATGAGTGCGTCAACGACTGCCTCTACTGCGGGTTCCGACGCTCGAACACCGATGCGGTGCGCACCACTCTGAGCGCAGAGCAGCTTCGCGGCGAGGTCGAGGCGCTGCTGTCGAAGGGGCACAAGCGGCTGATCCTCGTCTTCGGCGAGCACCCGCGCTACGATGCGGACTCCATCGCAGACACCGTTCGGTCGGTCTACAGCGTTCGGGGGAATGGGACGCAGCCTTCGCCCCGGATCCGCCGCGTCAACATCAACGCCGCGCCGCTGGACGTCGAAGGCTTCCGGACGGTGAAGGCCGCCGGCATCGGGACCTACCAGGTCTTCCAGGAGACCTACCACCATGCCACATACGCCCGGTACCACCCTGCGCACACGCTGAAGTCAGACTACCCGTACCGGCTCGGGGCGCTTGACCGCGCGATGGAGGCGGGGATCGACGATGTCGGTCTGGGCGCGCTCTTCGGGCTCCACGACTGGCGCTTTGAGGTGCTGGGTCTCGTGACGCACGCTCTGCACCTCCAGGAGCGGTACGGCGTCGGCCCGCACACGATCAGCTTCCCCCGGCTGCAGCCCGCCTCCGGTGTGCAGCTCGACAGTCGGTACCAGGTCGACGACGGCGACTTCAAGCGCCTGGTCGCGACCTTGCGCCTGGCGGTACCATACACTGGGCTGATCTGCACCGCTCGCGAGTCGGCCGAGCTGCGGCGGGAGGTCATGGCCTTCGGCGTCTCCCAGATCGACGCCGGGAGCCGAATCGAGCTGGGCGGGTACAGCGTGGACGGTGACGGCCAGTGCGTGGACCGCGAGCAGTTCATGTTGAGTGATGTCCGCAGTCTCGATGCGATCATGCGTGAGCTGGTCAGCGACGGCTACATCCCGAGCTTCTGCACGGCCTGCTACCGGCGCGGACGCACGGGAGAGCACTTCATGGAGCTCGCAATCCCCGGCTTCATCAAACGCCTCTGCACGCCGAACGCGTTGACGACGCTGGCCGAGTACCTCGTCGACTACGCCTTGCCCGGAACGCGCCAGGCCGGCGCGAGCCTGATCACCGAGGAGCTGGCCAAGCTGGGAGATGACGAGGAGAAGCAGGAGTTGGAGCGGCGTCTCCATCGCATCATGACTTCCGATGACAGGGATCTGTGCGTCTGATGGGGGCGGGAACCGGGGACAGCCACCGATTTCGGCACCAGTGGCCAACGTAGGATGCTGGCTCCCGCACGAAACCGGTGGCTGTCCCCGGTATTGTCCCCCGGAAGGGGGTAGACCGTCATGAGCGCCACACCCAAGGGAATGCGGCTGCACATCGGCCTGTTCGGTCGGCGGAATGTGGGGAAGTCATCCCTGCTCAATGCCCTCACGCGTCAGTCGGCCTCCATCGTCTCGGAGGTGCCCGGCACCACCACCGATCCCGTCGAGAAGCCCATGGAGATGCTGCCCATTGGTCCGGTGCTCTTCATCGATACGGCGGGCATCGATGACGCCGGCGCGTTGGGCGACCTGCGCGCGGCGCGTACACGGCAGGCGTTCGACCGTACCGACCTTGCCATCCTGGTGGCGCGCGCCGGCGAGTGGGGCGCCTTCGAGGACGCGCTGCTCGCCGAGTTCGCTGAGCGCCGCGTACCCGTGGTCGTAGTCCTCAACCACAGCGACCTGGGCTCGCCAGACGACGACCTGCTCGAAAGGCTCAGCCGCATGGGGGTCGCTCACGTCCGTACGGTCGCCCCGACCGGCGAGGGCATCCTCGACCTGCGCGAGGCGCTCATCCGGGCGACGCCGGACGAGTTCCTCAACGCGCCCCCGATCCTGGGCGACCTCGTGCCGCCTGGTGAGCTGGCCGTGCTGGTGGTGCCCATCGACCTCGAGGCGCCGAAAGGACGGCTGATCCTGCCCCAGGTGCAGTCGATCCGCGACCTGCTGGACAACGACGCCTATTGCATGGTCGTCAAGGAGCGGGAGCTTCGAGAGGCCCTCGAGCGGCTGCGACGCCCGCCGGCGCTGGTGGTGACCGACTCCCAGGCCTTCCTCAAGGTGGCAGCGGACACGCCGCCGGATGTCCCAATGACCTCTTTCTCCATTCTCTTCGCCCGCAGCAAGGGCGACCTGCCCGAGATGGTCCGCGGCGCTCGCGCCATCGACCGCCTGAGACCCGGCGCCCGCGTGCTGATCGCCGAAGCGTGCTCACACCACCCCATCGACGAGGACATCGGGCGAGTGAAGATCCCACGCTGGCTAACGCAGTACGTGGGAGGGAAGCTGGCGTTCACCTCTGTCCAGGGGCACGACTTCCCCGATGATGTCTCGGGGTTCGACCTCGTGGTGCACTGCGGCGCCTGCATGTCGAACCGGCGCGAGGTGCTGTCGCGGCTCCTTCGGTGCCGCCGCCAGGGCGTGCCGATGACCAACTACGGCCTCGCCATCGCTTACTCCCTTGGCATCCTCGAGCGCGCGCTGGCCCCGTTCCCCGCCGCCGCGGAGGCTGTCCGCTCAGAGGCGGCCCGGTAGGCTTCGGGTCTCTTCGACCACCACTTCGAGGTAGGAGCGGTAGTCGGTCTTGGGCATCCGCGAGATGGTCTGTAGGAGGGCATCCACGGTGAGCAGGCCCGACTGCAAGGCCGCCTCCTCCGGGCAGCCGATCTTCACGCTCTGGCGCTGCTCGATGGTCGCGACGAATGTGGCCGCGGCCAGCAATGACTCGAACGTCCCGGCATCCAGCCACGCGGTCTCGCGGCCGAGCTTCCTCACGCGGAGCCGGTTCAGCCGCAGGTACATCATGTTCAGGTCGGTGATCTCCAGCTCGCCACGGCCCGACGGCCGCAGCTCCGCGGCAAGGTCCGTAACGTTGCCACCGTAGACGTACAGCCCGGGCACCGCCAGGTTGCTCCTCGGCTGCCTCGGCTTCTCCTCGATGGATAGCACCTCGCCCTGCGTGTCGACTTCCACCACGCCATAGCGGTTGGGGTCGCGCACAGGGTACCCGAATATCGTGGCGCCCTCCGTCTCCTCCAGGGCCCTGCGAAGCTCCGGGGCGCAACCGTAGAAGATGTTGTCGCCAAGGATCAAGCAGACCGGTTCGCCGGCAATGAACTCCCGGCCGATCAGGAACGCCTGTGCGATGCCCTCGGGTCGAGGCTGCTCGGCATAGCAGAACGAGACGCCGAACTGCGAGCCGTCGCCGAGCAGGGCGCGTATCCGCGGTAGGTCCGCCGGCGTGGAGATGACCAGGATCTCCGCGACCCCGCCGAGCAGCAACGTGGAGAGCGCGTAGTAGATCATGGGCTTGTCGTAGACGGGGAGGAGCTGCTTCGTCGTCACCTCGGTTAGCGGGTACAACCGCGTCCCGGCGCCTCCGGCGAGGATGATCCCCTTGCGGACTCTCGGGGCGAACGGCTTGGCCGATCGCCTCGCACTTGTGCTCATCGCCGGCTCTCCTCTCCGCACTCCGCGTCGGGTCAGCCCTCTGAGGCGATATCGGCCGGACGCGGGCCCAGTCCGAAGTGGTGTAACGTTGCGTCCAAGATCCGATCCGAGCACCGCCCGTCGCCGTAGGGGCTTGCCCGGTGCACCATAGACGCGTAGGCGCTCTCGTCGTCCAGCAACCGCGTGGCCTCCATCACAATCGTCTCCGTGTCCGTGCCGACCAGTTTGGCTACGCCCGCAGCAACGCCTTCGGGACGCTCGGTGGTCTCCCGGACAACGAGAACTGGCTTACCCAGAGATGGGGCCTCCTCCTGGATCCCTCCGGAGTCCGTGATCACGATAGCCGACTGCGCGAGCAGGTGGGCGAACTGGGCGTAGTCCGGCGGCTCGATGAGGACGGCGGTGTCAACGTCGCCGAGCACGGGGCGCACGATCTCACGCACGGCGGGGTTGGGGTGCACCGCGAAGATGACGGCGACGTCCCCTCGCGCGCACAGCCGCCGTAGAGCCACACAGATGCGCTCCAGTCGGTCAGGTATGTTCTCCCGTCGGTGCGCCGTCACGACGATCCACCGAAGGCCTGTCGGCAGCGCCACCGGGCCACCGTCGATGGTGCATAGAGGATCGCCCTCGTCGGCACAAGCCGCGTGTTCCGCCGCCCAGCGCACCGCGTCGGTGGCGGTGTTGCCGGTGAGGTAGATCGTGTCGGGCACGGTGCCCTCAGCCAGCAGGTTACTGCGCGCTTGCTCGGTGGGCGCGAAATGCAGCGTGCAGAGCTTGCCCGCGAGGCGGCGGTTCATCTCCTCGGGGAAGGGGTCGTAGATGTTGCCGGTTCGCAGCCCGGCCTCGACGTGCCCCACGGGGACCTGGTGGAAGTATGCCGCCATGGCGCCCGCCGCCACGGCCAGAGTGTCGCCCTGTACGAACACGATGTCCGGCGTGTGCTCCCGCAGGACGTTGTCGAGCCCCTCGATGGAGCGGCAGGCCACCTGGGCCAGAGTCTGCCGCTCTTGCATGATGTCCAAGTCGATGTCTGGTGCAAGGCTGAATACCGAGAGGGCCTGGCGCAGCATGTGCCGGTGCTGCCCTGTCGCGACCAGTTGGCACGCGAACTGCTCCGGTCGCGATCGCGCGGCCATCACAACGGGTGCGAGCTTGATCGCCTCCGGACGCGTTCCGGCAACAACCATCAGTCGAACGGGCGTTCCTACTGTCCGCATTCACGAGCCCCCTACGTCTCTCACTATCGCAGGACCTTGCCGAACATGAGCCGCTACGCCACCTGCGGCTCGGGCGCGTCCCCCGGTCAAATCCCGCCCGTCGCGGTCGCGCACCAGTCGTCGCGCCTCAACCATGCTACCGAGGCGAGTGCCACGACCTGACACCCTCCCGCGCGATCGAGCACGGCAGGATCCGGATCCCCGGAAGCTCCAGCAGCGCCTGACGAACCTGGAACTCCATGCCCGGGGCACACAGGAAGGTGAGGCTGCCCCCTCCCCCGGCGCCATTGGCTTTCGCGCCGACGGCCCCATTCGCGAAGGCAACGGACACCGCCGTCTCGATGGCCGGTGTAGTGATCATCGGGTGGAGTTGCTTCTGGGCCTCCCAGTTCGCGTTCATGATCTCGCCCATCCGGCCGAAATCCTGGCCGAGCAGCGCGTTCTTCATCTCATGCGCGCAGCTCCGTAGCGTCCCGATGGCCTCGCGCTCCTGGCCGGCTCCTGCGCGGTAGTTGCGGATCACGTTGCGGTGTACATCGTCCGAGAGGCGGCTCTGACCGGTATAGGCTACCAAGAACCGCTCGTTGAGCTCATGGACGAAGTCCTCGGAGAGGTCCAAAGGCGATGTTCGGACATGAGGGAAGTCGACCTCCATGAACTGGACCCCCCCAAACGCCGCAGCGTACTGGTCCTGGACCCCGCACTCGATCTTCAGCTCCTCGACCTCAAGGGCGTGAGCCAGCTCGGCGAGGCTGTGTCGTGGCAGGGGCTTCCCGACGGCGAGCCCCAAAGCCGCAAGAAGGGCGACTCCCACCGAAGACGAGGTCCCCATGCCGCAGCCCGGCGGGGTATCCGACCAGATGACAATCCGGAGGCTGCGGTCCACCCCCATTCGAACGACGGCGGCCTTGAGGAGGTCCAGGACGCCGTCATACTCGATGTCGCGGGTGTGCCCCAGCTCTATCCTCTCACCCATGTCCAGGGCGTCGATCTCGATCCGGGGCTCAGCACTCCCGGGAGTCGCGTCCGACTCGAAAACGATGACGTGTGCGTAGAGATCCACCGCGAAGTTCACGACCACCCCGGAACCGGCGAAGCGCGTGTCCGTCCATCCGCCGATGTCACAGATCCGCACCGGGGCCTTGCTTCGAATGAGCATCACGCAACCGCCCTTCGGGTGCGCGAGCGTGGCACTACCGCCCAGCCCAAGGCTGGTGGCGACGGCTGGATGATACCGGAAGCCACGCCGGTCTGCCAGGACGGTGGCGATGCCTGCCCATCTGAGCTTCGGAGGGTAGCGTGAGTCGGAGCTGCTGGCACAGATGGAACCACGGCCGTACGCCGACGCGTGGTCGGCAGGGCTCGGCCCGATGGACCCCGCTCTGCCCGAGACCAGGACCCTCCGCCCGTGATGCCTGCCACGACGCAACCGACGTCACACCGGCGCGTCGGTCGCGGTTCGCGAGCCCAGTCGCGCCACTGCGCTGACGAGCTGCCGGACCGGCCGCACGTGCCCCTGGGGATGATCGGGCCAGCCCGATGCCCGCTCTACCGCGCGTCGTTCGCGGCTCGAGACCGGGCGTAGTACTGCTGGTAGTGGTAGATCGTGTCTGCATGCTGTGGGAGAACGCGGTTGACGACCACGCCCACCACCTGAGTGCCCACGGCCTCGAGGTCCGACACGAGCCGGTCCTCCGCGCCACGCGCCACCTCGCCGGCCGCGATAACCATCAGGACGGCGTCCAGCTCCACCGAGGCCACGATCCCGTCCACATGCGCGAGCCCGGCCGGGGTATCGACGATCACCCAGCCGACAGTCCTCCGCAACTCGGCGATCATCTCGCGCATGCTCGGGAGCCCAAGAAGCACAGGCGGATCCTCCGGGCAGGGGCCACTGGTGAGCACGCGCAATCGGGGGACGTCGGTCTCGGCGAGGGCCTCTGACAGTGCGCAGTCTCCCAAGAGGACGGATGAGAGCCCTCGGTCGTTCGGCAAACCAAACGCCTCGTGCACTGCCGGCAGCCGCATGTCGCCATCGATCAGCACCACGCTCTCCCCCGCTTGGGCGATGCTCTCGGCGAGGTTGACAGCGATCGTCGTCTTGCCGGCGCTGGCCCGAGCGCTCACCATACCGATGACGCGCATGGGCGGGTCCGTGTCCAGAAGGAACAGATGGCTGCGAACCGCCCGTATGGCTTCGGGGAAGCCCGCCATGCGGAACCGCTCGGCCAGAGCCGCCTCGGACAACTCCTCCGCGTTGGCGCCCGCCGCTTCGACCAGCGGAACGGCGCCGACGGCCCGCAGGCGGGTAAGTCGCTCCACGTCGGCCGGGCCCTTGATCCTGTTGTCGAGCAGCTCCAGGAACACGGCGAGGATCGTACCCAGCGCAAACGTCGCCACAAACCCGAGTGCGCCCTTTACCGCCGTCTTGCGCGACACGGGCGCTAAGGGGGCTGTGGGGCGATCCACAACACGGATCTCGGCCTTGCTCCTGATTGTGTTCTCGTTGGTGGTGGCTTCGTTGAGCGCCAGGGTGACCTGCTCGTAGGCCGCTTGAGCGCGGTTACCCTCGTCCACGAGCCGGTCGAGAGCGAGGCTGCTGTCGGGCAGGTTCTTCATCGACGCCTCCATCTCCTCGACCTGTCGCGCGACTTCGGCCCGCTGGCTCGTGAGGCCACTGACCTCAGCCCTGGCCGTGGCCAGCTCGCCCTCCATTGTTGCCCGCGTCGGGTTGGGCGTGTACTTGGTCTCCGCATCGCCCGTGGCCACCATCTGGGCCATCTCCTGCTGGAGGGCCTCGATGGTGCTTTTCAGGGCGACAACCCTGGGGTGGATGTCCGTGTACCCTCTCGTCTGGAGCTCCGCCAGCCGTGTCCTGGCCTCATTAAGGGCCACGCGGCGCGCTTCCAGGTCGGGGTTGGCCCGCACAGTCCTCTCCGACTCGGACTGCGCCGGAGCGCCCGAAACCTGCGCCTCCAGAGCATCGGCGCGCGCCCGAGCCATCTCGGTGCTGGCCTCGAGCGCCCGCTGGTCCGCCAGCAACTGCTGGTGGCTCGTGCGTATCCGCTCGACATCGGCGGAATCGAAGAGCTTGTTCTCGTTGCGAAACTTCCTCAGGTCCTCCTTGGCCTTGTCCAGGTTCGCCTTCGTGGTGTCCTGCTGCGCCTTCAGTACCTCGCTGGCGTGGAGGGCGTCCTGTGTGCTGAGCTCCATGTAGTACTCGACGAATGCATCGGCGATCGCGTTGGTGATATCGACTGCACGTTCCTCGAGAGTGTCCTGCCAGGAGATACGGATCAGGGTGTCCCCGACGGGCCGGATGCTCGCCCGCTGCTGGAAGACCTCGAACGGGACCGGGTTCTCCAGCTTCTCCATGGTCTTCTGCCACACGGCGCGAGTGCGCGCGAGGTTCGCCAGTGTGCTGACCGTGACTGCCTGCCCGGTCCGGACGAACTCGATGTCGCTACCGGCAACGCTCGTAGCCTGGGAGGCCTCTTGTGTGGGGAACAGCACCGCCTCGCCGAGATAGCTGCGCGGCATAAGGAAGGTCAACCCGCCGATCAGCACGCCGATAACCGTGCTGACGCTGACAATGATCCATTTCCAGCGTCGAAACAGACGGTAGAAAGTCCAGAACTGCATGCCAGACCACTCCGCTCCGGTACAGGCGACATGCCAATCCGTCGCTCTGCGCGCCGGGTTCCCTAGGCGCAGAGGGCTCGCCATCGATGAGGCCCGGCGGATGGTGGCACACCACCATCCTACCAGTACATGCCTCACGCCGAGCCTGCGGGTCAGGACATACCCCATCCCCGTCAGGCCGGCGCCTCGAGCCGAACCGCATTGGCAGGCCTATGACCGTTTCTTCTGTCCTAACGACCCGCCATCCTCCCTTCGTTCGAATGCATCGGGCGGAATCGCCGCACTGGGCCCCGCTGAGCCGGCGACATAGGCCTATAGGGGCACATACTGCTGAGGCAGGGCGTATTATGGGGAGCGTCGAACATCTCTGGTACTGCAGACCGTTCGACTGGTGGCGGAAGCTACGTTGACGACGGGATGAGACGGAACATGGATGGCCTTGGTTGCTGCTCACGTCTGGGGGGATGGTTGCCTATGCCGACCCGAGCCTTCCCAATGCTGCTGGCGCTCCTTGCGGCCGGCGGTTGGTCGGTGCCCGCGTCGGCGCAGGAGCCGGCTCCCGCGCCCGCGCCTGCTGGGCCGGTCGGTGCTCCCGCCGCGGCAGATGCGCTCACCGACGAGCTTGTCGTCATACCGGGGGACCAGTTCACGCTCCGGGTGCTCGATGAGCCCGACGTGTCCGGTGTCTACACCATACGCGATGATGGGAACATACTCGTCCCCGTCGCGCACGAGATCCATCTTGCCGGGCTAACCGTGGCCCAAGCCTCGGAGCGCGTCCGCGAGGCGATCAGTGTGTTCATCGCGGCGCCCGAGTTGTCCCTTGAGCTGTCGTCTCGCGCTCCGCGGCGGATCTACGTCTCCGGCCAGGTCATGGGACGAGGCACATTGGAGTGGGCGCCGTCATTGACGTTGTCCAAGGCCCTCAGCCTTGCTGGCGGACCGAGTCCCCTTGCGGACCTGACCAGCGTCCGGCTGAAGCGAGGCGAGGAAGAGCGCACCATTGACCTCGAGGCCGTTCTCGTTCGAGGTGATTTCACCGCGGATGTGACCCTCCAGCCGGAGGACTACATTGTCGTGCTGCCTCGACCTCGCTGCGTGCTGATCGGCCCGGTGCCGGGCGCGGGCGAAGTGTACATCGGACGCGGGGAGACGTTGTACCAGGTCTTCTCGCGCCTGGGCATCATGGCTGCGGCTGGCCCGGCCGCGGTGGCGGCCAGCCGGCCCGAGCTGAAGAGCATCCGCGTGGTCCGTGATGACCGGTACTTCCTGGTCAACCTGGACGTCATCCGCACCACCGGGGACACCACGCAGGACCTCCCGCTGGAGAACGGCGACCGGATCGTCGTATCTGAACGCGGCGAGGTCTACGTGGCTGGTGCCGTCGCGACTCCCGGCCCCCTGGACGTCCAGCAGGCCGAGACCGCGGCGAAGGCCGTGCTGTCCGCCGGCGGTGTTCGAACCGATGCGGCACTGGATCGCTGCATGCTCCTGCGCGATGGCGAATCCGGGCGGCTCAACCTCGCGGCGGTGCTGATCGATGGCATGCCGCGGGACGACGTCGATCTCCGGAGCGGCGATCTGCTGATCGTGCCGGAGAACCGCGTACTCGTATCGGGCGCGGTGACGACACCGGGGCCGCGGGGCCTGCCATGGCCGTCGAAGCTCAGCGAGGCCATCCTGGCGGCCGGCGGGCCGACCATGTCGGCGGATCTGAAGAGAGTCACGATCCTGCGCAACCAGCAGCCCACCACAGTGGACATCAGTGGCCTAGTGCAAGGGGCAGCTGGCGGGGGGGCCATGCAGGACCCGAAGCTGGAGCCCTATGACGTTGTTGTCGTCCCGGAGGCCTGGGTTTCGGCGTCCGGTGAAGTGGCTAGGCCGGGCGTGCTCCCCTATCGGCAGGCGCCCACACTGCAGCAGCTCCTCGCCTCCTCCGGCGGCGTGACCGACGATGCAGACCTCACGGCTGTCTACATCAACAGGGCCGGCCAGACGATTAGGCAGGACATCACATCGCTCGTCCGCGAGGGTGATGTCCGAGCCGATATGGCGCTGGAACCGGGCGACGACGTCATCATCCCCGAGGGGTTGGGCCGGCGGATCTACGTGACGGGCCAGATCGGGGTGGCCGGGGGCACTGCGGGAACTGGGGGCGCGATCCGTCTCCGGTACGAGGAAGCGCCCGATATCGCGAGGGCTATCGCAGGTGTCACCGGCGTGCTCACGGGCGGCGGCGATCTGACTCAGGTTCGGGTGCTGCGCGGCAGTGAGGTCATCATGGTCGACCTCCACGCGCTCTACTATGAGAATGACTCGACGCAGAACGTGCCGCTGAAGCCTGGCGACACGATCTGGATCCCGGCCAACGAGACGTCCTACGTCTACATCTTCGGCGCCGTCGCGGCTCCCGGCCAGATCCCGTACTTCCCCACTATGACCTTGACGCAGGCTCTGGCCGCCGCCGGAGGGCCCCCGCTCGCGGGCGCCAGCACGAACTCCATCAAGATCGTGCGCGGCACAGGTGCGGATCGGAAAGTCCTGACCATTCCGTGGGGGCAGCTCTGGGAGAACCCCAAGGATCAGGCGAAGCGTGACCCCGTGCTGGAGCGAGGGGACATCATCCTCGTCGAGGAGAAGGCCGACGACAAGCGCTGGCGTCGGATCGACCGCGTCACGGGCTCGATCCTCGGTCCGGCCATGGATACGTACGTCGTGGGGCGGTCGCTCTTCGGGACGACGTTCTGAGTCGTTGCCGCAAGCTCGTGCCCCGAGGGGGATCGGAACAGCGCCTGGTTGGCCCCGACCGACCTGCTGCCATTGCGTTCGCCTACTCCGCAGCGTCTCTCGGGCGCGGGACGAGACAGCGTGCGCCCGGAACGGGAAGGTCCAGTTCCGCAAACCCCGGTGGCACCTCCCGGGCCATCAGCAGCTCCTGGTAGAACTGCGCACCGTCAGCACTGGGCCACCGAGCCAGGCCGTCGGAGAGGAAAAGCACGATCGGTGCTCGCGCCGAAGACACAACGGCCTGGAGGTCTTGTGTCGCCGGCAGCCAGACGGTGGGGCGGTCGGCATACCAGGCGACGAGCTGCGGCGTATCGGAAATGACAACCGCGTTCCGGGGCAGAACACGCGACAGGCCCCGCAGGTTCGCGGCCACCATCCTCGCCTCTGCGGGCACGCTTGTCTCGGGGCGCGCCCACGCGGGGATCACAAGGAGCACGGCCAGCGCGCCGCCCACGACGACCCCTCGCCATCCCCCCAAGCCCCGAACCAGCCGGACGAGAGCAGCGGCCGCCAGTAGGGCAGCCAGAGGGAGCAGCGGCATGAAGTTGACCACGGTGAACTGGATGGTGAAGGCGGTGGCAAGAAGAACGGCTATCGCGCCTCCCAGAAGAAGACGGCGCCAGCAGGCATCGGACGCCGACTTCAGCGAAGTGAGATAGAGCAACGCGGCGCCGCCGATGACCATCGAGCTGGCAACAACCGGAAGGCTGTCTGACAGCCCCGCTCCGCAGCGCAGGAGATTGGCCAGAACCGCCTTTGGGTGCGTCAGGAGGAAGAGATACGGGTCGCCAGGAACGCTGACACTTCGGAGCAGAGTCGTTCCCGGGTGAGCATCCGTGAACAGCATAGCTACGTATCGGTCCAGGCTGACTACCGGCGCTCTGAAGAGGACCCAGCAGCGGACCCACCACGGGAGCGCCACGATCAGGAACCCCAGTAGCGCCAGGCCAGTGTTGCGCCACCGTTTCTCCCGGGCGGCAAGGGAGTACACCTGCATCAGCAGTGGCACGAGGACCGCCAGGAGCGCGTACTCGCTCAGATAGGCCAGACCGAAGAGCAGCCCGGCCAGGAACACCCCAACTGACTGCCGGCGAGACGCGCGAGGGGCTGGACTGGATCTCGCGCCGCCGCGGCCGTCCCCGGACACGTAGGTGAGCGTGAGTAGCACGCAGGCCATGAGGGCGGCGCAGATGCTGACATTCCCATAGCGGGCCGCCAGTGCCACCACACTCGGGTTCAGAGCGATCAGCGCAACGGTCAGCAGCCCCGCAGTAGTCCCAAACGCTCGCGCCCCGACCCAGTAGAGCACAATCAGGCAAACGCACAAGCTGGCGTACTGGAGCCCCAGCGTCACAGTGTCCGACTCGCCGAGCCCCCGGTACGCGAGGCCCATGAGCAGCGATGGCAGCGGAGGCTTGGCAAGCTCAGGCGTCGCTTGCACGGGCCAGCCCATGCCGACCGTCAGGGGTACCACCGCGTCAGTGCGGAAGCCCTGCCCACGGGCGACATTCCGCCCGATCTGCGCGTAGTCCGCGGCTTCTGGCCCGAGGACGCGGTCCTGGAAGACGAAGGGCTGAAGGACGCTGGCGCCCAAGAACGCAACCCACACCGCGTGGAGCATGAACCTACCGGCAAGGCGATCCAGGCGATCGATCCGCTCCTCGGGAACCGCCTTCCGGCCGTCGCTGTCCCGGGCACTCGACTCCGGCAGCGGGCGCCGCGCCGGGCTGAGCCCCGGAGGCCCGGTGCGCCTGGGGGTGGCGTCGGGAGCCGGCGCGTCGATGTTCGGCTTGTCGGGTCCCTGACCCATGTGCGCGCTCTCCGCGGACTCGGACGTCCGCTATCCCCCTCACTCCTGGTGCCACCCTTCGGCACGGGCGAACAGGAGTCGCGAGGGTTCCGACGTGCAATCAGGTGTCGTCAGGTCAGCCATGATAGCGTACCCGGGGAGCCATCGGTACTACCGCGCAATCGCGATGGGTAGGGAGGTGGGCACGAGCGGAGGCGGGGCACTGCGAGTGGCGACGCGGTAGCGACCGATGCCGGAGCGACATCGCCACCCCGAAGACAGCACAAGCACGCAAGGCCCCGCACCCATATTGGCCCTACATCCGCGTGTCCCTGTCGGAGGACCGGGTCGATGCGGGCCCATAGCGCAGTCTGCGCGATGCCGCCAGACGGATCGAGCGCGCCCTTTCAGTCCGCCCCGCTCTTCGCACCATCACGGCGTTGATGGCGCCGGCGCTAACGAGGGCCGCCGTGATGCCCCCGACATCCACCCCTAAGTGCGCAAACAGATTGTGCCCCGGGACGGAGACCGCCTGAAGCAGTTCTGACAGAGCGCCAAATCCCCCCATGATCGCCGCAGATGCGTTCGCCGCCCACTGGTAGGGCCGCACAGGGGGCCCAAGGCGAATAGCCCGATGGAGGGCTAGTGTGAGCGCGGCATACGCAACAGCGTGCAGCACCTTGTCATAGCCATGGTGGTTGACACGCCGCAACAGCCCGCCTGGGGCGAGGTTGTCCGCGATGATGTACACCAGAAAGAGCACCCCGAACGGGAACCAGGCGGCACCAAGTCGTACCCACATGTGTCCCTCGGGTGCAGGGGCAGGCGTGCGTCTGGGCCAATGGCGTCCATGCGCCAAACTGTTGTTCCCGTCGCGATGCCGGGCGATGGGGATCTGGCGCCGAAGGGGACGGATGCCGTACGGGCTCTTCAGAACGACCAACCTCCTCCATCGGTTCATGCCCGCGTTCCCGCCAGCAATGGCGGAGGCACTACCGGTACGTGCCCAACTGCTAGTGCATCGACGTCGCCCTGGTTCTGCACGCGAGACGGCCAGCCCTCTCGCGCTCTATGACCTGCTCCCGCGTCCGGACCGCCGCGCACTCATCCCACAGCGTCCCGACGCACCATCTTTTCACAAGGTTGGCACACGATCTTAACAGGCATCTTACAGCAGCGCGCAAGGTGTGTCCAGATCGCCTCAGTGACGCGTCTGGTCCTCACGGCCATGCCGCGTACCTCAGACCGGCCATGCCGGGACGACCGCATGATGCTAGAGAGGTGCCGGCCGATGGGCGTCGAATCGGGGGGAGGCCAGTTCAGGCAGCGGGACCGGAGGGGCGCGGATGCGCATTCTGCTCGTGAACAAGTTCCTGTTTCCCCGAGGCGGCGCTGAGACCGCCGTGTTCCAGCAGGCCGAGCTCCTCCGGGAGGCAGGGCACGATGTGGCATTCTTCTCGATGGCCCACCCGGAGAACATCGACACAGAGTGGGCGGAGTATTTCCTGCCCAGAGTCGAGCTGAGCGGCGACCTGAAACCGAGGAGTCCCATCGCCAGGTTGCGCGCAGCGGCGAGGATCATCTACTCCGTTGAGGCGAAGCGCAAGATCGCCGCGCTCGTCGACGACTTCCACCCGGACGTGGCGATCTGCCACAACATCTACCATCACATCTCCCCCACAATCGTGCCCGTGCTGCGGAGCAAAGGGGTCCGCACCCTTCTCTTCCTGCACGACTCGAAGCTCGTCTGCCCCAACTACTACCTTCTAACCAGGGGGCACACCTGCGAGCGCTGTCTCGGCGGCCATTACTTGAACTGCGTGCGGTTGCGCTGCGTTGGGGGCTCGTTCGTGGAGAGTGTCCTGTGCGCAACGGAACTGTGGCTGCACCGCCGCCTTCGTCTCTATCGACAGGCCGACGCGATCATCTGCCCAAGCCGCTTCCTTGGCAATAAGCTCAAAGAGGATGGGTTCTACGCGAGCATGCCCATTCTGCACATTCCGAACGCGTCGACCCGTCGACTTGCTGATCTTCCGCCCGGAGAGGGGCGCTACGCTTTGTACGTCGGCCGGCTCGAGAAGCACAAGGGGTCCGAAGTGCTGGTACGAGCCGCCGCCCTGAGTCCCGACACCCCGGTCGTGATCGTCGGCGATGGGCCCGATGAGGCGGAGTGCCGCCGGCTTGCCCAGGACCTTGGGGCTCGCAATGTGCGGTTCGCGGGTCGGCTGCCGCGGGACGAGGTGGACGTCCTGTATCGCGATGCCGCCTGCCTCGTGTTGAGCTCCGTGTGCTATGAGAACTGCCCGTATGTGGTCATCGAGGCAGCCTGCTACGGTAAGCCGTCCATCGTCTCGAACATCGGCGGCATGGCGGAGCTCGTCGATGACGGCGTCACGGGCCTCCATTTCCAGGCCGGCGACGCGCAGGACCTCGCCGAGAAGCTGCGGGCCCTGATGAGCGACGATCAGCTCCGGGCGACGACCGGCTCGAACGCGCGCGCGAAGGGTGAGAGGGAGTGGACGACCGAGCGCTACACAGAGCGCCTGCTCCAGGCGTGCCGCGGGGAGTACGAAGGGCTCCTGTGACCCTTCTGCGCCGGCAGCTCCCACGAGGTCGCCTACCCCGGTCGAGCCCTGCGCAAGGTTTCTCTGGCCGCCTCGCGGACCATGGTCTCGTTCGACTGAGCTAGCTCTGTGAGGGCCGGAACGGCGGCTTCGCCCTCGCCCAACTCCACGAGGGTGCGCGCGGCGTTCAGCCGGATGACAGGGTCTTCCGCGTTGACGAGCTCGGTGAGGGTGGCGATGGCCGTTCCCTTGTCCCCGAGCATGCCGAGCGACTGGGCTGCGATGCCTCGGACGGCGGGGCTCGAGTCGTGACACAGGCTCGTGAGCGCCGCGATCACCTCCGGTGACGCCTGCCCGATGTCGCCCAGGGCCTTGGCCGCGGCGCCGCGCAGCACGCTGTCGGAATCTCGAAGGCAGCCCACGAGACCCGCCAGAACATCCGCCGCAGAAGCGCCGACTCTCCCGAGCGCCTGGGCCGCAAGAACGCGCGTCGCCAGATCGGGGTCTTCGAGACGTTCGGTCAGCGCCGGCACGGCCGGCGCGGCGGCCTCCCCCAGCGAGACGAGGGTGCGGGCCGCCTCGCGTCGCGTGTTCGCGCTCGGGTCATCCAGGCACTCCGTGAGTACCGGAACAGCGATCTCAGCCGCGCCAAGCTGCGCGTAGGTGCGTGCCGCCAAGCAGCGCTTCGCTCCATCGGGATCCCTCAGACCATCGACAAGGCGCAGGGCGGCTGCCGCCTCCGGAGAGACCCGGACGCCCAGCCCCGCCTGCTCGCGTCGGGCTGCTTCGGAGTGCACGTACCCTCCGACGATAAGGCCGAAGAGGAACAGGGCGATGGGCAGCACCACGGATGTGCTGGCAGGAAGGCTGCTGCGATTGCGCGCGCCGACATCCTTGCGGTACGCGACCAGCGCCGGCACCACCGACGTGGCGATCTCGGGCGAACTGGTGCCGATGTCGGCGAGCACGCGCGCCGCATGCCACCGAACGTCCGAGTCCTGGTCCTCGACCAGCTCCACCACCCGCGGCAGTAGGCCGACCAGCGCGCTCGGGATCTGTTGCGAGAGGGCTGACAGCCCCTCTACTGCCGCGCTGCGAACGCGGCAGTCCCTGCTTCCGAGCATCTGGGAGATCCCCCCGACGGATGCCGCTACCGCATCCGCGTTCCCCGCTTCCCAGGCACGGAGTGCCTCCGCAACCAACTGCGAGACGCCCGACAAAGCGATCCTGCCTCCTATGTCCAGCCACTACGTACCGTCGCTCTGCGTCACGAAACCGACAAAGCCGCGCCGACGCAAGTTCAGGCACACCAGCAGCGTCTGGAAGATAACGTACATGTCGAGCGACAGCGAGCGCCGCTTGATGTAGTGCAGGTCGTACTGCAGGCGCCAAGCGTGCTGGCACGGCAGCTTCGCCGTCCCGAAGGACACCTGTCCCAGGCCGGTCATCCCGGGCCGCACAAGGCGACGCAGGTGGTACAGCGGGACCTGCTGCAGCATCTCGTCATCCTCGCAAGCACAGATGGGGCGTGGGCCCACGATGCTCATGTCGCCTCGGAGGACGTTCCAAAGCTGAGGCAGCTCGTCCAACTTCGTCTTCCGGAGGATCTTGCCCACCAACGTGATGCGGGGGTCGTCCTCCCCCACATGGGTGCCGATGTACTTCGGCCCATCCTGACGCATCGTGCGAAACTTGTAGATCCTGAACAGGCTCCCCCGCAACCCCACGCGCTGGAACCTGGGGTCGCTACTGGAGTAGATGACGGGCCCGCGCGATGTGAGCCCAATGGCCAGGGCGATCGGGATGTAGAGGATCCCGACCACTACCAGCCCCAGCACCGCAGCGACGACGTCCAACGCTCGGTGCACCAAGTCGTAGTAGGGCTCGACCTGATAGGTGAAGCCATGGACGCACCAGCCGTCACCTACGTACGCGACGGGCACCATGTCCAGCCACTGCTCGTAGAACTCCGCCATCCGCACCACTTCGACGCCGTGCTCCGCGCAGTGGCTGAGACTCATGTAGGTCCGGTCCGTGAGCCGGTCACCCGAGACGTCATGCGTAACGACAACGAGGTCCGCTTCCCGCTCCTTCGCGATACGCGCGAGGTCGTCCACTGAGCCCAGGACGGCGTTGCGGATTGCCGGGTGGATCGGTCCTTTGGAGAGGCGCACCAGTCCGACTACCTTGACTTGCGGCATGTTCAGCAGGGCATTGCGAAGGAACGTGGCCGACGGCCCCTCGCCGAGGATCACGACCCTATGACGGAATACATCATCCACCTCGCCTCGTCGCACGAGGACCCGGAACATGGCGCTGATAGCGCAGCCGACGGCAGCGTTGAGCGCCAGGAAGCCGCCACGGAGCGGCTCGTCGGCAAGCGCGCGTACGAGGATCCACAGTACCAGAGTAGCGCCCACATGTGCCACGACAGGGCGCCAGACAAGCGAGCGAGTGCGGTAGCCCGCCAGAACAGAGTAGGCGCCCAGTCGGCCTCCCAGAACCACCAGCAGCAGGGTGTACAGGGGCCCTATGGCCTGGCTGAGGGTGGGGTGCTTGGGCAGCTCCTCGGGGAAAACCAGACACGTCACCATGACCGCCACAGACACACCCAGGAAATCCAGGATCATGAACAGGTAGGTGAGCTGCCTCCGTTGCGCTCGACGCGGGTTGGCGGAACCGGCCCACGAAGCACCCACCTCGGGCAAGGTCTGAGATGGGAAGCTTGCTTCGCCACCCGCGGACACGGCCCGATGCGTGATCATGTCCAACCGATCCATCCTCAGCCTCACCCCATGTCCAAATCTTGCCGGTGCTCGAACAACGCCAGCTTACATCAGGTTTTGCCCCGACACCTCGGTTTCCTTCTCAGCGCTGGCTGCGACCGGTCCTTTCATCGACAGCCAAGTCCGCAGCGGTTGGAGGGCAGTTGGCTACTGTGTAGCTCTGGGGTGTCAACGCAAAGTAGAAGTGTCCTGTTTTCTGCAATGTAGAAATGTCCGCTTGTTCTGCTGGTGCCAGGGGTGATCGGGGCTGGGTTTGTGTCCCGTTCGGGC
>Ga0315288_10001344_pt1 | contig 31754 bp, 22 predicted proteins | sample YL17G11_20_MG_FD_203454 | JGI IMG/M metagenome (GOLD analysis project Ga0315288, IMG submission 203454) | Sediment microbial communities from Yellowstone Lake, YNP, Wyoming, USA - YL17G11_20 | ecosystem: Environmental > Aquatic > Freshwater > Lake > Sediment | place: USA: Wyoming | collected...
AACAGGAACGGCGTGGCGGCCGGATGCAACGCCGCTTCGATACTTGCCTTTCCGGGACTGCAAATAGGCCCGGGCGGCAAACCGGAAATGAGATAGGTATTGTACGGGCTGGACACCTCCAGGTGGCGATAGGTGAGGCGGGTTCTGCGTTCTCCAAGCGCATATTGCACAGTCGCATCACATTCCAGTTTCATGTCTTTGCGAAGTCTGTTTAGCAATACGCCGGCAATAATGGGCCGTTCCGCGGGCAGCTTGGCCTCGCCTTCCACCAGGGAAGCAAGGGTGATAATTTGATGCTTGGAGAGGCCGCCATTATTCCGATAAGCCTTAAAAATCCCCTGCCACACCACTTCATCGAAGCGAGCCAGCATCTTGTTTACAATATCGAGCTGTCCCTGGCGCCCATCTATTTCATAAGTATCGGGAAAGAGATAGCCCTCCAGAGAAGGGCTGTCTTTGGGGACAAGGGAGGAAAAGGTGCCATCGTTGCCCGCGGTTAGAACGGCAAATTCCTGCTTTGTCCCAAGGCCCTCGCTCTCCAACAAAGCGCCAATCTGACTCAGGGTGAAGCCTTCCGGTATAGTGATGCGAAAAACATATACTTTGCCTTCCGTCAGCCATCTCAATATTTCCCAAGCCGGCATGGACGGGCTAAAGCGATAGCGCCCCGGCTGCAGTTTGCGCGCTTTGCCGCTTAGCGCCGACGTTACGATAAAGGCCGACTTGCCGGAGGCCGACAGCAAATGCTCTTCGGTCAGTTGATTGGCAATGCCCAGTAAAGAAGTTCCCGGCGAAATTGCCACGATCTTCCACTGCTCCTTTTCCCGATAGGGTGTCAGCAGGCCAAAAAGCAGCCATGCGGCTATGGCTACAAGAATAATCGCTGATAATAGTAATATTTTTCGCTTCACTTAAGCCGGCTCTCTTTATTGCGACGAGTCTCAAGATAGGACTGCAAAAGCAATGCCGCCGCCACCATATCGGCTCTCTGCCTGCGTCCGGCGCGGCTCACATCCCCCTCCAGCAAGGCGCGCTGCGCCTCTGCGGTAGTAAGCCTTTCGTCCCAGCAGAAAACAGGTATATCTATAATCTTCCGCAGCGAGTCGGCAAATTCCTCCGCTTCTTTTGCCTTAATTCCTCGATTTCCATTCATCTCCAAAGGCAGGCCGACCACGACTTCTTTGGCGTCTTTTCTTTTAATGGTCGCGGCAATGCGTTCCAGCGCCTTTTCCCGCGAGGTGTATTCAAATACCTCCAGCGGCGTGGCAATCAGGCCCAGAGCATCGCTCAACGCCAGCCCGATGCGCTTTTCGCCAAAGTCTATACTAAGAACTCTCACAAGTCGCCTCCAGGGCGAGATAGATAAGGCCAATCACCGCCAGGGAAATGATGCCAATTCCTGAAATTGTGCCGGAGTCGTTCAGCACGGAAGCCGCGCAAGCCCCGATTCCGCACGCTGCCAGGGATACGGCAAAAGTGCGCTGCCGTGGGAACGCTGAAATCCATTTCCCGGGCGGGCGCAAGGGAACTATAATCATAGCAAAAAAGACGGGAATACTAAGCAGCAAGGCTGGATTAAAGGTTGAAAAATGCCATGCCATAGCAAGTTTACGCTTAATGACATCGAGCAAAGCAACGGGACCTTCCGCGTGCATTAAATTCATTAGCAGAACCATATGAGACTGCTTGGATTGCGGCTGCAGTTGATCAATGACAATAAAGAATGCCACAGCCAGCAGAAATAGTATTATCCCGGCAGCCACGCGGCGTTTCTTCCTGCCGGCGGGAGCGAGGAGAATCCAGAATGTCAGGGCGGTGATGGCTCCGCTCAATCCCTGTCCGAAGTTTGCGCCGCCAAAAGAAGCCCCCAGGGAAAGCATGGCCAGGGCGATAAAGAGCCAAATGACCGCGCGGCCCAGAGGCTTCCCCTCCCAATCCAGGAGCGCTCCTCCCGCAAGCATGACGGCCGAAATGAACCATCCCCCCTCGTGATTTCCCAAACCGTAAAAACGCCCCGATATAATCGGGTCGGAACCGAAAATGGAGCGAAACATAATGGGCGCGCCCAACAGCATATCTGCGCCAATCACTGCGGCCGTCAATAAACAGATAAGGCCAAGAGCCCGCGGAAAGCCGCCCGCCACGGAGGCGCCCATTGCTATGATCGCAGCTAATGCTATAGTTGGTAGAAGGAGTGAAACGGCTTGATGCAGCGGAAAAGCTGAAACAAGAAATATCGCCAGGGAAGAAGCCGCCGTTAGCAACAGCAGTGCCCTAAGGATGACTCTATTGCGCACTGCAAATTTCGGGATAAATACCAGAATAAGCAGGACGATAACAAGTATGCCTCCAGCAATCACCGCGTAGGGTGGGCTGGCTTCATCCCTTAAACGATAGGTAGTGGCGGTTTGATCATCAAAAACATCAATAATTTTCAGAGGGGCAGGGGAGGGCACAGTTTGCAGGGCCCGCCCGTTCATGGCGATAGGAATTGGAAGATTAAAAAAGTTCAGCAGAGTCGGCGCAAAATCAACATTCGCCGCCAAGCCCTGCCGCCGAGTGCTGGGGCTGGCAAGAATACCCTTTGCAAATCCCGGGCCTTCAATTGCAATAGGAGTCAGCGCGCGCGCATGGGGATTGGCAAATGTCGGGCAGGACGGGGAAAGCAGCATGAGCAGGTTGTCGGTGTCAAGGTGTTGACGAATCTGCTTGATCAACTGATCCGCTCTCTGAAGCGCCTCACTCCTTGCAGGGAAGAGAACGCCTGCTTCAGGATAGGACTTCACTGGAAAGGATCGAGGCAGGCTCAGGCTGATAACAACCAGTCCGGCAGATTCCGAAATTATGCGTGTTACTTCATTCACAATGGCAGGATTCCCCTTTGACGCCAATTCATAGCAATGGGGAAGATTGCCTTTGGCATCCATGACAAGACTCGGCGAAAGGTCTCTTGGCGAGTCAATGCGAATCAGAGTTCGATCAATTTTTTCCTGTTCCAGCGTCGCTCCCAACAGCCCCGGTATCGCCTGGGTAAAAGCCGCGCGGTTTGCCTCAATTATCTTTCCGGCAGTCTCCCCGGCCGCGGCTATCGGCATTTCGTTTACTCCCGCCGAAGCGCCGTGTCCTGCTCCCAGAGTTACCCATACGCTTGCTGCATCATTGTCCTGAGGCCCCTTGGTATTCATTAAACCAACGGCTGCGCCTTGCAAAATTTTGGTTATATTGGGCAATGCGGAAGCGCGGAGTTCCTGCCAGGTGGCATAATTGACCACCAGCACGACGGCCTTTTTGGAGGTCGGCCGGGGTCCTTTTATTAAGCTATCATTTTTTGAGAGGTGTATAGAATTTTGGGGAATTGCTTGATGGGGCAATATAACGATAGCTAGAACAGCGCTAACAATGAATATGAATAGTCGCTTAGGCTTTCCAGAGATCACCATGAAATCCTTATGGCATTCTACCTGTTAAATGGGTCTTCATTTGTCAGGAGATTCTAACTGCTTAATTGCCGATTCGTTAATGTGTTCCATAGCTTTTTTTATCTTTGATTCGTCCTTTGCAATTGCTTGCGCAAAGTTAGCTCGCCCACCACCACCACCACCAGCCATTTTAGCTGCTTCTCCAAGCAATTTGCCGGCGTGAATGCCCTTTTTTACTAACTCATCAGAAACTTTAATAACCATTGGGTATTCATGGCTGCCACCAGAGGCAAGCACAACAATACCGTTGTCTCCGAGTTTTCCGATGAGAGTATCAGTTAGATTTCTCATTACATCTATGGATACATCATCTAATTGCTTACATATAAATTGGATATTGCTCTTAATTTCTACTTTTCCAAGCAATTCCTGTTCCAGATTTCCCTCCCGCTTTTTTTGCAGGGACGCGGTCTGGCGCTGCGCCTGTCTCAATTCCTCTTGCAGGGCCTCGATTTTCGCAACCAACTCGTCCTCCGGTGCGCGCAGCGCGGCCGCCACGGCCGCCAGCTTGCGCTCCTGTTCTCTGATATGAGCAATTGCGCCCAAGCCGCAAAAGGCCTCGATGCGTCGCAAGCCTGCGCCGACACTGCCTTCACCGGCGATCAGCACCAGGCCGACTTCCGCGGTGGAATGTAGATGCGTGCCGCCGCAAAGTTCCCGGCTGAAATCGCCCATCTGCAGCATCCTTACTTCTTCGCCATATTTCTCGCCGAAAAGCGCCATCGCGCCCAGAGCTTTGGCCGTATTGATGTCTGTAATCTGCGCCTGCACCGGATGATTTTCCAGGATCAGCCGATTAAGCTCAGAAGTTATCCGCTCCAGTTGTTGAGCGGAAAGTTTTTCATGGTGCGAAAAGTCGAACCGGAACCAATCCACATCAACCAAAGAACCATGCTGAAGCGCATGCGGCCCCAATTCCTGGCGCAGAGCATAATGCAGTAAATGCGTGGCCGTGTGGGCGCGGGCGATGGCCTGCCTGCGTTGCATATCCACCACGGCGCGCACGGCCTCCCCGACACGAAGCACGCCTTTGTCAATCTTTACCTTGTGCGCAATCACCTTTTCCACCGAATAAACCGTATTCAAGACGGTGAAAGAGTTATCCGCAGTTTCCAGCCGCCCCCGGTCTCCCACCTGCCCGCCGGCCTCCGCATAAAAGGGAGTCCGGTCCAGCAGGACTTCAGCTTCACCCTTCGAAACACTTTCCTTGCTTTCTCCATCCTGGATTAAGCCGATGATTTTCACCGTTTCTTCAGTCTTGTCGTAGCCGGTAAAAGTAGTTGCGCCGATAAACTGCTGATAAGCGCCGGTGCGTTGGATGGCGAACTTGTCCGCCGATCCGGCGCGGCTGCGGGCGCGCTGTTCGCCCATCGCTTTCTCGAAGCCTGCTTCATCTATCATCAAGCCCTGCTCTGCGGCAATCTCACGAGTCAAATCTTTCGGGATGCCATAGGTATCATAAAGCAGGAAGACTTCATCGCCGAGAAGGCGATTGCGGTTCTCCTTTTTGGCAAGGCGGAATAATTCATCAATAGTTGCCATGCCGGAGGCGATAGTCTCCTCAAAGCGCTTCTCTTCAGCTTCCACATTATCCAAAATGAATTTGCGGTGCTGGTTCAATTCCGGATAAATTGATCCCATGGTCTTGCAGACCGCTCCGGCAATGGGCTTGATGAATTCAACAAAGCCGGTCGAGGGGGGCAGATTCGCCAGCTTAAAGGCAAAGTAGCTGGCGCGCCGGAGAAGCTTGCGAACGATATAGCCGCGGCCTTCATTGGAAGGCAAAATGCCTTCGGACAATGAGAAGGCCACGGCGCGGCTGTGATCGGCGATAATGCGTGCTGCTTTCAAGGCCTCCTTGCTCGTTCCTCTCTTATAAGCGGGATTGATTTCCGCCGCGCGCTTGTGGATGGCCTCCACAATGGGCTGAAATAAATCCGTCTCGAAGATATTATCTTTGCCCTGCAACAAAGCCACAAGCCGCTCAAATCCCAAACCTGTATCTACTCCGGGGTGCTCCAGCGGGCGGCGATTGCCGGGGCCATTCTGGAAGAACTCCGGGAATACCAAATTCCAATACTCAACGAAACGGCCGCAGGAGCAGGCCGGACTACAATCCGCCTTGCCGCAGCCATGCTTTTCTCCAAGATCCAGGTTCATTTCCGAGCAGGCGCCGGTGGATCCGACCCAGTTATCCGAGAGCGGCCACCAATTTTCCTCCAATCGAATAATTCGCTCCGCAGGCACGCCCATCTTCCGCCAGGATGAGTAGGCTTCTTCGTCGGTGGGATAGACCGTGATCCAAATTTTATCTGGCGGTAAATTCAGCTCCTTTATCGAGTATTCCCAACCCCAGGCAATGGCGTCCTTTTTGAAATAATCGCCAATGGAGAAATTTCCCAGCATCTCGAAAAAGGTGCAATGCGTTGCATCTCCCACTTCATCAATATCATCCGCCCGCAGGCACTTTTGGCAGGTGGTGATGCGGGGATAATCCACGGGCACATCCCCCCTGAATTGCGGCACGAACTGTTGCACTCCCGCGCTGGTAAACAACGTGGTTGGATCCGCCGGTATAAGGGAAGTCCCCGCCAGCACTTTATGCCCCCGGGCGGCGAAAAAGTCCAGGAATGATTTGCGTATCTGTTCTGAAGTCATCATGTAAACGCGCCTCATACAACTTAGAGAATCTATCAAAACTTACCCATAGGTTAAGCGGGAATATTATAGCAAAGAAGCAGGCATTTGCGAGACTGCGGCAAACTGAGTCTCTGCAAAATAGCATCCATTTCGTCTGAATGCTCTATTTTGACTGTCAATTCGGCCCCAAAGTAATCAGGGTGGGGGAGGCGCTCAGAATCTTTTCCGCGACGCGATGAATATCCTTTTGGGAAACGACCTCAAAGCGCCGCAGCAATTCCCGATTCCGCACCACTTTCCCTTCATAGAGCATCGAGTGGGCCAGGCGCTGCATGCGGTAGGCGGTGCTTTCCCGGGCCAGGGCGAGCGTGCCATGAACCTGAGCTTTAACTCGCTCAAGTTCAACTTCTGAAACCCCATTTTTGCGGATTTTGTCCAGCTCCTCACTTATCAGCTCCAGCACCTGGGACAAATTTTCGCCCCCGGTTCCCGCATGAATCAGAAAAAGGCCGGCATTGCGGCAAGAGAAGGAATAGGAACCGATGGAATAGACCAGGCCGCGGTTCTCACGGATCTCCTGGAAGAGCCTCGATGAGCTGGCCCCGCCCAGCATGGAATCGAAAAGCACCATCGCATAGCGGTCCTTGTCGGTTTGCGCACAGCCGGGTAAGGCCAGGCAGACGTGCACCTGCTCGGTAGTGCGAGCAAGGCTCTTCTGCTCGCTGTTAAAGGAGGGGGCTTTTTTCACCGGCTCTATCTGTCCCTGCTTTAATGCCGCGGTTGAGTTTCTCACCAGCTCAACCAGTTTTGCATGATCAATCGCGCCGGCTGCGGTAATAAGTATTTTGTCGGGTGTATAATAAGACCTGAAATGGGTGAGTAAATCATCCCGCATGATCGCGCGAATGGTCGCTTCATTACCATGCAGAGAACGGCCTAAGGGATGCCCCTGCCAGGCCGTCTCAATGGCAATATCGTGAACTTGTTCTTCCGGATTATCCTCCAGTCGGCGGCTTTCCTGAATGATGACTTCGCGCTCTTTATCCACATCTTCGGGAGTAAAGGTGGAATTAAACGTCATGTCGAAAAGCACATCCAAAGCCAAAGGCAAATGCTCGGCCAGCAGATGCACATAGAGACAGACATATTCCCTATCGGTATAACCATTGAGATGGCCGCCCACGCCGTCAATTTCTTCCGAAATTTGCCGCGCCGTTCTCTTCGTCGTGCCCTTAAAAAGCATGTGTTCCAAATAATGGCCTATACCGAGCACCCGGTCGCGCTCTACTTCCAGCCCGCCAATGATCCAAAGTCCCAAAGCCGCGGATTCTACCTGGGGCAGCCGTTCCGACACTATGCGCAGGCCATTGTCGAGTTGGCTGATATTAATTGATTTCATCGGTTCCTCATTTCCCCGACTTCAATATCCATAAGGTTACTTCCGGCGGGCACCATAAACGTAAAGGCAGCCGCGTGGTTCCCGCGCCCCGGGATACCACCAGTTTAGTATTCCCTGTTCCCACCCAATGTTCTCCACGGCCGTATCGCAGCGGCAGCGGAGTGTGAATGTGCAGGGGCTTTCCCCCGGGCAGACACATCTGCCCGCCATGAGTATGACCGCAAAAAATAACGCAAGCTCGCTCGATCCCGCTGCGCTTTATTATTTCGGGCGAATGGGCCAGCAAAATAACGGCTTCGCCTTCGGGAATCCCCTCCAGCGCGCGGGTAAGATCATCCCGACCTCTATGCGGGTCATCCACTCCGGCAAGCCAGCAGCGCTTCCCATATTTGCCAAGATTGACGGCTCGATTCAGCAGCACAGTAGCGCCCGTGGCGGGCCATTCATCCACCGGCTGAGGTAAAAAACTTCCTCGATCTTCATTCCCGGGAACAAGAAAAATTGGCCGGCGCGCCGCCATTTGCCTGAGAAACTCCCAGGCCTCCTTTTGGCCCTTATTGCCTCGGGGCAGCAAATCGCCGGTAATTACCACATAATCCGGCCGGGCTTCTTCCGTAAGTTTCAGAATTCGCTCTGGAAGCTTGGAATTGGCCTTTAAGTGCAGATCGGACAGATGCAGCATGCGGCAGCCTTCCGCTTCCGTAGGCCAACAAGCAAGCTTAAGCTCTTTGCAACTAAGCTTAAGCTCTCCCGCTTCACGCATGCCTTTTCGGATCAAAATGCCTATAATACCAACAAGGATGGCAGCGAAGAACCATTTTGACAGCAGCAAAGATAGTATCATAGTAAAAGTGAGCGCTTTAGCGGAATTTCAAATAAACCTATCATAGCATCGTTTTTCGCAGCAGGCTATGGCGCCAGCGTCCGCACATATAATAGGGGATTTCTGCATAACCATGTCTATTCCTTCAACAAAAGCTACAAAGGTAAGCGTCAGAATCATTTTACTAACATTGGCCATGATGGCTTTGCCATTGCTCATTCAACTTGCCAGGCAGGGAATTCAGGGCTTGGCCATTGGAGACCATGTATCATGGAGAGGGCATCCGCTCCCTGGCGGTCATGCCCATTTTATCCGATAGCGTGTGTCTTGGCATCCTGCTTGTGGGCTGGAGGCGAGAAGGCGCCATCTCCCAGGAGAGCCTGCAAATGCTGCAAGACCTGGCCGAACATCTGGGGGTAGCATTGCGTAATGCCAACCTGGCCGCGGCGCTGAAGGCAGCCAAATAGAAAATCGGCTCATAACAAAGATTAGGTGGCCTGAGCCGGCTAGATCAGTTGGGTTTGATGGTAATCTTCACCTGCCGTTCTACTTTGCGCGACTTTGCGACGAGTACTTGTAACCGTTGGCGCGGGCCTTGCCGGGGGATTACCTTCACCCCGTCCACCGAGGCGGTGATCTTGCCCTTGCGCGCGGGAATGGCAGGAAGGTCCAGCATTATCTGACCTGTTGTAGGGCGGCCCTGCAAAGTAATGACTATCTCAGCTTCAGATAGCCGGCCGCTCACCGTGATACCTCCCCGCGCCAGCAGCTTCTCAAATGATACTCCCTGCTTTCGCCACTTGGCCGGAACTGCCGGGAAGACTTCAATCACACCGGCTTGCGGGCATTGTAGCAGCATCTCGTTGACCGCCGCGGCCAATGCGCCGCAGGTGGTCAGAAAGTGGTTCCACGAACTGCCCTGCGTTTCAGAGAAGCACGTGTCTCCCGCAATCGCGTCCGAGGCGTTTAGCAAGTCATGCAAGAGCGACGCGGCGCGCTCCCCATCGTGCATAGTCGCGGCCACCGTGGCCAGCCAGGGCCGGTTGAAAGTGGGGGTGTGATCGAGTCTGACCCGTGAGAGAGTCGCGTCGAAGGTTCGCGCGGCGAGTTCGCTGTCCGGATCTATCACTTCCAGCCACCATACCGGCAAGAGCGGCGAGGGGTGCTTCAAATTCCGTCCTTCCAGGTCATCTCTATATACTGTCAGGACGGGGCCTTTAGGTGTGGAACGTTGCGGGAGATAGACGCGGCCGCGTATGACTTCGGTGTCCTTCGTGCCGGCCCCGATTTCATGACAAATCTGCGCCAGCCAGGCCGCACTTGTCTGAGTAGCAATGGCGCCGGCGACATTAGCGGCGTTTTCGTCCAGATCGGTTGACCTTGGACAGATAAAGGCCTGGAGGGTTTCATCCCAACGCAGCTGGGAGGCCAGAAAAGTGGCGGTGTCGCGCAGCAGCGGCTTGATCTTCTCGGCCAGTTGTGCATCGCCGGTCCATTCAGCCTGTCGCCAAGCCTGCCAGGCAATATCCGCATTGACATGGTGTTCCAGACGAAAATTCGCGGGCGCGCACTCCTCACCACGCCGGTTCTGTTCCCAGCCATAGCGCGCCCCCGGAGAACGATATTCTTGCTGAGCAATGCTGCGCGCGCGCTCCAGATTGCCCAAATACCAGTTGACAAATTGTCCGGATATGTCCGGGTGGTTGCTCACCAGGAGCGCGGCGTGCATATAGGTAGTATCGTGGCCAAATACCCGCCCGCCCCAGCGCCCCGGCCAGGGCCCCATGGGCCCGGGCGGAATGGGCGAATCGGCCGACATCGCCGCCAGATAATACAACGAGCGCCGGTACCATTTCATAAGCTTCGGATCCGGTAGATTAACCTTGCTCTGCGCCCAGAAATCCGACCAGGCCTTTTCAGTGGACTTGCCGGCGGCTTTGAAACTGGTGAAGGTCATCGGTGCGCCCGTTGGTTCCGCGTTGCTGTCGCCTAGCGGAAACGCGCGTTGCGTCAATTGAATGAAGGCATCTCTCCCAAGAGATGCTTCCAGAATTTCTCCTCGGTCCGCAGTCTTTTTGAAGGACCACTTTGGCGCAGGCATCACCCGCAGCGAAATTACCGCCTTAGTGACTGATGTCTGCACCCGCAAAGTGGCGGTGTCGCCGACGATTTTCCATTCCGTGCGGTTTAGCAACGGCGTCTGTATGGACAGTTGCAAGGGTTCCCCTGCATTGTGGACTTGCCAGCAAATCACGCCGCCGGATGCAACGACGCACTCAACCCGGCAATCCTCCCGCTTGGACGAATCCGCTCGGTTCTGCCAATATGTTGTAGCTCGACCGGTGTCAATATCGAGGACTTGCCAATAGGCGCTGTCCGGCGCCGGGCCCGGTGTAAACGCCAGGTTTAGCACCGCCACCCTCGATTGTTCATCCCAGTAGTCCCCGAAGGCAATCGAGGGAAATGTGGTCGGGCGCGGCTTCGCATCGGGAGCGGCATCGCCGGCCGGCCCCAGAAATACTCCATTGCCCGCATAGCCTAAATATAAACGCGGTAAATCATCCTTAAGATCGGGCGTGGTCCTTACGAAATCAGCCGAATCCGTCGCTGGCAAAGATAAGCGGGTGGCAGCAGGCCGTTGTTTGGAAGTGCCACAGCCGATAACGAAAATTCCTAATATAAGGCTGACCGCAGCCGCTGATAGCATGATAAGCGGCAGTTTTAGCTTAATTTGGAGTGGTCCGCCACGGAACATAGTCACTTCTTCGCAGGCAATCTGGAAAGACTTTCAATGCCATCTTAGGTGTCGAACTCTCCCCTGTCAAGGTAAAAAGAAGGAATAAGCCCTGAAAAGATGGAAGATAAAGTATAAGGCAAAAGGAAACCCGCCACGGCGGGCAAGAAGGAAAAAGGCTATTAGTTTTTTTGCCCTTTTACCTTTACCCTTTGCCCTCTTTAGTTCGGGAGCTTGGAGGTTAGTAATGAAGTTTTGGCGCTCTCGATTCGCAGGTCTTGCCGCGCTGCTTTTGCTCGCGATTCCTCTCTTTGCCGATGAAGCAACCGTTTCCTCCGATGCGCGCCTGGGTCTTGCCGCGCCGCTTACGGCATCTCCCCAGGAGGTTATCAGCCAACTGGAGAAAGCCGGTCCTCAGGGCATTAGCTCTATTCGAGTCTTACTCAATTGGAATCGCGTACAACCCAAGAGAGGGCCATTCAACTGGTCGGCCTATGACAAGCTTCTCGCGGCCGCCAAGTCTCGCAATGTTGAGGTGGTCTTTGTTTTTGGTCCCATGGCGGATTGGGCCTCCCGCGCGCCCTTGTCCGAGGCGCGGGCGGACCGCATCTGGAAGCTGCCAAAGGACTGGGGCGACTGGCAGAAATATGTCAGGGCCGCGGTAACTCATTTCAAAGGCAAGGTGAAATATTGGCAAATTTGGGAGGGATTTGACTTCAATCACTTCCGCGCCCCTTCATCGAAAATTGTTGAATTGGTGCACCGCACTTACAAAACCGCAAAACAGGCCGATCCCAATTGTTTACTTATCTTGCCCGAACCAGGCGGCCTTGATCTGGGCTGGGTCAAGCACCTGCAGACGACGGAAGTCTGGAATTATTTCGATATTCTAGGTATGAAGCCCTATCGGCAGGAGCCGCAATCTCTGGTTATTCCCATGACCGTGCTGCAAACGGAGATTATGCAGGAGCATCCCAAGCCCATCTGGATATTGGGATTTGCGCAAAGCATTTCGCCCAGCGCCCAGGCAGACGGCGAAAATACGATTGCGGAATATCTTAAGATTTGTCTGTCCTCTGGGATTCAAAGGATCTTCCTGGACTTTTCGGCAGCGATACCCATGACATATGACAAAATTACAACCTCAATTTGCAGTCGCGAGGCGGCGCTGGCGCAATTGCCGCCGCTGGAACCGCGCGAAAAAGTAGTTTGGGATTTGAATGAAGGCACGTGTGAGCAGGGCTTATATAATGCACGTTTTCACATTTGGCCGGGCGGGAATGTTGCGGAAAAGACAAGGGCCGGCAAGCGCGCGCTCAGAACCAGCCCGCAGGCCTCATCGAATTCCCTGGATGATCGCAAGCAAGATAATCCGTGGCTCTATTTCGATGTGGACGACCGCTTTCTCTTTTGCACACAAGGGCATCAGCCGATTGCTATAACGGTCGAATATCTGGGCGCCGGCGGGGCCGACCAGGCGGGATTCAACATCTATTATGATGCCGGCGCGCGGCAGCGCTTTTCAAGCTGGCATTCCCTCAAAGCCGGCCGCAATGAATGGTTCACCTATACCTTCGTGCTTCCCGACGCCTGGCTCTCCAACAAGGGCGGCTATGATTTCCGCATCAATACCAAGGGGAGCAAGGAGGATGTGTATATCAGCCGCGTCGAAGTCGCGCCGGCCAAGTAAAGGGGGAAAGTTGAGAGTTGAGAGCTGTAAAAGAACGGTAGGGGCGACCCCAAGTGGTCGCCCTTTTTCTTTTTGGGCAGCCTTCCCCTACGGGCGCAACTTTACCGATTTTTCGCATTCATCAACACCGCCAGACAGATCATCACAATCCCCACCTGGGACATCACTTCCTCCACCTTCCTGCCGTGGCGGCCGGTGTGGGTGGGGAAGATGCAGCGGTAGTCTTTACGCAGGTAGCTGACGGCGTTTTCCAGGTCGGGAAGCGTGGCGCCGATTGCGCCCCAGAAGGCGGGCGATTTCCAGCCCTCGCCAATACCTATCAAAGCCAGCGTAGCGAAAACCAGGGGCACTTCAGATTCCGGTGTCAGGTCCTTGTGAGGAATAAAGTCGGCAATCACATGAGAAGCGACGCCCGCGAGAAAGGCCTGCTCTTTCTTTTTAAGAGATTTCCCCAGGACGGCTCCAATGATGGCATGAACGCCGCAAATCATCGGCCTGAATTCGGACGAGGTTCGGGAGTAACGCCGTGCATCCAGCAGTAGTATTCGTAAATTTTCCAGATATAATTATGAGTTTCGCGATAGGGCGGAACTCCGCCGTGTTTTCTAACCGCGCCGGAACCGGCATTATAAGCCGCCAGCGCCAGGGCCGCTTGATAAGGCTGTCCCTTATATTTTTCCAGATGACCGCGCAAAAGCCTGATGGCGCCGGCAAGATTGTCGGCCGGGTCGTAGGGATCGCTGACTCCCATGCCTGCGGCCGTGCCGGGCATTAATTGCCCCAGCCCCATGGCACCCTTATAGGAGCGGGCATTCGGGTTGAATCTCGACTCCGCCGCCACCACCGCCACCACAAAATAGGGATCAACCCCCAGAGAAGTGGAATAGCCCACGATGCTGTTGGCAATACGCTCAACTTCCGATGCGGGAAGTTTCGGATTAAAGTAGGAGATGGCGCGCTTACAAGTGAGCAATTGATTATCTGATCCCCGGCTGGGCAATGGCATGAGCTTGGTTGACGAGCCTGAGGCCAGCGACCTTACCCGTTTGCGTTGTCTCGCCGGCGGCGACATGGGCAGCGGGCTGCCGCCATCAATAGCAATCGCCGTCATCTTCAACGCTTCGGTGCCGATGGAATTCGACCCGCGCGCCAGGCATTTCACCCTTGTGCCGGTCTGAATATCCGTGCCAATAGCAGTCGCGCCAACTTCTACGCTCTCTCCATCGGACAACCGAATCATCAATACCAGTCCTTGAGGAGAACCGATGATGCCGCTTATCGAGCCTCTAAGCTGCACCGCCACCGCGGGATTCTTCGCCCGCGCCATGCGGATCTCATTCGCCGTGGAGACGAGAACCGCCCGCATGCGCCGCGCCTGCAAAGCATATTCGTGCTCGCTCATGCCCGAGGCCTGAGAAGCTAGCCCAATCGTCGCCAGGACGGCCAGACAAATGAGACCTGCAATTTTCATGCTGGTACTGCCCCTAATTTGAATGTTTCCAGTATAGGAAGCCTGCTGCTTAATGTCAACGGCATAGATATCAGTTCTCAGTTCTCAGTTCTGAGTTCCCAGTTGCTCTGTTGCAAAGCATATGTAGGGCGGGGTCGCCGCGCCCCGCCGAGTCCTGAATTAAAGCTGAGTTAAACGCTTTTCCGCCTGACTCTATGAATACCTGGAGTCTGTTCTTTATGCTTTGCAACAGAGCAAGTTCCCAGTTCCCAGTTGTCAGCCAATGCCAAAACAGAGCACTGAGAACAGAGCACTGAGCACTGAGCACTGAGAACGGAGCACTGAGAACTGTCTGGCACATTCGCAAGTTGTGTGCCAAACACACATATTATTCTTATTCCATACCTTGAAAAATGCCACTTTTTTTGGATTCTTTCGTAGAAAGGAGGCGGAAAAGGGTTTGAAAAGGAGAGGAGGAGATTTTAGGGCCTTGAGTGTCTTAGCGAAAGGAGGAAAAGAGAGTGTGAAATCTATTGATGAGAGATTGTTAAAATGCTAATATGACAAGGATAGTTTTGCATATGCCGGACATGGAAATAGGGTTCGCCTTCCCCTTTTTTATAGCGGTTGCACTACGATAACAGTGATGGCCATTATTATGCGGACAGACTGAGGGGAGATTGGTCAGTTGTCGAGTAAAAATAAGGTAGTCGGCACTAAGAGGCAGATTATGAAATATGAGCCAACTTGGCGCTCGCATTATGACCGCTTCCGGTTACTCCAGCACATTGAGGTGATTAGATGAAGAGAAAGGTGTTCATAGCGTGGTCGGGAGAGAGAAGTAAACAAGTCGCCGAGTCACTATTTGCGTGGCTGAACAAGGTTTTCCGCGAACTCATACCCTTCTGCTCGACTGTTAGTATCCAGGCGGGAGAGCGATGGAGAGATAGGTTATCTAGGGAGTTCAAGGGTGCTGATCTTGGAGTGCTCTGTCTCACCCCGGAGAACATTGGCTCCACATGGTTGCTTTTCGAAGCCGGAGCTCTGGCGGCGGCCAGCCGCTATAAGATCGTAATCCCGTATATCCTTCAGTCGACAAAGGTTAATCTCCCAGGGCCGCTGGATACGTTCCAAGCGGCATTGGCGGACCGGGAGGGCACTAGAGGACTGGTGGAAACCATCGCTCAAAAGACTGGAGCCGAAGTGACAGCAATGCTGCGTAAATGTGATAGGCTTTGGCCTGAATTGCATGAGAGACTGATGGCGATTCAAAGCTCGCAAATGGAGCTGTTGAATCCGGTCGTGCACGGAATCCCTGTAGTATCCGCGTTCCGAGAACTCGACTACGCAAAAATGCTTCGCGAGTTCGACGCATACAGGGAGGGTGACCTACTAGTTTACAATGCTGAGTTCAACACATTCACGAGTTCCCAGGTTTTTGGAACGGTCTGGGGCGACTTCCATAAGCTGCCCAGGATTCGAAAGGCCATATTCCTCTCCTCACAGGACAAGGCGAGAGTGCTCGCCGTCATGTTAAAGCCACTGCTCTGGGATCCTGCAACTCTCCCCATCCTTGATAAGTTTATAATTAGGGAATATGTTGAGACGCCTTCCCACCGCCGAGACGGTCTAGACCGAGTGTCATTCGCAATCTTCCGCACGGACGTGAGTGATGCTCGCCCGCCTATCTACCCACGTGCCGCTGTTTGGATTCTCAGCAGTCCTTTCAGTTCCCGGATTGTTTCGCCTTTCGTGGAAGGCGTTCGCTGCTGGAAATGCGAGTATGCTTTGTCGGTCGATGTGAGTTGGGACCCTATTGAGAGACTCGACGCGATATGGCGAAGACAAGTTGGGAATGCTGGACCCGAGATGACTGTCCAAGACTTGGTAGCGAAATACGCAAGCGCCGAAGGCAGTTACGGAGAGCGCAATGGAGCTACGCAGGGGATCGCGGCCAGACGGTCAAGCAAAGGTAAGCCTTCTGCTAGGAAACGCAGGCAGCAGGGGGCGTAGCGCGACGCCAGTTATGAGATGGGGCAAACACAACAGAATCCCGATACGACTTGTCTTATACCGATAGCGGACAATGGAGAAAGATGACTCCGAAAGAGGCAGACCGCGATGTGATGCGCACGATGTCGCTAAGGCTGCCAGGAACACAAACGACGGAGAGTTGGACAGTTGGGGCAAATGGATCCAGGACAATTATTCGTTGACAATCGGCTAGTCGGGATTTGCGCTTATTGCGGCGCTCAACCGGATACTAGAGATCATGTTCCATCGAAGGTTTTGCTTGATGAGCCATTTCCGCCAAATCTTCCTGTTGTTGACGCGTGTGCGGAATGTAACATTAGCTTCTCCTTGGATGAACAGTATTGCGCCTGCTTTATTGAGTGTGTTGTGTGCGGCACAACGGATCCTTCCCGTATTTCCAGATTAAATGTAAAACGCTGCCTAAATGAGAGTCCGACATTGAGAGGTCGTATCGCCGCATCTCAGAGATGTAGTGATTCGGGCGAATTGCTTTGGCAACCAGAGGTTGATCGCATTCGGAGGCTGATCATAAAGCTTGCACGTGGCCACGCAGCATACGAACTGTATCCTCAACTTGATAAACCAGTTGAAGTTGATTGCTTTCCGCTTTTGACTATGACCGAGCAGGAAAGGACTACTTTCGAGGGAATAGAAGTTGGCTCTGTGCGGGGATGGCCAGAGTTAGGCACGAGATCATTTCGGCGTATATTGTATGCAGATTCTCAATCAAGGCAGGTCAATGATTGGATTATCGTGCAACCAGAGAGATATCGCTATGCCGTCGTTGAAGCGAACACTGGACTATCAGTTAAGATGGTTCTGAGTGAGTATCTTGCCTGCGCGGTAGCATGGGAATGATTCTAAAAGAAGAGCCAACTTTAAGTTAATTCTCGCACAATATGTATGGAATTAAGGGATCGCTATCCTATCGTTCTTCCCTTCCCTCCCCAGGCATTCCCGGCTCGGTGAGTCCTTGCGGCGAGAGTATTTTGTCCAGTTCCTCTTTAGTGAGCAGCCCTTTTTCTTCCACCAATGCGCGGATGGATTTGCCGGTGGCGAGGGCTTCTTTGGCGATGAGCGCGGCCTGGTGGTAGCCGAGTTTGGGATTGAGCGCGGTGGCGAGACCCAGGGAGCGCTCGGCGTATTCGCGGCAGCGCGCGGTATTTGCAGTGATGCCGCTGATGCATTTGTAGGTCAGGGAACTGAGCAGGCAGTGGGCCATGACCGGCATCATGACATTTAATTCCAATTGACCCGCCTGGCAAGCCAGCGCGATGGTCGCGTCATGGCCGACGACTTGGAAGCAGACCATCGCCATCATCTCGGCCATGACCGGATTCACCTTGCCGGGCATGATGGAAGAGCCGGGCTGGACCGCAGGCAGCTCGATCTCCGCCAAACCGGTCGTGGGTCCCGAGTTCAGCAGGCGCAAATCGCCGCAGATGCGGATGAGGTCAAGCGCCAGCGTTCGCAGGGCGGCGGAGACGGTTACAAAGGCATCGGTGTTCTGCATCAATTCGATATAGTTGCCCGTCTTGCTCAACTCAAAGCCGGTGAGCCGCCGCAATTCCTCAATCACGCGCCCCCGATAGGCGAGGCTGGTATTCAGGCCGGTGCCGACGGCGCTGCCGCCCAGTCCCAACTCATGCAATTCTTCGCAGGCGCGGGTGATACGTTTTCTGCATTTCTCTATGGCCGCGGCATAGGCCCCAAATTCCTGCCCCAGCCGAATCGGTACGGCATCTTGCAGATGCGTTCGTCCTGATTTGATTACGCCGTCAAATTCGGCGGATTTCTTTTGCAGGGCTTTTTCCAACGCGACGAGTGATTCATCGAGTTCCTTCCCCAAACGAATCGCCGCCAGCCGCATCGCCGTGGGGAAGACATCATTGGTGGATTGAGACCTATTCACATGGTCATTGGGATGGACCGGCTTATATGCCCCTCTGGGCTGCCCCAGGATTTCATTGGCGCGGTTGGCAATGACCTCGTTGGCATTCATATTGAAGGAAGTGCCGGCCCCGGCCTGATAGACATCCACCACGAATTGGTCGTTATGCTGTCCCGCGGCCGCCTCAGCCGCGGCCTGCAAGATGGCCTGGCCAAGCTGCCCGGGAAGTTCGCCGGAGGCAAGATGCGCCTGCGCCGCCGCCTGTTTGATAATCGCCATCGCCCAAATCAGCGCGGGATGCGCGCGCAGCCCGCTGATGGGGAAATTATTCATCGCCCGCACGGTCTGCACGCCATAAAGCGCGTCCTGGGGAACTTGCACTTCACCTAAGAAATCTCGTTCAATTCGATTTGCCATTTTTGCCTTTCACATCTTAAACCACAGAGAGCGCGGAGTTCGCAGAGAAAGGAAATATTTATTAAGCCCCATCCTAAAGTCGGCTTGCTGATCATGCAAATAGAGATGCTTCGACAAGCTCAGCATGACATTAAAGGAATTTGGGATGGATTTTTAATTTTCCTCTGCGCTTCTCTGCGTCCTCTGCGGTTTAAGGTTTTACTTCAATTACATAACGGAATCCAACATAGGAGGGTGCGGGTTTGTCCGGCGGCCCGACGGGCGCGCCTTTTGCGCGCTTGGCGCAGCGCACCGCGGCGATTTGGTCATCATTAAACGAGCCGCCGCGAATTACCCGTTCAAATCCGCTGGTCGGCGGCGCCAGGTTGCCTTTTGCATAGCGTTTATAGATGTCGGCAGCATACCGGTCAAGACACCATTCCGCGGCATTACCCGCCATATCCATACAGCCGAAGGGGCTGACATCTGTAGGGTAGGAGCCGACGGCCGCAGGCCCCTCGCGCACAATGTTCAGCTCCTGGTCAAGCTTCATCTCGCCGGGCTTCGCCATCCGGCAGAGATCGCGTTTCCACTCATCACCCCAGGGAAATATCCGCCCATCCGCGCCCCGCGCGGCTTTCTCCCATTGGAGTTCCGTAGGAAGCCGCCCGCCGGCCCATTTGCAATAGGCATTGGCCGATTCCCAATCCACCGCCACCACCGGCAAGTCTTTTGCGCCGGCCGGTATCTTCCCGTGAGGCCAGCTTGTCGGCGAGTTGCGTTTCATATCTTTCATAAATCGCAGATATTGGGTATTGGTTACCTCAGTCCTGGCGATCCAGTAGTCGCGCAGCTTTACCCGGCAGCGGGGCTGTTCATCCAGCCATTTTGCCCGCCTGGTATATTTAAGCTCTTTGATTACGGCGTCCAATTCCGCCTCTGAAGCCCCGAGAATAAAATCCCCTTGCGGAATATAAACAAACTCCATATCGTCTTTGGGATTAATCCAGATATCCCCCGGTTCCGGCGCGGCCGGCGGCTTCGGCGTCCGCCATTTCAATCCGGGCTTGCCCTTTGCAGTTTGTTTGCTCTTGTCATCTTTCTTAATAATTACAATTGTCGAATCGTTGGCTTCATCAGTGTTGGAAGATTCTTCGGGTGCAGGCGGAGAGGCCGTGATGGCCAGCCTCCGGGCGGAATTCAATTGCTCGGGAGAAATGGTAATGCGCCGGCCGATTTGACCTTCGCTGACTCTTTCATACTTCATCCAAATGGCGGCCTGTATGATAGCGCTGGAGGTCAAGTGCGTCTTTTCGGCCGCTTCAAGCAGATCCTTTATTTTCGTATTCACCGCGGCCAACTCGAAAGCGGTCTTTTTGGAGGGATCATCTCTGGTGAAATCCATACAGAAGGCGGCAATAGCCAGGAGCCTGGTTTCCTGAGCTTCCAGCTTGATTTGACTGCCGCGGACATATTTGCCATTACTATCCAGCCAGCCCGTAAAGCGCCAGGCCGCCATGCGCTGATACCGGTCGTCGTCAGGCAGCAGCACGGTGGCCGGCGCCAAAGTGAGTTCGATATCGTCCTTAGTCTTATTGGTAACATTCGCCAGGATCGAATTCCCCATGGTGCGTTCAAGGCCGAGCAGCTTCGCCTTGATTAAATCTTTCCCCGAAGCGTCTTTGAGATCATACGAGGCCGCCAGCGCCGCCAATCCTGATCCCAAAATGAGCAGCAGGCAGCAGCAAAGGAAATATAGTGTTTTTGAAGGCAGCCTCATCTTTATAGCTCCGCCGCAAGCGCAAAGCGCACTTCTGATAACGAATTCTACCATGAACGACCGCTTACCTGCACTAGCCCGAATAATTCATTATTCGGGCAGAGTCCGCCTTAGGCGGACGGTCAACTGATCAACTGATCTACTGCTCAATGGCCTAGCCATCGGTCTGCATAGCAGACAAGCCGGTTTGAGCGCACGGTGAATAATACAGGCTAATTTGGCCCACAATTACATTCTAATGGGAATTTTGCAGAAAAAACACAAGGATTTTCACCCCCCTGTTCAGAAAAGATAATAAAGCCCATTCCGGGCTGGATTTTTTTAACAAGCATGAGATGGTGGAAAGTTGGATAATTTGACAGCACAAGCGCCTTTAATCACTCCTTTTCAAGGCATTCGATATACATCTTTCGATGTATCGTCCTTGATTTGCCCTCCCTATGACATTATATCAGCCTCCGAGCAGGAGGTATTGTATAAACGCAATCCACAGAATGTCATCCGGCTCGAATTTTCCCGTGCGGAAGGCAGCCAGGATCGCTATGAGTCCGCCGCGCGTTGCTGGCAACAATGGCTGCAAGCCGGCATTTTACAGCAAGACCCGGAATCTTTCTATGTCTTACGGACGGAATTCATCAGCCAGGGAAAGCCTTGCATTCGCCAGGGATTTTTTGCCGGTCTCCATCTGGAATCTCTACAAAACGGGCGCGTATTGCCCCATGAAGACACCCACGGAGCAGCCAAAGCCGACCGCCTGGCGTTGCTCCGGGCGACCCATACCAACTTCAGCCCGATTTGGACAATCTATCATAATCCAGAGTTGGCGGCGCTGCTGGCCGAAGCCTGCTCCGGGCCGCCGGTGAGCAGCGCGGAAACCTCCGACAGCGGCAAGCATTCGCTCTGGCGCATCAGCGAGCCGGGCCTGATTGAAAAGGTTATGAAATTGGCCGGCGTCGGCCCGGTCATTATCGCCGACGGCCATCATCGCTATGAGACCGCGCTGGCTTTTTCCGAAGAGATGAATAAGCAAAGTTCCGCAAAAAATCCCCTCGCGCCGCATCATTATGTCCTATCATTTATGACGGAAGCGGCTGATCCCGGGCTGATTATCTTTCCCACCCACCGCGCCGTCGCGGGAATAGGGGAGGGGGCCGTGGACAAGCTGCGGCAGTTGCTGCTGGAAAGCTGCGACTTGACAGCAGTTGCCAACCTGGATTCGCTGATTAGTCAAGTCAATGCCGGCGAGGATCTTCTTGGCATCTATACCAGAGAGGAAGGCTATCAACTGATAAGAATAAAGCAGGCCCTACAGCAGGACGGCCGGACAAGGGAGAGTGTGCCCGTCAAGCTGCTGCACCACCACCTGTTGGAGCCGGCCTTCGGCGAGGCCATGAATATTGCCTATCATAAGGATGCCGCGCAAGCCTGCGCGGCCGCAGATTCGGGGGAGTTTTTCGCAGCTTTTTTCCTGCGCCCGCTGCACAGCCAGGAGCTTATTCAAACCGCCGAAGCACGCGAGCGCCTGCCGGGAAAATCAACCTACTTCTGGCCCAAAATTCCCGCCGGCCTCGTCATGCGCGCCTTAGATAAAGGATGAAGTATGAAGGCGGAAGGATGAAACAAACGGCAAGTTGCATTTCCTGCCGGATTCATCCTTCATAATTCATCCTTCATCCTTCATCCTTATGGTTTATACGTCACCCAGGCGTGTTCGGATTCCGCCACTCTGACTTCCCGCAATTTTGCGCCTTCGGCCATTTCGCCCAAGAGTTCCTTGACTTTGCCAAATACATAGCCGGCGATATTTTCCGCGCTGGGCGAAATATCCTTGAAGGCGGGATTTTCATTCAGGTGGCCATGATCCAGCGGCGCCAGGGCGGCCGCCAGCGCGCGCTTCAAAATCCCCAGGTCGAGCGCCATGCCGAGCGCATCCAGTTGGTCACATTCAACCGTAATCCGCACCCGGTAATTATGCCCGTGCAGATTCCCGCACGGACCGTCATAGCCTTCCAATAGATGAGAAGCGGAAAAATCCGCCTCTACGGTAAGTTCATACATAGTTATAGTTCAGAGTTCAGAGTTGAGAGTAAAATAACCTCTACAGTTACCATACATAGTTACACCACACATTATGCCATAATTTCAGGATGTGGAAAAGAGCATGCTTTTGAAGGTAACAGTTCACGCTTGATGAGGATAGATTAGAGATACGATGGGGACTACTTTGGACTGGGGGAGCTTGCTCCCGCTTTGGGCCGCCGGAGCTTGCTCCGGCAACTTCCTGGAAGCAAATAAGCCAGAGGCCGATCTGCCTAAGGCATGACTTTCAGGTCTTAAAGCGGCAGTCCGCCAGAGGCGGATTTCGCTTCGCTCAAGATGAAGGGGGAGTATTTTTGAAAGTAGAAAGTGGAGAGTTGACGCTCGGTGAGGATTAGTGCATTTCGAAAACGATGATGTCTTCTGGCAGTTTTAAGGTGTTACTCTACTCTCTACTCTCTACTCTCACCCTTCAACCTGGCTCAGGGCAGGCCTCACTCGCTCTGCATAGCTCCGCCTTGCGGAGCGACGCAGAGTGGCGGAGCCGAAGGGATTCGTTTATCCCGAGCTTGTCGAGGGAAACCCTCGAAGGAGCTCTTCTTTCTTCTTGGCGCGCAATCTCTTCACCTGCATTTCCCGCTTTCTGGCAGCAGATTTTGTGGTATAGGATTCTGTGTATATGAGGACAACGGGGCGTCGCCTGGCTGTGTAGTCCGCTCCCCGTCCGGCATTATGAATTTGAGCGCGTTTTTTCGGATCGCGTGTAATGCCAATATAAAGAGAATCATCAGAACAACGTACCATGTAAAAATGCCAGTTGCACTCACTTGGCATGGTCTTTTGCCCTTCGATTCGCTTCGCTCACTCAGGGTCGCTCTGCATAGCTCCGCCTTGCGGAGCGACGCAGAGTGGCGGAGCCGAAGGGATTCGAACCCTCGGTCTCTGGCGTGACAGGCCAGTGTCCTAGGCCGCTAGACGACGGCTCCACACAATGCCACTGAGGTCTTAGTTTAGAGTTCAGAGAGAAAAAAAGCAAGCGCGCATCTCAATATTCTAACTCTGATCTCTGAACTCTCAACTATCCAATCTCTCCACTGAATCACCTGGAGGTGATTCAGTGGTGGGCGAAACAGGACTCGAACCTGTGACCACTTGGGTGTAAACCAAGCGCTCTACCAACTGAGCTATCCGCCCTCAACTCTCTACTTTCTACTCTCTCCACTAAAATCATCTTTAGATGATTTTAGTGGTGGGCGTGGCTGGATTCGAACCAGCGACCCCTTCCGTGTGAGGGAAGTGCTCTCCCGCTGAGCCACACGCCCCCAAAACCCAGCGTCTCTGAGTCGCCCGTCCCTGAGTCAAAAGTCTTCATCTCGTCTTTGCCCTTGACCCTGATACCCTGAGACGCAAAGTTCATATGAAAAAGATATAGGCTATTAATATATCAATAATAGCGTTTATAGTCTATCATTGTCGGTTTCGTTCGACCTTACGTATTTCCGCATTTATTTTTAAAATAAATGCGGAAATACGTAGCCCCAGCGGAATTCGAATCCGCGTACCTGGCTTGAAGGGCCAGTGTCCTAGGCCACTAGACGATGGGGCCATCCCGAATCCGAATTTTAGCATCCGGCCAAAAACATGTCAAGAAAAATTGAGCTGCCAAAGAAATCTTTGGGGGGCAATTCAACTACAGTTGCTGATATAGAAGCTAAGTCGCTATAATGTCGGCATGTCCCAGAACACAGTGCCAGATGCGGCCACAGCCGAAACCACGTCAAAGAAGGCCGCCAGGAACATCGTAACCACCGGCGCCATCATTCTGATGGTGGCCACCATGGCCAGCCGGCTGGTGGGCCTGGTGCGGGAGAAGGCGTTGGCGCATTATTTCGGCGACAAGTGGTGGACGGATGCCTTCGTCTCGGCCTTCAATATTCCCGACCTTATTTACTACTTATTGGCCGGCGGCGCTCTGGGCGCGGCGCTCATTCCCATCATGCGCGAATATGTGGCCAAAGATGATGCCGAAGGCGGGCATCGGGTGGTCAATTCACTGCTCAATCTCGTGCTGCTGGCGATGCTTGGCGCCGGGATACTGGCTTTTATCTTTGCGCCGCTGTTATGGAAGCTGGGCTATGCGGTGCAGGATCCGCGCTACGCGCTCACGGTCAATCTAACGCGTATTTTGCTGCCCCAGATGGCGATCATGGCGCTTTCCGCGATATTTACCGCGCTGCTCCAGTGTCATGATCATTTCTTTTGGCCCGCGGTCGGCTGGGTAGTTTATAACGTCGGGCAGATATTCGGCACGATTTGGCTGGCGCCGATGATTGGTGGCGCTCCCCAGCACCAAATCTACGGCGTCGCTTTCGGCGTGCTCATTGGCGCGGTCTTGCTGATTGCCATTCAACTGCCGAAACTGCGCGCGGTGGGTTATCGCTGGCGGCCGGGCATAGATCTGTCTAATCCGGATTTCAAGCGCGTAGGAAAGGCCTGGCTGCCGGTAATGCTGACTCTGGCTTTTTCCTACATCAGCCTGCAATGGCTGCCCCAGGTGCTGGGAACCCAGTTTGGCAGCGGCATGGTGTTGAATGTGCGGCTGGCGCAGCGCTTTCCGCTGGTGCCTTTCGGTCTCTTTGGAGTCTCGATTTCTACGGCCGCCTTTCCAACCATGTCAACTTTGGCCTTTGCCCGGCGCTTTGGCGATTTGCGCCGCACCTTTGCCAGCAGTTTCTCGAGTATGATGTATCTCATTTTGCCTTCCAGCGTGGGGCTGATTGTGCTGGCCTTTCCCCTCACTCGATTATTCTGGAGGAGCGGCCATTATTCGGAAGCCGGCGTGGTGGCAAATGCCCAAATGCTCATCTTCTTCTCTCTCGGCGTTGTGGCGCTCTCCGCGCTGCAACTCATCAATCGCGGCTTCTTTGCCCTGCGCCAGGTGCGCACCCCGCTGGTCGTCAGTGGCGCCGTTTTTGCCTTCAATCTGGCCCTTTGTCTAGTCTTAATGCGCACCGCCCTTTCCTATCAAGGAATCGCGCTAGGCACCTCTATCAGCTTTTACCTGAATGCCTTGATCTTGTTTGAACTGCTCCGCAGAAGCATGGGCGGCATTGACGGGAGGGTGCTGCTAAATTCCCTCTTGCGAGTTTTGGCGGCCGCCATTCTCATGGCGGCGGGCATGGGGCTGACCCTCGGCATAATAAATCATCTCGTCAACACAGGCGTCCTGAAGCTCGCCGCGAAAGACCTGAAATTAGCCGCCCTCCAAGTGCTGGCAGGAATTGCGGTGGCCATTCCCATCTACCTGCTGACCACCCTGCTCCTCAAAGTCCCCGAAGCCTCCCGCACCTGGGAGCGGATTAAGGGGAAGTTCAAAAAATAGCTGCAGGCTGCGCGGACGGGCCCTTAAGGATAGAGCTGCGCGGAACTGCCGGTTTGCATAGATGTGGCAAATATTTTCGCTTGTTTTATGGTCAGCAAACGGTCCTGATTGTCAATGCCGATGAAATATTGTTTGAAGACAAAGTTGGCATTTAATATAGACTTCCCCTTGCCCTGTTCATCCACTTTAACCGGCGCATGGTTGCCGGTATATGGATAGAGCAGCACCTCAGCGGATTTTGGAATAGCCGTCAAACTGGCATAAAAAGGCAAATCAACACCGAGTTGTTTCGCTCCCAAAGTTCCAGGCTTCCATAGTAACAATCTAGAAGTCGCTTCAAAAGGGCTATTGTCGCATATAAAGAGAGACTGACCTTTATCCGTCCAGGCCAGCCGGACATGATGGAATCTGTTAGGATATTTTGCATCAGGTTGCAATGTTGTAATCAGGTAAGCTTTGCCGGTGGTGGTCGAGACGGCATAAAGGATTGTCGTTCGGGCTTCTATTCCCGGAGCTTTGGTAAACGCTCGACTTATCGAAAGTGCCAGCCAGTTGCCGTCCGGAGACAGCGCGAAGGCCAACACATAGCTGTGCTCCGAGGGCGGCTCCGGCAGCGACCAAAGCAAGGTGGCTTTTCCGCCGTTCAAGGGCGCGCGATAGAGCTTGAAAGAGCTATCTAACGTATAAAGCACATCCTCTTTGGTAGAACAGGCCCAGCTTTGCGCAGAAAAATGGGCCATGCTGGATACTCCGAGTTCTCTGAAGTCGGTTCCACGACAAGATATGGCATAAAGCGATTCACTGCCATACTGGCATCTCATGCCGAAAACTAGATATTTACCGCTCGCGGACCACTCCAAATGAGTGGCAAAGCCAGAGTTGTTATTCTGAAGCGGCGCCGGAACGCCCTCGAAGAGTATTTTCCTCTGCTGCAGATCGTAGATGCGCAAAATGCGCTGCGATGAATCGCGGCCCCCCCAAGTAAGACCCCGGGGCGCGACAAACATAGCGGCATAGCGGCCATCGTTTGTAAAGGCAATCAGGTCATTATCGGCCAATTCGGATTGTTTCAGCACCAGGAGATCTTTGCCGGTGCGCACATCTAAAATCACCTGGTGGTTGCCGCGATAGGGAAACATGTCGTCGTGGGCGCTGAATTCATTCGATTGCTCGGGAGAATAATAAAGCCAGCCTTTGCCTCGCTCTCTGTAGTAGTGCACCCTGGAGGCATTTGTTGTTAATACCGCGAGCGGTGAAGCGCCGTCATACTTATAGGAACTTATGCTTTGCACGCTGCTTCTGGAATAGCGAGTCAGCAAATTTGTAAGCGTGATGACAAGTGCAAGGCTGCAGAAGAGACCAATCAGCAGAATCGGTATGGCCAGTAAGCGCTTGCGGTTTGATTGCAAAAGTTCTCCTTTGTTGATGACGAAGGCGGAAGCAAGGAGAAAGATCGGCGCAAAGATGCCGCACCACAGCGCGAGATCCAGCAAAGCGTCATAGCCCAGCAATGCTCCACCCATAACATTACAGATGACTCCGGCCCCGAAAGCCACTGCACAGTAGAGCAAGAGCGAGCAAATCACAACATTCGTCGTTGAAGACATCAGAGTTGAGAAAAACAGCGAGATGGAAAAAGCAAAACAGAGCAGCAGCAGGCAATCCGGCAAGTAAGCTGTAATAGGAAGGCTAAAGGCCGCCTTTGGCAGCAAAAAAATGAATAAGCCGACTATCAGCAAGGCGCCGGTCAAGGCCAGACACAAGCCCGCGAGGGCTTTCGCCAGCCAGATGCGCGAACGCGATAAAGGCAGACTGAAGAGTGCCGGCAGCGTGCCGTGGGCGGCTTCATTGGAGAATAATCCCGCGCCGGCAAACAGCGCCACCACCTGAGTCAAGAGCAAGATAAGTCGGCAAAAGATGGTATCGAGATCCGCGCTGTCAATAGAGAGATAGGCTCTATAATTTGCAGCATTGCGAAAAAAGACGTAGCCCCAGGGCGCCAGCAAGCCGGCCAACAAACTGAAAAGTAACAGGGCGCGCCCCTGTCTAAATTCTTTCAAGAATAGCGATTTCATTTCATCTCCTCAACATAAACTGCCGTCGGTTCGCAATTCCAACTGTCCGCACCGGCGGCATAAATAAGAATCTCTTCCAGACTCAGATAATCCGCATCTACCGACCCATCCTGCCCGAGCAATTCGTTGACCTCGGTGAAATCGTCGGCTGCCATGATACAGCGGGTCGCATCGCGCTCCTGCTCTATGCATCTCGCGGTTACGGGGAGTCGGATTCCGGCCGCCGCAGGATGGGAAATTCGCACGCGTTTGAGGGTTTCTTTTAGAGCTTCCAACGGCGACTCCAACACCAGTCGGCCCGCCACTAGAATTCCGACATGATCGCAGATGCGTTCCAAATCATTGAGACTTTGATCGGCAATCAAGACCGTGCGATTTTCCGAATGCATTACGGAAATGACGCTTTGCAGAACTTCGCGCTTGGCCATAGGATCGAGTCCCGCCAGGGCTTCGTCAAGAATCAGCAAATCGGGTTCGTGCGCAACCTGCGCCGCAATACTCATCAGAGTGCGCTGGCCGCGGGAGAGTTCGCGTATTCTGGTCCTGCGCTCGATACGCGTCTTTGCGTAGAAATCCGCAATCACTGCGTTGTTCCAATGGCTGTAGAATCCGGCCATGAAGGCCATAAATTCCCGCACCGGCATCCACTCCCAGAGCGGTTGGAGGGCGGCGACATGGCCCAGCCGCTTGCGGGCGGCCACGGCATCATACGCCAGGTCTTTGCCGAGCACAGTCAAAGTCCCGCTGGTCGGATTTATCAGGTTCAGCAGGCAGCGTAGCAACGTTGTTTTGCCCGCGCCATTAGGCCCGATAAGGCCATAAACCGCGCCCCGCGGAATATGCAGCGATACCTCGCACAGGGCCTCTTTAGGTCCAAAACGTTTAGTGAGTTTATTACTCACCACGGCATAATCATGCTGGTTCATCATACTCTCTCCTGCTTCGCAGAATTGCACAGCAGCATATTCCGAAAAATATCCAGCGCGGTCTCGGGATTGACTCCGAAGATAGACACATCTTTGGCCGCGGCTTCGAGTTGATCGGCAATAATCTGCAGACGTTCCGAGTCAACCAGCGAAGCCGCGCTGGAGGAAATATAGGTGCCTTGCCCGCGACGAGTCTCAATCAACCCTTCCCATTCCAGATCGCGATAGACTCTGCTTATGGTATTGGGATTCACCAGAAGCTGTGCAGCAAGCTCCCTTACCGAGGGCAGTTGCTCGCCGGGCAGCAATTGCCCGGCCGCCACGGCGCGTCGGATTTGCTCGATGATCTGCCGGTATATCGGCATGGCGGATTTTGGATTTATGGTATTGAACATGGCAACTGTCCTACTTCACTAATACAGTATTATTCCATGATAGTTGCGCAATTTTGAGATACCGCGCCCAACTCGTTGCGGGGATAAGGAGCTGCACGGAGAATGAATTCCGTCATTTGACCACGGAATTGCTCTTGGGCTGGCAGCATGCTTTAATTCACCTTAGTGGAATTTATCCGCCAGAGCCGCTATAATAAAGCCGTACCGGTCAGCCCAGCGGTTTAGTCAGTAGTAAATCGCTTTTTGAGTTTGGAAAGGTCATTTCCCCTTTCGAGCAACTTCCGATCATGAAACAAGAAAATATCCGAAATTTTTGCATAATCGCTCATATTGACCACGGCAAGTCCACTTTGGCGGACCGGCTGCTGGAGCTTTGCGGCGCCATTGGAGCCCGGGAGCACGCCGATCTGGTGCTCGATTCTATGGACCTGGAGCGCGAGCGCGGCATTACCATTAAGGCTTCGGCGGTGCGCCTGAAATATCACTCGCCCAAAGATGGCAAAGATTACCAGCTCAATCTGATTGATACTCCCGGCCATGTTGATTTTTCCTATGAAGTTTCCCGCAGCCTGGCGGCCTGCGAGGGCGCGCTGCTGGTGGTGGATTCCACCCGCGGCGTAGAGGCGCAGACGATGGCCAATGCTCACCTCGCGGAGCAGGCCGGGCTGAAAATTATCCCGATAGTCAACAAGATTGATATGCCGGCGGCAAATGCCGACCGCACGCGGATGGAGATCGAGGACGTGCTCCTTCTGCCGGGATATGAAGCCCTGGCGGTGAGCGCGCGCTCCGGCCTGGGCGTGTCGGAAGTGTTGGATAATATTGTGGAGCGCATTCCATCGCCCTCCGGCGATCCCAAGGCGCCGCTGCAGGCGCTTATTTTCGATTCCCATTATGACGCCCACAGGGGCATAATCGCTTATGTGCGCGTGCGCAATGGCACCCTTGTGCCGGGCATGAAGATTCGTATGATGCAGGGCGAAGGGCTGTCTGAAGTCATGGAGGTCGGCACTTTTTCGCCCAAACTCCAGCCCGGCAAAAGTCTCTCTGCCGGCCAAGTGGGCTATGTAATCACCGGCGTCAAGCGCATCGGCGAGGCCCGCGTGGGAGATACCATCACCGAGGCGGGGCGGCCGGCGGCGGCGCCGCTGCCGGGCTATCGCGAGGCCAAACCCATGGTCTTTTGCGGCATTTATCCCTCGGACAGTGATGATTATCCCAATTTGCGCAGCGCCCTGGAAAAGCTGCAGCTCAATGATGCCGCGCTGCATTTTGACCCGGAGACTTCGGCCGCGCTGGGATTTGGTTTTCGCGGCGGGTTTCTCGGCCTGCTGCATATGGAAATTGTGCAGGAACGGCTGGAGCGCGAATTCGACCTGGATATTGTCGCCACCGCTCCCAGTGTCGCCTACCAGGTGCTCACCATTCAGGGCGAACTGATGATGGTGGAAACTCCCTCCAAAATGCCTTCGGCGGAGACCATCGCCGAAGTGGAAGAGCCCTACATCCTGGCAACCATCGCCACTTCCGCGGATTATGTCGGCCCCTGCCTCGAACTGTGCGAGAACCGGCGCGGCATCCATAAATCCATCGAATATTCCCAAAGCAAACGCGTGGTCATCAATTACGAGATTCCCCTGGGAGAATTGCTGCTCGATTTCTTCGATGCGCTCAAATCCCGCAGCCGCGGCTATGCCTCGCTGGATTACGAGTTCATCGGCTATCGGCCCTCGGATGTAGTGAAACTGGATTTGCTGATTAACGGCGATCTTGTTGATGCCCTTTCCGCCATTCTGCCGCGCGCAGACGCCGAAAAACGCGGCCGACTATTGGTGGAAAAGCTGCGCAAAGTCATCCAGCGCCAACTCTTCGAAGTGCGCATCCAGGCCGCCATCGGCTCCCGCATCATCGCCAGCGAGCGCGTCAGCCCCATGCGCAAAGACGTAACCTCCAAATGCTACGGCGGCGATATCACCCGCAAGCGCAAACTTCTGGAAAAACAGAAAGCCGGCAAAAAACGCATGAAACAAATCGGCCGCGTCGAACTGCCGCAGGAAGCGTTCTTGAGTGTGTTGAAGATAGCGGAGTAGCAATTTGGGAGCAAATAACTTCAATCTGCCGGAGGTGAAGTATGACCCATCACAAATTCGGAATCGTCATCAACTGCATTGACGGCCGCGTGCAGGAAGCGGTTCCTCAATGGTTGAAAGAGCGTTTTAATCTCGATTATATTGATGTGATAACCGAACCCGGGGTTGACGGCGTCCTGGCTTCAGAGGATACAGATGTTATTGAGCAGTTGAAAGCGAAGGTGCAAAGGTCCGTCAAAGCGCACAGCTCGAATGTCTTGGCCATAGTCGGCCACCACGACTGCACTGCAAATAAAGCCTCCAAAGAGCGCCACCTGGAACAAATCAAGCAGGCGATGGAAATTGTCTGGAAGTGGAATCTGGCCGTAACCATCGTTGGCCTTTGGGTAAATGAAGACTGGCAGGTGGAGCCAGTAGAATAGTATCCTTATAAGGCAAAAGGAAAAAGTAAAAAGTAAAAACCAAAAATCCCTGACCCCCGACCACCGACCCCCGACCACCGACCCCCGACCCCCGACCCCCGACCCCCGACC
>Ga0315288_10001345_pt1 | contig 31754 bp, 51 predicted proteins | sample YL17G11_20_MG_FD_203454 | JGI IMG/M metagenome (GOLD analysis project Ga0315288, IMG submission 203454) | Sediment microbial communities from Yellowstone Lake, YNP, Wyoming, USA - YL17G11_20 | ecosystem: Environmental > Aquatic > Freshwater > Lake > Sediment | place: USA: Wyoming | collected...
GGAGGGAGATGCTTCAGTCGCTTGTTTTCTTCTCGCATGTAATGGATGTAGCACCCCGTCCCCGCGATTGCTGTGCAAACAAACACAAGGGGTACTATTGGAACGTCAATGAGGCTCAATAGTCAAACCTCACTCTATACTCAAATGTTCCCGTTAGGCTTCGTTGTACCTGAAACTGAAATGCTCCATTTGCTCCTGTAATTGTGCTTTGGATTTGTATCCAAGTTATTGAGTCCTGGCTCTGTTCAAGAAATACAGTTTGTCCGCTTGATCCTACATCCTCGTACAAGAGTGTTCCAGTAAGCGTCAGCGTTGTGCCGAGTCTCGGTTCTGACGAGTCTTTCGTTAGCGTTATGGTAAATTCCCCTACGGTTTCTGTGACTGTGGGACTGTATATGCTAATGCTTGCGTAGGCTATGCTAATGATTGCCATGAAAACTATGAAGATTATGGTTGCTCGGTTCCTGTTCATCTGCATCTATGATTCACCCCCTGCTGCTTCTTCTATGATGATTCCTTTCTTATCCGTCTGGTAGAGGTGAAGTTGTAGCGGTTCAGTGAGCAAGTCGGCCCAGTTGCAGGGAATATTAATATGCAAACTGGTTCCTGACTTACTGATTCTTCTCGGTTTCTTGCATGTTTCAAGAATGACTCCCTCCATTTTAAAACGTTGGATGCTGTGTTGCTGTGTTCGGAAGGGTTGAGTGACTACTAAGCTTGGTTGGCGGTTGTATGCTTCTTTCAATCGTTGTTTGGCTGCTCTCAAAACTTGTCTAATGCTTGGTCTTGGCATACTAATAGCATCTATATAGTCATACATATTATACATACTTATAAAACTTTATACATACTTTTAAGCACAAGTATAGACTGTTCTAAACAATTATGGAGGGAAAAGAAAACTGATCAAAGCAAAAACAGCCGCAATAAAGCTCACAACAGTCTTGATAATCATCGGCATCGTAGTTGCACTTGCATTGTTCACTGGCTATTTGAGTTTGCCTACTGGAGTAACACCAGGCAACGTGTACGCTGGCAGACTCAAAATCAACTTTCTAGAAACCAAACGCGTCGACGGTTCAGAATACAAGATCGGACCAACCCAAATGCGCGTCATACATGGCAGCATGGACTACAACGATAAAGTAGGAACAGTCTCCGGCGGTGCAGGAACAGGATCATACCCAACTATCACGGGTGACGTTGCACCTGCAGATGAAGGAGTCTGGTTCTTAATCATTGACTATGGCACAAACAACACGGCTTGGCTTGACATTGGACAAACCGCAAAACAACAGTACGTCACCAGAGTTTTCGGTTTTGACGGTGACGTTGACGGGTTCGATGAAGACACATTAGAAATGAACTTTGCCAATCTGCCCCCAATTTCAGAAGACGGCTACCGCGAAGTCGAAGTCAACTTGGTTCTTGATCCAGCTCGAACAAGCTCTGTCACATGCACCAGCATGATCAATTCTACGACAGTCAGCACAACCGCATACAGCTACACATCTGCAACAGGCTATATTGCCGGATTCACTGAAGGCGACTTGGCTAGACTCGCAAAGTTGCAGTTGGTCTTTGACGACAACGCGACAGAAAAAGCGTTCCCCGATAACACTCAATGGCAATTCACACACCTCAAGATAGGACCGTACACTTGGACAGGAAGCCAATTTGGAGGCTACGACCTCAGCAACAGCAGATACCAGATAACCTTTGGCGATCAAGTCAACTGGCAAGGTGGAAAAGACCTCTACTACGCGAAGAACGCGGGCACTCTATGGTGTAGTTATGAACTGAAAGCCTATTGCCTGTACTCTGCTGCTGGAAGTGCTGCGCCAAAACTCTACGCATATCTATATGAACCAGACGGATCAATCAGCGCAACCGCAGTCTTCAACCGCACGATAACCTTCAGCACCTCTTAAGGAGACTTGATGGAAGATGGACCTAAAGTATTTCGTCTTAACCTTCATCGGCCTCTTTATAGGCTCATTACTTGCAGGATTCATCGTGCCAATGCTTCCTTTGCAGCTTGACGGATGGCTACTTGGCATCTTGATAGGCATAGTACAAATGATCATCCTAGTCTTCCTCGGCGTTGTAGCATCGCACAGCATAATTCAGATAGGCATAGGCGGCATCTTGATCTTCGTCGGCAGCATACTTGGAGGGTTCTTGGTTGGCTACATCAACTTAACCGGATGGTACGCGACGATTGCGATTCTGTTTGTGCAAATGATTGTGCTGATGCTGACTGGCTTTATCAAAGGCTCGAAAGCTGCTATACCCTTGGCTGGTAAAGTCAAGTAAAATCCTTCCGTTAGAAGCGTGACAACGGTGAAGGGTTTTCTTGGCGGTCTAGTGCTTGGCTTACATATCCCCTTTTCTTAGGGAAACTTTCCGAAACAAAAAGCGGTGATGTATAGAATGGGTCTATTGCGAGGCAGAATGCTAGGTTTCATCATAATCCTACTTGTTCTTTTCATTCTTTTAGGCGTGAATGGTATTCCTCAAAACACTTATCGGGCTCAGTGGGAAATCAGCACAGAAGTTGTCGCCTTCGATATTGAAGGCATCGTGACTAATCCTCCAGCGAGTCCTCTTGTCGAGCCTGGTCATTGGATTGGTCCTGGTACTTGGGAACCTCCTGATGGTTGGGATCATCTGCCTGGTGTACCAGGACGTTTCACAGTTTACAGCTTTGCTCCAAGTGGAAGCGTGACATGGGATTTTGATCAGGCTGATTATGGAATGCCTGACATTCGTGGTAGTGCGGGTGACATCCGAGTTCAGGAGCCTTCAAGTGGCATTACTAATTTGACTTTGGAACGTAACGGCTACAAATACTTGATTGACTACAAAGAATATATTTTTCCAGTTCAAATCAGAACGATTGCAGGAGTCAAGATTGACACTTCTGATTTGCGTAGTCAAACAGGCAAGACATGGCTTACTGAAACAGCTATGCCTTATGAGTGGCGCAACAATTTTGGTTCAGGCGGAACACGCGTGGGCTTGCCGATTAAAGGTTCAGTCTTTGTTCGCGTTGCCTGTCTGCCTTTTGGATTCCCCAACTTTGGACCAGCTCCAAGTGGCTATGTGTTCGATGATTATTGGCTTGGCATTTTGAGTATCAAGAGTCAATACAGCGATGTGGGTTCAGCGAGTTTTGACAGTAGTGGAAAACCTCTTGAAGAGGTGCATAAAGGTTGGATTCGTGATGTTCCAAGTGATGGTCAACCTCTCACGATGTGGCTAGACGATGGCGACTTGGCTATTCCATACGCGAGCGTTCCTTGGAGTCCTGATCGTGTTGTAGATAAAGACATTCAAAGTAGCCTAATCTGTGAAATTCCTTTTGACTTGAAAGCTGGAGCCTATGACACTTTCAATGCTTATCAGCCTAGTCTTGGTGGACAGATTGAAGAGGTTGATCCAGTCGATCATTACATGACGGTTACGGTTCGGCTTGAATGTTTCCTTGTGAAGAAATATGCTACTGCTGAACCTGTGACTCCTCTTAATCCTAGTGACATTGCTGCTCCTCACGATTGGGTAGGCAACACGCAACTAAGTTTCTGGGATAAATATGGAATGTGGATTCTGATAGGTGCGATCATCTTCATTATCATCATGATCATTGCGACTTGGCTCAGTATTCCTATATGGTTCATGATGATGGGACGCGGGAGGTGACAGAACAACGAAGATTCTACCGATAATCGCAATTGCCCTGGTTGCAGTTGGATTTCTTGTTGTCGTCTTCACCTATGGGGGAATGTCTAACGGAAACTTGCCTAGCTTACCAACAACTAATGAGCCTTCAGACACTCCTTATCCTGATGTTCCAACAGCTAACCCTCCGACAGAACCTCCAACAATAACAGGCTACGGTTCAAGGTACATTCTAACTATAACGGCATTGACAGGAGGCCATACTACTCCGTCTGGAACACCGACGTACCCGAATTTCACGTATGTAGTCGTGAGAGCTGTACCTGATAGTGGCTACAGTTTTGACCATTGGAGATACGATGATGACTACACTATCAACAATAACCCGATTCAAATTTACATGGACAAAGACCACAAACTCACAGCTTACTTTAAAGAAGCCGAATCTCCTGCTCCTCCACCTGACACAGAGTTTGAAAACAAGTATTTTCTGAAAAGCTACAAATTAAGTCCTATGATTCAGGGAGATGGCAGCTACAAAGCTGCAGTGCCAGTTCAATACAATTATCCTTATGGTGCATTTCACGAAGTCAAACTAGCGTATGTGTTTGTGCCTGACGAGTGGGATTGGGAGCTTTCAGTCAGCAAGAACGGCGTTGTCGTGATGACCTTGCCAAGTGGCAGTTCAACGGTTACTTTGAGTGCAAACAGCAATGTGGAAACGGGTTCGTACACGATACAATTGAAGTCAACGGGGTATATTCCATTCAGGGTTATTCCAGAAACCGGTGTGACTGCTTACGCGACCATTAGCCTTTACGTGACAAACTATCCTGCTGGCATGAATGTTTTGGGCATTCCTGAATTGTACATTGGACCAATCGGAATTATAATGATCGCTGCGGGTGCAATTCTGCTGGCGTTGACTGGGAGAGTGTAGGCAATATGAAGTTTCAGCCTCAACTTGATGTGGTAGGGCTCGCGTTGTCGTTTGCGAGTATCCTTACCTTGCTTTATTTTGGTTTGACAACTGGAAGTTTTGCGCCGGATTACTGGGTTGCCTTCGCGTTCTGGTTCATCGGTTTCTTCGGCATGATCTATATCGTAAAGCGAAACAAGAATCTGAATCTTGGGAGCATGGTCAAAATCGGAGTTGGAACAGGATTGATACTGATTTGTTTCTATGCGGTTTCGATGGGTGCTAGTTTTGCTAATCCACAAGACATTTGGTTAAGCTCGAAACTCATCAGTTTTGCCATTGGGGTTTCTGAAGAATTGTTCTTTGGCATATTCATTTTGTCCGCGTTGATTTCGTGGTTTGGGATTCATCCTTTGCTGGCTATTGGCGTAACAAGTGGAGTTCACGCGGTTTATCATGTTCCAAATTTAGGGGCTCAACCTGTCATGTTGGCTGTTTTCTTCACAAGTTTCTTTCTGGCACGAACCGTCTACGTTTACGTGGCTCCGTATGTCGGCGTGTTATTGGGGGCGCATGGCTTTTGGAACTTCATAGTGTAGGTGATTTGCATGAGTAATATGCTGCGGACTTTCCTTAGTCCTATTCTTCTATTTGGTCTAGCCTTTCTTGTTGCTCTCCATCAATATCTCAACTGGGGAGTCTGGTTTGAATTCACAGATATTCACCATGAACTTTTCATTATTGCCCTGATTTTCGGAGGCATCGTCGCTTGGTTCTGGAGGAAGAAATAGATGAGCATGATTGGAGCAGCGTTCAGAGTTGGCATATCTTCCTTGATAAAAACGATTCTTGTAGCTTTCGTTGGAGCGATAATCAGCGTTTTTGCTTTAATGTGGTTTGCAGGATTCACGTTTGACCAGGCTAAGGGTGCGATGTGGATCATTCTCGTTTGCAACATCGTAGCCAACATTGTCACGCAAGTTTTGTGGAGGTCTAAAGGCTGAAACTGTCAAGATGGCTTTCACGGTTTGCGATTTTACTAATTTTCATAGGATTGTGTTTCCCGCCTTTATTAGTGAATATCACTAGGGCAGATTCGTTTCCGACTTGGCTTATGGGATTATCCGGCTACTTTAGTGGGCAAGTCGGACTAGATGAAATCGTAGACACAATCAATACTCATAGTACCAGTCTCAATCTTTTTAGATTCAGTTTTACGCCAAACTGGAAAACGCAAACTCACCCCTACAACGCGACAGCCATACAGTACATTCTTGACAACACGGCAGCCATCGTTGTAGTCGATAGAACACATCTTTACCCTCCAACTGAAGCTTCAGCGTTAGATGCACGTAACCATTGGGATTCCGGCGTTGTTGCTGGAGCGTATGAGGTGCTGGCAGCTTGGCCTAATAATTCTAGGGTTTACGTGGAAATCATCAATGAGTATGTGAGCAGCGATTTTGACACAAGAATGCAAAACATCATCACTGACATTCGAGCTGACGGCTACAATAATAGTCTTGTTGCTGACCGCCAGTGGCCTTTCAGTTGGACGGTTTGGTATGATCCTGAGAACAACACGTATCAGGGTTTTCATCAGTACATGAATGAACGTCCACTTGCAACTGCCATAAGCCGGATGCAAACTGCGCGTGATGCTGGTATCCAAAAGATTTTGAATACTGAAACGGGAGCGCATTTTAACGAGTTTGGAAGTTTCACTCAGGCTCTAGTTGACAGTCTCGAAGAGTTTTACGATTGGTGTTATGCCCTGGATGCTCCGATTTTTAATTGTCTGTGGATGCGTGAGGACATTGAGAACTGGCCGACTTATGATGCTCTGACATTGGATTTGCCGACTGAACCTCCTCCTCCTGTTGAGCCTCCCGTTACGTTGCCTCCCTATTTGCTGTCTACGATGATAAGCACAAATCTTCAGTATCAAACGGCAACGTTTCAGGCTTCATGGAACGCGAGTGAAGGGCTCGCTATGGGTTGGCTCAGTCATAATAAGACGGGGGCATGGGAAAACGTGACTCAAGCATTAGAAGGACTCGAGGACAGTTTCAGCCAGACCATAGTGCTTCCAGAAGCAGGATTTGTTTTTGGCTATTGTTTCGGTGCGAATGATACTCTTGGAAACACGACAACCTCGGACATATCTGCCTTTACGGTTACATCTCCCTATTCCGACGTGCCTTATAATGCTCCGTCCGTCAGATTTCCGTCTGGACACGCGGTTAGCATTGCTGCGGATCACGCGGTCTTTTTTGGAACTGTCAAGATCACGACTGTAAGTACCGCTATGCACATTACTGTTTTTCTTGAAGATAACTGGTTCAACTATACCGTGGATCAAATTGGAACCCAAACGTTCTATAACGGAACGAAACCGGATCTAGTTTTGATTGATGGAAATCAAAGGACTGAAACTAACGGTTGGACCTCTGCCTCATCGGCTATCACGGTCACGGATGCTCATTCAAGCTGCTCCTTACAATGGATGAGTAGTACGCCGATAAGGCCAACTGATCCAGAATCACCAGGCGGTCCACAGACCAGCAACAGTCTGAAAGTGCTTTTTAAAACCGTCATGGGCAAAAACCCAGCTCCCCAAGTTGAAATCACAGTTTACGAAGCAGCCTACAACACGTATCAAGACCGATACATAACCGATGACAATGGTGAATACCTAGCATACTTGCCCGCCGGAAGCTACAATTGGGCAGCCAACTATCGCGGCACAAAGCTTACAGGCTCATTCTTTCATGTTGAACCTCAAACCGTCACGATAGATTTTGCGTCACGTCAAAGTTTGATAGCGCCGAGTTTGGATAGAACTCAAATCTTAAAGATCGTGATTGCCGCCGTCGTTGTTCTGGCTGCAATCTTTGTCATGGTCACTATAACAAAGAAATCGAGGTTTAGATAGAAAATGAAGAAATCTGTAGTTGTAGCGGTAAGTTTCGTTTCGGTTTTCATTTTGATATTGAGCCAGTCTGGTCTTTCTGGCTACGTTGGAGATGTCTCCACTTGGTACTATACGCCGAGTCAAGAATCTTCCTATGTTATCGGACTCTACAACAGCACTCATTACTACTTGCAGAATCACACTGGCTACGGACTCGCGGCGTATGAAGGCTATGAATACATGAGCATAAATGCAAGCGCGTTGTTCCAATACGTTTTTACCAGTCTCTCAAGTACTGGGGGAACAATATATGTTAAGCAAGGCCTCTACGAGCTAAACTACAACGTGTCCTATGCTGATGGCGTAACCTTCACCATTATAGGGGAGGGCTCAAGAATCAACCGTTATACTCCAACGGCTACGGCTGGCTCAACAATTCTTTACTTCGATAGAAGCAATTTCATAGACGCACAACATACGACATGGAATGCTGGCTATACAATGATGGTGCTTAGAAACATTGCATTCGTTTTTGATGCTGGCAACGATGATCCTGCAAGCGGCGCGGGCCTATGGCTAGGGAAAGTTACGCTTCCAGACTTTGATGGAGTAAACATCTTGGTTAAAGGCAATCATACAGACAACAGAGAGATTCTATTCGGCAGAGCTACAGGCGCAACTGGTCGTACAGCGATTTGGCGAAATGTCGTTATTGACGCGCAAATGTATGATGGTTCCTATGTGACTGTTGCGCGATTGAACTATGACACTTTCATTTGGGATGGCGGTTCATTATGGACAGATTTAAGTCAAGCAACCTTTGATACTCGGTTGATTCGTCTTGAAACAACGATGGGCGGTAGGGTTGCTGAGGTCAGCGTGTATCGAGATGACCATTGTAGAATAGGTGCTTATTTCTGGTTGACTCCTGACAACTGGGGTTTACCGTACAAGTTTGAAAACATCGCGTTCTACGATAATGCAGGTCAATATGCCAACATAACGTATCATTTTACAAGCAGTGAAGGACTTGTTTTGATTCAGGCGCGGTTTGTTTCTAGTTCTGGAGCGTTGAAATTAAACGATGTAGAGATTGTATCGAGTCAGCAATCATCAATCGTGGTTGATACGGATGGGACTAACTGTTGGTTTACGAAAGACGATGGTTCTCAACCTTATTCCAGCACAAACGCGAGTGCTTTGATTCTGTCGGCATTTGCTGCTTCGGCAGGTGAAGGAAAAATACTCTTTAAGAATGGAATCTATCATTTAGACTCACCGTTAACTATTTCCTATGCCATATTCAATATTGTTTTAGAAGGCGAATCATGGCCAGAGGATTTAGCTTCAAGTTCGGCAACTTGGCGAGGAGTAGTCTTAGAGAAAGATTTTAATGGTGATCTTTTAACAATTACTGGCCCAACACAGTATAGTCTCTATGCCCAATTTGAAATTAAAAATCTTGGTTTTTCAAGTGATGGAGACGTATACACCGGGGCTTGCATCGTAGTTTCTAACTGTTCATTCTTCAACATTGACAAAGTGAGGATTAATAGATTTGAGAACAACGGAATACGCATCACCTATTCCAAAGCTTTTAGAATTAGAGACAGCATGATATATGCTTGCGGTCACACTTCTGCTGGGGCATATCTAGATCATGTTTCCGATACACAGATTTTGGACTTGGAAATATGCCAATCCGGACCTTACTATAACGATTCACGTTGCGTAGCTCTGGAAGTTGGTTATAGTTCGTGGGTTGATGTTATTGGAGGTCATTTTGAAGGATATAATGGAATCAGAACTAACTCGTCAATGAAAGTTGTAGGTGCAACGTTGCCTTGGGCCTACTCGAACAATTTTTACGCAACATTTACAGGTGTAACGTTAGTGGGTTGCTCATTTTTAGGTGCAAATGATGGGCAGTTAGCTGCCGATACTGGAGCAAACGTTCGTACTATAGCTGTAAAGATGTCGGTGGTAGGATGCTATTTTCTCAGTGTCAATGCAACCTATGGCTTCTATGGTTTTGATGGAAGTGAATCAAACATAATTGGGAACAATTTTGACGGAACATTCTTTATTGCGCCAGTCCTGCCTACTGATGAATTTGTAACTTCAAACATTGGTTATGTCACTGAAAACAGTGTTTCAGGTTCCAACACGACAGCAACGACAGCCGTTATCAATCATGGATTAGCTGCTTCTGCTACAAACGTTCAATGCAGCTTCAATTTTACAGGTTGGACTTCATGGACTTGGACAAGTGATGCAACCCAAATCACCGTAACTGTGACTGGAACCTTGCCCGCGTCTTGGACCACATACATCTACGCAGTTTACAAGCCATAAGCCGAATATGTGCCATACGCAAGTTCTTCTAGTTCACTGTAAGCTTTGGACTGTTCAAGCATTCCGCGATTACATAAACACCAATCAGCAACAACGCAACAAACAATCCAACATTAGCGAATAAACTATCCTTTCTCTTCATAAATTGTCCTCCACATAATACAAGTGCCATGTAAATATAAAATGGTATGATGAATTGTTCTATTGTTGAAAGCGAATATGTCTCCGAGAGAACCTATATTTTCGACGAAACCCGTTTCCTCTTCTTTGAGCTTCCACAGAAAGGCTTCCAAAGATAATACCGAATACTATCGCACAGATGACTCCGCCTAGAAGACCCAAGATAATACCAAAGAATGATCCACCAAGAGCACCCACACCTGTCGCTATCAAACTGAAAACAATGTCAACCATGTTATCGTTCTCCTTCCCGTACCCTTTATGGGTTGTGCTAGCCATATCTATCACTCTTTCGCCTTTTGTTGCGTAACGCAACACTCTCTTTTGCTGTTTCACGTTGACTCCACCTTTCTATCTACCATATAATGAAACCTCTTTCCAAATATAAAGTGGTATGGTGAATTGTTCTATTGCTGAAAGCGAATATGTCTCCGACAAGACCCATAAAACCACATGGAGTTTTCAGGGACCCTCTGGAACGGTAACTTTAGATTTGTGGTGGCAAGATGATTAATTTTAAATATGAAGATTAGATATTAGATCTTGGTGTTTAATCGTGGAGTTTGAAGAAGCGCACTATTGGTTCACAGTTTTCCAGAACCGTTGCAAGGCTTGTTTTTCAGATGAGATGGATGCTGGATCTGAGAATTTCTACAAGCCAAAACGATTCATTAAAACTCTTGATGAAAAAGAGCAATGGTGCGGAATTGGCAGAAGAGAACTAACCTAATCAAACAGAAAGGCTTTACGAATTCTTTTCATGGTAAACTGGCCATTTATACGAAAGGTTTATAGCGCGCTTAGTTCCTTACGTAAAAATGGTTAGAATGACGAACAATCTAGATAAAACAATTAGAATTCAGTTATCCATCCATGAAGTGCGGATGCTTCGGAACCTAATGGTGCAGGATTATCATTGCGATAGAAGAAATCTTTATTATATAAAGAAAAGAGTTGCTCATGGCGAACCTGAAAACCGTATGTATTCTATCGCAGAAGAAGAGAAAAATCTGGCATTTACGAGACATTTACTAAAGAAACTGAGCAAGGTTGCAGACATCAAATGGTCTGAGCAGTAACTTTGTACTTGCCGAACTAAGGTTTAATATAACTTGAGTGTCAAAGCGATAAAGTTATAAACCTGTTATGCTTTAGTAATCCTCAGAGGAATGAAAGAATATGAAAGCAATTTTGAAGCAGCCTTTAACGCCTGAACATGATAAGCAAAGTGTCGCCGTTGAAAGAGCAATCACCGAGTTTCTAGAGTTCATTGATAGCAAAGGAATCATGTTTTGCAAGGCTGACGAAGAAACGGACAATTACTATCCGATCTCAAAGAACCACAGAGCGTTGATTTTCGAGTTCTTTGGAATAGACATGGAACAATGGGAACAAGAAAACCGCGCTCTCCTAGAATATCTCAGATTGTTAAACAAGGGTGGGAAATGAAAGAGATGAAGGAAGTTTGGAAGGAAGGCGAGTTTAAGAAAGCTATGGATTCACTTCAAAAAGACATTGACCAACGAAAGCAACGCGAGCGTGAGGCAAAACAAAAATGAAATGCCCGAATTGCGGTTCGGAAGATGTTGACTATTCAGGCAAAGCTAGAAGATATGGTTGCTATGTCTGTGGCAAAATGTTTGATAGAAAGAAGCAAGTTGAAGCTTACTTCAAAGAACACGGGCAAGCTGACATTGAGGAACTTATGGTCAACTTGAAGATTCCAGTTGAGGATCTTGTAGACATAATAGATGATATGAAGAAGGAAGGTAGAATCGTTCCAAAGGGTGGGGAATGAAAACAGATGAAATGTCCTGATTGTGGTCAGAAACTGCATGGCATTCCACCATTATCAAAAGAAGAATGGGTATGTGAGAATCCTAATTGCCCTGCTAACAAACGTAGTTCCAATAATGCAAATGCTGAATATTATGGGGTGACCCAGAAAGAGATTAATGAACAGAAAAAGGGTGAGGAATGAAAGAATGAGCATACGCAAAATATGCAAGATCATTGAAATACTAAGCTACAGCAGACCAAGTTATCACGGTACAATAACCTTTCACGTTAAACTAGATTGTGGCCATGTGGCGATCAGAGATTATCATAAAGGAATAAATCCACTGAACAAAAAGATTACGTGTCGTCTATGCTCAAAAATAGATGATTTTGATAAGTACAAGCCAAAAACAAGCCAGCAGAATCCTTCTTTAGACAAAAAGGAAGAGGTGAAAGAATGAGCAAAGCAAGACAAAGGAATTGGGAATGCCAAGATTATCCGGAAAATTGTAGTGGTGAAGATGAACATTGCAGAAGGAAGACTTGCCCGAATTACTACTATCCAGACTTTCATGATCCATAAGGGAGGAATGAAAGAAGAATGAAAGTTGATATTAGAATTAGAAAGGTTAAGGTATTGCGGGGCAGGGCAAAACTTGAAGCTGAGAAACAGAAGTTGCAACCAGATGACCTAGTGATTGTTACAACAAGTCTAACCGTATTGCCAGAGTACCATATCGAGAAGATAGTTGGAGATCCAGTTTCATTTCTCTTAAAACGTGCCAAGGGTGGGGAATGAAAGAAGATGAAAGTCTCTGATGCAATCATTCGAGTTTCGGTTAGAATGGGCTTCATACTTCCGACTAAACCCTTCATTGAGGAAGCATGTAGACAAGTCATTCAGAAGAATCGAGCAGTCTTTGATAGGTTGGCAAAAGCGTAGATCGTGTTGATTATGTCACCTCAAAAATATAGTGGTTTCACGTATTACTGGAAACGTTATCCACGGGAGATCTGTCCGAAATGTGGAAAGAAAACGTACATTCAGCCTTCAAAAGCTGAAGTATGGCATGACCTTGATTGGCGCGTTGTAAGAATCAACGGTGTCTTGAAACAGGTTCTTCAAAGGTACTGCTATCTCTGCGGATACAAAGAACCATTAGATACTGAATATTGGGAAAGAAAAGAGAATAAAACGTGCTGATCATGTCTCCGCAGAAATATCCTTTCACGGTTCGCAACGTTCTGGACGAGTGGGCTTCGCATCACCTTTCTGTTTTAAATTGGCTGAAGAAACTGAATGGTGCAAAAGCCAACCGCGCTTACTTGCTGATGCTCTACTGCGATTGGGCAAAGAAGGTTCCAGACGAATTGCTTTCCTTGAAGTCCAGTTATGAAGCACGCGACGCCGAAGGCTTGTTAGATCGGTTTGTCACTGAATGTCCTTATCCTGAATCTACGGTTTGGAACTGCGTCAACGCCGTTCGCAGTTTCTACCGTTGCAGTTACCGCGAATTGCAGCGCGAAGCAGGAAGAATGGAGTACGTCGCAAAAAGAACGCCTAGGACTCCTGGAAGAGAGAAACGAATGCTTCTTTACGAGAACTGCTTCAACCCTAGGGACCGAGCGATTATCTGCGTGGCTTGCACAAGCGGGATGGCATTGGAAACCCTTTCAAACCTGAAGTGGCTACACTTCGAAGAAGATTGGGCTAGCCAGGATTGTCCGCATATCAGTATTCCGCCGGAACTGGTGAAGGGTCATGGCAAAGGCAAATATCGCGGGGTCCGACAAGAAACTTTCTTGACTCCACTGGCGAAACGCGAACTTATCAAGTATCGGGAATGGATGACTAGAATGTACGGTGTGGTTTGGGGTGAAGGCATGAACGTGTTTCTCACGTTGGAGAAGCCGTATGGACCGTTGGGTTATCAGAGTTTAAGCCGGGCTGTCGAATACATCGGCAGGAGGGCGCGTGTGCCCTTCAGCATTCACGATGGCAGGCGGCTTGTTGAAACTGCTTTGGAAAATGTTGGGACGCCGCGTAATTGGATTCAGAAGATTAAAGGCCGCAAAGTCCGAGGTGAAGATGCTCCTTACAGTAAGCCGGCGATTGAACAGTTGCGCGGCAAGTATCGTGAATGTATTGGTGACTTGGAGTTTCTAGGCGCGGCTCAGGCGCAGTTTAGTGATGAAGACAAAGAGAATCTTGAATTGTTGAAGACTCCTGGGTTTAAGGAGTGGTTGTGGCAGAAATTCAAAGCTGAATCAGGTGCTAAATAGATTCATTTTCACCTACCACTCTCCGTAGAGTGCTATGTGCGGTTCAACCATACTTTAATATTGATACAACGCTATGTGTCACGCGCAAGGTGATGACTGATTGCATGATTATGTGAAAGGTGCATATGAAGCTCTCAGTTGGATAAGAGTTAGTTTGAAAAACGGTAAAAAACATGATGAACTTCTGAAGGAAGTTGAGCAAGCCTTGGAAGATATTAATGAAGGTGTTGCTCTGGACTTTCGGGATCGACTTAAACCTATCCGCTACTAGATTGAATCTGCTGGTACTCTTTTGTAATCAGGTAACGGATGACTTCGGCATTCGTTTCTAACCCCATTTTCTCTTTGATTCTTAGAAATTTCGTAGCCGCTTGATTCTTAAGCAACACTTTCAGTTGTAGTACTTCTTGTCCCATCTTTATACCTATTAGTACATGGTGTACCAGACCTATTTAAGAATTCTTACAACAAATCTTAAATAGTACTTACTGGTACAAGGAGTACCATCGGGGATGAAGGCGAACAAGGATGAGCAAGCAAGTACTCATTAAAGTTGTTTTGAAAGGTGGGGACGCAGAGAAGTTTGAAGCCATCAAGAAACATCATGGCGTGTTGCATAACAGTGAAGTCATTCGCATTTTAGTCAATCAAAACTCTCTGGAGGATTAGGCGTGAAGATTGCGATTGACAACATTATCGTCAGTAAGGATAATCCACGTCAGAATTTTGATGAGGAAGGCTTACGGAGACTTGGCGAAAGTATCAAAGAGCATGGACAACTTCAGTCAATCATAGTTAGACCGAGAGGTTCGGGCTATGAACTTGTTGTTGGGGAGCGGAGACTTAGGGCTTGTGTCCTTGTGGGTTTGACAGAGATTAATGCCGATATTAGGGAACTCGATGACCGTGGTACAAGGCAATTGAGGTTAATTGAAAACATTCACCGAGAAGATTTATCAGATGCAGAGAAAGGTGACGCCGTTCTAGAATTGTGGGCGCTTGACGATAAATACCAAACGCTCAAGGAAGTTGCAGATTCAATAAAAGTGCCCTATAACACGGTAAAACAACTTTGGGTAGCAAAGGCGCGAAGATTATCTGAGAATGTAAAAGGTAGAGTCGCCTCTACCTTGCTTACTGATGAACATGCTAGGGTGCTTTTGAAGTATCCACATTCTGTTCAAGACAAACTTGCCAATACCATCATAAAGAAGGGTATAAGTTCTCATAAAGAGGTACTTAGACGGTTTACAAAGTTATACGATGAAAATCCAAAGGCAAACTTGGATGAACTTGCTGATAAAGTTCTTGGAATCGAAACGATAACCATTCCCAAATCGGAACTGACTTCAGAACAGAAGAAGAAACATGAGAATGAAAAGGCACAACTAGCCAAAATCCAAAAAATTCGGAAGAAACCAACTAACATAACAAAGGAAGAAGTCAAGAAGAATCTTGAGAAGAAAGGTGATTTCAAGTTTGTCAAAGCAACCGTTACAGGCGGGAAAGTAGATCCAAATGCAAAGCCATTAAAAGCTAGTATTAAACCCAACATCATTCCCGACATTCCAAAACCAGACTATAATTTGTGCAAGTGTGCGATATGCCCACTTTTTGCTAAGCCTTGCAAAGGAAGGTGTTGGACATGACAAGTCAAGACATAGCCACTAAAATACCATTACTCCGCGATATTCGAGTTTCAACTGCACCGATGCCTCTCTGGTATTCACATTGGAGAGGACTAACAACCAATGCCTTCATCATACGACAAGACATCGCCACGCCTTTCGAGAACGGCGGTCTAGACTTTTCATTATGCCAACATGAAACTGTGCGCAGAGGAGTAGAAACAATCTGGGGTAAAGTCCCAACAACCACACTTCTGCTAAATGAGAAAGCAGGAGCTGAAGAATGGTTACAGGCAATCTGCAACAAAATCAACCTAGGCATAAAAGGTAGTAAACCAATAGAGCATCTTCAACTTGCTCGCACAACCAAACCGCGTTTTCTAGCATACTACGCTCCTTTCTACGCGAACTACATGGAACTCGTACTCTACATAGACGATTGCGCACACATCGACGGAGCAACTGTCACGCATCTGCCACGTTCTAGAGTTGACGAGTCAACACGCGATTGGAAACGATTAGCCGAACAATTACCTATTGACGTCTGGATTGAAGCAAAGGAGGCATAAGTTTTTGGATGTTTGGATAGGATATGAGGAATTTATCCAGATCGTTAGACGAGGCGATTATTCAGGACCAATCTTTGAGTCAAAGAATAAACTTGTCACAACTTGTGGAGCATTGACAGTCATAGCTTCAAAACCTAAGCCAGATCGCGTTTACCATAGAACAGCAAATTTCCGTGTCTATGCTCTCTTGCGATGTGGGTACTGTCAAATTTCTACTGGTAGAGAAGAACTGATTGACGATGAAGAATCTGCCAAAATGATTGCTGAACTGACTCAGGACTTGTCTCCCGAATTGAAGAAGAAGGTCATCGCTGAAATCAGGAAAGTGGAGGCATAAGTTTTTGGCTGAACAGAAAAACGAACTGTCTTTACACGACGTTCTCACCGCCTTGGTTGCGCAGTTTCAACGCGAAACCCAAGGTGGAGAGACAGAGAAAACATGCCCGAAGGAGGCAACTTGAATGCCAACAGGATACACGGACATGATAGATAGAAACCCAAAGATAACGACGACTCAATGGGTCATGCAGGGTTTGGCACGGGCATTTGGAATCTGTGTCACTCTACGCGATGACTCAATGGATCTGACTGAACACGAAATCACACAGAGATTGACAGAAGATACCAAACACGAAGTTAAATATCATGAGAAAGAACTGGATAAGGCTCGAAAAGAATCTCTCAGGCTGGCAAATCGGACTTGCAAGGCATGGCAAACGGCATGGTCAAAATATGAAAGCGAAATGAGACTGCACAATCAAGAATCTACCACAGAAAAAAGTAAGAATGCTGAAAGGCACAATCAAGTTCGAGATGACCTAGAACGCATTTTAGGCTCTGACAAAATCCATGAGACAACTAGAAATATCGTTCAATTCGGCATAGACCAGCTTAAACTCGTTCAATCCGACTGTATCCCATACATCGAAGCACCGATGGAACTCAAGACATTCATATCCGACGCAATCAAATCCAACAAACGGGACATCGAATATCACACTGAGGAACTGGCTAAAGCAAAAGAACGAACTCTGGAACGAATCAATCTTTACAAACGGCTGAAAGAGGACATAGGCTTTCTGGAGGGTTCATCATGACTGAAGACTATGACCTCACCAAATCAAGCAAAGCTCTCGGCAAACTTTATCCAATACTCAAGGATGCCCATGGCAACATCATTGATGGTTTTCATCGCAAGCGGGTTAATCCCGTGTCTATTCCTTACAAGGCTTTCACGAAGGAAGAAACGAATCGCGTTTTCAATTTGATTTCGGAGGAAGTGAAAGCGTGAGTCAGGAACGTGTGGACATGGCGCGGTATATCCCTCTTTTTGAAGGGTTGAAAGCTGATTTGGAAGCTGAAAAACACGGGAATGCGAAAGCAAGAAACAAGAAGGCGAAAGCGTGACTGACAACAAGTTTACTCCTGACGGGTTGCCAACGTTGAACAAGCACTATCGCATTGCCGACCAAGTTCTGTATGGAAAGAAACTTCGTGTAAAGGTTGTTTGCACAGTCAAATATTGTGGTGACTTTCCCCCGCGCTACACGCCTAGACCTAGCAGTCGGTGTCTAGTGAAGCATTGTCTCAATGCGAGGCGCGAACCATGACCATTGTTTGTAAACGCTGTGGCAAATTCTGGAATCCTGACACGTTAAAGAAATGTCCTTTTTGCGGTGAACCACGATGACTCTTGCTACTAACAAGTGGCTTTACCGGATGCGTCTGCTCACGATTGAGGATTCGCATGTTGCGGTTGCATGGATAAACGCGATATTGAGGAGTAAACCATGAACTTGTCTTTGAAACAGAAACTCTTGCTATTCTTGAATGGGCGTTGTTTTCTGCGGTATGAGAAACGTGAAGGTTGGCATGGGTACTTGCCTGTTTACGCTGTGAAATGTGAACGGCATGGTTTGGTTGAGAATCATCCGCATGGAAACGGAGGAATCAAGTGTCCCGCGTGTTTGGCTGAATGGGTGAAGCAAAGCCAAGAAAACAAGCAACCAAAAGAATCAGAGTTTCTTTTGAACACGGATTGGCTGAAATTCCTAGGATGATTGCGACTGTGCACCAAACGGTGAAGAATGGTTAGACAGACGAGAACCCAAACAAGGAAATGGGGTTTGGTATTATGGTTAATTCGTTAGAGCCTTTGCAGGAAGCCCTAGACAAGTTTCCCAAAAGAGACACTAAAACTCAAGGTGAATATTTAGCCTTCATAGAGATTTGGTTGCGTGATTGCAATAACAAGTTTTCTGCGTTTCAGAAAGAATATGACAAGCAAGTGCATCCTTCCCGCAAACAACTCTCAGAAGACGCATTTTGCCTTCGTAATTTTGACGATGAAGAAACAAAAAGTAAATGTGAGAGTGAATGTATCTTCGGAAAAAAGCATTTCGACCTTTCATTATGTCGCCATGTCAAGAATCAAGATCTAGTCATTCGGACCTCTAAGTTTGGAAAGTTGCTTTCTGGTTCTGAGGAGACAAAATGAATGAGTGAGCAAAAGTACAAGCGTTTCTGTTCGGTTTGCCATAGAATCACGCTTGCTTTCTCTTGTTGTGGCCGTAGAACGCGAAGAGTCAACGTTGAATGGACTATACGAGACAAATTGGAAGAATCGGTGAAGCAAAAATGAGTGAGAGTCTTGTGACCACTATTGAGACTAATGCGTATTTGGTTCGTCAGTTGGAGGCTAAGCAGAAGCGCATTGACCATTTAGAGTTTGTTTTGGAACAGCGTGGTCGAGAAACCAAACGGCAATACAATCCTGAACAGAACGATGAGATGAAAGAGAAAGTTTACAAAATCTTTCTTGCCAAACATGAAATGTGCGACTTTCTAACTGAACCATGCTCTTTCTGTGAGGTTGATTGAATGAAGGTTTTGGATTGGAGCCTAGCCCAAGAAGCAGGAGGAAAACAGTTTGATTTCCCTTAGAACATTAAACAAGATCAATGATCTATTCAAGTTTGGCGACACTTTCACAAGTCATCAATTAAGCAAGAAAACAGGCATCAGTTTCGGAATTTGCCGATATGGTCTCAAACTGCTAGAAATGCGAGGGTTTCTTTCTTCAACCGTGAAACATCCTGAAGGCAAACGGTATGTCCGAAACGGTTTTGCCGAAGAAACGATGAAGCGCAAACCTACGAAATCGCGTAAGTTTACAGAAGATATTGGGTTCTTCAACTGGCATACTTCGGAATGGATGGTTCAACAACTCATCAAAGAAAGAAAGGAGTTGCTCAAAAAGTGAATAGTGGGTTGTGCTTGCCTATTCTCCTTTTTCCTTGTCTCCAATGTGCAACCACATCTCCGGGGCAAGCCAACCCTCCCGATTATCGGAGTGAATTGAATGAGTGATGAGATAGGGGAGATAGGAGATAGAGAGATAGAGAGAGAAGAGAGAGAGAGTATAGAGAGTAGAGAGTATAGACATAGACATATAGACATAGACATAGAGAAAAGAAAGAGAAGAGGTCGAGAAAGAAGGTTTTATGTTCCCAGTAAGTTTGAAAACACATTTGATATGCTTCAAAGCATATTGAAAAGGGAACACTCTAATTTTAGTCAATGGGTTAGGGACCAAACAGAAAGTTATGTTCGTCTTCATGAACCTGGTAATCCACAGCAAAGGCTAGATACAATTCTCAAGATTGGAAAAGCCTATCACGCGCCTGGCAAGATTTGTGAAGTCCGAGATTGCTGTCGGAATGTGGATCTGATTTTATTGTGGCATGATTTCAAGTCTAAAGAAAAACGTGAGGTTGGCATGTGCAAGCGTCACGGTCTTAGATATTCGCGTGAGTTTCCGGATGTTTGGAAGGTGTTGAAATGAATGGGAATGGTGTTCCAAAACCGTTAGGAGAAGATTACAGTTCATGAGGCTTTGGATTAGAGTTTGGGTTGCTGTTGGATGTCTATTAGCCTTATTTGGACTGTTGTTTAAGTTGGCTTTGACCTGGGGTCCAATATCCTTTGTGTTCTGGTTTCTGGAATTGCCTAGTTTGTATTCCAAGATTCTTGGGCACTTTATCAACTTCGGCTTATTGTTTGGTTCGTTGCTAGTTGGTCTTCTTCTTTACACGGTTTTGAAGGGAAACGAGGAAATCAAACTTGACTGAGCTAATAATTACAGATTCGGGGAATATTTCATTCTATGGTATGGGTAAGCCTTGTCCAACCTGTAAATGTTTCTTTAGTAGTAGTCGCGATTTTAATTTGCATCGTAGGGTTTGTCCGAAACCGCCTGAATGGAAACAGAGCGAATTCAATGATATTGATAAGTGGATCTGGGTTGCGGAAGATCCTAGGCTTAAGGCTGCAATCATCCAGAATGGCGGGTTATTAGATACTGGCGATTTTAAGTACCGCCTGAATCAGACGCAGACAATCATCAAACGGAGGCCTATCTAGATTGACACATTCTACGCATGTTTTCAAGTGGTCTGAAACGGCTGTGCGTATGATGAAAGTGCATGGTTACACGCCTAAGTGTTACCGTTGTTCTGTTGCTTTCAGGCTTGGCGAGTGGATTCGCCGTGTTCGTGGTAGTCACAAGTCCAAGTTCTTTCATCAACAATGTTGGGAGGCAATGTTGTTTTGATTAGTAGGAGGAGCAAGATTTGAGCGATAAGACTGATTGTCACCATTTCTATAGGTTGTCAAATAGGACTGTTGCGGTTTTGCGGGCTAATGGAATCGAATTGTATTGTAGTTTTGCTAGGTGTGGTAAGGCGTTGCGTGTTGGTGACTTCATAGTTAGCGTGAAGGGTAAGCGTGTTAGGCGTTTGTATTGTCAGTCATGTTGGAATGGGATGTTTGCCTAAGATGGATGCCTGTCAGCATTGGTTAGGAGTTGGTGTAGTTTGAGTTGGCTGTTACATAAATTGTGTTTGTGGTGGGCAAGTCGAAAGTCCATGTGTGAACTTAAAAAGACTGGTGATGATCCGAGAGGTTTCCAGAAATACTTTGTTTGTGAGCATGTGGGCAAAATTATGGTTTGCAGTGAATGTCCTAACCATATTGTTGAGTATGAAGATGTTGGTGTTTCTCTTTTTGCCATTGGCATGTATTGTCGAATTGCTAAGATGAAGCGTTTAGGAGCCTTTAAGAGTGAAGAAGGGGGAAAAATGTGGTTTTGAAAAGTGAAACTGTTGACGTGATTGTTCCAATCAAACGTTTGGCGTTAAACTGGACTGATTTCTTTGACAATTGGTTTGGTGAATTGCCGATTGATCATGTGTTTGTTGGTGATGCTGGACATAATAAGATGGCAATTACAGAACGTTATCCTGTTGTCACAGTTCTCGATCAGTCTGAATACCCAAGTCTGGCCTATTGTATTCAACAGTTGATTGACCATGTTAGGTCGGATTGGTTCGTCTATTTGCATGGTGATGTCATGTTGAATCCTGGTTGGTTTGACGAAATGCAGAACCTTCAAGGCACATACGATTGGTTTGAAAGTAAATGCACGTTGGTTTATCCTGATGCTCACAAGGTTGTGATGGATTCTCAATACGCACTTCACCGCGCTTATAGTGGAGCGCAGATGGGCCGTACCGAATGCTTCCGTAACCTACGCAGACTTGATGATGATTACGGTTACAGATGCGAGGACTTGATTTTTCAAGAATGGATTGAAGAGGCAGATTTCAAATATGGCAAAGTCCCATCTGCATCGCATAATCATTTTGTGAATCCGAAAGACGATGATGTTGTCGCCGTAGCAAAAGACATGATTGCAGCTCACATCAAATATTTGAATCCGGACAACAAAGAGAATGTTCGAGTGTTAAACAGTAATGTGCGGAAACTTCGCAAGTTAGGCTTTTGGGATTCCCAAGAATGGTTCCATCTGTTTCATACCCATCCTAAATGGATTCCAAAGCTCGAGCCAGCGTGGAAAAGCCGTGTTATCAATGCCTATTTGAAGGTGAAAGGCTGATGCGTGTCTTAATTACGGGAACGTCTGGATTTATCGGTGGCATCTTGGCGTCTAGGCTTAGTGAGCTAGATCATGAGGTCTATGGTCTTGAACGCTACGTGACTGGCCGTTACTGTTTGGGGAAGCATCTGGCGTTGAAGACTGTTTATGCTGACTTGAACGACCACTGGGCAATACAACATTTGGTGCAGAGGCTTCAGCCTGACATAGTTGTTCATCTGGCCTCTATCAGCGCAGTCAGTTACAGCTACGATCATCCTTTGGATGTCTTTCAAACGAACTGTGAGGCAACGGTGAATCTTGCTGAAACCTGCATGCGTCAGGACCGTAATTTGAAGCAGTTTATCATGGCTGGAACGAGCGAAATGTATGGGAACCAAAAGCAGAATCCGATCTCTGAGTCTGCCAGGTTCTATCCAAACAGTCCATATTCCGCGAGCAAAGCAAGCGCAGTCACTTATCTACGGTATATGTGGGATGCTTACGGTTTTCCTGTTACAATCATGGTTCCCTTCAACACTTATGGAAGACATGATAACAAGCATTTCATTGTTGAACGTTGCATAAGTCAAATGCTGAATCATCCAAAAGGCACAGTCACCTTGGGCGATCCTAATCCAATCCGTGATTTACTGTACGTTGACGATCACATTGAAGGCTACCTGTCAGTTTTCAGTGAAGAAATGGCTTTGGGCGAATCTTTCAATCTATGCACAGGAGTCGGCATCAACATTCAAGCGTTAACCTCGAAGATTGCGAGTTTAACAGAGTTTCAAGGGTCCATACTTTGGAACACTATTCCAGATCGCCCCTTGGATATTCAGGTTCTTATGGGTGACAACTCAAAAGTCAAGAAGATGTTTGGTTGGAGTCCGAAAGTCAGTTTGGATGAGGGGTTGCGTAGAACGGTTGATGCTTTGGTTCCGGCGATGGAGATGGAGATTCACTTATGAGTATGACAGATTGCTTAGATGTTTCGTGCGGGGATTATCCGCAGGGAACTTGTAACTTGGATTTCAACGTCGATGGGATAACAGCTCAACGGCATGAAGGAGCTGTTCATCTTGCGTTGACTCCTAATTTTGTGAAGGGTGAATGTTGCCATTTGCCGTTTAGAACTGGAATGTTTGACCTGGTTCGTTGTACGCACACGATTGAGCATTTAGATGATCCAGTTAGCCTTGTTCGTGAGATGGCTAGAGTAAGTCGTCATCATATCATGGTGATTACTCCCTTTAAATATGGTTTGTATTCGGCTATGGGTCCGTTCAGTAAACGTAAGTTTTTCAAGGGTGAAACTGTGCATAAGCAGACTTTTGATGCTGAATGGTTTGAACGTGTTTTTCAGAAGCTTGGTTTGATTCGTATCAGAGTTTTCTATTCAGTTTATCGTTACATTCCTAGTCGGTGGTTGCCTTGGGTGTGTTTGCCAGAGGAGATTACGGCGAGGGCTCAGGTGATTCATTGACAGACATTTTAGCACTCTGGAGGATTTGGCTAGTCTTGTTTTCCATCCCGTTTATTCAGATGGCTATTGTCTATCCGATTTTTCTGTATTTGGCATATCGAGAGGAAAAGAGGAAGGTTCAAAAATGAAATTGTCGAAATGGACTATTGAAATATGGAGCATCTACGGGTTCTTCATTGTTCTTCTGCTCTTATGTGCCAGTTTCGTTCAGGATTTCAATTTGCGCGTTATCTTTGAAGTTGCCATGTTTGTCGCCTATCTTCAGATTCTAGCTCTTATATACGCTTGGCGAAAGAAGGCGAAAGTATGAGTCGTTTGTTGTTCTTCAGGAAACCTTCACACACTAAGGCTTCTCTTAAAATCATTGATGTTGCCAGCACAATCCTTTCAAAAGCCGAATTGAAGAAGGGTGTGGTGTTGCTTCATTGCCGAAAGTGCGGAGATACTACGCGGCATCAAATGTTGGAAGGCGACGGCACAAAGAGGCGGGCTCGGACTAAGGGGAATAGTCCTTGGGATGTTGTTCAGGCTGTTTGTTTGACGCCTGGGTGTGGTAGGGTTTACACGTTGAAGCCTTATGGTTTGCGGGGTCGGAGTGGAAAAGGCAGGTATGGAAACAAGTCCCCTCTTTTCACTGTTTAGGCTAGGCTTTTAGACTCAACTTTGCTTGTTGTTTCTGATTGACTCTTTCTTATCTTTCAATTTGTCTTTTACGAGTTTGTAGAGGTCTTTGCTGATTTCAGTTACAAACACGATTAAGCCTAGGGTAAGGTAACTCCAAAAATCAAAGGTCACGCTCATATTGGTTTTCCAGCTACAAGCTTTGTGGACCCATATTTAGCGTAGTGCCTGGCCGTTGAAAGTTCTTCCCATCCCATCCATTCCATCATCATCTCCATACTCCAACCGTACTCACTGATCAAGCATGAAGCTCGCTGCGCTCTCAACCAATGCGGATAAACCCCTGTTGCCGTAATGATTCTATACGCCATGCTATAACTCAAATGCTTTCCAGAATAGCCAGGGAACAGATACTCATCGGTTTTGTCAAGCCACTTGATTAGAATATCAGCGAACTTTTCTGTCGATGCGAACCTGAACTCTTTCCGGATTTCATCTTTGCTTTCTGTGTAGTATCGGTTTCTCCAAAACATCTCTTTCTCTTCATCATACTTGAACAGTCGGGCCAGTTTGTTCTTCGGTTTCTCTTGTACCCATTCAATCCAGCTTCCAGTCTTTTCGTAGCGTTTTAGCAGTCGCATATTTCGGACAATGACAGTCTCATTCTCGATTGTGAAGTTTTCTTTCTTTAGTCCTAGTGCTTCTTCTATTCTACCGCCTGTCTCGAAGGTTGCTGCGAAGAGTACTTGGTTTCTGTTAAAGTTGTATTCCGGTACAAGTTTGATGAGTTGTTCTAGTCGTTGGAATCCTACAAATTCTTTAACGTCGTCTTCGACGTTTCGGCGTTGGTACTTGCCTGGGTATAGGCCGTTTGGTCCCCAAATATTAGGATGCTGACTCGTCTTTTTCATTCCTCCCCTCTAGTTGTCTATGACGAATCCAATCTTCCCCTACAACTGTAACCAACATCTCTTTCTTACGCCTATGTTTTGCTTTCATTCTCTTTCATTCATAACCTAACCAATGAGTGGATATACATATAAGCTTTACTTAACATTGATGATTCAAAAAGAACGTTGGACTGGACTCTGTTGTATCTACTAATTATATACTTAAGTAGTATAGGCATTAACCACTTCATCTCGGATTGGTGTGTCTCCAACGTTCTTGAGGACTGATTCAAGGTTCTTGCTCATCAAGTCAATCGCCATCTTCGCATAAGTATCCCGCAACGGCTTATACCAATTATAAAAGTCAGTCGGCATGGTTGCATCAAAGTGATCTCGGAATTTGGTTCTGACTCCTGACTTTTTGAAGTCGGGTGCTACCCAACTCTTATAGGCCGTTGCTATGCGAGGTCTTTGGATTCGTCGCAGATCACTTGAGGCTTTGATGACTTTGATGCAGTAGTTTTGTGGGAAACGTCTGATCTTGTTGATTATCCAAGTGGGGGTTGGCGTGGTGAATATGATTGCTCCCCAGTTAGATCGGGCTACGTTGAGGTATTTGATTACGGCCTTCACGAAGGGGTCAAACTGGTCGAGGGCAAACAACCATAGTCCAGCGTCATCCCAAATCACGGCTTTGTCTCTGCGGTTTTTCTTTGCCATTCCAAAGCAGAGTTCAACAAAGTCTTTAGGGTGAAAGACTAGGTGACTCTTGACTTGTTCCCAATCATCATGATAGAGTTGTGCTAGGGTTTTTGTTGCGTAGGTTGTTTTGCCGTAGCCTAAGGGTGCGTAGATAATGATGAGTTCAAACTCATCGTGATAATAGGCGTGGTTGATGAGGTTAGTCAGCTCGAACATGATCTGATCCTTCCGGTACTACTGGCCTGTAGCCTGGCATGACTGGTGTTTGGAATATGATTGTCGGCGGCGGCGCAATATGCCATTCTTTATAGCAAATGTCCGTGATGTATTGCAAGCACATCATGAGGGGTTCCCACATTTCCGGCTCTGATAGGTTGCGGTAGAACAAGATTTCCATTTGCCGTAGTCTATGGCTCATGTCGTGGTCTTCTCCGGCTGTTGCCCAGGGTGCGCTTGCGCGTTTGTATTGTTTGTAGTATTCCCATATTTGAAGTTCTTTTTCGAGCATTGCTAGTTCTTGATGGTCTTCCTTGGTTTTGATGTTTTTGAGTAGGTGGTCGTAGAGTTTGGTTTTGCGTTTGATGATTTCTTCTATTCCCGCGTCTGATCCGTCTATTCGCATTTTGGTGTATTCTGTGCCTTTGATGGCGGTTAAGCCGCCTTCCACTTTTAACTGTCGGTCAAGCGTCTGGTCTGATGAAGCGTTCTTTTTCTTTCCTAATCCCCATACCATGTTTTATCAAGTCTCTTTTGGTTGTGGAAACTTTCTTTCTGGCTGCGGAAACTTGCGGCGCGGTTCAAGTCTTGGCTTCTTTCTGAAGGTTGGTCGTCTGCGTCTTTTGCCATGTCGTTCTCTGCCTTCCTCGTCTTTGGTTTTTGCGTAGCCTAATAGGGATATTATGATTATGCAGACGATGATTGTTCCGACGATGGCTTTGCCTGGGGTTGTTGTGATCCAGGCTCCTCCTCCTGGCTTGGTTGGTGTGCCTGGGATGCTTGGTATTCCAGGGTATAATGCGGGTAGGTCTAGTTCAAATTGGAATGTTCCTGAGAGAAGAAGATTGAAGGCGGTTCTGAAGAGTTGGGTCATGACTAGGTTTGTTGTGAGGGCTAGGTCTACTATGTAGGCTGTGATGGTTGTTGCGTTTACTGCGTAGCTTAGGAGTCCTGTTGTCCATGTGGATTGTAGCATCACGTTAAATGCTGTATGGAGTAGAGTTGTCAGTGTTGGATTGATGGTTTGGCTTAGTATCACGTTGAATGTTGTTTGTAGGTGTTGGAGCATCGCTAAGTTTGGTGACAGAGAAAGGGTGACGTAATAGACGAGAGCTGCAAATTGGGTGAAGCCTATGGTTGTTAGTTGTGTGAGGATCAGGTTGTAATTGGTCAAGGCGGTAAAGAGGAATCCTGAATTGAAAGATTGGGTTAGGATGACGTTGAAGTTTGTTTGGAGATAGTTGATGAGAGTCAGGGTTGTTGCGTAGGTCAATGTGACGTAGTAGACTAGGGAGGTTAGACTGGATAATCCTAGAGTCGTGCCTTGCGTGAGTATGACATTGTAGTTTGATAGGGAATTGAATAGGAGCCCTAGACTTGTGGCTTCCGTCAATATGACATTGTAATTTGTTAATGCTGAAAAGAGAAACCCTGACGTTATGCCTTCAGAAAGAATAATGTGATAGCCTGTTAAGGCATTGAAGATGAAACCGTTTGTTATGGATTCACTCAGTAAAACTTTGTAGTTTCCGATTGCTTCAAGAACGAAGGCTGAGGTTATGGCTTGGCTTGTTATGATGTGAAATGCCATTTGTTCGGCTTTTGTTAAGGCTATCGTGAAGGTTTTGGTTAAGTCCACTATGTAAGCTGTTGGACCTGCAGATTCAGGGCCGATGTAGCTCGTATCATAAACCACACAATCAACGTAGTTGGTGTGCGCTCCGCGCCATTGATTAATTGTTGACCCTACCGCGCACCGATGCAAAGCCCAATTAAACTTTATGCCTGTATGCGCTAAATCTGCAACTTCATCTCCATTCAAGTAAACGTGCAGTTCGCCTACTGTCGCGCTTTTATGAGTGTAAAGTTCCAGACAATGCCAAGTGCCAGTAGCTAAGGTTGTTGCGCTTGCGTCATTAAAATCTGTCCAAGTGTCATCAGTCCAGAATAGGTTAATAGTGCGTGTTGAACCGATAATGCCAATTCCTACTAGCTCTTGACTACTCATCGCTGTTTGAAAGAACCCGCCGAATGAAAGAAAGCCAGTTCCAGCGTCAGATGAAATATAAACGTAGAACCGCAAATAATTGTTTGTGGCTGTAGTGAAGTCTTTGTAACAGTAAGCTGCTTTTCCAGAACCGTCAGTGATTGATTTTGAACTGTTTACTCCATGATGGGCGTAAGTGCTGGATTGCACTAAAGTTTGGCCAGCGCCTATAACTGTGCCAGTCCATGCTGAATAAGGCGCGCCTTCAAAACCATCGCTGAAAACATACGGATCAATACTGAACGTTGTTGTAGTCGTAAGATTCAAAATATTAAATGTTGAATCCCAAAAGAAGCTTTGCCCACTTAACGCTATGTCGTTCCAATCAAACGTCAACATTTGCCTAGATTTCCATTGATTAAGATATTTAGTCCAACCCGAATTGTTTAAGCATTGAAACTCAAATCCCGAAGTAGTTAACGTGCCGTTGATTGTCCATTTAATGCCAAGGTAAAGAGCCATATAGAGAATGTCAACAGCCCATCCTGAACCAGTTAACCGTATCTGAAATGTCATGTTGTTAACGTAGAAAACGACAGAATATGGAGTTGGAATTTTTGGGTAAGTCACATTCAAAACGTCATCGTAAGATTGCGCTATCAGGCTTCTGCCTTCTAATGTGTAGTTTACATTTTGCCATGAGTAACTGAAAGGCAATGAACTAAGGGAGTAATCACTAAGATGGAATAGAGTTCGCCAAATCGTCACGGTTTGGCTGGAAATATTGGCTACAATCCGATAGTAACCAACATTCATGTTAATGGTAGACAAAAGCCAAGAATAATTCGCTGTTTGCGTGTTCTGATAGACAAGAACGTTATCGCTAAAGGTTTTCCAGTTCCAGTAAATGCTCAGAGTAATGCTTGTTGAACCATTGCTCGTTGCTGTGATGTTGATAGCATCGCCCTTCATATAGAAGAAAGGCTTGTCACAGTCAAGATTCAACGTGTAAGTATCATCTGGAATCGTGTACGAATTGCTGACGGCTTGAGTTTCATAAACCGTAGCTGTCCGCGAGGCTGTTCCTGTTTTGCTAAACCGAAAACGCATTGCCGTGTACTGACTGAAAGTTATCGTGGCATTCGCATACGCGCCATAAGTCGGAGTTGCACTAAACACGTTCCCCCATGAGCCCGTCGCGTTGGCAATATCAATCTGCATAGTCGTGATTACTGTGTTGCTTCTTCCAACCCAATACCGAATCTTAGAACCCCGCGCCGTACTGGAAAGATTCAAAGTCAAATAGGCACAATAGCCCACTGGACTCCACGCGATTGATGCTCCGTTAGCCGTGTTGTTGTTGTAAGCATACGTTGGGTTAGTCCATGAACCTGGTACATAGTTGTTGCAGTAAACATAGGCTTCAGGAATTACAGGAGCATAAGCAAAAGGTAAGTGCAAGAATGTTAATGGTGTTATCACTAGAAAAACGATGAGAAAGAAAGAGAGAACCTTAGTTTTCATTTAGCTTATCGTTCCCATAATGGTTACTGCCAACGTGTCAAGGGCCACCATGTTCTTTGCTGATGCTTGCACTTCTCCAGCTATTCCACCGCCGTCGGGCCAGTTTGCATAAGAGTCTACGCTTAGGAAATACGTTTGTGTGCTGTACGTGCCTTTACTTGTGAACGTGTGTGTCAGGTTGAAGAGTCCTGTTCCTGTGTCGGTGTAGGTGCTGTTGGCTCTGCCTAGTCCTGTTGATCCTTCTAGGTGTTCTGTTGGAACGGCAGTCCATGTAGCGTCAAAGGCTGCGCTCTGGTTGCTTGTGCTGATGTAGGAAGCGATTAACGATACGTTAGTCAGCAGCGCACCGCAGAGGTTGTCAGCTATCCAGTTCTTGCCATAATTGGTCAGGCTCATCGCATGGTTTTCATAACTGAGGAGTACGCCGTTGCGACGGTGTTCTGTGATACAGTGTAGTTCAACGTAAGCATTAAGAAAAGTGCCATCTGCGCCTGTCAAAGTAAGAGTGTAGGTTCCGTTTTGGTTCTGCGTCCAGTTTAGGATTGTTCCTTGTTTACGCAAGAATCCACTTACATCTTTCAACCCTGTTTCATATCCCGTTATCAACCCGTCATTGTAGGCGATCGGAGAGGCAAAGTTCCAGCCAACATAGAAGCTTCCCAAAAGGCTAAAGGTCATGGCTACGACAATCCCAATTTTCAATATGGTTTTCATTGTTCATCAATCACCCCCTACGAAATGCTCTATGTAATCAAAGCGACTGAGACTTGCTGTTTCGTTTCCACCTAAGATTCCACTCAAGTTTATCCATCCCAATAAGTAGCAGGTCAGGAACACTACTGCCGCAATGATGGCAACAGTAACGAGAACCTTGCTCCACGTACCCTTCAACAATCCTCTGCTGGTTTCTTTCATGATGTCCTTCCACAATTTATGATCGACCTGAGCAATTTGTCTGCCATGCTTGCTGATATCGTTGACATCATGGATTTTCGCGTCTTGCATACTCTGAAGGTTGCCCAGTTCCTTCCGACTGTTTTCTATCATGCCATGCTGAAAAGTAATCAGCCGACTTTGCGCTTCAATCAAACCTACTTGCTTTTCCTCTGTGACCTCTTGATTGTATCTGCGCGTAGAATGAATGATGATGCCGATTGGCATCGGATCACTTGTGAATGGATCCAGAGCCCATCCGAGAACTTTCAGATTGTCGCTTTCCGCGCTCGGATGATTATAGAGTATTGGTCCATACCAGTTTTCTTGTCCCGCGCTGAACTCGAATTGTTCAGTGAACGATTTGCCTGTCAATGCGACGTGGCTTTTGAATTGCTTGATTACACCATGTTCATTGTCCCATCCTTCAAAAGCATCTTTATGCCGGAAATAGTAGATGTGCAGTGGAGTCGTGTCTTTTAATCCTTTTTTGATTTGTTCGACAAGTTCCTTTTCAAAACCCAAAGCGTAAAGTTGCTGCTCTACCTTCTCCGATTTTTCAACCGTATCTTTCTTGTCCAAGATTACCCGTATGTCTTCTGGTTTGCAGTAGATTTCGCAGCGTGGATGCAAGCGGCTGTCATATCCAAATTCCCTGTCGAACAATCGGTATTTGACGGCTTGCATGATTGAATAGGCATACATGCCTACTAGACTGACAACCCACAATGCCATGCCAACAATACTGACAATCGCAAAGTCTTCTTGAGTCATAGCGAAGTATCGTGCGTAGAAAATTATGCCGAATAGCAATGCTAAAAGCGGCGCGGCTACGACTGCTCCTAACTGGCCTTCCTTCATCATAGGATTGGCGTTGAGGCTTTCAGGTTTAGGGATTTGCCTGTAAATGTTGTTGCTTCGCCTCAATAATCTGTCGAGTTTAGACATGATCGAAAGTCTCCATGTTCACTGTTTTCTTTTCTGATGGTTTGGCTTGTTCCGGCGGAGGAGGCGGGGGTGGAGGAGGGAGATGCTTCAGTCGCTTGTTTTCTTCTCGCATGTAATGGATGTAGCACCCCGTCCCCGCGATTGCTGTGCAAACAAACACAAGGGGTACTATTGGAACGTCAATGAGGCTCAATAGTCAAA
>Ga0315288_10001346_pt1 | contig 31746 bp, 36 predicted proteins | sample YL17G11_20_MG_FD_203454 | JGI IMG/M metagenome (GOLD analysis project Ga0315288, IMG submission 203454) | Sediment microbial communities from Yellowstone Lake, YNP, Wyoming, USA - YL17G11_20 | ecosystem: Environmental > Aquatic > Freshwater > Lake > Sediment | place: USA: Wyoming | collected...
CTAATCTCTCTGTCCTTACTTATATCAATGCTCGTCTTTGTTACTTGGTATTTATATGGTTTATGAACTCTAACTTTTAAGTGTTCGCAAAGAGCATTAAATCTATCCATTAAATCTCTGAACTCTACCCAACCAACAGTTCTTTCCACCTCACATTTATCCCCACATTCTTTTAACGTATGTTTTCTTCTAAATAAACTCATTTTTTCTCACCCCCCAATCTCTCTTTCTTAATCTCTTAAAGACTTGTCATGGTCGGGGAGCGTCTCAACACCCAGGATTGCCCTAGTTGTTTGCGTATTCCCCGACCAAGATAAATCTTCAAAAGTGCTACCTTCTTACCCACCAAATTTATCCAAAAATAAGATTAAGCAAACCCATTGAAAATAATATAAATGTTCCCAAAATTACCGCAATAATTATAAATTCTATCCACTTTCTCTTTAGTGGTTCGACATAATAACAACCAATAAGAATAAGGATTGTTAAGGGTAGCATCATTAATATATTCTTCATCTTTGTTTAATTACAAACCAAATTGTCCATACAAGTAAGGCTACCGAGAGCCAGAATAGGTATTTACTTATTTTGTAATTGTTCATTTTAGATTGATATTTTCCTGCACAGATGACAAATGTATTGTCGAGTTATACCTCCGCAATTTTTACACTTATGTTCTACTTCCCACTCTGCCTTTTTACCTTTTGTTTTTTTATTCTTCGGATCCCCCATATTGTCCCTTTCATTATGACACTTCCTACAAACCCAATCTATATTTTTACTTTCGTTAGATCCACCCTGACCTCTTTTTTTCTTGTGATCCGGATCCAACTCTTTCCATTCTCTACAATCTTCACACGTTCCAACTATTCTCTTATTTTCTAACTGTATCCTTCCTGTCAAAACCGCCTCTTTAATTAACTTGGTTCTGTCTTTTAGCCATTGTTTGCCTTTTTTACCTATTTGATCAATTCCCATCGGATTTTAATAATTCCCTTATTAGGATCAGCCAAAGCCCCAAAGGTAGCAGGGCTAAAATCAAATTCCCGGTTAAGACGCTTGAAATTTCCTCGGTCATTACATACCGCAACAATACACTTATCCATATAACAAAACTTAAACCTACTGCCAAGCCGAAAAGCACTAGAACACGCAAGAGTATATTTTGTTTCATCGAATATCTCGCCATTCGCCGTTTTGCAACTAACGCCATATATCCGGTCAGCACAGGCTGATCGGTCATACCACGAAGCGATTGCCGTATTAACTTCCGGCGTAGGTGTGGGCGTATTCCTGTCCGGATATATAGATTCCACTTGAACATCTGGCTTGGGTTCAGACCTGTTCCCTGGTAATTGTTTGTTGCTGTATCCATAAATTAAAATTCCTAAAGCTAATAAAATCAACGCTTTATTTTTAAGTGTTGCACTTTTCGCAAATGGTTGCATTTTTTACCTGTTATCGTATTTCTCGGACAACTACATCTCCATTCTCCATCCGGCATTTTCCTGACGACATACTTTTTGCCCCTAGTCGTAAATGACGGGACTTCGTAAAAAATTGCTCTGTTCATAGTTTTCATTCTTCTCTACTTTCCAGTATATAACTCTCTTGCCGGTACGCCCACAAAGCCCCCTGTGATCCTCTGTAACGATTCCTAAGCCCACCAACTCGTTCATCCGGGGGGTTATCCTGTTTATAGGTAAATTCAAGCGTTCCGATACATCCAAGTTACAAGCCGTTTTTAATTCTAAAAGTGCCTTATAAACTCTCATTCTGCGATCTGGCAAGCTGTCTATTATATCGTGATAACTCTGGATTGCCGTACTTCGCTGTTTAATTCTCATTTAGTTATATATCTTATCCCCTTTGACATTCCAACTTCTCCTGTTTTGATATACTTAAATAAACTTTTAGGCCAATATCTCCAATCTGGAATAAAAAAAGAATCACTCATTAAATCGTTTGCTTTTTTCAAAGAACAAAATTTTACTGGTAATTCTGTAAAACTTTTTACATAACAATAGAACTGGTGGATATGTAATCCGTGTAAATTTTTATACTTGTTTTTACAAAAGGGACATTTTTTCATAGAAAATTACAATTGGCCAAGTCCGAATAACGATCCATATTCCAAAAGCAACCCAGACATTTCCCTGACTCATCTAAACCGCCGGTGAAGTCCCCTTTTTCCAAAATGGCTATACCTTTCATTATCCACTCTAAGGCCTCGTCTCTATCCTTCTGGGTAAGCGACACGCTATATAATTTAGGTGGTTCTTTTTCCCAAACTGCCGGATCTTTGCTCCCGGTAATTAAATACGCATCTGTAAATTCTGGGTGTGCTAAAGCATAGATTTTTCTCTGCATAGCATCCCTGAATTGCACCATACTCCAAGGTTTGCTTGAAGTTTTTATTTCAAGAAACCTTTTATTTCTCTCATCAAGGCCATCTACAAAACCGGACACCGAATACTTATCACTTATAGAGATAGTAAATTTGCATCTTTCGTCAAAATCTTTTTCTTCAACTACTGGAAAGTTTATTTCTATATGCTTTAGAAAATTGTTTTTAATCTTGCCACTTACATGAGCTTGTATTATTGAATGTGCCTCTTTGCCTTCTTGAAGAAAACTATATGGGGGAACTGGTATCCCAAGTTGACGGTTTAGCCAAGCGTGTCCATCGTGCAAATCTTTTATACTGGAATAAGATAACTTTATCATATAAATCTTCCCCCATTATCTCTTACTCTCTTTTCAGCCTCTAATCTTAAATGATTTTCTTTCGTCATTAACTCTAAATTTTCAATTGAATTATTTGAGCGATCTCCGTCAATATGGTGTATATGTTCATTTGTATCCAAATCTCTCCCCAGTTTATTTTCTAAAATTACTCTGTGTTTATAAACCTTACCCCTATATGTATTTAGGACGATATATCCCCCTGCGGTTTTACTTTCTCCATTTTTCCAATGCCAATGATTTTCTGCTCTCTGGTTTATTCCAACGTAAACCCTAGTACAACTAAAACACCTTTTAGCGTAATCGCCTATTTTTTTACCGCAATCTTCACAAAAGCCAGAACCCTTAACTATATCAAAGTTAGTTTTCTTAAACCAACCTTTGTTTATTCCGTTTTTAGGTATTCCTTTGGGCATTATTTAATAATTTTCTACCGCATCATCCTCAAAATTCTCCGGATGCGCTCTTTTCTCTATTATGTAATCGTGGTTGGGTATCATTGTTTGACAATCTTTAATCCGCACCTTAAACCCTTTTGTTTTAGTTGGGCATCAAAATTTGTTTTGTAAAGCCATCTCACTATTTTGAATTTGATAAAAGGAATAAAAAGAAGTTTAAACCACAAATGTAAAGTGCTAAAAGTCCTTTCTCTCAAATCTGGCTCAGAAACTATATTCCAATTGTGGATTGTAAAATCTTTTACTTTGCCTATTTTTATTCCAATATCAGGTTTCTCAACAAAAGTTACTCCCTGCGAACTAATATAAGTCCCCTTATTTTTCTTGTTCATCTTGGCTGATTCTCCTGACCGACAAATAAATTGTTATCTCTGTCCCCGGTATTTTAATGCCCTTCTGGTGTAACTTACGAAGTGCTGTGGTATCCACGGCCTGTTTGATAGCTCCCAACTCCTGTGCTTGCTCTAGGGTGGTCTTAAAATTGATTCTAGAGGCTTTGGTAACAGAATACTCGCCGATTAGACATCCATCAATTTTTTCTTCTTCGAGTCGGGCTAAAATTTCTGTCCGGATCATCACCATCGAGGCCATAATTTGCTCCTCTTGAAGATTGAACTCTTGAAGTTTATCTACTAACTTTTCTTTGGATAGTTTGATTAAATCTTCTGGGTTCATATTATTTACTAAATCTACAGTCGGGACATATTACTTTTCCAAACCAAACTCCGCCTGTTGAAATTTTAGTATTTGCTTTTTTCTTTTTACAAACAAAGCACCTTCTTAATTTTGCCATATTATTTTTTGGTTGATAATTCGTTTATGTATTCTGCCGCTTCTTGCTTGGTTAATTTATTATCGCCAGTTTTATCGTCTGTAAATCTTTTCAGTCCACCAAGAGATTTAATAGTTGCCAGTTGTTCTTCAGTTGCCGGCTTTCCGCCATCGGCCAGTTCTAAAACCTTTGGTGCGACCGCTTCACTTATAATCTCTTTTTCCATTTCTTCCGGGGCATATACTCCATTAACATTGAAAGCCTTGCGAAGCGCCATAGATTCAGCAACTTTTTTGATCATAGTTTTGGGTTTTGATTTCCAGAGAGGATTTCTGTCGGTTGTGTATTCTGAAAAATCCGCTTCCTGATAAACCGGAAACTTGAAATCTTTGTGATAGACTTTGGCCCAACCGTTTATAATGGTCGTACCATCTTCACTCATATTTATACCTGATTCAAGTCCGGCAAACTTCCCGGATCGGTGAGCAATAGTCAAAAATCCGTCTCGCATAACCTGAATTGACATTTTCTTTTCGTATGTTCCATCCGGTTGTTTGGTTTTGTAAGTAATGGCGGCAATTTCGTTCAAAAGGGGATTAAGTCCGAGGGCTTGCGCGGTATAGAAAAATATGTTTGTTTGGGGAGCATCCAAAGTCATCGCCACAGTTCTTTTAATGGTTTCTTTTTCCGCTTCCGAGAAATAAATTACCGCTTTCGGTTGGGCTTTCTTTCTATCTCTAAGGGTTATTTTTTTATCTTTCTGAGTATTTTCCATACCATAAAAAGTTTATTCCCTAGGCAACCGCTTGTCAAGGGGCAAAATAGCCTCGTTTTTTATTAATTGATGGACTCTTTGAAAACTTATCTTGAAAATTCTTGATAAAGAACGGGTCGTATATTTACCGGTAGAATATAACTCGATTATCTTGTTGTTTCTCTTAGTTTCAGGAGTTTCTTGAAATGGTACGCCCATAGACAAATTATAACAGAGGTTATAAATTTGTCAAGTCGCGCCGTTTTTCTCTAAAATTTCACTCTTGTCTTTAATAAAAGTCTCAACTCCTAAAACATAGTCCTTGATCTTTGGAAGCAACCTTGCCTTAATCCGGCAAATTAAAGCCAGATCCCACTCGGAAGGCTTTTTATTCTCCAGAAACTCAAAACCTTTTAGAATTTCATCTCTTATCATAATTATTCCCCGGTTGTTCAAGAATGGTGAGGTCTCCCCCCGTTAAAAGTTATTATAAACGGATTTTTCCTTGTTTTCTCTCAAGTCCTCCGCTAGTGTCTGTGAAACCTTAGCCTTTCTCATCTAAGGTACGCCACCCATCCACAACTTTGATTTACGGTGGTGTTTAGACCTTCCCCGTTTTGTTTTCCCGATATGCTGTCGGGAACGCATCAGGTTTTAGGCTCTGGGACTTGTTCTGTGAACCAGCGTTTCCCCAGATTTAACTCCCCAGCTGGTCAAAGAAAATGAAGAATTTAGCAGAACACTTGACAGAGTACCAAATAAGTGATATAGTCTGTACCGATTAGTTCCAGTTACTCTAATCATAATAAAAGTTGATCTTTTAGGGCGTTTTTCTAGGAACGCCCTTTTTCATTTTTGGTTATATTTTTTATACTTACTAGATAAAAATTCCTTAGTTAAGTAGTCCTCCAAAAAACACACGAGCGTATAAAGTAAATATCGTGCGTCTAGCGACACGAGAGTTTCATTCAGTAGGCCATCTGGATACTTTACAACGATTGACAATTTTTCCTTCAATGGCCGTGCGTAGATTCGCCTTTCAATTAGATTGTAGCAAAGGGTTGCGTCTTTTCTCCGGCTTGGTGTCTTTCCAAAGGACACGCTCCATTTTTCGTCAGTCTTTGGTACGGTTACTTTTATTCTCATGGTTTATTCTGTAGTTTTCAAGTAGGGGAGTGAAAGGAGGTGATCCGAAAACTCCCCTGTGGCAACCGAGATCATACCTTCATGGGTTAGGTCAAGGTTGCATAATTAAATATAGAACCTTTCTTGTTAGGGTGTCAAGGGGAATTTTTCAGTTCTTACCTTTTATAAACAACCAACGCCCACCTATTTACCCGTTTGCCATCTTCAATATCGTACCAATTCTTCTCAAAATCTGGTATCGGTATTGTTGCGTCATTTAAGTAAACTATTCCATTTTCAACCTTATCAATTAGTGCGTAATGTCCGTCATCGGCGTCATTCGGCCCAGACATCCAATTTACAATTACATGATAATCTTTTAGAAGAATCCCCAATTCCCCAATCCTTAATCCTTCCAAGGGAAACCCCTTTAATCCAATATATTTAAGTCCCTCTACCATCTGTTCGTGGGATGTTCCGTCTTTAACTGACGTGTTCATTACCTCTGCTAATTCGGATTGGGTAAAGGATAATCCTTCTTGCTTTGCCACCCATTGTAATACGCCTGGCCCGCACCATCCTTCCGCCTCCTGTAATCTTTCTTTCATTTCATCATTTCTATTCCCTCTTCAATCGGTACTGCGGTAAAGTATTTTTTATCTGTCCTGCACATTAAGGCTATACCCATCTGTTGCCCTCTTTTGGCGATACCGTGTATTCGGGCATATCTATCAGTAGTTTTAGCCGTACCTGGCCTGATATACAAAACCTCTCTGCCGTCAACCATTTCTTTCATATAACCCCAAATATGCTGGTGTCCGACAATAAATACGTCTGCTTCAGGGTATTCGTTTTCTCTTAACCTAACACAACAATTATGGATATTTATTTTACTTTTTCCCCAATAGTCATGGGCCATAGCAATCTTATACTCCTGATTTCCTGCTTTTAAGTGTAAAAGTCCCATTCCTGGGAAGATAGGGGCTTCCAAGTTTTCGGCAAACATATACTCTGGCTCGATTCCGGCATTGGCAAACATCCATTCGGGATGATTTCCGATTACACAAGCCGCAAACTTATTTCCTAGCTCTCTAGCCATATCCTTAACAGTAAAAGCCTGTAAGTAAGGCGGAATAACATCCTCATATTGAAGTCCGCCCCATATTCCGTTATTAAATGAGTCGCCATCGTCAATTAAATAAGAGTTGGGGGTCTGCATCACTTTATCAATTAAATCTCTGATTAGTTTGTGGTCTGACTGATAAGTCCCAATATGGGCATCTGAAAAGACTAATCCCATTGTCCAAGGAATATCTGGTCGGTCTATTTTAACTTTATAATCACCCTCGTCTTGACAAATATCGGCTTCTTTAATTATTTTGGAGATACTTTCTATTCCTTCAAAAACTCTACGCCAGCCAACATTTATTCTTTTGTGGGGCGTTTCAATTATATTTTCTTCGGGGATATTAGGAGTATAAGGAGATTCTATTTTCTTTGTAGTTCCTTGCGAGTCTATTATAAGTTCATGGCTCATGGTGATTTTTTGTCCATTCTTCCATAACTATTTTATCGTGAACAACCTTTTTCAATTCTTCTCTTAATCTAAGCAACCTCTCCTCATCATCCTCTTCAGCGTATCCTTTAATTTTCTGCCAGGTTTCTTCTATTAGTTCTCCAACATCCTTTCCCTCCTCGTCAAGCGTCAGAAGTGCTGCATAAAAATTAAGGGCTTGTTCACGCTGGCTATCGTAGATTATGTTTTCTTTTCTCATGTTTTTTCAAGAATTTCTCCAACTTTTCCTCGCCCCAGAATAATTTAAGATACACAAAATTCAGTAAGATTACAACTAACAAAATGAGCAGGATTTTCATAAGGCAAAACTAAAGTGACCGACTATACTTAAATTCTCTTTCGCCGGATTTATCAACCTCATTTAGTTTCCTGAGCATCATTTGTTGAAGCCTGTTCATGCCAATACCCATAGATATTGCACACATTCTGAAAGTTCCCGATTTACCCCTAACCCACTCCCTGACATCTTGTTTTTCCTCCGGGGAGGTAACATAGTCTTTGATTGCTTGGATGATAATTGACTGGAACACCTTTCTTTCGGGAACAGGTTGATTCTCTTCCCAGAGATTATATCCACTATAGGCAGGATAATCCTCCATATCTTAATTATTGTAACAATTTTACCCACTTGTCAAGGGTATCTTTCATTAGAACGGCATAATTCTAGCGATAGTAGAATCAGCATCGTATCCAAACTTTTTGTCCAACCATTCCCTCAAAAATTTACCAAAGGCAACCACAAACCCTGTCGCAAATGCCATCGCTACGACCTGTAGGGCTTTCTGTGGATCACTTAAATCAATTTTGAGTAATAGAACGGCGGCGACACCGGCAGTAAGACCAGCACGAACACCACGATATAAAGTTTTAACCCATTCAGGAAATTCTTTTTTAACCATATTTTTACTCACCCCCTTTTAATAAGAAAATCATATACGAATTTTTTCCACCCGGAGAATACCGGCTGATTACATTGTTCTTTCAAAGTTTTTAATTCCCCAGAAAGGATTTTATTGTCATCGGTGGCCTTTTGCGCTCTATCTGTCAAGGCTTTAAGATCTTTTGTTAGTTTTTCTAATTCGCCAGCCTTATCATCTACCTGCTTTTGTAATTTACCAATCTTGTCCTGGGCTTCTGTCAATAACCTATCTTTCTCAACAACAATATCTTCATAGGCAATAAGTTTGTCTAATTCCGGCATAATGATTGCTTCGTTTAATCCAACACCTATTTTCTGTGCGGTCTTTTCTGCAATGGAAGCCTTGCGTTTTAGTTCATCAAGTTCACTCACCCCGATTACAACTGTCGGGATATTCAGTTCTTTTTCAAGAATCTTATCGTAACACCGCCATTCATAGACCGCTCTCCGGACACCGCCATAGACATCCAATGGGATTGAAGTACCAGTCCAGCTATCTATTGCATAAAAGACTTCTGGATCATCATACCCATAAATTAAAATCCAATGCTGGTCATCATCGGGATCTCGCGGATCAAAGTCTATGTGGCATATTAAAGGTTGTCCGGCATCAAGAAGTTCCTTCATCTTAGTAATACCCTGTCCACTAACCGGATCGGAATAATAAGGGGATCTATAGAGTTCCTTGAGTCCTAGTGCCGGACACTTAGCCCAGACAAAGTTGCCGCCACCTGCGGTGAATCCTGTATTATCCTTGAGGATCTGATTTACTTCTAATGGAGTCTTACCGATGTAGTTACCAAAAGAAGTAATTAAGCATCCGTACTGACCGATACTGTACTGTTTGTCTGTATTATAACCAAGAAGTACCGAAGTCCACCGGGGATCTCGTTGTGAATAAAACTCTGGTAATTTTAGTTTCATTAAGTGTTCTGGTCTTTTTTTATTAACTGTTTGAGCAAACAATTAATAGATTTATTCAAATTTTTCAAAACTGCGGTTTCTTTTTTTGATTGGTCAGTTTCGTGGACTATGTGATTGTTAATCGTTTCGTTAAAAGAAGAAATCATTACGGTAATTTGAGCATCCTTTTTATCAATGGATTTAGTAAAATACTGAACAATAACCCAAATAAGAGCAAGCGCTCCCAACCCAAAACCAAGTTGTGTAAGGTCTGGTATATCCATATAGGTTTATTTTCCCATATTAGGTAGTTAATAATCAAATAATATCAGTTAGGTTTCTGGTATATGATGTTTTTTTATAAATAGCATATAAAGGAAAATAGACAAGTAATCCAATCCAAAAAAAGGTTTCAAACAAATAGATCAGACAGACTGTAATAAAAAATACAATCGGTAAACAAACTAAGATAGGAATACCATTTTTTATGATTGAAAATTTCATATTTTCCCTAACTCCTTTTTTCGTTTATCTGATAACCATTCATCCGGTGCGGCTACCCAAGCATCCCAATTACCATTAAGATCATAAAGAATTTTTGCCATTTTGATATTATTCTCTGGATCTAACATTTTATCCCACGCTTCCCTAGCCATTTTTGGTGTAATGTCCTTATAGTTTCGGTAACTCTCATCCAGTATTCCAGCGTCTATCATCATTAGTCTTTCTTTTGCGCCACCTAGTAATCCATTCTCTCCAAACAATCTGACATTATTGATTCTGAATAATCCTCTATCTGTGTTTTCTTCTATCTCACCAGTAAACTTATTTTTGAAAGTAGCGATAGGTTTAGTGCTATCCCATTTACCATTCTCATCTAATCTATTACCTATATCCACTTCTTTGCCGCTTTTTAACTGAACATTCTCCCCTCTGATAACTCCATCAGCATCGGTTCGTTTTAATACCTTAGTTGCCTCTACCCATTTATCGCCAAACACTTCTTTAATAGTGTCATTGTAGGGTGTTTCGGTTGCCTCTGGTTCAGTAATAGTCGGCACTGGTTTAGTCTTGATTTCCGCCTCTTTAATTAAAGATTCTCTAAATACTTTTTCACTCCCCAGATCAAACCCTAGTATTCTTTTCTCCACCTTATTGCCGACATTCTTATAGTACCAATCCGGATCTGCTTTTCGTAAAGAGAGCATGGAGGTGTAGTACATCCTCTTTTCTTCAGTATTTAATTTTTCGACAGTTATTCCTTCAATCGGTTTTTCCAATCTCTGTTCTCCAGGGATCATATCTTGTACCTTACCTAAGAATTTCTCCCATCCGGTTCTAATGTCCTTAGTCCAGACAAGTTTCTTCGCCGTATCCTCCAACCCATCTGAAGCATAAACTTCTCCAACTAACTTGGGTAATTTAATACTAGCAATTCCAGATTTAACAGTTTCAATAAAAGGATTGAAACTGATTTTATTTTTTTCAATTATGGAGTCTAATTTTTCCAATTGAATAAGGATTTTCTCTCTTAATCTCGCCGCTTTTTTGGGTTCTTTTTCAATATCCAACTTCCGGTAATCACTCAACAAATCGGAGATATTATCTGTTTGGTTTTTAATCCTTTTAACCTTTAATTTCTCCGTTAAGGGCGCTTTTCTTATTACCTTGCCCTTTTCGTTTGGAATAATCTCTTTATAAATTTGATCGTTCTTCTCTTTCAGGTCGTAATAGTTACTTATTCTTCTCCCGGAGCTAAAATAGTAATTTCTGATAACACTACTGAATGGGTTATAAACTCCCTTTTTACCCATCAGGAATCCCGAAGCGCGGCCAAAATATCCGGTAACTAAGTAGTCAATTTTAATCGGAGAAACATTCAGTTTATCTCCTAGTAGCTTCGCAAACCACGAAGTAGATTCGGTATATCTGTATTTGGGTGGTAAATTTCTTAATGTCTGGCTTTCCATCGGAATAACCTTTGGATAATCTTTAATTCCGGCAATCGTCATAATCGCCGGTTTTAGTATCTGTGGAATCCAACTCATCAGGGCTCTGACGGGGTTTGTTATATTAAATTGTTGTGGCAAAAATGAAGTCCCAGCTTCTACGAAATCCCCAAAAGTATAATTGGCGTTTAGTATTTGATTAGCCAATGTCATATTTATTATCAATCCAATAATTCCCATTTGTTCCGGGATTCTTATTTTTATCAATTGCTCTTTATTTAGTGGATTAGGAAACCATATATATTTCGACAATTCGTCTGCTTCAAGATCGGTGTATAACTCTTTTTGTTCCTTACTCCCTTTCTGCATAAGCAAAACAAAAGAGGAGATTAGTGCCGCAGTTACCGCGAGGACAACAAAACCATATCTTTTTCTTCCGGTTGGAGATTGAATCATTCTCAAACCTTGATCTAAAACTTGTATCGCAGGATTGAAAAACGGAATTGATTTGACAAATGTTTGACCTATTCTTCCGCCGCCAAGCCTGCCTATGTGGTGGAATGGCGCAGTAACACGGCCAGCTTCTTCTAGGGCAACAATTTGCGGTTTTCCGGATTGTCTGGACTTAATAAATTCAGAAGCTCTTGTGGCAATTTCGGAATACTTGGAAGGAATTGCCAAAATATCTGTCCCTTTGTTTATAAGATCAAGGACTTTTATTAAACCATTCTTTTCTTTGGCTATTCTCGAAAATAATTCGTTCGGAGATAAATCCTGCCAACCTACAAATGTCTGTTTTTCGCCACCCAAAACCATATACTCAATAAAGAATTTACTTGTATCTCCGCCTCTGTCTTGAACCGCCTTCGATAATTCCTTCAACGGCGTATATATCGGAATATAGTTATTCATTGTTTGAGCTGAAGCAGTAGTCTGGTCTACCGCATAATTTGCAAGGGCAAACTGTGGGAATAGTCCGGTTGTTCCTTTGGTAAAGAATCTACTTGTCCCTAAAAGTAGTTGTTCAAAAACGCTTATATTCTGGTGGGTTAAAACCTCGTCAATCGTTCTTTTAATAACATTGTCAGATAAGATAGGAACTCTTTTATAATCAACCCTTGCCATAATGATATTCGGATCTTTCTCTTGCGGAAATGTAAGCATACCGTTATCCTGCGGAACGACCTTAAGTTGAAGCGTCTGGAATAATTCCGGGAAAAATGCAGAATTGGCAATTTTGCCTATTTTGTTATAAACGATTTGTTTGAGTCCTTTTTTGGTCGCTTCGGCATGGTTGGTAATTGCGGAATAGACTGGATTGATAATTATTCTCGAAGATCCCTTTCTCCTGAAAAGTGCGGATACCTTAGTTTTGCCGACTCTTGCCGCGCCAGTATATTCGATTTCTCCAACAATTTCGTCATAAAATTGTCTTTTGAGCGATGCGTAACCTTCCTTGTTGAGCAACCTATCTTTATTTTCCAGAGTTACGAGTTGCACTTCTTCAGAAGATAGGAAATTTATATCTTCCCTAACAAGCGAATCATACATTTTTTCTTCACCAATAAATCTATCCTTGTTTTCTAGATACGCGCTATCAACTTCCGGTTTGGTGAATCCGTTATTCTGAAGCTGGGTTTTTAATCCGAGATAGTCATTTTTAACTTCTTTGTATTCTTTCAGTAGCTCAAAGTTCCGCTTATTATGCTTAACCTGTTGGGCTAATTCTTTTACTCTTGTTTCTAAATTATCTAATTCCTGATAATTAAAATGTTGATCCCTTGCCACCAAATAATAAGAGAAGCTGTCCATCGTCTTTTCTTTAACCAATCCGTCAATTAGGGTTTTGAAATTATAATCGTAAATCTTTGTAACCTCTCCGTTCCTGAATCCCCAAAAACCCTTTTTACCATAGATATTATTGAAAATAATCTGGTTGCTATTGTTGTAAAACCTCACCCAAAGCGAAGGATCATTCTTGGTAAAATGAACCCCGGCTCTTTTGGCAAGTATTTCAACCGGATATATATTGTCCGCGATGAAGGTTCTTACCTTTTCCCCCAAACTCAAAAAGTCTTTTTTGTTTATATTTACACTGTTGCTTGTTACTCTTGCGCCAATTTTATCTAATGAATCAAGCCCCTGATACTCTTTTACTATATCTTTAAGGTCTGTTATTATTTCCCCCATCACCGGTTTATAATACTTTCCGCCAACCTCAAGAAATTCTTTAACCAAGCCCGGATATTCATTTTTAATTGTTGTCGGCATCTCTGTATATTTCTGAAGAAGCGTTGCCAACCCCTCTGACATTCTTACTTTCAACTCTTTTGTTTGCCTCGCGCCCGGATAATACTTCATATAAAGATCCGTTAGCTCTTTTCTTATTGGAAGGGTTGCTCTTTCGTAAATTGGATTACCATTTATGGCTGTTCCGACTACCTTCATCACTTCTTCGGAAATACTATAATGGTGATCCAAGAAATGTGTAATTTCGTGGGTTGCAACCGAAAGGTTGTTCATTCCGTTTATGCGCAGGTTTGTGGTATCTGGATAATAAACTCCAAGCGCTCCTCTTGGGGTATAGCTTTCACCAACAATCTTAGCATATTTGTCGGTAAGGACTTTTACTTTATCGAATAGTTTGAAGTTGTTTGCCTCACTTCTTTCCGGAGCAACCTTCTCAAAATCACCTATCTTTGCCTGTCCAGTTGTGGCATACGGGGAAACTCTCGGTTTTACACCACCCGGTTTAAGGGAAACAGGTTCAGGAGCTTTCGGGCTTGGCTTTTCACCTTTGATTTTAGGCTTAACTTCAACAGGTTCGCCAGGTCGTTTGGCGTAAGTCGGCCTTGTCGCGATGATGTCTGCAAATCTTTGTTTGAAACTTTCATAATCAGCCCCGTCAATATCTCCTGACTTAATACTAGCATATATTTCGTTAAAAGTCTTGTCAAATTTGTAAGCCAATACCTCCATATTCTTTGAAAATCCATCAATATCCGTGCTGAAAATAAGATTATCTAACGCCTTTGTCTGGTCGCCCCCAACGGTAAGTTTTAATCCTTGCGGCGTAGTATATGTTCTTTCTCTGCCTGTAATTTTGAATAAAGACTTAGGTGCTTTGAAATGTTTTCCGAGTCTGGTTGCTATATCCGCCAAAATTTTATTTGGATTATCCGAAAGCAGGGAGGCAGTATCGCCCAAACTACTTTTAACTGATGACAATTCATTTTCCTGATAAGTTTCTATTTCGGATTTGATACTTTCAAATGAGGGTTTCTCTCCCTCTATGTCTTTATACAAAGCCTTAGCACCTGCTTCGTCATTAGAAAAGAGGGCTTCTTTCACCAAGTCTAATTCCGGTGATGGGGGAGTGGGCTTTCGTGCCTGAACAGGAGACACCTTCTTGGTAGGGGATGGGGGAGTGGGCTTTGCGGAAATAGCCTTTATACCAACTAAGACTTTATCAATCGCACCCTCTATCAATTCATCTCTACCAGACTTCGCAGTTATGCCCATCGCAACTTCTTTGTTAATCTCTGCTTTTGTTCGTTTGTATTCTTCAATAATGTCGTTTTTTATTTCCAGAAGGGTCGGTTTAGTATCATAAGTCTGAGTAAGTATGTCGCCACCTTGTTCACCCAAACTTTCTTGTAATCCTATCTCTACTTCCCATTCTGGATTTTCCTCTGTTGGTTCTTTGATTGTTCTTATTTGGGCATCGAGTTCTTTAATATCTTGTTTCTCTTTTACTTCTACTCCTTTAGTAACTTGGGTGTAGAAGTCGGTTAGTTTTTCTTTTATTAGTTGCATACTTTTCTTTGCCCTTTCTCCTACAACATTGGAAATTGCCTGTTTTTCCAGTCTGGCCTTATTGCTACTTAATGGTTTCTTTGCCCATTGATAACCAGCCTCTTGTCCTCTTTTATAAAGTCTTTTTATTTCTTCTTCTATCAAAACTTCGGCTTCTTTAGAAGATAACTCCTCTGGTTTCAATAATTTAGATAAATCCCTCATCCTTCTTTCAGTCATCGCTTCTGGAGTATCACTCAAAATACCCCAAGCTCTAGCAAAATCCTCCTTTGCGGTAGGTGAAGTGCGAAGTGTTATTTCTAACCCTTGTGCGAGTTTTCCACTTTCCCAAGCCCCTACAAATTCTTCTACACTTTTATATTTCCTTGCTTCTTGGGCGAGGGGTTCAAGTTCTTTAGGAATAGCTACTTTTTCAGCTTTAGGAGCTTTTGTTATCCCAAATCCTTTTAAGACTCCCGCTTTTGCTTCCTCCGTAACCGTGTATGGTTTTAATTCTTCCGGCTTGAAAGTTGCCGGCGATAGCGCGTTTTTGTGAATATAATTACCCAAAATGTTTCCTTCTGCATCTTTTCCTTGAATAATAATTTTATTTGCTTCTGGCTTGCCAACTTGGGTATAAACTTCACCAACCTCAAACTTGCCAGTTCCGGATTTCATGCCCTGAAGCATTTTAATTTGTTGCCCTTGCGTAAAAGGCTCTGTAATCGGTTTTAAGGGGGGTTTCTTCTCCGAGATGGCTACTTGTACCTTTTCTTTGGGTTTTGTAGGCACTATTTCTTTCCCTGTGGGTGCGATAATAGTTGTAGATGGCTCTACTGGTTTGACCGGCTGTTGTGGCACGATTGCTTTTTCTTCTGATGGTAGTGTCGCATTTTTCTCAACCAATGTAGCATTGATGTTTATTCCCTCCGGTTTGTTTAAGTTTAATGCTTTAGATGCAAAGGTTTTCTGCATCGCCGTCATGTCTATATTGATATTTTTACCTGACGACTCCGCTTCCTTTGCTAAGTTAAGAAGATAATCGCCAAACTTTGTACCTTCATATTTCGTGGAATGGACTATGTTCCTTATTTCTTCCGGAGCGAATGTCTGATTACCGGTTTTAACTTTGCTGTTTAAGATCTCATCCCCTAAAAATCCCATCGCTGATCCGGTGATATGGAAGAGCGACATGATAAGCGCCTGATATGCTACCATCTCCGCTATTTTCTTCGGATCTCTCTCACCTTCAATCAAAGTATTGGCGATTGTTTGTCCTGATACGACACCAGTAATTTTTGACAATCCTTTTAATGCCGTAGGATTAAATCCACGAAGTTGAGGAACTTTAGAGAATAGATACCCTGCAATCACATCAACCGGAATTTTTTCTATCCTTTGAGCAATAGTTGTTTCTGGAGGGGCAGAAGTCTGTCCGAGTGTAGCGAAAAGTACCGGCAGAGTCGCCTTTGCAAATCCTAGTGATTTCAATTCAATGCCCCCGGCAACATACGAAAGAAGTCCACCGATAACCTGCCCGACTGTTTCAAAGGTTTTCCCATACCAAGTAACTGAATGATTGAGCCGTTTATCAAAAGTATCTTTAGCCTGCTGACTAGATCCTAAGAATGTATCGGCAACACCTTTGGTAATGCCGCGAGTGAGAGGGTTTTTGTTTATTCCCACCAATGGTGTTTCTTCAGTAATCTGTTGCGCTACTGCTAATGTATTTAGCATCATCGGATGATAGGTAAGAAAATCTCTGGTTGCATTGAGAGAATTATCAATCGGGGCAGACCAGAACTTTTGTACCGCATCTCTACCAGCCGGGGTCATTTGAGCGCTAGGCATCGCTTCCTGTGGCTGTGCAAAGTCCGGATTAGGGAAAAAACTTGGGAACTTCAGGTAAGAATCTTGTGCTTGCTTAAAAGTTTCTGGTATTTGGACAGTTGGTAGAGTAGGTTCAGCAGGTTTAGCAAAAAAACCAGTAACCACTTTTGTAACCGGAGCAACAAACTGTTTAACTTTTTCAAGAAAGGTTTGTTTCTTGGGTTCTATCGGAGTAACCGGTGCTTCAACTTTTCTAGGTTTATAATCAGAAAAGTCAAAAATCTGACCAGAAATCTTTTTTTTTTGAACTTCGGTAGCGACCTCTTCTTTTGCTATTTGAGAGGGTTTCTTTTTTTTCTTTTCTTCGTCATAGTCTGTAAAATCAAAGATTGCCATATTTATTCGTTAGTTATTAAATTACCATCCTTATCATAGATCTGGTATTGTTCTAGGTTATATGGATCACGATACCCTCTAAATATCTCATCAAAATCGGCTGGTTTTCCTCCGGTTTCTGCTACCCATTTATTTCTAGCATAAATATAAGTGCTACCTCCAATATGACCGGAATCATTTGCCTGTCCGGAAAGGAAGGTACTCATTTCTTTTTGAGCGGCCTTATTCTGTTCTGCTTCAGTCAATTTACCACCACTCTTCCTAAGTCCAGTATTGATAACTTTCATTTCTCCATTATCTCCAAGAATCATAGCTTGTGTCTTATCTTCGCTAAACGCCAAGATTTTATCCTTCGGAGCAATCTGTAGGTTGCTAACAAATCCTATCGGCATACCCGATTGAACTTCTAACTTAGAAACCATTAACTTCTGGTCGCTGGACATAGATGAATAATTCAAATTGCCGGCACTAATAGCGTTCATATACATCTGTAAATTAGTAGTAGCAATCGCCTGATCTTTGTACCATTGATCTACTTTAAGTTTCTCCTGATCCAAAATAATGCCATACATAGAGAGGTTCTGTTGAAATTCAGTATTGTATCTAGTAACCGCATCTTGATAATCCAAACTATAAAAGTTCATATAGGTATTGATGACATTGTATTTCGTATTCAATTCATCAACTACCCTAGACTTCTGGCGGCCTAGATAATCCTGTTGCTCTAAATATGTCCGTTCCTCTTCACTAATCCTGCCCTCAATAACATTCATCGGTACAGTCTTACCTCGCTCTGCGGTTTTCTGTTGCCTGAACTGAGCGTTTAACTCATCCTCTTGAGCTTTGAGATCGGTTAAGGTAGTTTCCAATTCCTCTACGCCTTGAGATAGTCTTAATTCTTCAAACTTCTGGACTCTGTTTAATGGTGTGGGTTCTCCACCTGCCGGAGCTACAATACCTTTTAACTCTTCCATTGTTGGCACTTTTACTTCCGGTTTGTTGGCATTGGCGAATAAATCTGATTGAAACTGGTTGAGGTCTTGGGTGACACCTTCGGTAGAAGTGGCTTTTAATGACTGAACATAGGCTACATTAGCCGGATTGGTTTGGGCGATTACCTCATTAGAGGTCATTTTGCCGGGTTCATATTCTCCAGCAGGAAGAAGTTTACCCCCCATATAGCGTTGTCCGGAATACCACGCACCTTCAACTGGTTTACCACCTGTTGTAGAATAAATATTTTCTGCCATAGTTTATTTTACCATTTATTGATAAGTGTTCTCAATTTATCCAATAGTAACATCACCCGCGACTGTTACTGTATGGCCTCCTATAATCATTGTACTAGCTTCTGTTTCAAGCCTTCCAGTTGCTCCACCAAATCGAGCTACGACATCGGTGTTATCACCATTTTTATAAAAAATATAATCAGAAGTTGGAGCATAAAATCTCAAATCATTATAACCATTAATAAAATCTACGTTATTTATACTTCCTTCATTCTGCGGACTTCCCCCTCCAATACTTAAATCAATACCTGTAACGTGGAGGTGTTGATAAAGGTTCACATTACTTGCACCTAAAAACATTACTTCGGTATTATTAAGGTAAAAATACACTTCGCCACCAATAGCATTGAAACCCATTTTTGCACTTGTATCCTCCCAAATCTTAGATCCACCAGACCATTGAATTTTCGCTCCCGTTCCAGTTCCTCCAGCTATTTGAGCGAGATTAAGACTGCTTGTACCTGTGATATAGGCATTATTACAAGTAACATCACCGGCAGTATTCACCCTAAAAGGCGCAGTTGCCCGATTAGAATAAGTCGCTCCAGCCCAGAAAGGATAATCTCCAGGGGAAAGTCCAACAGTATTCGTACCTGTACCCGCGTAGAGGTAAGTAGTAATCGTAAATCCACCGATTGTTCCGGCATTGGCATAAATTGTTCCGGTGATAGTCGCACTTGTGGCTAATAAAGCACCACCCTTAGTTACACTAAACGCCGCATCTCCGGCAGTCGCATCTCCAATCCATAGTCTGTATGTCGTATTAACCGAACTAAGAATTGCCACATCATCAGTTGTTCCGAGAGTGATCTGTCCGGCGCTGTCTAAGGTAGCATTGTTTTTGAAGATTGTCGTTGCATTGATTGACCAACCTGCTATCGTTCCAGAAGTCGCTATAATCGCACCCGCCATACTAACCGAGAATGGAGCATCAACAAACTTAAAAGCTCCCAACCACAACCCTTGGTCATCTGTGCGTAATGCTTTAGCTCCCAAACCGCCAACTTGCAAAGCCCCGAATTGTCCAAAAGAATTAGAATCCTCCCCTTCTTGCGGAGTTCTCAAAGGTACATCCGGTGTGTCGTTGAAAGCATCGTCAATTATGTCGTTCATATTTATCTTAGAAATACCCCTGCGCTATCTAAAATAGGGGAATCGTTAGAATTAGTTGTTAAAGTAAATTTTAATTGCAAAACATTACAAGTGAGGCCTTCCCCATCGGCATCAATAATCTTTCTACTAGTATCCGTTGTAGTTGTGGCGGCGGTATAAGATCCGGTGTAGTTTTTATCGTAACTTATTCCGACTGCGGTACTGGCCGGCAGACTGGCATAAGCGACTATAATGTTAGCGATATTCTCTTCTTTTTCCCGTTCAACAGTCATTACTCTCGTTTCAATATAAGCACCAGAAAGTTTATTCAATGCGTCAATCTTATCTATTCCTACAGTTGCGGCGGTATGGACTCCTGGCTGTGTACCGGTAGTATCTACCCGGCCAGTAGCCCCACCTGCAACTGCATAAGCGGCTGTGTCATAGATGTTCAATGTATTAGTGCCGGTAGATCGGGCAAAATAAACAGTTCCCGAAGTAAGACCGGTCGGCAAAGCCCCTGTCGTGGTAAAAACGATTGCATCGCCGTTAGAAAGTCCATGCGCCGTATAAGTAACAACACCCGGAGTAGCGATTGAAATGGTAACAGTTGTACTTCTCTTCCAAGCTACATAAACATTTTGACCTTTGACCAGAATTGAACCGATCTCAATGCCGGTTAAGACAAAATCCGATCCTGACCGTAGGGAAAGGGGATAGGGGAGATCCATAACATATTTGAAATCTCTTGAGTGCCTTGCTACCTGATACACACCCTGATCTACGGGGTTGCCGGTTATGTTGGACATTCCGAATAAGACATTCCCATTTATACTTCCCACCGCGTTAGGATTGATTGTCGCTGTAGCCGTTGAAGAGTAACTGCCCGGCACTTTGCGGTATAACTCTAACTTCACTCCATCGTAAAGATAGATATTGCCGGCCACTCCTGCACTCACTAAGGTAAAATTATCCATTGGCAGGAAGGCGTTGATCCCTACCTCATCAATCTCATCGGAATTAGTAAAGGATACCGACCAAGTATTCCATCTGATAATTTGAGTCTTGTTTACATTGTCGTCAATATAAGTTCCCAGAAGAACATCGGTAGAAATCTTGCCTAATGACTTAATCCTAAGAGGAGGTGAAATATCAAGAGCTTTATTAGTAAAAGTTCCGGCATCCACCTGATGCAGGAAATGACCATCGCCGATATACAAGACAAGATTTTGTTCTATCATCGGGTGGAAGTCATCATCTGAAGGACTAAAAATACTTACTTGCGCCCCTTCAAAATCATTATTAACAACAGTATCAGCCGTTGGAGTTCCGGTGGTAGCCGAAGCGTAAAGATGAAGATGATATGTAGATCCGGGTGTTACTGTTAAAGGAGTAGCAAAAGTAAAATAGATCAAACCTGCCGCTATACCTGCACTAGCAACTGTCTTAGTTCCTATTACAGTATTTGCGGAGTCGTGGAGTACAACAGTCCAATCAACTGCTGTGCCTGTAGCAACACACTTTACCCTGACACCTTCTATAAGTGTACCTTCGGGAATAAAAGTCTGTTTATGAGTTGCCCCTTCATTGACTGCGTTTGTAAGTGAATACGCTGTTGCGCCTGTACCTCCGATGGTAGCTTGATCCAAATTCAATTCAGCCCAATTCAAAGCCTTGTTAGTTCCCCATTCTGTCGCTCCCTCCGCATCGGTGGCTAAAATCCGGTGTAACCTAGATTGAGTCGCCCAATAAATAAAACCCTGATATTCGTATGCTCCTAAACATTTAACCTCACCAGCCGTTGCCGTAGTCGTTAAAACTAGAGTATATGTTCCGCCAGTTTCTTCCCAGATTTTGCCCGTATCAGCGCTGAAGTGATAAGTCCTGCCATTCGTGGAAGCCACCTGACATTTAATAAACTCTGTTGGTGGGGTAGTTTCTCTAACGAGTCTTTGTGCCGCCTTGAGGATACCCGGTTCACTGTGTAAATCTAGACCACAAAGTTTATAAAACGAGTCTTTGTTACCACTATAGCGACTGTAGGATAAACCCGAAGCGTTAAAATTACCAATTAAAATTACTCCTTCTCTTGATTTTTTAGCCATAGTTTAATACTCCCATACTCTTGTCCATGTTGCGGTCGGTTTAGCTGTACGAGTCCAAGTAGCCGTCAATTCCTCAACAGCCTCCCAGAGAAGCGTAAACACTCCTGCGAAATGTGGACAAGCGAAAAAATTATATCCAAACATATTTTCTCCTTAATTTATTATACAACTACACCACCGGATTTCTTGCGCTTGCAAGAGTTCTGGTAGCTGCAGTTTCAACCAAAGTCATAGAATTAACGTCCCACCATGCATCTGAAACATTACCCGGAGCAAAGTTATACAAATTAAATACTAACCAAACATCACTCGCCCCAGTGGTAAAGGTAACCGTTATGAGTGTCCAATCGTGATCCCCCGCACTCAATTTATTTGATATTGCCCCAATTGATCTTGCACCTGCCGCAGTGAAATAATATGTGGGGATAAAAACGCCATTAACGACAACATTGACCGTTTTAGCATAACAACTTAATGTGTATTCTGTTGCTGGTTTAACTGGAATACCATATTTACGAAGCACGGAAATAGTAAGAGTTCCTGGCGGAATTGTGTTATATCCGAAAGTAGCACCTACCCTGCCTGTCGTATCGGTTGTAGATAATTTTAATGTTTTTGCTCCAGTTCTTGTAACCGCAGTATCAAATTCAGCACTAACTGCCGTAGCTGTCCGGTACATATAAATTCCGTACGTTTCACTCTCTATCCAACCAGACACAGTAATTGCCACATCCCCTGTAGCCCCCCCAATGCTCTTAGCACCCCTCATATACACTCCACCGACTAAATTATAGGGATAAGTAGGATTTGATCTGGTACTTGCTACGATTCTAGGCATATTAATTGTCACCTATAGCTTATAGTAACTGCCACATCATTTGTCGTTGTAAATCCAACATATAGGCCAGTAGCAAATTTTACATCCAAAATAACTGTAACCGGAACTAAAGCTGCTGCCGGAACATAATAAGTAAATAAAATTGGTACAGCTTCAGTTGTCTGGTCATAGATAATAATTGAACCTGCCGTAGCTGCTGCATCAGTCGGACTAATCGTTACGGAATGTAAAAATCCTGCTCCTGCTTTTACTTGAGTATCGGCAGTACAATACGCCCAAATAAACTGTCCTTCTACTTTTAAGACATCGTTTGTTTGATCCTCACCGGCGATCAAAGTTGCAAGACTAATATCTTTTATGTAAGCCATATTTCCCTCCTTTCTAAATTATAAACCAATTCGCATTATTATTAATGATAGTTATTGAACTATATTGATAATTTATAACAACATTTAATGCTCCGTCTATAGTTTCTGCCGCATTACCTTCTATGGTAACTGTATTTACTGTACTGTCTGTTTTTTTAATCGTAAATTTTGCAGTATTGCCGACTGCTGTTGGCAAATTAACTGTAATTCCTGCGGCAGTTGCATCACATAAGATAACTACATCTCCAGTTGTTGCGGCTTCATTCCTCACTGCATCTGTTTGGGTTGCTACTGTATAGACAGTTGCCAGAGTTCCGGAAGTCGGAAGTGTAACGGCAGTATTATTGGATAAAGTTAATCCTAAAGTAAAGTTTCCGGTGAAAGTTATTGTGTTGTTTACTCCGTTGGATACTCCCGTACCGCCGTCTGCCGGTAATATATCCGTTCCTCCTGCTCTACTGATATATGCACCCCCAATAGTAACTGCTGTCGGAAGATCCGTACCCCATGCAGGGTTAGTACCTGCCCCACCACCGACAAGAATTTGAGTTGTTGCGCCGACTGCTAAGGCTTCAATCGCTCCTGCCCCCGCTCCGACCAAAAGACCACCATCGGTAAAGGTACTTGCACCAGTTCCTCCATCGGCTACCGATACATCCGTACCACCGGCGCGATAGATATAAGCTGATCCTATGGTAACTCCCGAAGCTAAATCACAAAGGTCTGTCGCACCGGTTGTAAAGGTGATAAATGTTGTGTCGTTTGCCGCCAAGAGCATCGTATCCGCATTGGTAGAACCGGATTTAATGACTCCCGCCGCTCCTATTTCTATTGTCGTTCCATCAGAAAGAATAATCCCTCCTACAATCTCAATTCCACCATCATCAATTCTTAGAATCTCCGTACCATCTACATTGAATTTGAATTGGCCTCTGTCTGCTGTCGCCGAAGCTACATCGGTTTGGAAAAGAACATAGTTAAGTGTCTGCGCTCCAGCATCATAAACCGATTGGATATGCAATTCTTCTGCATCTACCGCACCGATTCTTATTTCCGGACTGGCATCATTAACCGGATTGTATAGTTTCAATCCATAGAGAGAGGGGATAGCATCAGTCGTAAGATCCTGATTGATAACACTTGCTGTTCCATCTATGGTAAGAGTGGCGGCGACATTACTGGCGTTGACGATTTTAGTGAGTTGTATGGCTGTACCCTCACCCTCAACCTCAAAGTTTTGTTCATCAAGGGTAATTTCTGCGGCGGCATCCTGAACAGTTAGAGTAATTCCATATCCTGCTGTAACAGTTAAGTTATCATTAATATCAACAACTTTTCCTGCGGCGACATCCAAACTGGCAGTACCAGCCGTTAAAGAAAAAGTGTTTGATCCACCGAGTAATGCTAGTGTAGTGCCACCTACGGTCAATGTAGTGGCGGCATTGGCGCTATTTATCAGTTTGAATAGTCTGGTTGCCGTTTGTTCGCCTTCTACTTCAAAAGTCTGTTTATCCAAAACGATTGATCCTGCCGCACCTTCGGCGGTCAAGGTGAAATCATACCCATCACCAACAACTAAGTTTTCATTCAGAGTAATGCTTCTATCCCCACCTGCTACCAGAAAATTCAAAGTTCGGTTTGAGGTATCGTTTTCATTCCAAACTAAAGACAAGGCATGAGAATCGTTTGTATCATTAATTTTCAAAACATCAAAAGTACCAGACATTGTGGGATCATTCCCGGCAGTTAAAGTCAAAAGAGGAATATAAGCTGTACCATTGACATCATACGCACTAAGCGAAAAGGTATTACCGGAAGTTATATTAGTCTGTATTGCTTCCCCTGTTGGAAGTACGAATCCCGAATGTCTATAATCACCGAAGTTATGACCGACTTCATTATTTGTTCCCGCATCTATGATTTGAGCTGTTGTATTTCCATACGCTCTACACCCGACAAGATTGTTATTTTCCGTTGCGTTATTGAGATTAAATCCATACTTTTGAACATAAGTTCCTGTTCCGTCATCATACGCCACACAATTTATGAATGTGTTATTTTTAACCCCTACTAAATAGAAACCTGACAGAGAGGCATTGGTCTGATTATTGGTAATCGCCTGACAATTAGTAAAGGTATTATAATTTACATAATCGGGTACACCGAAATAGAATCCCGTCGCACCATTTAAGTAAGCGATACAATTTGTCCAGTTATTATAGTTTCCTCTTTTTATATTGAAACCGTCATTACCATTAGAATAGCAGTTGATATTGCTAAAATTATTTCTGTCTGTCGTAAGGGTAGTACCGCCTATATCAATAAAGAATCCGTCTAGTGTATTATCGTGGGCAATTAAATCGGAAACATCATTTCTCTTACATCCATAAAGCCTAAATCCATTTTCCGTATTATTTTTAGAAGTAATATGACTAAGAACGGAATCATAAACTCGGTCAAACTTCAGTCCATCATAACAGGAGTCTATGTTTATATTCTCAAAAATGCTGTCGTAAACCCTGATGTAGTAAATGGCGTGGTTAGAAGTAGTTGTACCGACATTTGAAACATAGATATTAGACAGTCTGTGATGGTAGGTATCCTTTATAATGACTGCGGAATGTGCCAAATCGTATCCCCAGATATTTTGGACAACGATGTTGTCTGATTCTGTCCCCACACCTCCGATCATTTCTATTCCCGACCACGCCCCTGCTGTTTGATTCGCCTTATTCCCATCCAACTTCATATCGCTGACAATGATATTTCTATTCGTATTCGGAGGAATTGAATAATTTGAGTTTCGTATTATTGAAGCATTGATAGAATTTCCAAGTTTCAATATCGTTGCAAAACCCAATCCTTTTAACCACGCATTATCGGGAACTAAAATTGTGGCCGTAATATCGTAAGTCCCCTCTTTAATAGAAACCATTCCACCACCTGCGGGTAACGCGGCAATAGCCGCTTGAATCTGAATATCATCGGCTGTACCATCACAAAGATAATCAACCGGTTCTACCATACCAACCGTTATGAATGGTTTAACCAGTTTTTTTCCATGGCTAGTGATATTACCAGTAATTGTAGCTGTCATCGCGAAAATATCTTGCCAGCGTTTTATAGCTGATCCAATATCCCAACTATTATCCGCAGAAGGGATCAAGTCTGCCGGCCATCCACTTACGCCTGTTATCATATCCTCAATATCAGTTAGACTTTTTGCGGTGAGTGATCCTACAATGGTATCTCCGACCTGTATAGTCCTCGCTGTGGTACTTTCAGTCGCTCTGGTGATAGTGAGAGTGTCTGAAGATTTAGCGGTGATCCTGACGATTTCAGCGTTTGCAGGAGTCGGCATAATCCCTGTGGGGAAAACTGTGGCATTGTACGCCCCGTAAGTAGCCGGATCTGGAAAACGAGTACCCTGACCACTCTGTAAGACCAAAGAAGTACCACTCACCGCCGGACTTGGAGCGGTTATGATCCTGCCTAGTGCTAGATTTTTATGTGGGTCAAATAAATTTGTTGGCATATTTAATATGAAAATCCATCATCGCCTCTAGCCGAAGCCGGAGGAAGATGACCGATAATTTCACGATCTAAATTACCATGCGTTAATGTCTGTAAGGCTGTGCGTTTATCAAGATCGTACCGCAATTCTCTTTCAGTAAGAGGAATAGGTTTCTCCCGGCTACTCTTGAAGTCTATGATGACTCCTCTTGACCAGATCTCATGTAATTCTCTTGGGATTCCATGCGTATAAACTGACGGATCAACGCTCATGTCTGTCGTGGCTTCGGTTAAATCTCCGATTGCTGTCGGGAAAGTGTTAATCCACATCCGGAGGCCATTAGTTACATCAACAATCGTACCTGAATAGATCGTGATAGCTTTCCGCATGATGTCAAAATACGCCTCGCCTTCGTTATTGGTGAAGTATTTAGTTATGTCTGCCTCCAAAGTAATCGGATAATCGTGTTGCGTGATGTCCAATTCATTGAGTTTAATCCAGTTTACAGAATCCAACTTAGCCTCAATTCTTTTTACTCTAGATAACATATCACTCGGAAAAGGATATTCCCTTTGGTCAGCCACAAGAGAGGTGAATTGGGGAATTAACAGAATGTCCTCATCCACCTTCAAAATATCAGCCGCCAATTCATCTTGCCTTGCCGACATATAAACTAACATCTCCGAATCTGTGAAGCTGGTACTATTGGTTCTTGTCTTGTACCTAGTGATTGTTGCGAATTTTTCTGGTGTCATGGTTCCTCCATAAAAAAAGCACCTCCCAATCAAGGGTGATGCTCGGTTTTTCCGTTGCTAAAACCATTATAGCATTTGTGGAATCGTTATCTCAATATCTCAGACAACCGTAAGACAACTATCTTCTGAAAGTGGATAGTAAGAAACATAGAACCTCATCGCGCCGGTTGTTGGCGTTCCGGTTGAAGTGTAGTTATAACTAACAGTAGTAACTACAGCCGTCTTTTTGACTAAGATAATCGGAGAAAAACTCATTGTCTGAAGAGTAGTCGGTTCTTTAATTGCTCCGGCGACATTGTCAATCTTCGTTAATGCGGCGGCAACCAAACCATCTTTTAAGATAACTGATCCTACTTTGAGAGAAGAAAGAGCAGTGCCGCCAACTGAAGTAAGATAAATTGTCGCTCCGGCTGTTTCTACCAAACTAAATGAAGCGGCAGTATGATTGGCGGCTATATTAGTCGTTACCACTCCCCATATTCTCGTAACCATAACTGCACCGGTTAAGGTAAAAAGGGGAACAACGGTTGTAACTGCACCAGTCGCAACAAAGGTATGGTCTTTAATCACTCGAAAAGGAGAATCGCCATAAATGGGGATACCATTACCATCCCGGTCAACAAGCTCATCAAATGTGCTCATATAATTATTATACCTCTTATTCTTCTGGTAAATCCAGTTTTTTCAGGATCTTCTTAATTTTTGTTTTAATCCAACTCAAATATTCTACTAAAACTGTAACATCAAGAATAGCAGACGAAGAAACTATATATCCTGTATTATCACAAGAGGGGCATCCTACTCCATCACAGACACTACACTTTATTTTAGAAATTAAAGTATCCATATTTGATAAAGGAATCAGAAGTCAAAGGAGTTATTATTCCGATTTCAGTTTTCTGGGTCTAACTTTTCCGGGTTTAACTTCTTTGACTTCTTCCTTCGGTTTTTCTTCGACTGGTTTAGGTTCTACCACTTCAGGTTTAACCGAAAGTTCCGGTGCTACTTGAGGTTTAGCCATTTCATCTTCGTAATTATCCATATTTTTATGTTTCTATAACTACTGCTCCGCCAGCTAATGCATCTCTATTGTCCACAAAGGATCGGTCAGGTAATCCACCGGCAATCGCAGTTCCACTTTGTAAAGCAAACCTATTACCGATAAGACAACTTGTTGGATTCGCTTGAATCCCTGCAGTAAAAGTTCCCAATCCACCGCAGTCCATAATAACATTATCCATAACTATTGTTTGACCAGATGAACCAACATTTATTCCAGTATCTACAGTTCCAAGGGAATTAGAGATTAAATTATTACTAATCACAATAGAGCTTCCACCGGCAATTAGAATGTGTGAGGTTAATGCTCCAGAAAACCAAGTCGAAAATCTGTTGTTGCAAATAAATCCATGCGACATACCAGAACCCGCACAAGCAATAATACTGGCAGCAGCGCCCTGAACTACATGGAAATAGTTATGGTGGACATTTGCTCTCCACTTCGCATCGGCCATTGTGATTGCCGAATAACCGGATTTGTTTATAAACTGGAATCCGGCTACTTCATCATAGGCTTCCAGAATTAGATTTTGATATGCTCCTGTTTGCTGTAATAAAGCCGCGCCGACACATCCTACTCCAACTCCGCCACCATTTACTCCAATTAAATGAAGGGATGATTTACCTACCATTGTTAGGGCTGTAGTTAATTGATAAGAACCCGGCATAACCAGAATATAATCACTTCTTCCGCCATAAGAGGCGGTTATAGCAGCCTGAATACCTAAACCATTTCCGGTATCCACTTGAACGGCCATAGTGCCATCGCTATACTTCTGTTGATATTTATTGAGGAAATCTGTGAGGTAGGCTTTAGTAGATAAAATAACATAATACACATTACCGGTTAAACCGATTCCACTTTCACCGGCTAGTTCTTTTAAGACTTTTTCAAGAGGAAAATTGCTGTGTGTTACTTCTGAATTGATTTTGTTTGTGTTCATATTTTTATCCCATTGCTATCCAACTTAATTGTTCGTTGGTGATATTGACATCTGTATTGACTTCTACAGTAAATCCATAGCTTAAAATCTCAATTCCATCTGTGCTAATGGACATAGTTCCGTTAGTAATCGTTAAAAGTGCGGTTCCATCAGCCATTCCTTCCCACCACTCTAACTTTGCCAACCCAGTTGCTCCAACATTGACCACCTGAACATATCTAGGTTTGAATCCGGTTGTGATAGTAAACTCTGCTGCTGGACTATCATCAAGATACCTTCCAACTGCTACATTATTTACGCTTGCCGGGTGCATTGATTGTGATTGTGTTATTGCCATATTTTTAACCTATTGCCATCCAGCCATATTGTTTGTTTTGAATAGTCAATGCTTTAAGAAAAACGAATCCCATAGAATTGATTAGAATCGCACTATCTACTGCAACTGTAATATCTCCAGCCGTAGCAGTTTTAAGAGTATTGATAGCTGCCATGCCCTCCCACTTCTCAACTTTTGACAAATCGGTCGCATTTAGAACTAATACATATCGTGGGGTAAAACCGAGAGTAATTGTCATGGCTTCTGGGGTTGCTGCATCGTCTAGGTATGATCCAACAGCAATATTAGTTACACTTGCGGGATGTTGTGATTGTGATTGTGTTACAGCCATACCTTGTCCTTTCCTAACTAATAATCGTAACTTTAACTTACTGCGTGATAGATACAGACAATCCAGTTGGCATTTAGAACCTTAGCAACATAAGTTGCTTTCCAACCGGAGGTCGTTCTCTGATCTAGAGGATCTGCTGTTCCAGCCGATCCAAGTGGTTTGACGATATTTTTTAAACTTTCGCCGGAGATTCTCGTCTGTGCGACTGCGTTCTCACCTAAGATCAAAGTTCCATAGACTGTCGTTACCAAAAGTCCACCTGTGGTATAAGCATTTGTGGATTCAACGAACCTCACTCCTGCTAACGATCCGACTTCGTTTGGCATGACATCACTCTTATTCGGATATTTCTCTACCGGAATCCAACCAGTCGCATCATCCAAATCATAAGTCGTATAAGGATGAACGATACCTACATAACAAGCGTTCAAAGGTGTGGTATTATACCCGGTTGAAGGATTAATCATGCTGGTTAATGGCCGGGCATTGTTATTCTTCAGAGTCCGGACTGCTTCTTTGACTTCTGCGCGATCCAATTTCATTCCCGGCCCGACTGTCACTGCTGTAGTAGAAGTTGAAGCCCACTGTGCGGATGCTCCGGCAACCATGACTGCTTTTGCTAACTGATCCAATGAATCTCCTGCCTGAACTCCCAGAATCTCTGCGGTTTCAGTCAAGATAGGATCATAAGTTTCCATTAAGACTACATCGCTAAGAGTTACATAGTCGCCATATTGAGAAACTGTTGCCACCATGTCGGTTACTGAAAGTGAAGAACCGGCTGGTGTAACACCCTCACTAAGAGCGGTTGTCGTGGCTGTCAAAAGTCCATATCTGCGGAATTTAACGATATTAGTACCTGAATTTCGGGGAATATCTCTTACTTGGCAAAATCTGTTATGAACAAATGCCGGAATTGCTTTATCCAGAAGAACTTTATCATAGAAGTTATTGACCTCGCGGGCAATAGTACCTGTGGTTGTACCTGTTTGTGTTGCTGATCTAATTGTATTAGCCATATTTTCTCTTTTTGTTCAATAAAAAAAGCGCTCACCTTTCGGTAGCGCTTCTGTTTTTCAGTAGCTTACTAATTAACTATACTAAATACATTATACCATTGTCAAATATACCAATGTCAAGTCCTGTTTTTGTGCCTATTTAAGTGAGTTGTTTTGATACCTGTTCTCCGGTTTCCGGTTTCACCCTGTCAATCTTCCATCTATCTCCGGCATGGGTTGTTTGATGATATTCCTGTTCAATGTTATCGGCAATCGCTTCCGGAACAGTCCAATACTTGCCTTTCGGAATCGTAACCCGATAGCCATTGAATGTTTTACTCCAGACTGCACCGCTTACTGCCACCATTTCTCCGTTTACTTCTCTTACTTCTCCGGGTTTCTCGCCTTCATCTAAAGGAATCAGTACCCGGACTGTCGGCTGTGATGCAAGAAATTTCTTCATCCGTTCCACTTTGGTTTCCCACCTGCGGTCATCTGCTTCTCGTACCTGTGTAGATTCAACCGGTTCAAGAGTCTTTACTGGTTTAGCACTTTGCATGGCTCTGATAGTAGTAATAAGAGGGGCTTTCGTAGTAAAATTCTTTAATTCCTCTTCCGGAATACCCAATGTAACGGCTTTTTCTTTTAATTGTGCGAGTGTAAGTTCTTCTAATTTCATAATTCCTCCTTAACTATTATAACCGAATATCTTAGCTTTTTGAGCGGCTATATCTTCTTTGCTTGCCTTGCTCCAATCCTTGCCGCCACTTCCTGTCGGTCTGACAGATGATCCGCCAGTACGAGTAGCCTCTGCCTGTTCTCTCGCTTGGCGTTCCTTCTCTGCTCCGATCTTCTCTAAGTCATCACCGGCGACTATCTTAAATATAACATGGG
>Ga0315288_10001347_pt1 | contig 31720 bp, 15 predicted proteins | sample YL17G11_20_MG_FD_203454 | JGI IMG/M metagenome (GOLD analysis project Ga0315288, IMG submission 203454) | Sediment microbial communities from Yellowstone Lake, YNP, Wyoming, USA - YL17G11_20 | ecosystem: Environmental > Aquatic > Freshwater > Lake > Sediment | place: USA: Wyoming | collected...
GCAGCAGCAGCAGCAGCAGCAGCAGCAGCAGCAGCAGCAGCCAGAGGTGCCGCTGGCGCGGCCGGCGTCAGCACCGGTGTTACGAGCGCTGGTGTGGCGCTGCTGGTTCTGCTCGACGACGTCGACGTTGATGACGATGATGACGAGGTGGTGGCAGAAGTAGGCTGATTGTAGAAGAAGACTTGCTCCTGATTGAACCAATCCAACTGAATCTGGTAGAGTTGCGCGGCCGAGTAGGAGGGCAGCGTCCACTTGTAGGGGAAGCGCGACGTGATGCCGGCGTTGACGGTGAAAATGCGCTCCTCGATGTCGGCCTTGTAGCCGGCGCCAATGATGACCACCTGGCCCTTGTAGTCCTCGGAGAACTTGACGATCGACGTGAGTGCCTCGGTGCCGTAGTCGTCGCTGCCGCCGCCGGTGCGCGGGTCCGAGTTGATCAACGAGTAGAACTCGTCGATGAACATCGTCGAGCCCCAGTTCTCGACGAACGCGCGGCGCACCAGCGGCGCCGTCTGCCCGATGTAACTCGCGACGAGGTCCGAGCGGCTGTAGGACGTCGTCTCAATGGCGCGCTGGTCGACTAGCACACCAATGGCACGCAGTATGTTGCGCAGCAACGTGGCGCCTCTGGTCTTGCCGACGCCCGGCTTGCCGAACAGCAGGAAGTTGCGATGATCGTCGAACAACTTGCGTGCCGTGTTGTCGCGCGACGTCAGCAACGCCGACAGCAGCAGAACGGCGACGTTGTCCTTGAACGACACGAGGCCAACGAGCGCGCTCAGCGCCCGCAACTGCGCGAGCAAGCGGTCGATGTAGCCAGAGACGGCATCCCATTGTGGGTCTTTACCCTTCTCTGGCACGCGCATTGACGGACGCTTGCTCATCGGCCGTTCAATGTAGGGCACGAGATTGGCGTTCTCGGCGCGCAAGTCTTCGGCGATGCGCACCGTGCGATCCCAGAGAATCTGATCGTCGCGCTCCTGTGCGAGTTTCAACTCGTCGGCGCGCTTGTCGGTGTCCGATGTGGCGTCGGGCTTCTTCTGCCGCGCCTTGCGCTTGCCCGTGTCGGCGTCGACGGCGTCTATCTCGGGCGAGCGTTGTTTGAGCACGGTTTGCACCTGCGCGATTTTGACCAGCCACGCCTCGTAGTTGTTGGCCAGCGTGTCCAGGAACAACTTGCGCAGCAGCGAGTCGGGCCGTTCGAGTTGCACTATGATCGCCTCCAGTGTCACCTCTTGCATTTCAAAGCCGCCACCGCCGCCGCCGCCTGCCTCGCCACTGCCATCATCATCGTCTCCGCCACCAGTGCCGGTGCTGGCTGCCGACCGTCGCAAAGAAGCGTCAGTTGTGGTCCTTTTCCTCGCCTCTGCAGTCGAATCGCCAGCACCGCGTTTGCGTGCGCCGCCGCTGCCGCCGCCGCCCGTGCTTGGCATTGCTTCGGCGCGTTTCGCCAGACTGGCGGCGCGTTGCGCTCGGCGTGCACGGCGGCGCTCGATTGCCGCGCGGTTGACCATGTCTTTCGTAAGCGGAGTCGCGCCAGCGTCGTCGTCGACAACATAGTCGTTCTGCGAGAACGTGCCGAGCGTTGCGCGTGCAAACTCCTCTTCGCGGCGCTCGGCAGCGTCGTCGCGCGACGCCTTGCCCAGCCGCTCGTCGCGGCGAATCTGTGTCAGCAGATCCATGAGCACATTGAGTGCCACATTTGGATCGCCTTCAATGACTGCCGGCGGAGGCGGCGGCGGCGCTTGGGACGATTTGGTTTTTGGTTTGGCTTTCACTCTACTCGTCATTCAATGAGGCCGGAGACGCGTGGTGTTTTGCGTGCGTGTTTTCGCGCACGAGAAGGTGCTCTCGAAAAGTAAAAACCCGCGCCGACGCCTCTTTACACTTATCTCTCGAATGAGTGAACCGCCGCCGCCGCCGACGACTAAGACGCGTTTCCGAATGCCCCAGCAGAATCTCGACAGTGCGAACCAACGAGACGCACGTCGCAAACAACGACGCCTGACGCGCACCGAGTTTGCGAAGCGCATACGCTTTCGCGACGCGGCCGGCTATCGCTACGCGTTGCCAGAGAAGTCCGACGACCTCTACCGTCAGTATCGCTCGAAGAACCTCGTCGACGCATTCGAGAACGATGATGATGAAGAGGATGATGATGGCGGCGGCGGCAACAATGACAATGCAGCAGCACTACTGGCGCGCGAAGAACGCCGCACATTGGGCAAACGTGCGCTTCTCTATGCGAGCAAGCCCATCACACGACGACGAGTGGCCGTTCCGCGTGTCGGTGCGAAAGTGCGTCTGCTCGACCTGGCGTCGAAGCACGTTTTCGAAGGCCGCGTTGAGCGCTTCTTCTTCGAGCGTCGCGAGCGTGGCGGGCACACCGTGCTGCGCGACGTGGCCAACACGGGCCCCGTTGTCGACATTGCCGAGTTTGCCGACGTTTCGACGGCGGCGACGGCGACGGCGACATCGAAGCGGAAATAAACACGGCGCGCGCGGCCGATCGGGAAAAAAAAACCCGCAAAACAGAATGAGCAACAATTTCCGCAATTTTTCCATGGCGCCGACGCTGACGTTCGACGCCAGCCAAGTAGCGTCGATGCCAACGCTCGACGAATGCACCACCATCAACGTCGATGCGGCGTATGTGCGCGCAGTTTCCAAGCGCTACATAGAATCGCTGCTCGCCGACGGCCGCTACGAGTTGGCCATCACGATGGCGCATCGCATCTCGCGCGACTACGGCACGCTCGTCGCAACGGCCGCACTTCGCAACATAGTTGAGAGGAATCTGGAGCCCGCCACCAGCAGCGGCAAGGGCGCAGTGCATCTGCCGGTGACACCCGAGAATCTTTTCGCGTCGATCTACGCGGCCAACGACACGAACACGCTCTACTACTTGACGCGTGGCGCGCGCATCAATTGGCGCGACGAGCACTGGCGACGCGCGGCGCTCAGCATGTTCGGCAGCAACGTCATGCAGCGCTCGATCAACTTCCTGCTCGACAACGAATTGGTGCCGCCGACGCTCGGCCTCGAATACCTACACGCGTCGGTCAACTCGATCAACTGCCGACTGTCGGTGTGCTTGGCCAACATGCCGCGTGTGATCGCCGAATTCAACGCATTGGACGAGCAGCAGCAGCAGTCGCTCAACGCGCTCTACCTCTACTGGAAGTGCCGCAATCTCGCCGAGATCGCACGCGACATGCAGCGCTTGGTCACGCTCGAGCGCATCTTCTCGCTTGGCAGCCTGCTCGACGACGAGTTCATTCGCTTCGTGCGCCTCTCCGACTTGTTCAAATGCTGCACCGACGACCACGTGCTCTACATTCGCGATCACGTGCTTCTCCGTCGCGCCGGCGGCGCCACCACTGGCAACCGTGCTGCTGCTCCTGTTGCGGGCAATCCAACCGGTGGAATGCTAGCCGAGATCGTAGACCTGGTCGACCGGTATCCGTCGTTTACGCCCTACTTTGTCGAAGAGATGCGCCAGAGGTTGTCCATCGAAACGACGACGACGTTCATCTTGCCCACCGCCGCCGCCGCCGCCACCAGCAACGCAGTGTCGCCGTTCAATCTGGTTAGGACGCCGGCGGCTTCGGCAGCACTCGCGGCAAAGGCGTGCTGAGGAAAAAGAATAAACCCACGCGCAGTGCTTGTGTTAAATGCATATGTCGTTCTCGCTTGTCATGATGGCTGTGACACCGCTGGTCGACGCAACTCCACTGGGTAGATCAACACTGCGCTGCAATGTGAGCGCCGTCGAATTGCGTCACTACACACAGCCAGATCGGCTGCCGTATGTGACACGCATAGTGCGCAAGTCGCGATTCGCGGCACTCGAGCGCACACACGAGCGCACGTTTTGCATCATCACGCCGCTCGTGCTGACGCTGACCAATCCCTACCAGTGGGTTGACTGTGCAGTGTGTCCGTCACAGACCGAATTGAACGAGGCGCTCCTTGAGGAGGCCAAACATGAGTTTGACAAGGAGTTGGCGGCGCACGACGCCGAGTTGATGACGCGCACCGAACGCGCACTCAACGCCTGGTGGCGGCTATTCATCGCGTTTCCGCTCGGCATCACCGTGCCAGTTCTGTGCGTCCTGGTGTTTGTGTGCATCAACGAACACCAATATCGCAAAAAATTCGATCTAAATGGCGCTGGCTCTGGCGCTGGCGGCGCACGCACGGCGACGTGTTTGAATGAATCGACCTATGTTTGAAGAACATTGCCACGATGTTTATTCATTTTCCGTGCTAGACGCTGCTGCGGTGGCCGTCGACGTCGTCGCCGCCGCCGCCAAATAAGAAGAGGGGAGCGCTGGCGGACGCGCCCAGCGCACGCAAATGGGCGTGAGCGGCAGTTCGCTTGTCGACGTCGTGCCACTCGGATAGCCACAGTGCTCGAGCCACGACGTCCAAGTCTTGCGCTCCTTGACACGCGAATGCGCGTTGCGCACGTCGAACAGCATGTTGGGCATCGTGCGCTGCGACCAGCAATGTGTGCTGTTGACGAGCAGCGATTCGTCGGCGACCGAGGCGGAGCCACCACCGCCGGCGACCCACAACGCCGGCGTTTTCAGCCAACCGGTGCCGATGGGCACGCCGATGAACGGATTGAGCGGGTGCTTCGAGTTGCGCTGCACGACGCGGTCGATCTGCCACGGGCCGCGCAGCACCGACACGCCCACGCTGGGCGCGTCGCAGAAAATGGTGCCGTTGCGGCCGATGGCGTGCACGCTGCTCATGCGACTCAGATACACGAGATCGCTGAACGCCTCCTTGCGATTGACCTGGTCGACGCAGTTGAACGTCGACTCGATCAACTGCGGCGCCTCGAGTGTGAACGACTCGGCCGACGCCGGCTGTTGCAGGCCGATGAGTTGCAGTGCCTTGCGCACCGTGGCCAGCCGGTGCTCGCGCTGCAGACGGCGTATCTCGTGCATGCGCTGCGTCTTGATGAACAGCGTCTCCCACGTCGTGTAGTCGACTTTTTGTGCGTCTTTCGCCGACGCGTTCTTCGTTCTGCCAGCGTCAGCCGAATCATCGAGCGTTGCCAGCGCAGTTGAAGACGACGACGACGACGTGGCCGACGTTCCATCAATGTCTATGCTGACCTCGTAGTTCTCGATCATGTGCGCGCGCTGCCGGTAGCGGTTGGCCGCGTCGACAGAGCGCCGCGCCCAGTCGTCGACGCGGTCCATCGACTCGGGCTCGGCGCGACGAATCAACTGGTGCGTCTCGCGCGCCAACTCGGTCGAGTGGCACTGCGTGACGCACCAGAACTGCGTGCCGGCGCCGCGCTCCGACGACGTGAAGAAGCCGACGAAATTGCTCGCATCGCCCTCGCCGAGGTCGGCGCTGTCGCTGAGTTCCGCCGCCAGCCGCTCGAGGACGCGGTTCTTGCTGTCGCCAAAGTATTGCAGCGTCAACTGCTTCGACGCGGGCAGCGGCACGGCGAGCAGACCATTGAACATCGCCTGCTCGGAGAACGGCATCGAGAGAACGGGCGCGTTGGGTGACACGTTGAGCGCGAAGCCCTCGGGCATCTCGAACGGCGCACACGTGGCCAACTGCGGCGTGAAGATGAGGTGACGCCCGAAACTGCCCAACTGGTGCATGACGGTGAGCGCGAACAGCATCTCGTTCTGGCCGACGCTGGCCGCGCCAATGGCGCCGGCGGCGAGCGAGTCGTCGATCTTCGCACGCGCCTTGGCCAACTGCTCGTCGAGCGTCATGTCGCACTCGGCGCGCTCGAGCACCAGCGCGGGCACTTCAGAGACTTTCGGTTTCACGGCGCGCAGTTTTGACATTTTATTCGTCGTTGTTTTTCGAGAGCGTGCGGCGTCCTATAACAACGACGGGAAAATTACAGATCCACGGCCGCCTCCTGCAAGTTCTTGGTCTTGATTTCCTCTTTTCTTGTCTTTGCTTTTTCGAGCCGACTTTCAAGTTCTTCAAGGCCTTTCTGTTCTGCTGCCCCTTTTGTCTTCTTTTCCTTCTGCTTCGCTATTATTTGTTCCAAGTTGGTTATTTCTCGCTCTGTGGCTTCTAACTCGGTTGTCGCTATGCTAATTGACGACTTTTTCTCGTCGTCATCCACAGCGCGTTTCTTTGCGGTCGACGAGGTAGTAGAAGATGTCGACGGCGGTTTCCCCTCGGTTGATGACGTAGATGACGTCGACGAGGTTGTTGGCGCCGTTGTTGTCGTCGTTTGTATCACACGCGGAACTACAGGTGGAATTACGAACGCTCCTGGCAATGAACTCGTCGTCGACGGTATAAGAGTCTTTGATGTAGTTGCCGTGGTCGTAGAAGGTTTTCTTCCGCGTTTTGATGGATCGGAACGCTCTTCACGGCTAATTTCCTCCTCCTCCCCCTGATGCTGCTCCTGCTGCTGCTGCTGCTGCTGCTGCTGCTGCTGCTGCTCACGCAGACGAGCCCGTTTAGCCGCCTCCTCGCGCTCTGCTTGATCGGCTGCTAATTTTCGTTTCCGTCTTCGAATGATGTCGAATGCCAACGACGGCACAATGCTGCGCGAATCATCGTCGTCGCCCTTCTTCCGTTCGTCATCCGCGAGTTTGTCGTATTGCTCGTAGAGTTGTTTGATGATTGCCGTTGATTCGGTAAGTCCCGCGGCCTTTAGCGCGTTCTCGCCGTCTCTGACTCGTTTCTCTGCATCTTGCGTCGCTTGAAGCGTCTCGGCGTCGACTCCCTCTGCTTGTTTTTTGAGTGCTTCCCAGACTCTATCTGTCTCGGCGGCGATCCGTTGCGCCGAAGCGGCTTCGGCTTCTTTACGCACGCGTTGGCGTTCGGCATCGCGTTCGACGAAACCGTAGTTGATCGGCGCGTCGACAATTTCGAGTTCCGCCGGCGGCAGCAACCATCCCGACCGCTTGGCGAGGTCGAGCACGAGTTTTTTCGAACGATCGAGGTCGCGTAGCATGTTTTGGAACTCTTCGACGGGCACGCGAATGCCAACCGAATCGTCGGGCTGAACGGCGTAGAGTTGCGTGGTGGCGTTGATGAGCGCGTTCCGGCGTTCGACGAGCGCGGCCTCGAGTTGCGCCGACGAATTCTGGAGCACACCGAGTTCGTCGTTGCGAGTGCGCGTCGTCGCCGCCAGTCGGTCGGTCTCCGATGTCAGCGCACGCAGCAGACCACCAGTAGACGCCTGTTGCGTGTTGAGACGCGTCACGCCACTCTGCAGCGTCGCAACGTCCGCCTCGAGGCTGGCAATGCGCATGGCGGTCGTAGGCTCCTGTGCACCGCCACCGACAGCCGGGTTGTCGACGCGCAGCGCGGCCTGGACTTCGCGAGAGAGTGCGTCGATCTTGCTCTGCAATTCCTTGGCCTCTCGCAGCGCTGCCTTTGCCGAGCCTTCTTGCTGGCCGTCGCCGATATATTCAGCGACTTCGCTTTTGGCCATCTCGGTGGCGGTTTGCAGATCCGCGACACCGGTGCGCAGATCGGCGACGTTGGTGTTGGCGTCCTCTATAGCACTCGACAGTTCGTTCATGCGTTTGATGATGTTATCGAATCGCTCCGCGTCGGCTGCCAGATCTGCGACAATGCGCTCAAACGTCGGCTGTTTCGCGGTGCTAGAAATGGCGACGGCGGCGCTTCCAGCGGGCGTAGACGAGAGCAACTCCACGAGTCGGGAGAAGTCCTTGAGCAGCGCGCTGGCGTCGTTGCGCAGACCGGCGTATCCGCCCATAAGTTTGACCTCCTTCATCATGTTGGTCAGAATAACCTCCGACTGCTCGTCCAATGCCATCTCCTGTCCGCCCGTCGCCGTTGGCTTTGTTTTGATCGACGGTTCCGTTGACGTTGGAGGCTGACCACCACCAGAGACAAACGCAACAGTCGTTGTTGATTGTGGTTGTTGCGCAACTACATCAATAGGCGGAAAGTCGGCCAGCGAGACGACGTCTCGCACAGTCACACCGCCGGTGGCTTTGAATTTCGGCGGCGCTGGTGGCACACCGCCCGGCTCGAGCACACGAAGTTTCGTGAGATACTCTTGGAGCAGCCCCTGGATCTTCTCGACGTGCGTGAGCAGGCTGTCGAGTTGCTTCGACGACTGCGCCTTGTTGGTGATGTGCGCGGTGATGCGCGCCACGCTCGACGAGATGCTGCGGTCGGCGGTTTTGGCACGCGTCTCCAGCGTTTTGACCGACGTCTCGAGACGCGCGAGTTCGGCCTCCTTGGTCAGCGCGTCGGTGTGCGACTCCTTGGCGCGCACGACGAGGCGGTTGATCGCGTTGGCGTTTGTTTCGATCTGCGCGGCCTTCTCCGAGGCGCGTGCGGTGTTGGTGCTGCTCAGCGTCGACACGGTGTCGATTTTCGCCGCCGCAGCGTTCTGCGCGTCGACGCTCTTGACGGCCTTGCGCTCGAGCGCCTTGGCGGCGTCGTCCAACTTCTGCGTGCGCGCCAGCGCGGTGTTGTAGTCCTTGTCGAGCGCCGTGTTGGCGCGCTCGATCGAGTCGAGTTCGGCGCGCGCCAACCGCAGATTCTCGCGCTGCCGCGTCACGTCGGTGTTGAGCGCGCGCATGGCGTTGTCGTGCGCGCTGAGCGTCGCTTGCACCTCGACGCGACGCGCCTGCTCGGTGCGCAGTTCGATGTCGAGCGCGCGCTGCTTCTCGCGCACGGCCTCGAATTTCTTCTGCCTGTCGTCGGCCGACGCGTCGAGGCGCGCCTGCGCCGCTGCGATGCCCGACTCGAGGCGCGCGACGTTGTCGATCGTCTTCTGCGCCGCCTTGAGGTTCTTGTCGATGTCGGCGGTCGCCAGTTCCAGCCGGTCGAACTTCTTCTTCGCCTGCAAGAACTCGGTCTGTGAGCGGTTGTAGGTCTCCTTGTGGCTCGCGAAGAACTCGTCGTCGAAGCGCACGATCTGCGCCGCCGCCTTGGCGGCGATCTTCTCGTTGGCCTCGGCCGACTTCTCGAGCGCCGCCCAGTCGTCCTTGAGTTGGTCCATCGTGGGCCGCAACTCGGCGGCGCGCTTCTTGTATTCGCTGGCCATCCCGAGCATGTCGTTGACCGACATCAGAAAGGCCTCGTCGCCATCGTGTCCCGGCTTGTAGATCGGCAGTTTGCGCGCGAGCAGGTTGTCAACTTGCAGTGCTGCTTGCGTTATTGCCGACTCTGTTGGCGTGAGGTTGGTGAGAGTTTTGAGGCGTTCCTCGAGCGTGGAGAGGTTGGTGGTCGCCTTCTGGTAATTCTTCTCGGCCTCGTCGGCCGTCTTCTTCACAATCGCAACGCGCGTGCCGAGCGCGTTGGCGGCCTCCTCGACGGGCCGCAGTTGTGCGAGTGCATCAGAGATCTTTTTCTTCTGTGCCTCGATAGATTCGGGAGTAATAACGCCCTGCACGCGTTTCACGTCGGCGATCGTCTTCTCGGCCTGCTTCGCCTGTTTCTCGAGCGCCGTCCAGTCGCTCTTGAGCGTCGTCAACTCGCTCTCGTGCGCCTTGAAGTCGGCCGTCAACGCGTCGACGTTGGAGAGAATCTGGTAGATGGTCAAGTCGGGCCCGCCTTCTTCCAACCGACTGCCCGGTATGCGCTGGCCGAGGCGCTCCACGACGCGCTCGGCCTGGTTGATCTTCTCCTGCCACGCCTCGGCGGTCTGCTCGAGTGCTTTCGACTTCTCGCCGAGCGTCGAGATGCTCGAGAGCACCTCCTTGAGGCGCACCTCGGCGCGCTCGGCCTCGCCAATGAAGCGTTTGAGGCGCTCGGAGCGCGCGATTTCCATGTCGATCTGCGACACCTCCTTCTGCGCGGCCGTCTCGACGATGAGTTTCTCTACGTCGGCGAAAAACGTGGCCAACGCGCTGGCGATTGCTTTCGTCTTCTTCCACGCCGACCAGTTCCCGAAATGAAAACCGTCAATGCTGCGCTTCTCGACGATGCGCAGGGACGCATGCTCATTCTGGCGCGCCCTGTCGCGAATCAGTCCGAGTGAGCGGCGAGTTTCGTTATTCTTCTCAGCCATGTCCTTGTTCTTCGGTTGAAGCGTTTTTTGACGCGTCCCGTATTCTTGGAACAATTCAACGTTGCGTTCATAGGCTGAAATGATGCTGCGCAGTTCGGCTTCGAGCGTAGAATCGATCCCCACAGAACGCGCACGCATGGCATCGAAAACCCGTGCTGCCGCATCTAGTGTCTCCACGTTTTTGAGCGCTTCGTCGAGATTGGCAATAAACTCGCTCGGTTCTACGTCTTCGGCCATCGACGTAGATGATGTTGATGATGTTGACATTCTATTGGCGGGTGCGCGCGCGCGCGTGTCTTACGTCGGCGACGGTGCGTGCTCGCAAAGTTTATAGGCGAGCGAAATTGAATTATTTATTCGTCCAACAGCCGCCGCCGCGCGCGCGCTCTACGAGAGACCAAGACTAGCCAGTGCGTCCTGGAACGATTGGTTGAGCACAGCCAGGTCGACGACCTTCCAGGGCAACTCGCGCTCGGCGGCGCTCGGAAGTCGGATGTCGGTGGCGAAATACTGCTTGAGCAGCGCTGCCGCCGTCTCCTGCAGCATGCGAAGCGTGCCGAACAGCACATCGACTTCGGCTATCCGCTCCTTGGCGGGCGCCGACGAGAGGTAGGCGACGGCGGTGATGAACATCGCGTTGACGTTGACGACGACGAGGCGCAAGTCGGCGTAGATGGCCGCCGAGTTGCGCTGCAGGATGTCGACGAGCGACTCGCGCGGATTGTCGACGTCCATCGAGTTGTCCACTTTCTGATCGATGTCGGCGAGATTTCGCAGCAACGCCGCGTGACTCTGCTGCAGCAGTTGGCCAAACGTGTCTTCGGAATACCACGTCTTCTGCGCGCCATGGAGAAACGCCGCCGGACCCGCCGGAAGAAATTCAAGGAGAGCGGCATCCGCGAGGCGCAGCATGTCGGCGTAGGTCTTCATGCGCACTTGCACGTCGCGCTGCGCGTCGACTGACAACTGGCGTTTGCCGATGAACAGCACGTCCTCGTAGGTCTTCGAGACCGGCTCGCGCACAACCACCTCGCCGTAATACTCGCGCTGCAGCACGTCGTAGCGCTTCAAGTTGGCGATGATCTTGGTCGACTGCGCGCTGACACCGCCCTGCTCGAATTGGTCGAGAATCTCCTGCGATGGAATGGGCACGTAGTCGATGCGCGTCGTTCCGGACAGCGTCTCGAGCAGCGCACGATACTCGTCGAACAACTGCTGCGCGGTGCCGGGCGCTAACGCGCCGCTCCTGATGGCGGCGACCAATGACGCCAGCGTGCGGCGTGCCACCAACTCCTCGGCGGCGCGCAGAGGTGCCTCGAGCGCCGCGAGGTCGGCGTCGGAGCGCTGCTGCCAGCGCGCGAGCGCGAGTTCCGCCTCCATGATGTAGCCGGCGACGCCGAGGTGTGTGATGGCCGACACCTGTCCCGCCAGCAGTTGCTCCATGCGCGAATCGGCGAGCGCCAGCGACTTGGCCGTGTCGCGCAAACTCGCGAGCAGCCGACGCGCGTATCCGACAAACGTCGTCGAGTCGAGCGACGCCTTCTGCTTCGCGAGCACGTCTTGCGTCTCGCCGATGCGATTGACGAGTTCTGGTTGCGACGCCCACGGCAGCCTGGCGGCGAACAGCGCCAGCCGCAGCGCCGTGTCGATGTGACCCGCGATGACATTGTTCTCCAACTGCCTGTTCAACTCGGTCTGCTCGATGAGTTGCGCCTCCTCGTCGGGCCGCAACTGCGCGTTCTTCTCGCGGATCTTGTCGAGCGCGTCGCGCCCCTTCTCGTAGAAGAGTTCCAGCGACTCGGAGAGCGTGTGCGCGTTCTGGAGCGCCGCGAACACCGACGCGAAGTAGCGACGCGCCTCGTCACCGCCAATCACTGCCGATGGCGTCGTTGCACCTGCGCCGGCAGCACCCGGAACTGTGAGGCGACCGCCGCGCACAACTTGAACGGCGTTGTCGAGATGCAGCATGACGAGCGTGTTGTTCTCGCGCGAGATGGCGCGGCGCTTCTCGGCCACCGATGCCAATTTGGCGACCTGACTGATGCTCTCGATGACGACGTCGTTGGGCTCCTGTCGGCGCTGCCAGACGTCGAGTTCCGCCGAGAGTTGCGTGCGTTTGTAGGCGCGCCGCTCCTTGCTAGCGGCGTCGGCCGCCGATTGCGCTTCGCCCTCAATCTGGAATTTCGTCTTGCCAATGAACTCGCCGCGCAACACGAGTTGCTGGACTAACTCGGCGTATTTTGCCTCCTCTTGCTGCTCGTCGACGACTTCTTTTTGAACTTCCAGAGGTGCGCGGGCAATTTTAGCCTTTCTCGCTGCTACGCGCGCTTTCATCGCGTCCGCGCGGAGTTTCTTCGCCCTCTCGGCATCTATTCCGCTAGAGGCTCTGGCGCGTGCGATTTCGTCATCGACAGCGTCGAGATCCTCTTGCGCCACGTCGCGACCGGCCAATGGCACCAACAATTCTAGTTCAAACACCAACCGCTCGATCTCCTTCGTCGTCTTCACCTTCAACGCCGCTGCGAGTCGCGCGGCGTCTTCGACGTAGAGGCGCAAGCGATTCGAGAGTTCGCGCGCGACGCCGGCCTGTGCCAGCGTGGCGGCCTGCAGCGCCGCGAGCGTGGCGGGCACGTTGTCGATGATCTTCTGCGCCAACGACGTCGGCAGCGGTGCCAGTTTCTGCAGACCGGCGCGCCAGCGCGTCTTCGAGTCAACGATGGCGGACAACTCGCGTAGGCTCTCCAATGCACTGACATAGAACGCCTGATTGTTGAGGAAATTGTTCGCCAGCGCGATATCGTCAGCCGTGACCGCGGCCGCGTTGTTGTCGGCAACCAACTTTCTCAGACGCGCAATGACGGGTTCAAATTTCTCTGGTTTCTTCTGTGTGCCTGGCAGTTGTTGTCCAGCGAGCGTGAGAACGGCACTCGAGAGGCCGGCGGCTTCGCCCACGCATTTGGACAACTGTGCAACGGATTCGGCCAGCGTCGCACCGCCTGGCAGACCAACCAGGGGTAACTTCGCGATGCGACTCGTCTCCGACACACCGATCACGTAGAGCAACGAGGCACGGCCGAGGTCGTCGTCGCCGACGGCGTAGTTTTCGAGCAAGTCGACGAGAGGCGCGCCCGTAGGCACGTCTTGGATGCAATTGGCGAACACGATCGCCAGCGACTCACCCAGATAGCGGTAGACGACGCGCAACGCCACCTCGCTCTGCTCCTGGAGCACGCGGAACATGCGCTCATCGTCGGGCGACGCAGGTGCGGTCAACGTTGCTGGATACTTCGATGCCGTCTCCTCGGCTGCCCAGATTTCGTTGGCCATTTTGCCGCGCGGATACTTATACGTGTCCTCGTAGATAGCCTTCGCGGAGCGATCTTGCTGCGCGAACGCGATGATTGTGCTCGGTGTTTCGAGGCGCTCTGCCGCGTCGTTGTTGGCGGCGACCTTGCCAATGTTTATGGCGATCTGGCCACGCCACCCTCGCAGCCACTCGTCCTGGAGTTCGTCGACGCGACGCAGCACTATGCGGCCCTCCACGAGCCGACGCAGTGGGTCGAGCGCGTTGGTGCCGAGGTCGCGCGTCGTCGTTACGTCGCGTAGCAGCGAGCGACCGAGTTGCGTTTCGAGCAGCACTTCCGATTGCGCGGTGAATCGCGTCTTTGCCGCGATGTCGGCAAGCAGTTGATCGGAGAGGAAGAATTTGGCGCCCTTAATCGTGTCGTGCAAACGCGCGGCGAGATTCTTGAACAGCGCCCAGCCGGCTTCGAATACGATGGCGTCTTTGATTCCGCCGGTGGTGAACGCACGTGCTGACGCCGCACACGAGAGCGCACCGGCGTTGAGCACGCGAACGATCGTCAAGTAGCCGAGCACGCGTGTGGCATACAGTGTCGCCCACTCGAGACGCTTCTCCGTCGTCGGGAACAGCGCTTCGATGCCCGCGCTCACGGCAAAGTTCAACTCGAAGAGCAGAGCGGCGCCAAACGCGGGCGCAGTGTGCACTTGCACGCGAGTTGGCACCGGACGAATCAACTTGCTCTGCGGATCGGCGACGCGCACGTTGAAGAGATCGGTTGGCACGATCTCGCGTAACTGAAGCACGCCGCTTGCAGCGTCCGCCAGCAGTCCCGTGAGCGCACTCTCAAACTCCAAATCTATGATGTTGCTGACCTCGTCGCCGCTCGCTCCACCGCCGCGACGCTTGTAGGTGACACGCGTGTCGGTGCGCGGTCGGAAGCCGACGTCGAGCGCCGCCTCGAGCCAGTCCATCGTGACGAGCAGTGTCGACGTGCCAGTGTCGGCGAACGCGCCAGTGCTCAACTTTCGCGGCGCTAAACTGCGTCCATAGTGCCGCGAATGGAGCAGCCAGTATTTCAGATTATCGTTAAATTGCCCAAACGGATTTCCCGGATCATTTGCAGCGACCACCACATCACCCGAAGACCTTCGATACCCTCCCTCGTCTATGTAGAGATTCCAGATTCTCTGTGGTAGGTTGCCGGGTGCCGGAACAGACGCAAGTGCGTGCACCAGGAAAGTCGACTGGCTGTTGAGTTTCGCGGCGCCACTGACGGCCGCCGTGGGACCACGACCGACCAACTCGGTGTCGTAGAGACGCAGCGCGTAGGCCTCCTCCTCGTCGGTGTAGCCGTCGGGAGTCAATTTGGGTGCGGAACTCATTTGTTCGCGCGCGCCTCTCTCTGCGTCGAGAGGCGCGCAATGTGTGCGGCGCGCGAAACAAAAAAACGCGCGCGCCACTCAAAGAATGACACAAGTTTTCTCGCGCGCGCCGCTCGCCACTATGAGCCGCCAGGAGATTGTCGAGGCGTTTGACAAGTTGCAAACCATGCTATCGGAGAGGCTCGTGAAAACGCGCGCCACCTATCGCAGCAAGACGCAGGACCGCGTCGACTACTGCATCGCGCAACTCTCCGACATCAAAGCGCTCTGGAACGCCGGGCACTGTCTGCCGGCGTCTGCGCGACTCGAGGAACTGTCGGGAGGCAACGCGTTTGGTCGCAGTTGGCGCGCGCTGCGTGGCGAGAACCTCGCGCAATTCGCCGTCGAAAAGGCGCGCGCGCAAACGGATTTCGACACGCTGGTCGACGCTATTTATTGCACTGCCAACGCAATCGAATCAGAGAAGGCGGCGGCGGCGGCGGCGCGGCAGCAGCAGCAGCAGCAGCAGCAGCAGCAGCAGTCGGAGAGTTTAAGCCTTGGTGTTCCTGGCGGCGGCGCCAGCGCTGGCACAACTAACGACAAGTAGTCGACGATGAATGAATGAATTAAAAAGTGTCATAAACCGGCCCGGGTCAAACGACTCGCGCGACTGACAGAGCACGGTGATTTCGTGTAGGCGCGCCAGCGCGTCGTTGCCCACCAGCCACTCGGGGCGTTTGACGGCCGCCGTCGGCGCTGCGAGGCGTGTCTCGACGCGCTGCATGGCGCCCAGCAGCAATTGACGCACAACGAGCACGTAATCGGTGTCATTTTCACCGGCAGCAGCGCCGGATGCGGCAGCCGCGGCGGCGGCGGCGACCGTTTTCGAGCACAGCACGAGCAGGAAGTAGGCGACGAGCGCCACGCGGTCAAAGTGCGCCGAAAAGAGGTCCGGATAGGTGAACTCGTTGTGCGCCACCTCGGAGCGGTCGGCCGACGTCGTCACCTTGGCGAACAGCGGCCGGCCGGGCAGCGGCTGACCCTGATACATCAGCCGGAACAGGCTCGCCAGAATGACGTAGTTGCTGCGCATCAACTCGAATGGCACTTTGAAGCGCGCGTGCTCGAGGCCGAACAAATACCAGTCGCCGGTGCTGTTCGCCGTTGCGGCGGCGCCGCTGCCGCCTCCGCCGCCGCCCGTGCTGCGCATCGTCATGACGGCAAAGTTGGCCGGCAGCGTGAGCAACTCGTAGATGAAGCCCGATATCTCGGTCTCGAATGACACGTCGGGCGCGTGGTCGAGTTGCTGCACCCAAACGTCGAGCAGCAGACGGAGGAACTCGGCGTCGGTCGACGCATGTAGCGCGAGCCGCTGCACGACGCTGGCCGGAGACATTTCGCCGACGATCGTCTTGATTTGTGCGCACATGGCGGCCGTGATCTCGTGACCGCTCGCGCTTGGAACGCTGTTGCTTTCTGTTGTCATAAACGCGTGCAGACGCAGAGGTTTTAAATTGCTTTTATTTTGAGCGCGCGCGCGCGCACGACGCACATTGTTTTACTCGTTTTCTTTCTTCGACACTGGAAGTGGCGTCGTCGTCGACACCGGCGCCGCCGGCGCTGGCGCTGCCGCTGCTGATCCAAAGTCAGCAGCAGTGGTAGCGGTGGACGTGAACAACTTGTCAACACCTCGGATTCCGAGTTTCCGTATAGATTCTTGCATTTGTTCGGCCTGTCGTTTGAGAACGGCCTCGTAGAGGCGTGCGTGTTGCTCGGTCGGGCGCTCGAAATGCAGATCGGTGTGGCCAGCGGCCGTGTCGACGGGCGCCTGGACGCCGTGGCGCGCGCTCATCTCGAGGTCGCACGCGAAAATGTGCAACGCCGTCGCTGGATTGCATGCGCACACGAAGCAGTTCTCGTCGACGACACGGTAGATGCGCAGCCGGAAGCACACGTCGTATTGCAGCGCCGGCGTCAGCATGCACGCGAAGCACTCGTAGGTGGCGCGGTCGAGCGCGAACTCGAAGAACGGCATCAGCACTTGGCCGCCGTTGAAGCAGCGTTTCATGCGCGGCAGCACGTGTTTCAGCATCAAGCGACTCGTTTTCAGAAACACGCTGGCCATCGGATCCTGTTGCTGCGAGAATGCATCGCACATGGCCGCGTCAAAGTGCTCGGGCGACACTTGGCGCGCGAACACGTCCGCCTCGTCGACCATGCGCCGAGCGGTCTCGTCGGAGCGCATCTCGTTGTAGAGATTGTTCTTTTTCCCATTCAGTTCGTCGCGAAACGCGTTCATCGTTTATTTTGTGGGCGTGTGCGCGTGCGGGTGTGGGCGTGGGCGGGGTTTTTTTTAATTTCGTTGTGTTTGCGCGCTTAAATGTTGCTGTCGTCGGCATCGGGCACGAAAATACGCGGAATATCGTGACCGATCTTTTTCGCCGAAGTAGTGCGTCTGCGCGTGCTGCGCGCGGCGTCGTCGACGATGAGAGTCTCCTGCTCGCGCACCGGCAACGGTCGTCCGTCGTCGCTATCACTATCAGCGGTGCCCATATGCCTGCCAGCGATATTCTGCATTTTCTGACCACAGTCGTCGCAGCGCGCCTGGATGGTGGGGTCGGCCGAGCGCGCAGCCTCGTAGGCGCGATTCTTTTCTACGGCAAACGAGAGCACGACGGCTATGATGATGGAGAAGACAAAGAAAGCCGCATTGGCCCATAATTCAGCGGTGAACGTCACGTCGGGCGTTGATTTCGACGCACTGCTGTCGTGCGACACACAAAACGGATACTCGGAGCACTGCGTCGTCGTAAACGTGCTCTGGTTGACGAGAATGAAGTAGATAAATTTGCCCAGATCGTAGAGTGCGAAAATCACAATGATAACAATGGGCAGCGTTGTGCTATCGGTGTTACACGGCACGGCCAGCATCACCCAGCCGGCGGCCAACAACGGCACGATGAAGCGCGCCAGATCCTCGCCGTAGAGCGCCAACGACACGCCCGAGAGGTAGTTGGCCGGCGTTATGTTGCTCGAGTTGAGAAACTGCACGGCCGGCATCTTTGACACGTCGATGTAGTTGTAGTAGTAGACCGCGCTCTGCTGAAGACCCGGACTGCCGTTCGGTTGTAGATAGACCATCTGCCAGTGCACGTAGCCGATGACGAATATGTTTCCAGCCACGTAGAGGAACAGCAAGAAGCAGAGCAGGCAACCACACGTCGCATTGACGAGGCTCTTCCGGAGTCTGAGAGGGTTTTTCGTCTCCCACGGTTTGAGCCGGTATTCCGGTATGTTGCTCATCGCACTGAAAACGTTACGTGTGCGCGCGCGCGCGGCTTGCGTTTCGACGCGTGGCGCGCCTCTGACGAATGTATTTGGCTGTTCGAAATATTTCGATTTCATTCATTTTTCTTGCCATCGCCGCCGGTGCGCCTCGTTGGTGCTGATGCGCTGCTGCTCGAGATATCAACTACAAAACTAGCCATCGGCGGCGGCGGCAGCGGCGATGGCACATCAACTATCATGGCACGCACGTCGGCCTCTATCCTCTTGAATTGCGCCGCAATGCTCTGTGTGACAACGCTGCTGCTCGCCGACGCCTTGGGCGCAATGGACTCGAGGTAGTCGGCCAGCGAGTTGAGTTTCTCGTTCTGCATGGCGAGCATCTGCCGGTCGACGACGCCGCTCTGCTGCAGCGTGGCGATGTTGTTCCTGTTGTGTATGACGCGCACCTGCAGCAAGTAGATGAAGAACGCGCCGACGATCAACGCCAGTTGCCCGAGAATGAAGAGGAACGCGAACAGAATGGTGGTGAACGCGCCGCCCGCGATGAACACGATCAGGAAGTAGAGAACTCCGTAGCCGAGCAGTTTGAACACCTGGTAGAACGCCATCAGCGCGTAGAACGTCATCGGGAACGACGGGCTCGTGATCTGGAACGCCGCCTCGAACTCGGCGATGATGGCGTTGATGGTCGCCGTGCTGCCCGTGAACGACGAGCCGATGATGGGCTCCAGCCACGACACGGCGAGCGCGTAGGGCTTCAACACAAACACGAGGATGCGGCCCGGCATCAAGTTGAGCGCCATCCACGTCACGACGTCGTTGAAGAACGGCACCACCTGCTTGCCGAGAATGGCCGGGCCGAAATTGAACACCGCGTAGATGACCGCCAGCACGAAGCACGCCACCCACGAGAACAGCCCGATGAACTCGACGAATAGGAAGTTCCACACGAAGCGCTGCGGGATCTCGCCGACGAACCAGTCGCCGTAGACGCACGCGAACAGCACCAAGTAGGCCACCGTGTTCGAGTTGGGGCCCATCGGGAACACGCTTTGCACCCACGCGAATATCTGATTCGGGAACTCGATGCACAGGAACGACAGGATGAAGAGAATGTAGCCCGTCGAGCCGCCCGGCTGCTGCAGGAAGTTGACGAACACGTAGCGCACCAGCGCGTCGTAGATGGCCAGCACCTTCCAGCCGTCGGTGTAGCCAAACTCGAGCGCCGACATGTAGGTCTGCGGACACGTGTCGCACGTCGGCGTCACCCCGCAGAGCGGGCGGATCGCCGTGTCGTTGTAGCCATCGCCCACCTTGCACATGTCGGTGAAGCAGAAGTCCTCGATGAACAGCACCGGGTTGACGAGGAAGTTGCCGTAGTTGGTGCCGTTGGCCGGCACCAGCACGATGGTTCCGTTGTTGGGCAGCGCTGTCTGCACGAGCCGATCGAGCGGACACGATTTCTCCGGATCGCGCGGCAGCGCGCACGCCGAGATGATCATCTCGGGCGGCCACTGGATGGGCCCGGGGCCCTGCGTGATGTCCCAGATGTTCATCGTCGGATCGCGCACCGGGTAGTCGCGGATCCACTCGAACCAGTGCTCGGAGAAGAACGGCAGACACCCGAAATGATAGGTGCCCGTGCCGTTCTGCCGATAGTCGTTGGGTCCGCGGCACGTGCCGCTCGTGCGAATGAAGTCGAGCATCGACTGCATGTTGGCGAACACACCCGTCGTCAAGAACTCGGCGATCGAGTTCGACTGCTCCTCGAAATTCTCTACGAAGTCGGTGAACGGCGTCGCGCTATCGGTTTCGAACAGCCAGTAGAAGATGGTGTCCAGCGCTTGCTCGACCGACGACGTCGTCGTTGTGATGGCCGCCGTCGTGATGGTCGCCTGCGCCGTCACGTTGTTCGTCAGGATGGCGTTGCGCAGCGCGTGGTAGTGCACCCAGTGCTGGCCGGCGGCGACGTGCAGCATGCGGTCGTTGACGTGCAGTCCGTAGCGCGCCAGACGCGCCGAGCGCTGCACAAACGTCACGTGCCGCGTCGAGCGCTTCCGGCTGGCGTGCATGCGCTGCACGGGCGTCGTGCCATCGAGTTCCGCGGTCGCCGCCGCGGCGCTCTTGCGCCACTGCTCGGCGCGTTCGACCAAGTAGCGCGACGCGCTGCGCGCCGGAAACATGTAGAACGCCTGCTCGTCGTCGGCGCTCACGTCGCTAAAGTAGCCGCGCATCATGAAGCGCCGCGTCTCGTCCTCCAACGCCATGAAGTTGTGCCACGCGTCGAGCGACACGAACCCAACGTCGGGTATGTAGCCGACGCGGCCCGCGATCCAGTCGTCGAGTTGCGTGTCGCCCTGCAGCGTGTTGGTCGCCAGGTCGATCGACACACGCAGCGACTGGTAGGGCTCGAACGCTTGAATGCGCGCACGATTGTTGATGATGGCGAGCGCCACACGCGTCACCAACCGCGCCATGCGAAACGCCTCGCCGTTAAAGTGCGATAACAGCGTCGCCGACGGGTCCTTGCTCTGGCCCGTGCGCGCCACCTGCAGCATCGCGTCGAGTTTGCCGTAGACGGCGAGCGCCGTCGCGGCTTGCGCGCGCAACTGCACGTCGCTCGGCCGCTTCGAGTGCCGCGTGCGCAACGCGTAGGTGCGAATCGCCGACGCCAAATGCCTGAGATCGGCGACCTTGAATGGCTCCTGTGCGCGTGTCGCCAATGCCATCTCACTCGGCAGCGGCTGGAGACCGGTGCGCGCCACACTGTCGGCGGCGTCGGAGCGCAGCCGACGCATGCCAACGAGCAGAGCGCCAACCTTTAACGCCGGACGCGTCGTCAACGAGAGGAAGAACTCGGCCTCTTGCGAGTTCATGTGTTCTGCTGCCACCATCGGCGACGTCGTGTAATTCTCCGATGATGATGGCGGCGGCGGCTGTGTCGCAACATTGTCGACCATGGCCGACAGTTGGTCGACCCAGTAGAGAGTGTCGCCAAACACGCGGAAAATGTCACGCACACCAACGTGTCCACCACCAAACACTGTGGCGCTGGTGTTGAATGCAGCCGAGCCGGCGGCGGCGGCGCGCTTCTCTAGATTGTTGACAGTGCTGGCAAACTGCTGTTTGGCGTCGGCGCCTATCGTGTCGACCGCGAGGCCGACGGGCACCATGTGCTGCTCGTAGAGACGCCGTGCAATCTTGTCCTTCTCGGCGCCCGTCAGCGTGGGCACAACGGCGTGCTCGTAGATGTCGGCCATGAAGTTGACGTAGGCGTAGACGTGCGCCGCCACCTCGTGGAAGTTGAACAACGCCGCGGCGACTTGATTCTCCAACAGCGGTGGCGGTGGAGCGGTCGAAGACGTCGACGTTCTATTGGTGTTGGCGCTGCTACTGCCAGAGCCAATGAATCGTGTGTATGCGTCGCCGAGAAACTGTCTTGGATGTTGTTGGTGTGTGAAGTGCTCGAATGGCAACTGCGGCAGCAGTGGGAGGAGATTGCCGACGCCGGGAAACGCACGCTCGTAGTTGTCGGCGTTGATGTGCGCCGTCGACGCGAGCAGCGCCATTGGCGCGCTGTAGAAATCGACGTAGTCGAGCAGTCGTGTCCGCCTATCGTTGTAGAGCCGGCCGCCGGTGAGCGCTTGACGATCGGCGAGCGCCGCCGCTCCGTAGGCCAACTGCCACGCGCACAGTCGGTATTGTGAGTGGTGGTGGTCGAGGCCGGCGGTGCTGTCGGCGACATCGTCGATGACGAGGCCCTCGCGGTGCAGCACTTGCACACACGTTGCGCGCGTGTCATTTCGAAACAGTCCGTGCCGTTCGAGTGTGTCGCTCCATGTCTCTGTGTCGCTGCTGCTGTTGGCGTTGTTGGAGTTGGCGAGTCCAATGCAAATCATATAGAGACGTTCTATCTCGGTCTTCGAGAGGCCGGCGGCAAAGTGGCGCGCCGATTCGGCCATGCACACGTCCATCGTGGGCGCGTAACGGTGCGCGGCGACAAAGTAGCGCACGAAGAAGTCGCGCGCCATCAGCACCAACGAGTTGATGGTGCGCTGCGTCGCGTGCAGCAGACTGTCGTCGCAGCCGCGCATGGCGTCGAGCGCCGACACTGCGCCAATGAACGTGTTGCGCAGCACGCCCGACTCGACGATCCACGGACGGAACGTGTTGTCGACGGGCAACGCGAGTCTCGCGCACTCGAGCGCCGGCAGCATGCACGGCGCCAGCGCGCAGCCGCGCTCGCACGGCGCCAGCGGACTGAGCGGCGTGTCGGCGAAACAGTGTGCGCTCGTGCGCACCACTTGGCGCGCCTCGTAGGCGTAGTAGATGGCGTTGAGGTGCAGGCGTTGCGCGATCGTGAGTTGCTCGAGTGTCTGGCGCGCTGTGTCGGCGCGTTTGCGCTGCGCCTCGTTGGTGCCGTTGGCGCCGAAGCGCACCGAGGCGAAAATGTTGCGCTTCAGCGTGTGCTCGGTGTCCGACTTGAGGCAATTGAGTTTGTAACTGGAGCCGGTGAAGTATTGGATGTTGTCCAACAGGCCGCACAGCGTGGTGAAGAGCGCTACGTTGGCGCGCGAGCCCAGCGCCACCGCGCACAGGATGGCGTTGTGCGCCTGCGACGCGCTCACGATGGCCGCCTTGCACGTGTCGGGCTTGAACACATACTCGAGCACGCCGATGACGTCGTCGTTGAAATACGCGATCCACTGCTGAATGGCCAGGTCGGGCCGGCAGTTGGGCTGCGACGTGAACGAGTTGAACAGGTAGATGAGTTGCGTGATGAACAGGTTGAGGAAGTTGGTCACGAGCGCGAAGATGTCGCGCACTTGCGCGTCGATGAGCGGCGCCGTCTGCGTCGGATCGGTGACGAGCAGCACCAATTCCTCGATGCACTGCATCAACAGCCCGATGTAGTCGATGCGGTCCTCCTCGGTGGGCGCGTTCATGCCGTCCCAGCGCGTGCACGGGCCGAAGATGTCGGTCGTCGGCGGGAACGTGCCGAGCGCCAGATTCGGGCACAGCAGCACCGCCTCGTAGGCGTCGAGCGAGTGCTGCTGGCCGGCGCGCTCGGCGTCGGCCTTCTGGTAGTCGCAGAAGATGGCGTTGGAGCGGAAGATGTTCAGATTGTGCAGCACGGTGGGCTCGTTGAACAGCGTGATGAAGTAGTCGATGATCGGTATGCCGCGCAGGATGGTGTTGGCCAGCGACTGGTCGTCGCTGCTCGGCGCGCAGTTGACGTTGATCGACGGCGGCCGCGAGATGGTGAGGAAGTCGTTCAAAATCAGGCAGACGCGCGACGCGAAGCACGCCACGATGCGAATCGCCTGGCACGCGTAGACCTCGTATTGGAAGCGGAAGTCCTGGAAGCCGTCGACCGGGTTCCACGGCCAGAACGACGACTGCGTTGTGTATTCGATGCTGATGCAAATCAGATCGCCGCCCTCGCGCCAGTAGGAGAGTTTCGAGCGCACGTCGATGTAGAAGTTGGGGAAGAACAACTGCGACGGCCGCCGGAGGTCGGCGAGCACGCGGAAGAAGAAGTTGCCGGCGCGCTCGAGGATGTTGACGAACGTGACGGCGTAGTCGCGCGCCGGGAACCACATGAACAAGCGCGACGCCGGACTCACGGGCGGCCCCTGTGCGCCGTAGTTGGGGTTGAACTCGAAGCGCGTCAGATTGGCGACGTCGACGCTGCCGTTCAGCAGGAAGTGCTGGTTGTTGTTGATCATCGGGTCGTGCAGGCCCCACTCGCCGTTGCGGAACACCTCGCGCTTCGACGCCAGCGGCTGCGAGAAGAACGCATACATCTGCGGCCCGACGAAGTCGACCATCACCTTGTAGGGTATGTCGAGCACCTGCGAGAAGTCGTAGGTCCTGTAGATGCAGTTGTAGGTCACTTTCAAATCGACGTAGAGGCGCTTGCCGTTGTCGAGCGCGGCGCGCCACCAGTTGTTCCAGTAGATGAGCACGCCCGTGCCCGTCACGCGCACCTGGTAGAGCAGCGTCTTCGCGACGGCCTCATACGTGGGCCGGAAGCCGCAGTCGACCACCTCATCGCTCGCCGACATGATGGCCGACGTGTTGTTCAACGCGTATGGCCCGACGCATATGATGAACGTCAACACTCCCACGAGCACTATGATGAACTTCCAGTTCTGCGACTGCGCGTAGATGAAGTCCCACAGCGAGAGCGCCTGCGTGTAGAAGTAGATGAGCAAGTTGCCTGGCAGCGTGAGCAGCGCGCCGCCGATCGCCAGCAACGCCGCCGTCACGGTGACGAAGAACGAGATCAACGGCAGAACGGTAGCCATTTAAACACGCACACACACACACTCGCTCGAAATTGGTTTGAGTCGATGACGCGTTTTTCTCGCCGCGCACAGTGTCGCCAAGAGGCTCAGAGAAATTGAAATTCATTTCGTGTGCAGTGTGTGGCGCGTGGCGCAGCGCGCGCGCGCGCGCGTGTGTGTGCGTGTGTGATTTTTATTTGACATCTCGCGTGCGTGCGTTACTCGTTGCCGAAGCGAACCTTGACGAGCGCCGTCCACGTGTAGGGTTGCGTGAGCGCCTTCTCGACGTTGGCCACCTTGGGATTCTGCTCGATTTCCGCTCTGTGCGTCCAGTGCTCGCCGGCCGCCGACAGCGACTCACAGGGCAAGCCGGCGCGCGCGAATGGCAGATAGAACTCGGTGTTGACGTTGAGTGTGTCCTTGGTGCGCTCGAAGCACGTCGTGATCCAGTTGGCGGCGAACTCGACCATCTCGTTGGGCACCTGGTAGCCGGTGATCAAATTGTTGTGGCGCACGGCGAGCGACTCGAGCGTCGCGCCGGTGTAGTCGATCTTCTTCTCGGCGCACAACTTCTCGTCGGACTCAATCTGGTCGCGAATCGGAATCATCAACGCCGAGCCTGCCGGCAGCACCTTCTTGCCCTCCTCGAAGCCGGGCATGACAGCCTTGATCATCGACACGGGCGTCTGGTTCGGATAGTGTTTCGCCATCTTCATCTGAAACGCCGACGGCTTCGCTTGGTGCACAGTGACGGGCAAATGCGGCGCGTCCTTGGTCACCGACGCCGGGTCAAAGATCGAGAGGAACGCGCCCGCCGACGAGATGAAGTTGTGCTCGTTGCCCTTGTAGTGCGTGCCCAGCAGGCCGACCGAGACTGGCGACGGGTTGTTGAATTTGACGACCTCCATCGACGAGATGGGCAAGTCTTCGCCGCCGAGCAACTCGGCGAGTTTCGGGTTCGTGCACACGAGCCGCGCCTCTTTGGCGCCCGACTGCAGTTCGGCCAGCGACGCCGAGCACGAGAACTCGACATACTTGTCGCCCTTCTTCTTCGAGTGAAATGGCTCGGCTTTGTGGCCAAACGCGCCCTTCTTCTCGATCTCCATGAAGCCTTGCGCGCCAATGTTGGCCACTTTCTCGTTGGCATTCTTGTGTCCGCGACGACGACGATGCTTCTTCTTGTGCTTCTTGCCAGCGATCAACAGTGCATCCGGGGCCGTGGTAACACCACCATCGCCGCCGCCTTTGGCTGTGATCTTCTTTGGCTTCTCTTCGCTGCTCTCGGAGCCGCTACCACTACCGCTGCCGCCGGCGCCTTTCTTGCCACCGCCACCACCACCGCCGCCGCCGCCGCTGCTGCTACTGTCCGAAGTCGAGTCACAGTTGCCGATCATTTTGGTTGCCGCCTCATCCTCACTGTTGACGAACGCACCCATTTTGCCATTTATTTTCTCGTCGCAGTCGTAGAGATCCTGGCCGGCGAGAATGGCCTTGCTGTTCTTAAAAAGGTTCTTTGTTGTAATCATCTGCCGATGTAGGCGTGAGTGTTCGCTTCTTCGCGCCACGCACACGCTCGGCGAGTATATCATGACATTTAATTTTTTCTTCTTCTACACACGCGCACGCGCATCACAGCCCCCTCCTCTGCGACGGAGCGCCGAGCATGATACGCCCGCTGCCCGCCGTCGAGCCGAGTCCGAAGCACGTGCAGCGCGCGTCCTGGTAGTGCACGACGCGCGGGTCGGCGCGTGCGACGGTGCGCAGCGAGTTGAGCGCCGACTTGCGCGACACGCGCGCACGGCTCTCGGTCTTGTCGAGCAGGTAGGCGGGCGGGTCCTCGGCGTCGGTGAGGCGCATCTGAACGCGCATGAGGCGCGCAAACGGAATGTAGTAGTCCTCGCTCTCGACGAGGTCGTCGCTGTCGGTGTAGGCCGCGGTGATGCACGGCATGAACTCGCCCACGTAGGCGTAGGCGTCAGCGATCGCCGACACGGCCAGCGTCGAGAGAATGATGACTCCGCTGTTGAGCGGCGACATCGCCACGCTGGCCGTCGGCACGAACTCGACCATGCGGTCGCCCTTGAGGATGGCCTCGATGTCGGCGGCGTTCTCGGCTGCCGTGCGCTTGATCCATTCTTGCGTGCGCGAGTGCAGCAGCGCCCAGTCCTGCTCGAGTTGCGTGCCGCGCTCGTCGTGCTGCGCGATTCTCCGGTTCACACGACGCAGGCGATCGTTGCCACCAGACGTTCTCTTCGCCTGCCAGAAGAGATAGCGCTGCGACGTCGTGAGCGCGTTGGCAAACTTGTCGATGTCGTTCTCGCGTGCGCCGACGGGCAGCGCCACGGGGCGCGCCGATGCGAACACGCTCATCGCCGCGTTCTCGGCGGCAACAAACGCCGCCTTGTCGGCGCGCAGTGAGCCCGCGGCGGCCGCGTCATCCGAGACGCCGACGGCGGCGCGCGTTGTGCCGGGCGTGTTGCGCGCCGCCAACTCGCTGTAGCGTTTCAGAAGCGCGAGTTCGTTGACCGTCAACGGGTCGATGGCCTGGATGTCGTCGCCCGTCGTCGCGTATTGCGCGAAGCCGTCGAGTGCACGCTCGCGCCTCAGATAGCGGTCGACCACACGTCGATTGTAGGTGGTTCGCGCGTCAGTGGAGATTGTCATAACCTGGTTCATCGCCGTGCGCATTACACCCGGATCGGGTGGCACCACAACTAGCGGACCGCCCATCTGGCGTGGCATGTCTTGCACGAGCAGCGTGCCGACGTCCTCCTTGCGCACCACCGTGCCGCGCACCGACGCGCGCACAATCGTGTCGGCGAGATTGAGCACGCCAATGAACGCAAGATGGTGGCCCGCCAGCACGTCGCCGTCGGCACGCGGCACCTGCTCGAACATGTAGAGCGCGTTCGCCGAGAAGCCACCCGCAAACGCCTCGACATCGTAGCCGTCGTCGAATAGCGCTTCGTTGGCGTAGAACAACATCGGATAGACGAGCGCCAGCATGGGCTGCAGCAACTCGACGAGCACGCCCAGCGAGCGCGCCTGGTCGCTGTTGATGTGCAGCGTGCGCCGCGCGCCGGCCAGTTTCTCCTGCGGAACGCCTGCGAGTTCCTCGCCCTGCGCTGCGAGACGCGCGTCCTCGTCGGTCACTTCGAACACCACCTCGATGCCGCCAATCACGCGCGTCGTCGGGCCACCGCGCGGCGCCGCGAGCGCCCGCCTCGTCGGCTTCGCGAGTGGCGCCTGCTGTGAGTTGGCGCGCTCGAGCATCTTGTTGATGTGCGCCCAGAAGTAGTGCGACACCTCGTTCATCAACAGCAGGTTGTCGGTGCCGAGACGATTGGCCGGCACAGTGACGGCGCCATCCACAAACGTGGCATTACTCTGCTCGTTGTCAAACACCAGATTGGCCAGCGTGACGAGGTCATCGACGTAGAGGTTGGCGCCACCGTGCATCATCGACGCAACCGCGGGCACACACGTTGAAGCGGCGGCCATGGCGTTCGCCATCTTCGAGCCCGTCGCGCTGGCGTTGTTGTAGAGCGCGCCCGCGTCGGCGAACAGCGCGCCGCTGCCGCACGTGCGAATGCGTTCGAGCAGCGCCGAGTTCTGCGAGACGACGAGCAGCGTCGACCAGAGAAGCGCGGCGAGCGACGTCTGCGGCATTGATTTGCGCAACTGCTCGGCGCGTGTCTTCAACTGCTTGTTGGCTTCAACGGCGGCCTTTTGTGCATCGTCGTTGGCACCGAGCGCCGCCGCCGCCGCACGCGCAGCGGCGTCGTCGAGTTTGAACTCGTCGCGCGCCAGCGTCTGCTGGTGCATCTGCTCGGCGATGCTGCGCGCCTCGAGCAGCGTCTTGCGGTAGCCGCCGGCGCCGTAGCGCGCACAGCCGACACGCGTGAAGCGGTCGAACAGCGTCTCGTAGGTGTTGCCGGCGTCGACAATGCCGTCGCCAATCACGTTGTTGATGGCGCGCATGGCGGCGACGAAACTCGCGCTCGCCGTCTCGAAGCGCGCCTTCTTGCCGACGAGCGTGTCGCGTGCATCGCGTTCGGCGTCGGCCTGCTCGCGCAACTTGCGAATGCGCTCCTGCTCGGCCGACGAGTCCTGTGAGCGCTGCTGCTGGCGGTGCAACTGCGCCTTGGCCAGCCGAATGCGCTCGCTCGTCTCTTGCGAGATGGCCGTCTCGTCGATGAGCGTCTCGAGCGTGTGATTGCCGGCCACCTGGCGAATGAACCTGTAGTAGGGGTTGGCGTCGAGCACGCGCTGTCGCGCCAGCCGCTCGTTGATGTAGTTGGCGCCAAACGCCGAGTCGGGGTCGGGCCGCGTGGCGATGACGGCGCCAGTGGCCGGGTCGCGTGTTGTGGTGACGCCTCGCGCCACGGGCAGACCGTCGTCGGCAAAGTAGCCGCGATTGTTGCGTGCGTCGCGCAGCGGTTGAATCTCGACAAACGACTTGGCGCCGGCCATTTCGAATTGTTCCGGGTGTATCGATGGTCGAGGCGGCGGCGGCGGTGCTGACATTGCCGACGAGACTCCGAGCAATTGCATGGCACGTTTTGCGTGCGGTATGATGCGTGGTGAGTGTGTGCCAACGTCGTTTTTGTCGTCATAATCATTGTCGTCATCGTCATCGTCGTCATCAAATGGAGGGCGTGTCATCTCATCGTATAACGAGTGCAGTGGTCGCTTTTCGAGTGTTTTTTTACCGCCAGCGCCAGTGCTGCTGCTGCTGCTACTGGAAGACATTACGGATCAATGGCGCTATTTGTGGAGCGAGTTAAAACGCGTCGTGTATATAACAGAAGACGTTTCATTTTTTGGTCTCTGTGGCACTGTTCGGCGGCGACGGCGACGGCGACGGAGATGGCAACGTCGTCGGTATTGACGGCCACGCGGCCGCCGGCTGCGACACAGATTTCAACTCTTTGAAGCGTTCGTTCTTCTCGCCGACCTTCAAGTAGAGACGCGCCAGAAACGGGCGCGTGAAATCCACCCAGCGCTCGAGGCCAGTGGCGGCGAGCACCATCACCTCGATGCTCTCGGCCTGGCGTCGCGTCTCGTCGAGCAGCAGTGCTTCGACATACGAGTGCGCGAGCAGTTCGAGCCACGTTACGATGTAGAGTTCGGCCTTCTCGTCGTCGAAGCGTTCCATTTGCAACGCCGAGCGCAGTTGCGAGGCTAGCAGAGCCGCGCGCGCCGCCGCCGTCTTCAGAGGCACACAGCCACGACAATGATTCGTGCCACTGTGCGAGCCAAAGCCAATGCGTCTGGTCAACGTTTCCACGCTGTAGGTCACGGAGGCGACAATGCTGGTGACGGCACGCGTAGACTGCAACTCGTTGGCCACGCTGCTCTCAAAGGCGTCGAGGCGCCGACGCAGCGTTTCGTGCATGTGCATGTCCAACTGGATCGTTTTCGTCACCTTGTGTGCGACGTCCTTGACAGAGTCGAGTGTCTCTATTGAATGATCGGGCACGCCGTTGGAAGACGCAGAGACGGGGTTCATTTTTTGTTTTTGTTTGCGTGCGCGTGTCACACAAAATACGGCCCGTTGGGAACGCCTTTCGTGGCGGCACTCGTGCTCTGCGGCGCTCGCAGAGGCGGCGGCACAGCGAGTTTGACGGTCGTGTGCGCGCCGTAGGCCTTGTGAATCTGCGAGCGCGGCGCCTCGGTGACGCCGACGCGCGGGTGAAACTCTGGCCGGCTAACGATCGCCATAATGTCGTCGACGGTCTGCGCATTGGGTCGGTTCAACTGCGCCACTGGATGCGGCAGCAACGAGAGCAATTTCATCGTCATCTCGGAGCAGAATACACCGTCGCCGCCGTCGCCGCCACCGTCGCCGAACCAATCACCTTCGCCGCCTTCGTTTAACCAATTGCTCATATCTCTGTGCGGGCCCGGGATGACCGCCGAGCGACTCATGCGCGTCATGCTGAAGCGCACGCCGCGCATTTGAATGGCGAGCGCGAGCATGGCGAGCATCGACTCGCGCTCGCAGCCGACGTTGACCCACTCGTAGTCGTCTTTGCGTGTGCCGTAGGCGCGCGCCTCGATGAACGCCGACTCGTTGTGCACGCCGACGGCGATCATCGAACGCTCGCCCGGCTTCACGACGCCGAAGCGCGTGAAGAACGCCACCTCGCAGTGGTAGTAGTTGAGCGTCGACGTGTAGCCGCGCACCGCCGACACCTGGAACGTCTCTGGGAAGCAACAGCCGGCAATCATGGAGAGAAACCCGCCGCTGCAGCAACCTCGTGATTTCGTGCTAGCGCCCGACCTGCTGCTGCTGCCGCTGCTCGATTCAATGTCCGACGACGCGGATGTCCGACCGAGAAGATTGTCGGCCAATTGGAGATTGCCCTCCTCGTTGTCGGTCGTGCCGGCGGCTATCTTGCGCTTGTAGCGCTGCGATTGTGCGAGAAACACGGCGACAAAGTAGCCGATGTCTAAATCAACCAATTTGCACAGCGAGTCGAACGAGATCGTCGAGAGTTTGTTTGTCATGAGACGCTCGTCACTCATTCGCGTGCGCGCGTGCGTGCGTTTATTTTTTGCGCGCGTAAAACTTGGTTTTGCGTCCAGCCGTGCGACGCGACGCGGCACTACGCGCGCGGACACGCGCCCGCCCGCGCGCGCCCGCCCGCGCACGCAGAGAGTCAAAAAATGATGATGAATATGTCTGACGCAAGTTTACACGCTCGCGATCGAGTGCCTCAGGAGAAGTTTGATTTAATTGCTACTCTCCAAGAACTCCGTAAACCTTCTGTGTTTTCGACCACCGCCACCACCACGTCGTCTTCGTTGGCGGCGCCACGCACATCAGACGCGCATCCGCCGCCGCGCGCAACAGAACCAAACATCGTGGCCAACGGTGTCAACCACGACCACAAATCTCCGGAACCGGTGCCGTCTCAGGCGGCTATCAACGGTTACGATGATGCGCAACTCTCCTTCATCGATCAACTGTTGGCAAACGCGCTGGCCGCCGAGGCGAAGGAGTTGACGGCACCAACGGCACCGCCAGCGCCGGTGATAGCAGTTCCGGCAACGCCAACTACGTCGCAAAAGCCGATCGAAATCAAAGACGACGCCGTCGACGCTATAGAAAGCGATTCGTTCTTCGAGGGCATTCAACTTGGTGCGATGGCGCCACTGGCAGACGCGACGGCGCCACCGCCGCCGCCGCCGCCGCCACCGGCTGTCGTGGTTATCGACGTCGATGCGGCGACCGAGGCTGTTGCTGGCGCTTCTGATTCTTCTGTTCACGAAACTAAAGAACCGGTAGGGAGGAGAGCGCGCGCGCCGTGCTCGTCGTCGGCGTCTTCGTCGTCATCATCATCATCGTCGTCGTCGTCGTCGTCGACGGCAGTCTCTGCGTCTGCGTCTGCGTCGTCGTGTGTCGCGTCTTCGTCTACGTCGCTGACCGAAATCTCTCCGGCGCGACAGCGTTTGCGCGATGAACTGGTCT
>Ga0315288_10001348_pt1 | contig 31716 bp, 32 predicted proteins | sample YL17G11_20_MG_FD_203454 | JGI IMG/M metagenome (GOLD analysis project Ga0315288, IMG submission 203454) | Sediment microbial communities from Yellowstone Lake, YNP, Wyoming, USA - YL17G11_20 | ecosystem: Environmental > Aquatic > Freshwater > Lake > Sediment | place: USA: Wyoming | collected...
CCGGTGAAGTTTGCAAGGGCGTCCGGGCACAGGTTTGGGCTTCAAGCCTCGCAGGCCTTTCTTTTTGTAAGTGGACAACCACCGAGAAACAGAACTCTTTGCGGTTCCGAGCCAGCGAGCCACATCCTAAACTTTTTTGCCGGCCTTGAACAGTTGCACAGCTTGCCGGCGTCTGTACTCCAGTGTCGCAGCAGATCCTTTTGGTCTCATAACCCCAAGTATAGCAAAATAAGGAGTGTTGTTCCATTGCTTATCTAGAGGTCAATAACCTTCGTATCCGGAGAGGCTCATGAGTCCTCGTTCAGCGAAGAATCGAATCGGCAGAGCCAACTTGACGGTTTTCATTTTCGACATTGCCCAGGGCCGCGTCTTGTGACCGCTTATGTCTAAGCTAAAAATAAAAGTCTATCAGTAAACAAAATAGGTCCTTCGGGCCGAGGAATTCATTTTGGGAAAGAACCCATATCCTCTGTTGCTAAGCGTTTCCCTCAAGGCGGAAATCATAAATATTTTCCTGAATGTTATAAATATGATCGCAGCATGTACACGTCAGATGATTTTCGCGGCGCTCTAACGTTCCCTGCCCGCAACGCAGGCACTTTAATATTGTTGTTAGCGCCGGCCGGAGCTTGGATCCAGAAGCGGAATCCTTGCCATCCTTATTAGCCTGGAGCTTGAGAAAAAGTTGGTGTGTGAGGGTGTTTCGGCCTAAAAAGGGAGCGAACCATGATTCTAGAACATCTAGCTTAGGCAGAAGTGACGTAAGGAGTTTTCTGTTCCAAAAAAGTCCGCCTCCAAGTATAGACTCTTGTCTAAAATTATCGGATAGAAGGCGCTCCATGGCCTTAGGATGGAAATTCCAATACAGGGGGCCGGCCTCAAACGGGTCAAGAGATTCTATGCGTTTCCGATTCATTAGGCCAAGCCGCGCCTTAATTCGAAAATTCATATTTCGCTTATTTTGGAATTCGAAAATGAGCGAACCGGAAGGCTTGAGGATCCTGTGAACCTCATGGAGGACAGGAGCGGGATTTTCGATATGATGAATTAACCTGACCATCATGGCAGAATCGAATACACCGTTGATAAACGGTAAATAATGGACATCAGCTGCGACAAGGCAGACGTTGTTGATACCGTTCCGGATCAGGTATCTATTTGAGTCTTGAAGCATGGACATCGAGTAGTCGGTAATTACGCAATTCGAATAACGATTTTTATAGATATCCATTAAACGACCATATCCGCCGCCGATATCGATAAACCATTCACCTTCCTCGATCAAACTGCGAAGCAGTCTCCTCTCGACCCTGTCAAGATAGCTCAAATGTGATTGCTGCCAAAAAGAGTGATATTCTTCGCTTTTCCAAATGCGTATGGCCATGGCCTATTCCTTCATCTTTTCACCATTCTCGTCCTGATACCTAGCGAGAATGCTCATCCCGGCTTTTATATAGTCTCCGACTTTCACAACAATAATAAGATCGGTTCCATCTGGAATGAGGACGTCCACTTGAGATCCAAAGCGGATCATCCCGATCCTATCGCCTTGGCGGATGCTATCACCTTTATTAATGAACGGCACGATTCTCCGAACGATCCGGGAAGCGATTTGGACCACCCCGATCCTGCCCTCTGAACCGCTAATGACTGTCAATACTCTTTCGTTTTCCAGCAGGGAATCCATGTGTTTGAGAGAACGGAACGCTCCCGGAATTTTCTTGATTTCATCGATCCTCCCCGTGATTGGAGAACGGTTGACGTGAACATCTAGGTAGCTCATCATGATCCCGATCTGAAATCCATTCTCGACAGGAAACGGTATAGCGGTGAATTCGGTTAAAGGAATAACCTTGCCCTTTTTTAGAGCTATAGGGAATCGGTTGTTTTGAAGTTTATTGATGTAGATGATCTTGCCATCTGCCGGCGATAGTATCGTTCGTGGGTCAGCGGGCGGTATGCGTTGAGGATCGCGATAGAAAAAGCATAGGATTACTAAGATTGACGCAACGACGGATAAGAAAAAAGCAACAGAAAACCGGATTATGAAGGATTGTACGGGAAGAAAGAGCGGGTGAAAAGAAGCCAGCCACATACCTAATGGTGATATGCTCAAGATCCATGGCAGAGCCCATCTTCTCCGAAGCTCCATCTTTTTAACTAAAAGTAGAAGAAGCGAAAAAATCAATACCGAGCCGATCAGATATTCAGACAACATCATACGCTCTCAGCGGCATATTTATCAGAATCCACGCTTCCACCACAAGTATGGGATAAGGGCAAACTCAACGAAGAACGGTAAGGGATCCCTTTTGGAAAGGACAGCGAATTCTAAGGGCCTTGACATGGACCGCAAGTATTCCCTGAGTCCCAAGCGGCCAGATAAAATTTCCTGGGCACAGAGGGGAACGTCTGTTATTAGCCTAACCCATTTTACCCCGATTTCTGGGGATTCGTGTTCAGGCTGGATTCCCATTACGTGTTGATAGAGCATATAAGGGAGATTTAGGCCGGCGGCCTTGACCAGCGTATGCCAGCCCCATATCCGGCCGTTTACCTCGATAAACTTATAGATCCCTTCCCGGTCGTCTTTCATGAATTCGACCTCGGCGATCCCATAGAAACCCATCTCCCGGAGTATGCGCTCTGATAGATCCTTTAGTTCAGGAATATTCGCCGAAATCGCATATGTTGTGGCGTGGCCAAATTCCCTTGGGTGCTGCCGGAGTCGATTTGCCGCCATTCCTGCGATGATCTTCTGCCCGTCGAAGAGAGTGGCATAAGAAAATAAATTTTTCCCTCCTCCCGGCAGAAACTCCTGAACGACGATCTCGGATGGATCAATAATCGACGCCATTATGCTGTGCTCTCTCCGCAGTTCGGCCGGATTATTGACCTTGATCCCCTTTTTCCTGGATCTAGGATAATAACGCTCTTTGGCCCTGGGTTTCAGGACAAGGGGGAACACAGGACTTTGATCCAGGACATCCTCTGGGGTTTTTCCGACATATCTTTTTGGAATCGGAACCGATACCCTCTGGGCAACCTCATAAGCCTCATCTTTGTAGTAATACTTGCGCGCGATTTCCCAGGTGGGGACAGGAACTGAATAGTATTGAGAGAGGATTTCCTTGTTTTTTGCAAGGAACATGAGCAACTCATCATTGTTCGGCAGCAACATCCAGCCCAGCAGGTCATTATCCTTTGCCAAAGCGATTAAACGTTGGGCAAAGAGATGAGATTCACGAAGACGAGTCATCCGAATGCGACTATTCAAGTAGCGCGAATAGCGGGCAATATTCGGCTCGTCGTCTATAAGAATAACCGGCACACCGCGTTCAGCAAGGCTTCGGACAGCGCCGAGTGCCTGAAAATCCCCCCCCAGGATAACGACACCAGTCCTATGGCTGTTATTTTGTGCCCGGCTAAATGACCGCATGTCTTCCGTCACGCACCAGCTTAATCAGGATGTCAAAACACCTTTTGGCAAATGGCATGGGGTCCCCGATATCCAGAATGGCAAAAATGTGTTTATGCCAATAAGGGCCAAAGTATTCATGGATGGAATAGCCCTCAGCTTTACGAGACACGAAGAACCTCATGATATCTTTCGTGAGATCGATCCAAAATATGTCCTCTTTGAAGTCCGCCGCGTTTTCCTTCTGGCCATGGATTAGGTCTCGATACATTATCCAGGGAAAGTCAATTCCGCAGGCAACCGCCAGCGATCCCGAGAGGTTATGCCGACCGTTGATCTCCATAAGCTTGTAGATTCCGTCGCGCGTATCGCGCTTGAATTCGATACACGAAAAGCCATGATACCCAAGGGCAGAGAGCAGTCTCCTGCCGGGTTCGATGATTTGCGGAATTTTTTTGCTGACGATGACTCGTGGAGACCCAAAAAACGGAGGGTCAATCCGCACTTTTTTAGCCGTGAATTCGGCGATGGGCTGGCCGTCTATGAAATAGGAGTTGTAATTGACCCCCTCACCGGCGTCCCCGGGGATGATTTCCTGAAGCATCACTTTTATCCCCATGCCCTGTAGCTGGCGATAACGAGCGCGGAGCTCAGACAAGCTCTGCGTAACAAGCACCTTCTTCCGGAAAATATCATAGAACTGATGCCCTTCACATGGCTTGAGAAGACAAGGGAAACTAAAATCGGTAATCACTCTTTCGATATCGGCGACATCCTCACAGATGGCCGTTTTAGGATAAGGCACTCCAATATGCTCGGCCAGTTCATAAGTGAATTGTTTTTTTACGATTCGGCAGACGATTTTCCAATCCTGTGCAACAACCCGATAGTGCGCTTCGAGGCGCTCCTTGTTCTTGGAGAGGGCGACCAGCGTATAATCGTCCGTCGGTACCAGGAGAGCCCCCGAATAACGGTCCGATAGGGCGAGAATATCATTCACGAAATGTTCTTCGCTGATATTGGGAGGAGTAATCCGAAAATGCCGGCTGACATATTTCGAAACGCGCCCCATTTCGACAGGCAGGTAGTGCAGGACAACGATGGGGATTCGCCGTTGACCCAGAGCGCGGATGACAGCCAGGCCAACGATGTGGGAATAAACCACGATCACGGCTTCTGATCCGGCTTTCATAAGACCTCGCAATTCAGAGGATTCGTTTCTTGATTTTTACACTGGTTTTTTCTTTGGCAAAACAGATTACTGGTTCCTGGTGCCAACGAGGCGATAAAACATAGAGGGCGCGGAAAAAGAACTGGATCAGCCAGGCAATGATTTTTGACCGATCCCGGATGCGCAGGAAGTGGCTGCTGCCTTTAGGGATCGGCAAGTAGACCATGTCCGGGATGAAACCGAAATGTTTCATATAGTCGAGCAACGTCCTGTACGTGAAGTACCGGATATGGGCATAGAATTCGTAACGGGATTGTTCTCCGAACGGGTCGTGAAATGTACGGCCTTTCAGGAGGGGTATCAGCCAATATAAGGAGGCATAATTGGGGACAGAGAGATACAAGCGGCCGTCATCCCGTAAGATACGATTGAGATCCGCGACGAAAGCGTCAATGTTCAAAAGATGCTCGATGGTGGCCAGGCAGAGAATTGCGTCGAAGCCAGACGTTTCCAAGGGTATGGGATTTCCCGTATCCAGGTCGTGGCTCGTGATCTGAAGATTCAGCTTTCTTAGCTGGGCGAGACAGGTTTCGTCGACCTCGTTGCAATGCATCTCACAAGGATAACTCTCAAGGATCCGGCGGGCTACGATTCCGATACCGGCCGCAATGTCGAGGACTTTTTTGTGATCTTTTTTTACGAATACCTCAGGGAATATCCGATGTCGTTCATGTAGGATAGGGTAGTTTTCCAGGGTGAGCCCCGCCATCCGGTTGTCTTCGAGTTTTTTAGAATCAGCTCTCATAGGGCCTCTCCGTATAAGTTCTGTATTCTATGTCAGTAGAGAGGAAACTCCCCCAATTTGGGGAGAAACCTAGATAAAACCTTTTTTTTTATTTCCTTATAAACCCTGACGTGATAATTATATGTGCGGTCCCTATGAACTGTCAAGGATTTCTGCTTTCTCATCGATTCTCCCGTGATCTCAAGCCGGTACGCATTGTGAACGACGCGGTCCATGAAAGCGTCGGAGAGCGTCGGCAGCGAGTACCTCTCATGCCAGTTCGTAACCGGGACCTGAGAGGCCAGGATTGTGGATGTGCGTTTGCAGAGGTCGTCAACGATTTCAAGTAACGGGCGATCGTCTTCACGAGTAGTTGCCCGTCCCGCGAATATTCGGATGCGGCGATTCCGCGCCCTTCCTGTACATTAGTGACCTGAAACGGATAAAGTGCTCCCTCTGAGTTAAGGAAAATGGGAAAGAGGATGATGAAAAGGCGGAAAGGAGGGGGTGAGTAAGAGGCGGGAGACGCAGAAACGCGTCAGAAATATTTCTGCAGGCGCGGCCACATCTCCGCGTCCGCAGACAGAATCTTTTTCAAATCATCGACCGAGGCATGGTTCCTCTTCCAAAGAATGAGGATCTTGGCGATGAAGGCCTCGTTATGGTCGAGAATGTTCCGGAGGCGAGCCCGGACGTCGTCTCGTTCAAAGGGTTCCAACTTTTCCCATTGGCTCAGCATCACGGCCACAATATTAGTGTTTAAATATTCGTCTGCCGGTTGGAGAATGAGGGCTTTTTTCAGGTATTCGCGCCCTTTAGCGGCTTCCGTCAAATAAGGATAATTATAGATCATATAGACCCGGCCTAAATTGCAATATCCGTCGGCCGCGGCCGGGTATCGCCTGACCTCTTCGAGCAAAACATCCCGGGCTTTGTCCAACAACGATTTCCGTTTGTCCCCCGTGCTGGACGGGATTTCGGCCAGGGAGGCGTCGAAATAGAGATTGGCCAGCTCTTCGAAAAAGAGCCGGCGCGGCCAGGCATGAACGGCCTTAAGGAGCTGGCGTTCAAGTTCGGGGAGCCCGGTTTGGATGCTGGGGACGCGGCTGCGCGCTTCCCGATAACGACCGAAGGCTCTCGCCCCCGCATAGTCGCGGACCGCCGTAACGAACAGGGCAATCAATCCCAGGGCAGCTCCAATAGTAAAAATCGCTTTGTTCCGCGTCATGTCTCTTGGTTCTTGATCTCTACCGCCCGGGCCGCAAAGGCAAAAAGAGCGACAAAGTAAGCGGCGTTGGCCGGAATGCGTAAGTTAAAATCGAAAAAGCTATGGATGAGGAGCGCCAAGACGCCTGCGAGCGCGCCTAACACGATCCCCCGCACAAACGGATCCCGGCGTTTGACCCATTTCGAAGAAATCCAAACCACGCCGCCGAAAGCGAAGAGAATGAGCGCTCCGCCACCGAGGATTCCGCTCTCGGCGAGGATCTCGAGATAATCATTATGGGCATGGTCGACCAGGCCCGGGTTATATTTTGTTTCATACATCGGGTAGATTGCGGCGAACGTGCCGAGCCCCGTTCCAAGCAGCGGAAAGTCCTGGACATACTTCAATGTATTCCCGTAGTACATCCACCGATCATCCTTGGTCAGATTCTGGCTCGTGAAGCGTTCGATCAAAGGTCCGATGCCAATGAATATCGCAGCGAAAATCACGGCGATTGCGATCCCTCGGACGATCTTTATGCCGGACCTTCCTCTTTTAGTGATGGTCAGAACCGAAGACATCAGGAAAATCGTAAAAACAAAAATGATCAGGCCGGTTCGCGAATGGGAAAAGACGATGCCCAATCCGATGATCACGGCTAAAAGGCCGAAGACTAGAGTCTTTTGCAATCGCTCTTGGCCGAACCAAACGAGCTTTTCGCGCAGCGACAATCCTTTTTTCAACTTGAAGAAATCGGCTTTAGCCAAGAGATAGCCAAGCGCGAGCGGCAAAAGCATCTCCAGGAACCCGGAGAAATGGTCGCGGTTGATGTAGGTCCCGGTCGCCGAGCCGAGATAGTACGTCCTTTGAAAGCCGAAAATCTGTTGCGTTCCTCCGAACAATTCCGCCAATCCATAAAAAGATTGGAAAACGGCGCTCGCGATGAAAACGAGGGTGAAGATCTCGGCCCGCTTACGCGTTCCGACGTGGCGGTAAACGAGAAAAGCGAATATCGCGTAGGCGGCGTAAAGGACGCCGTCTCCGAGCGATTGGGTGACGGCAAACGTCAGAGACCTGGGGCCTTTCATCCCCAGTGTTTCGAGGAGGGCGGCCGCGCGGGGAGAAAGAACCCTGAGGACGGCCGGCGGAAGCGGAATCAGTTGAAAGACCGTGATTGCCGCGAAGGTCAAAAGAAGGACTTTCAGGAACGTCGGCCAACGGGAATTTGCGTCTTTTAGTCCTCCCGCGATATGGAGCGCGGCGAGGATGAACGTCGCGACCTCGAAGACAAAGACGGCCCATGGGATGTCCGCCCCGAAAGGGAGCGGAAGGAATAAAAGGACCGCGCAGAGACCAACGAAAAGGATTTCTTTAAGGATCATCGAGATGCGGCCTTGCGCCGCGGCGGCCTAACGGAAATTCAGTTTAATAATTTTTCCGGTGTCCGCCCCACAACCAAATCGAATGAAAATCTCAGTCTTTGTCCCCCCTACCTCCATGATGAGGAGATACATGGGGTTTGGGTGGTTTATGCGGTTTGAAGCAGTTGAGCGCAAAATCGCCCTTGCTCTTTTCAGACGAAGAGACCATTTCGGAAGCGAGGTCCAATTTGCTTCCGAGAAATTGGTCGAGCCTCGCCGTCGATTCGGTTTTAGGTGAAAGCTTGGGTATCGCTTTTGCCCCGTCGGTCGGTTTCGTCGTTGCCCAAACCGAACCGACGATAAGAACAATCCCAAAAATTACAAGGATTCTAGCTTTCATGGCGCCCTCCCTAGGCATTGCGAAACTTAACATGTTTAGTATCAAAATGCAAGCTTTTTCTTATTTTTTTGCGGCCGCCCCAAATCAGGGATTTCTTCGTTTCGAAGGATGGCTTCCGGGACGGCTGTGACCATGGCCCATGCTTTATCGCGGCCGATAATCTTGACGGCCTTATCGAATCCCTCGGATAACCGGGGCAGCCTCCGTTTTGCGTCGTGGGCGTCGCTAGCGATGATTTGGGCGAGATTTTGCTTTAGAAAAAGCTCGGCTGTTTTTCGTGTTTTTGAACCGAAAGCTCCCGTCAGGCTTTGGGCCGTCAATTGGCTCAGTGCCCCCATGGAAATCAGCTCGTATAGCCGGTCCGGCCTTTCCATAAAGACGATATTCCGTTCTGGGTGGCTGATGATTGGAATAAGGCCTTCGAGGGTCATCGCGAAGATAAGGTCCCGAGCGTTTGAAAGGACATGTTCAGCCGGGAACTCGATGAAGATATATCGCGAACCGTTCAGGGTGAGGCCGTTGTCTTTTATCGTCCTGACAATCTCCGGATGGATATGGACCTCCGCGCCGAAATAAACATCGATGCCATCAGTTCCGTGCCGCCGGAAAAATTCTATTTTTCTTTCGGCAAGAATTTTCCAGTCCTCACCATATTTGGCTAAACGATGGATATGCGGCGTTAGGGCGATGCCTCGAATTCCGTCCGCTCGCGCCGCGTTCAGCATTTGGGAGGCCTCCTCCCAGTCGGCGGCCCCGTCGTCCCAATCGGGAAGAAGATGTGTATGAAGGTCGATCATTTCTTTAGACAACGTCATCCATTCATATCAGAATGACTGACTGTTAAGTCCGGAGCCTAGAATTAAGCAGTTATGCACAATGGACCTTCTTTAATTCGGGGAATAAACCGGGAGGCATAATCCTGTAGAGATAGGGCATCTAGATCTCCGGATAAGCTCAAAGCACTCTTCGCGCCATTTGGCCAGCGCCAAAATCGCACCAGGGGAGCGGGCGATGCCTCGATGTAATTAATAATTTGTACCTCGCTGCTTAGCTTGGATAAAGTTTCAGCGTCGATATAGGTCCCACAGGAAGAAGCCATTCCGCCGGTTTCGACAATATAACCTTGCTCCCTCAAAAAAAATACGACTCGCTCCGGCGCATTGTCTTGAAGACCGACAAAAGGACGCGGACTTGCAGGTAGCGTTAAGGTTTTCGCTTGCAGCCGGTAATATGCGCCATCCCAAATTCCTTCTGAGCCAAAAGAGCCTAATCCCTTGGCCAGGATTGTTGCTCGCGGGGTGCAAGAGAAATCCAGCTTCAGACTATTAGAATTCGGATGCACATCAACCTTAAAGCCGGATTTTTCCTTCCACCAATCGCTGATCTCACACAGTCTGGCGATCCAAACCGGGGGGCGGTGCGCTCGCGCCGCGCATAATAAATCCACAAAGGGCCGTTCACACTGCGCGGCCAGCTCGGTGTGAAACAGCAAGTTGAACAGCTCGCCGCGCTGGTATATCTGATGGAGTATCTGCTGCCAGGTCTGAGCGAGACCCTCGACGCCGAGCCCTAATCCGTCGAGGATCTGCAAGTCATCCGGGATGCAAATCGGAATCTCTATCAGATTTGAACGATTCCTCGGCACACACACCATTTCTGCCGAGTCCATTGCCTGATAGAAATTTTCTACTTTGTTGAAAAATGTGCTCCACTGACTGGTAGCGTCACTATTGTGGCGCCAGCGGATAGCCTTATTGCTACTGTAGCTGAACAATCCTGCCGGCAGCGAGTCTATTAACTCATCGCAACAGCCCAAATAGGGCCCACGAAAACCATGCGCTTCGATTTTCAGCCGTTTAAAGGCGGAGACCGCCCTTTCCAGCTGCCGCTTGGCCTCTTCCAGAGGATAATCATTTAGATTGACATGCTGGTAGCCATGCACGGTGATTTCCACGCCCTCATCCTGCAGACGGCGGACGAAGCGCGGATAGCGCTCCACCAGGATGCCTGGGGTAGGAAACGTTGGCGCACAGCCACGATCAGACAGAGTCTCTATGCAGTGATCAATTCGGCGCATCGCTTTTGCGGGTGCTAGGGAATACCTGCCTATCAACTTGGCAGTCCGTAGGCAAACAAATTTCAGGCCCCGTTTGATGTACCATTCTTTCAGTTTCAATATATTTTCCCCGAGCCTCACCTAAAAACCGATTCAGCCAAAAGTATATTTTTTGGCCCGTTTTTTCGGACGAGTCTACATCCTAAAAAATTCATTGTAGTTTCAATAACGCCGCGATATTAAATTGTCTATAAATTCGTAATAAATGTGCTTTTGTTGATCCCAATTGTACATTCGATTGAATCGATCTGCATTGGTATGCAAGCTCTCACGTCTCTGCGGATTGCGATATAGAATTCGAATGTGATCAGCGAGTTCAGCGATGTCGCCCGGCTCAAAGTATTCGACCATTGTATCGTCGAAATAGGCTTGCATTGTTTCTGTCCGCGAACAGATGACCGGTATTCTAAGCGCCACGTATTCGAGCAGCTTAACCGGCAACATATATTTTGTGAAGTTATCGTACAAAATCGGGATGATTCCGATATCTGCTTTGAGAATAATGCCAGATAATTCTTCCGGCATAACAAACCGAATAAATGAAACGCAATCCGTTAATTTTAATTCCTTCGTCAGGTCGACTAGATGAGGAACAGCATCACCCTCGCCGATGATCTTAAAATCCAACTCTTTGATTTCTTGGCGCACCTGCGCAATCGCGTTCAAGGCAACATCAAGTCCGTGTCGTCGCGAAATAGTGCCGTGATAAATGAATCGCAAGCTATTTTTATTAAGTACGTGAGCAGGGACTTGGCGTGGAAAAAAACGGGGATCAGGTAGATTTAGCAGGACAATAAATTTATCTGCCGGATTGCCATGCCGCACGAGTACATCGAGGTGAGGCTTATGTACAGCAATAGCTCTATGTGCAAAACTAACGCTTAATCGTTCCATCCAAGTAAGGAATCGAATGAACCAATGGCTTTTGGCGATCCCAAACTTGGATTGGAACAGCTCAGGCATAAGATCATGAACATCCAAAACTACCTTTGCTCCGAATAATTTCGGAATAAAAGCAACAAAAACCATAAACTCGGGCATCGAGTGAACCTGAATGATTTGATATTTATTCTTTAAGTGCTTAAACGAAAGCACAAAAAAAGCCGCAACAAAGAAAATCGCATATTTAATTAAATAGATCATGGTATTTGAACCGCGATAACGCTGGATGGGCAGCTGACTTAGCTTGACGCCTTTTAAAGTTCGAAGTTTTATTTTTTCTTTTTGGGCTAAACAAATAACTTCAACGCCGTCACCGCGCTCAACAAGCGCCTCAGCTTCACGTCGAACTCGAGTATCAATCAGGTAATCGGTGAAAGCAACCATACATACGCGAGCCACGCTTTATCTCCTTTCCACCAAGACTAATTTTGATCCTTTTATAGAAGCTTCGCCTCAGTATTTTCGATGATATAATTAAGGTCTTTTGTTAATGCTGGCTCGGCGATTACATTATCTGGATGAAAAAGAAGAACGATATCTCGGTTTATGGATTCGGTACAGAGCCACTGAATTGTATATTTATTTGTATCTCTCCAATTATGCTCGAGCCAAAAAGCGGATGGGAAAAATACTATATTACTGTTATTCGTATTAGCGATTATCGATGGATCTTCAGCATTTCCCATTATGACTCGCATCCCTGCCCGATGGACCCATTCTTGATAGAGATTATGTTCGTACGGCACGTAATGGCGTCGTCCAGATTTATTCTTTCCCGATCCATGTTTTGAAAACGCTAAAACTGGTTTTCCGACATGACGTTCCAATCTATCTAATTCCGATCGGAATGTCAGAAATGAACGTGAATTTTCTAAGTGAAGCCCAATTTCATGATGCCCTTTTTTAATTAATTCGAGTATCTGCTGGGAAGGAAACGTACATCTCCGGAAAAAAACGTATGCGGGTTTATTCGCTTTATTCAATAATTCTAGAATTTTGCGTAATTCAGCGAGATATCCAAATTTATCCACCCGCGGGAAATAAAGATCTGCGCTGATACGGCTAAGAATGTGGCGTAATATTCCTTCTTTTCCATAAGGACGGTCGATGTCAATCCGAATTATAAGCGCCATTGAAAAAGAACAACTATCTTCTATACATCAAACATCTTTTAATGATAATGTCAGTTTTTTTATGCTACTTATTATAAAATGTTTCGATGGATTCTTTGACGTAATGAATTTGCTCTTCGCTTAATTCCGGGTACATAGGAAGTGAAAGAATTTCATGTTGATTTTGATAAGCGACGGGAAAATCCGCTGGAGCGTGATTTAAATATTTATAGGCCCCTAAAAAAGGCAGTGCTGTCGGATAGTGAATTCCGGTTTCAATCCCGTCTTTTTTAAGATGATTGGCTAATTCGTCTCGTTTTTTTGTCTTTATGACATAAAGATGGAATATGTGTGATGCACTCTTCCTTAGCTTTGGAATTTGGATTTGAGGAATTTCAGATAGGATGCGATTATAGGCTAACCCATTGCGTGATCTTGCGCCGTTCCATTTATCGATATATTTCAATTTCTCGTTCAGGATAGCGGCTTGGATGCCGTCGAGCCTGCTATTGATGCCTTCGATTTCATGTTCATGCTTTCGCAATGATCCATGATTCGCGAACATGCGCATAAGCTTGGCGAGATTGTCGTCGTTCGTAATGATGGCTCCACCGTCTCCGTACGCACCGAGATTTTTACCGGGGTAGAAACTAAAGGTCCCGGCTATGCCGAAGGTCCCGACGAACTGATGATTGAACGTTGCAAAGTGAGACTGGGCGCAATCTTCGACAAGAAAAAGGCCGCGCTTATGACAAATAGCCTTGATTTCTTCCATCCCGGCAGATTGTCCATAGAGATGAACGGGGAGGATCGCCTTCGTTCTGGGTGTGATTTTCGATTCAATCAGATCTGGATCGATATGGTAATAGTCCGGCTCAACGTCGACAAAAACGGGCCTTGCTCCGGTTTGAGTAATCGTTTCAGACGTGGAGATCCAACTGTTTGCGACCGTAATCACTTCGTCGCCCGGTCCGATGTTCAATGCCTTAAGGGCGATATAAATAGCATCCGTGCCGTTTGCGCAACTGATGCAATGTTTAACGCCGAATTTTTCCGAAAAAGCGCGCTCGAATTCTTCAACGAACGGACCACGGACGAATGCCGTTTTATCGATCACTGACTTTATGGCGTAGTCGATTCCCGTTTTAATGGATTCATACTGGGCTTTTAAATCGACGAATGGGACACGCATGGTTTATTCCTTTCTTTATTTAGAGGCTTCTGAGTTTTTTGGCGGGGTTACCCGCGTAGATGCCGCTCTCAAGAATATCTTTCGTGACAACGGCCCCAGCGCCGATGACGACGTGGTCTGCAATACTAACTGGAAGGATAGTCGCGTTCGAACCGATCGAAACATGGTTCCCGATGATTGTCGGCATCCATTTGCTTTTATCGCCGCCCGCGGGATGGCCTAGGGAAAACGTGTCGTTAATGAACATCACTCCATGCGAAATAAAGCAATGATCTCCGATCTCGACCAGTTCGCAGATGAAAGCGTGGGATTGGATCTTACAATATTTACCGATTTTAACTCCTTTCTGGATTTCGACGAATGGACCAATGCGTGTCTGGTCGCCGATAGTGCATTCATAAAGATTGACGGGTTCAACCACAAGAACGTCTCTTCCGAAAACTACGTTTCGAATGCCTACGCGTTTAATTTCCAGATTTTCGTTCATGGATTCACCTTATTCTGAGAAATGAAAATGATGTCTTGACGGATCATAATACTGAGCATCGGCTAAGAATTTTCGTGACTTTCGCCGCATGTTGGATGCCGGTCAAACAGGGAGTGCCGTTTTTAATGCAATCGAAGAAGTGCTCGATTTCCACTTTCAAGGGCTCTTCGTTTTTAAAATGAGGAAGTAAAACATCTCCGGAACGGTGGTTATATTTTAAGCTTGTGGGGCTGTCGTAATCCATATGCTCGCCCAGGACGGCCATCCGGTCGATTCCTTTATCATACAGGGCGATCTTATTTTCGTCCGCATCGTCATATACGGCCATTTTGGACGACCCGACGATGATCATTTTTCGGACTTTCTGAGGGTCCAGCCAGCTCACATGGATATTAGCGATGACTTTTCCGGGATAGGTAATCGTTAGAAATACTACGTCTGCGATTCCTGTTTGGACGTAATCCATCCCCTTGGCCGTGACGGATAAAGGCTCCGGTTCGTTAAGCAAATATTGAATGATGCTGACATCGTGTGGCGCGAAATTCCAAAGAGCGTCCACGTCCGCCCGGATACGCCCGAGATTGAGTCGTTGGCTATAGATATAACGGATGTCCCCTAAATCGCCTCTTTGAATTAAGTTCTTTAAATAACGTACGGCCGGATTATAGAGAAACGTGTGGCCGACCATGACGACGCGGCTTTTCAGCTGGGATAAATTATCGATTGCTTCGATCTCCGACATAGAAGTTGCCATTGGTTTTTCTACTAGAACATGTTTGCCGGCGTTCAGCATCCGCATGGTCAATTCGAAATGAGTTTTGACAGGAGTCGCGATGACGACGGCTTCGATCTCCGGATCGTTTTCGATGTCTCGAACATCATGCGAGACGAGAATCTTAGGATACAAGCTTTTCACATATTCCCGTCGATCCTTCGCAAGATCGACGACGGTCTTGATGAAAGCTTCATGGTTTGAAACCAGGTTTCGAAGAAGATTCGGTCCCCAATACCCAACGCCGATTTGGCCAACATTAATCATTTCTCTCCTCCAAAGATGTGATTCTTTCAGAGATGCCGATGTTCGATAATTGCCAATAATTCGCTATATTTTCGCTTCTAAATTAAATCCAAGATAGGCACCGCGAGTCGCTTATGATCGAGAAGCCGACCGGCCCGTAGAATGTACTCACTCCACGGCAGGGCGTCTTCGAAACTTTCGACTCTCGACCAATAGACGAAATGGGCGGACTTGAGATGATGCAGGTTGCGAATACTCATGATGATGCTCGAATCGGAGTCTTGTCGGCAAAAAATCATTTTCCCGAATGTATCTAGCCTAGTGGCCATGCTATAAACGAGATCGGGATCTCCCGTTGTGTCAATAAAAGCCGTCTTTCCCATCGAAGAGACAAGGAACTCATCGAAAAGAGGATCGAATGAGACGGAATAAGCGAAATCTATGGTCTTATCGACGGCTTTTTCCACCTGGCTCCTGAAGGCCGCATGGGACTCGGATGGCGGCACCAAGCATAGGATGCGGGAAATGCCGTGAGTATGGGCAGCCATTAAGACGCTCTGAGCGAGCGGATTGATACCGGAAATGACCAGAGTGTCGCCCATTTCAAGCTGGGTTTTTTCAAGTATAGATAGGCCGCAAGCTAAAACGAACTGAATGAGAGCCCTCTTAGAATCGCCTGCGCCTTGCACGGGAATGCCGAAGCATGTTTCTCGAAGAGGTGTGACATCGATCGGCCCGATGGCTCCGATGAACCGAGGGCAAAACGACGAATGGCCAGATGCCGAATTCCACAATGCGCGGCATATGAGGAACCCCCAATTTCGATTGGGGGCAATCCTAAGCCCAGGGACGTCCTTTGCGACGAGCCCGATATTCCATTCTGCGTTTTCAACGATTTGAAGTCCCCGACAATCAATCAATAGGGGCGTGGAGACTGAGGATTCCATCAAAGTTCTTGCCATGGGTATGACTCAACGGAGAGGGCCCGTCTTTGATCCCGTGATCGATAAGCGGCTTCAATCACGGCATTGTTGATCCACCCGTCCCTACCAGTGATATCATGGGGAAGGCCGTTTTCGACAGCTCGGGCGAATCGGTCGATCCATTTCGAAGTATAATCCACCTGTGGGAAATCGCCGAGAAGATGTTCTTTCCCAGGAGATAAGCTTTTCCACGGACGCGATGACCATAGTCTCAAAACGTTGTTTTCTTCTATTCTCAGAGAACCATGCGTCCCCCAGACAAGGACCTCGTCCCGCTTATTAGCGTGCCAGAACGTCGAAGACGCGATCGATCCGATGGCGCCGTTGTTATATTGATAAGACATTGTGATAGCATCCTCAACTTCGACCGGGGAAGCGTATGTTCCATACTCGCTGAACGCCCGCGTCACCTCAAGTCCGGTACAATATCTCAGATAGTCAAGAGCATGACATATGGTGTTAATGAGGACGCCTCCACCGGCCTTTTCCTTGGATCTGCGCCAATCTCCAGTCGCCCTTCCGGTGAAACCGCCCGCCCAATATTTCGTTCCTTTGAGTTGGAAGAGATTGATCTGCGTCCCGCTGATCTTTCCCAATATGTCGTCTTTGATCAACCGGCGCGCCAATTCGATAACCGGCCGGTATCGGAAGCTGAAGTTTACTGTCAGTCTGACGCCCGCCGCCCGGCAGGCTTCTACGATCTTCGTCGCCTCTTGAGAGTTCGTCGCGAGCGGTTTTTCGAGAAGAACGTGTTTTTTCGCAAGGGCCGCCTGAATAGCCATCTGTGTGTGGAGATGGTGGGGAATTGAAAGAAACACGGCATCCACGTCGGAACGGGCGATCAAACGGTCATAATCCGTTATTGCCGGAACGTCATAGCTCTTGGCCAGATCCCGGATGACTGCCGGGTCGATATCGCATACGGCGGCCAGCTCGGCAGCCTGTGCGGCCTTGATGCTGTTGGCATTCCTGATTCCGATATCTCCTCCCCCCACAGCGGCAATGCGCAATCGCTTTTTCAAAAGAACGGTGTCTTCGATCGCTTCGTTATCGTATAAGATTTTCCATTTGTGCCATTTCTTGGTGATGCGGAAAGACGGTGTTGCGTTAGCCATCATGCCCTATCCTTTAAAATTGAATTTTGCTCTCCGGGGCCCACATGATCTCCAATCAAAGAGCACTCCGATGATGCCGGGATTTTCGTTGAGCAACGATTCATACACGCTGTTTGCCGACATCGGATCGGCTTTTTGACTTATTAAATCATCAACCATCAATTTATGTCGCGCCACCAGATCTAGAAAGAGACGGCCTTCGCTTTGATACGTCCACAATCCAGGCGCTCGTTCATATTGCGGAATCCCCGATATATGTGCGCCAATGATTCGAACTCCTGGACGTGCGCCATTCTGTCCCAGAGATATGCGCCCCCGTCCTCTCGGCGTACCCAACCCGATGATGCGCCCTCCCTTCCGGGCAAAACGGGAGGCAATGGGCAAGATGTTGGCGTCACCCGTCGTTTCGATAACTAAATCATAACCGTCGCTTGGCTCAGCTTCATTCAATTCGTCGCTGGTTAGGAATTCGTCGGCTCCCCAATCGTTTACCGCGGCCTTTTCCTTGGCTTTTGATCTTGCCACGGCTATGATGGGGGCTGCTCCTGCGATGCGGCTCAGGCGATTCGCCAATTGCCCGATAAGCCCTTGGCCTAAAACGAGCGCGGATTCGCCGGGCTGAATCTGCGCTTTATGAATTCCCTGCAAGACAATGATTCCCAGCTCTATGAAGGCGGCTTGCTCCATTGAAACATTCTCGGGAATTCGAAACAAATACTGTTCCTGAACGGTGGCGGGCGATTTGTGAGGAATTCGGCCTGCGACTCTGTCTCCTTTTTGGAATCTCGTGATGTTCTTCCCGACGGAGATGACTTCACCGCATCCGGAATAACCTGCATAATAAGGAAAATCATTGCCGACGAGCCCTTGGAGTTGAGCTCTCTCCGTCCCCGGGCTGATTAATGTAAAGTCGACTTGGACAAGCGCATCGCTCGATGTGGGCCCCAGAAGGAGCGCTCTTTCAAAATCGGCGACTTCTGCAACGGGCCATACGATCCTTTGACCTTTTAGGATCGCCCTGCGTTCTAAGAGAGCGCCCAAGGGAATCTCGAGGCTTTTCCATATTCCGGTCCCTAAGCGTCCTAAGAAAGGCGGGACGTATTGTTTGTATCGTTTCAAAGTATTTTTGATATTTTGCGAGTTCACGAGTTCCCTCTTGGGTATATAGGCATCTGGACCGCGAAAGTGGAGACGATTATTCAAAATATTCAGCGGGCCCGAAGGATGCTGGATAAATATATATCGGCATGAAACATTACACTTGGAATAAATGAGGCTATAGAGTGATCGATTTCAATAATGCGGGGTGGAAAATATGGCTTGAATTGATATACCGTAACCTTAACATTCACATTTTCTCCAATACGGCTGTTTGAAGATACGCTTCGATCTGTTCAACGATACGTTCAAGGGAGTATTTTGTCTGTATAGCCACCAGCGCGTTGCATCGGATTCTCTTTGTCAATTCTAGGTTCGATTGTAGCCGCTTGACTGCTTTAGCCATCTCCATAGGGTTATCCGGTGGTACAAGTAGCCCATTATACCCATCGGAAATTATCTCTGCTAGCCCCCCGCGGTTAGTTGCGACTACTGGCAGCCCACGTGCCATCGCTTCGATTACGCATTTTCCAAAGGGTTCTGCCCATCTCGACGGGAACAATAGGACATCGTATTGCGTGTAACGCTCGATTAATTGCATGTGGTCCAGTTTGCCAATGAATGAAACCTTGTGCTCCAAACCGAGACACTTTACCATGTTCTGAAGCTGGCTTTCATATTCTTTGGGACCTTCACCGATGATGTCGAGATAGGCCTGGCTAACGCCTAATTCTGCTATCAGGAAGGCTAGCGCTTGAATCGCGACATCCGGTCCTTTTAAATCGGTCAGTCGGCCAGCAAAGAGTAATCTGATATCTCCCTTCTTACCAGATGACGGAAGATCAGCTAATTCGTTAGCGTTTAGAAGCAGATCAGATGGCACACCGTTCGGAATCACCTGCATGCTATCCGCAGGGAAGCCAGCCTGAATATAGCTCTGCATTAACGCCAGACTGTTTGCGAGCATGTGCCTCGTATCCAGACGTTTAAATCCTCCCAGCCCACTGAGCACTGCGCGATACCATTTCTTTATCGGATTAGACTCCAGGCATAGTTCGGTTCTCAGTTGGGCCAACCAGTAGTCTGGTAGGCGAATGATGACGGGGATGCCCAAGTCCTGTGCGGCCAATATTGGGCTGATCGACACGCTTCCCATATGCCACACATAAGCCACATCGGGCTGAACGGTCACCACAACGGACCGGGCTACGTTGTAGTTTTTGCTCAAAGCGAGCGCCCGTCTTAGCTGATCATAACGGCGTCGCAGTTGAAATGGGGCGCTGGAGCCTTTTTTGCCACCCAAGCCAAGCCTAGTCCTATCGTAGTTCAAGAATCGGTATACATTCCCCTCCACCACACGCTTTTCAACCCCCCACTCACTCGTGAGGACGAAAACCTCATGCCCTCGCTTTTGTAGCCCGTCTGCATGGCTCTGGCAACTTAACTCTGCACCGCCAACAAAGTAAGGCGGGTACAAGCTAGTCATGAACAATACTCTCATACCCAACTGCCTCTTGAGAACAACCTCTACAGTTGTACCCATGCGGTCATCCCAGATCCTTCCAGGAGAAACCACCATCCGTACTTGGCTATCACCGGGAGAAGCGCGCCCGCAAAAAGGAAGAGGACGATAAAGCCAGACTCTGTTAGGAAATTGGCGCGCTTAAGCAACAGTCCCAACTCTTCCAAGACACAAAAAACAATTATGGCTTTCTGACTCAGCCTGATCGAACAATAGTTTCGTAATATACATATTATGGAAAAGCGCATCTGGCGGGCGCGTCTTTCATAATGTTTCGGAAATAATTAAAGGCATCATGATCTACATCGATCAAAATAATCAGAATCCCAAGTCCTTGGTTTGGACCGTGATGGCGGAGACGATTCTTCAATATGTCCAGCGGTTCCAAAGGATGCTGGATAAATACATATCGGCATGAAACACAACACTTAGGCAGGGCGGCGGATAGATTTGGGTGATAATTAATATCCTCATGAAAGAGCCTCTGTTTTACGACAAATATATTTCTGCGGAACGAATGTTCTAATAAAAGCACGGATATCACTCTTTTTTATAATGGACAACAAGTAGCATATTATAATGAATAAGAAGATCATTGCTATTCTAATGATAACTGAGTGACCTCCGAAAATAGCCAAGGCTATTGAGCATGATAGCAAAACAGCAATTGGCTTAATGCATTGAGATATTTCCACTTTTATTTTTGCTTTTCTAAGAAACCAAGCATTTAACGGTGTGGCCATGCATGTTGACAGCATAGTCGTATAAACGGCTCCCATAAAACCGAATATTGGAATCATAAATAAATTTATTAAAACACTTGTTCCGGCGCGGATGATATTTACTTTTGCCGGCTTGTCGGATTGGCCGAGGGCAACCAGCGATGTCCCCATAATCGTCCCATTTAAAGCAATGGTGAGAGCGAGCATTAATATTGGCATCGCGGGCGCGCTCTCGATGTATTTTTTCGAAAAAAGGACGGTCGTGATTTCGTTCTGAAATATATATAAGAATAATACGAAGAAAGTACATAGAAAAGAAATAATGCGCAGAGAATTGTTTAGCACTTTCTGTGCTTCCTGATATTTATTTTGAGCAAAGAGTCCGACGAGGCTGGGGAAATAGACTTCGATAAATGAATTGAACATATTTCTCGAACTATCAGGAATTTTCGAGGATATTTCGTAATATGCAACTCCTGTCGGGTTCAGTAGTGCGCCGATTAATAACCTGTCGGTCTTCAGAAATATGAAACCGAGCACATCATTGAGTCCTAGAGGAAATCCGAATCTAAACATTTGACGATATAAGACATGATGAAATATGAATGGTTTATGTATTCGAATAGTCAAATATTGATAAATTAAAGAGCATAGATAAGAGAGAATCGTCGCATAGAATAACCCGTAAATACTCAACTTAAGAAAAACTAAAAATATTATGATAAAAATAATTCTTATCAATGTGTTTAATATCTGGGAAATCGCCATTTTTAAATATAATTGAAATCCTTGCTGGATTTTCTGGAAAAGCTGATCGAATGCTAATACCGAATATATAAGAGGAATAAATATTATATATTCGGATAGTTGATTCGAAACGAATAAGCGGGGAAATAGTAGCTTAGCAAAGAATACCAGAATAATCATTATTGAGGATACAATAATGTTTATTATAATGGATGTATTGACGGCGGCATATTTTGAAGGGCCGTCTGTTTCCGCAATATATTTTGCGATCGATATATTATTGAGAATTAAGCTATTAACCAGCAGGAAAACGGATGCAACGACTTGAATTAGCACATAAACGCCGAATTCATTCCTTGGAATAAATCGAGCGGCTATGGATAAGCTCAGAATCCCAATAAAAACCTGGAAAATAGTCCCAATACTTCTTGAGGCTATCCCTTTTATAAACTTTGACAAAAATAGTCCATCCATATTTCTATTTGTTGCCCCGGGCCAGCGAAGCGCGGAATATATGCGGGTGGGGGGAGCTAATCAAGTCCGGAAGCGCACACCACAAAATGATTTTCCCAATAACTTGACCTTATTACCGCCGTTCTTCAAGGACTTGTCTGTCGCCCTGAGCATCTTGACGACCTTTAGGCCGGCTTCCCCATTGTTGAACGGGTCGACTCATTTTCGACACATTCCAGAAAATAGCCGGCTTCGAAATATATAATGCTTTCTTTGTTATTTTTGGAATTTGGATTTGAGGAATTCCGGATAGGACGCGATTATTTGATCGGGCATACAGAGTCATGTTTCTAACGAATTTTTAAACGCGAATTCTATTCCATTCGTAATTTCCTCAAAATAACCTCGTTCGTTCCCAGCATGATTCCTATGACGGGAGTCCAATAAAAAACGCAAAATAATGGGCTGACAAATGCAGCAGCTAATATAGCGATGATCATGATGCTAAAAGAAAGCACGATCCCTCTCATAAACGGATCAGAAACGCGCCTCCATTTTTGAACTCCACGTTTTATATGAAGAAACAATACCCATAGTAAGCATACGTATCCAATCAGTCCGGTTTTTAACAGCACCCATAAATGACCATTGTGAATATAGCTTAATTTATCGTATGTCATAATCCTAGCACGATCAATGCGCAGATCCAGCGGCCGGTAATGCGCTCCGAGTCCGAGACCGACGAGCGGGTGTGAAGCGATCTGTGGAAGCGCATAAGAATTCTCAATATAGCGGTATCGTAAGCTTTCCTCTTTCAAGGTTTCAGGATTAAATAGGGTTGCCATCCTGGTTAAAGACGCATTGATCAACTTTACGCTTTGATCTCTTATTGAGATCAGCGCAGAAACAAGCACAATTCCTCCAAGGAGGGCTCCCAGAATGGCCATTTTTATGAGTCTTAGCTTGTCTGGTATTGGAACCAGACAAGCCATGATGAACAGAGCCAAGCCTATTCCAATCCAGAAATTACGATTGAATGTCAATAGCACTGAAAAGCCAAGGATAGCTATCTGAAAAAATCTGCCCATAGATATGGGCTGCGTTCTGTCAACAATTGTTAGTACAATCAAGGAAAAGAATCCGACCATCACCAGCGTTTGCCCCGGAGGGAGAACTCTGGAAACTCCTTCTGAAGTAATCCCTGCTGTTCCTAAGGTTTCTACACGCCCCGGTAATATACGGATCGCCTCCCCCAGTAGATACTGGGCAATCATTGCTAACGCAACAAGAGTTGAGAGCAACATAATTCCATTCAATAGCCTGCGCAGACGTTGTTCATCGCGGATAAGATTTGTGATGATAAAAAACGTAAGGTAAAAACTAAGAATTCGCATCTCTCCCAGACTCTGATTAAATGTGATCGACGATTGAAAGATGGCGATAACAGTGAAAAGTATGGCTATTCCATAGAAACACAGAAGAGGTAAATCGAGTGGTGTGTGGATGAATTTGAAGCCTTTTTCAATCATAACGCGTAGAAAGATAATGCCTAGCGGGATTAATAGAGCAATATCGGTTATTATCAACCTGCCAATGCCGATAGGGAGCGGCGGAATTGAATAAAAATTAATAATAGTGGATGTCAATACTAGTATTCCCAGGAGAACAAACTCAGGCCTCTTGAGCGTGGTATAATATATTAAAAGGGCAGCTGCCAGTATTCCAAATAAGAGTAACGGCGAAATCCATCGAGAGGCAATACCAAAAACCGAACCTAAACTACACCCCACTATTATCTGAAATGGTAAGTCGTTTGGACTTGATAATTTTCCGATACTCTGACTTAACATGTTATTCGATCTAACTTATTTCCGGAAAAATATTCCAGAGTGAATGCCAATTCGGATCTATTTTCTATGGAATTTAAAAATTATGTGTAATCATTCGGGGCGCTGGGCATAATATCGATTCGTGTAGTAATATTCAAAATCCCGAAGCCGGACATTGTTGATGATAACGCCGACGCTTTTTATTCTATGAGCGTCGAGCTTCTCCCGGGCTCGGCGGAGCGCGTCGCGCGAAGTTTTTTCGCCCCAGACGACGAGGATCATCCCATCAATTTTCGGGCCCAGGACGAGCGCGTCGCTGACGGCCAGGACGGGCGGCGAGTCAATCAGGATATAATCGAAAGTCGATTTCAATTCGTCGAGCAGGGCGGCCATCTTTCCCGATCCCAAGAGTTCCATGGGATTGGGCGGCACGGGTCCGGCATTGATTAAAAATAGTTGCGGAATAGACGTCGCGTTGAGAATGTTCCCTATGGTGATGTTTCCCGCTAGAAAGTTGGAGAGCCCTGCCATATTTTTAATTTTATGAATCTTATGCTGGCATGGATTTCTCAAGTCCGCGTCGATGATAAGGACGCGTTTTCCCGCCTGGGTAAGTGTCACGGCCAAGTTTGAAAGGGTTGAGGTTTTCCCTTCCTTGGGCAGCGCGCTCGTGACGACCAAAGTCTTGAGTTTCGTATCGGGTGCCGATAAGAGGAGGGTCGTCCGAATGGACCGATAATGCTCCGCATAGGTCGAGTTTGGGGCGAGGCTGGAAATGAGTTCGAAGGGTATGGGCTTAGCCAATTCTTCAGGTGCTGCCTTTGCCTCGGTGCTTTTACCCGCGCCCTTTTCCGCAGCGGCTATCTTTCTCTGATCCTGGCCATAAAGATGTCCAAACTGTTTTTTCAATCCGTCCAAGCTGAACGACGGCACAAGGCCGAGTGAGGGAAGCCCGATGAATTTCTCGATATCCTCGAAGCTCTTCACGGAATTATCAAGACGTTCGAACAGAAAGGCCAACCCGAGTCCGCCGATAAGACCGACCAAAAGGGCCATGATCATGTTCATTTTCTTTTTCGGGCTCGAAGGAAAAGCCGGCACTTCGGCCCGGTCCACGATCGAGATGTTCGATGTCTGGAGCCCTTGACGCGCCGAAACTCCCGTCTCGCTCTGCCGTTTGAGGAGCTGTTCGATCAGGCTCTTTTTATTTTCAATTTCGGTTTTGAGGCTGTTGTACCGGATGGCGTTGCTGTTGAGCTGATTGGCCTCCAGCTTCTGATCGTTGAAGGCGCCCTGCAATGAACGGAATTTGTTGAGAGCGGCCTGGTAGTCCGTGTAAGCGCTTCTGATAAGAGCCTTGGTTTCGTTATCTAGAGCGGCTTTGGCGGTATCGAGTTCGGCTTTGAGCCTCGTCATCTCCGGATAATCCGGAAGAAAGGTCACCTGATTTTTACTGTATTCCCGGCTCATCCGAACGTAATCTTCGCGCAAGCGCTGGATAAGCGGAATAGCGTTGAATGCCGCCGGGATATTGTCCGGGGTGGCGCTCTTGACCTCGTTGTAATGGCTCTCTTTCTGAATCCTCTCGATTTGGGCGTCGGTCAGGGCTTTATTCAGGGCGCCCAATTTCTCGACGACCGTCGTCTCGCGGTCGCTCAGCGCAACGATATTCTTATCGACGCCGTACTGCTGGAACGTTTTCTCGTCGTTTTCTATCTCGTCGCGAGTTTTGTTGATCTGTTCCGCCAGAAACGCGGAAGCTTTCGCGGTGGCCTGGTATTTTTTCTGGACATTCATGTCGATGAACACGTCGAAGAACGTGTTCAGGATCTCCGCGGCGAATTTCGGGTCGCCATCCTTGAATTTGACCTCGACGAGGCGCGTTTGGGAGATTGGCTTCACCTCGAGCCGGCTTGAAAATGTTTTAAAGAGCCGATCACGAAAGAGCGGGTCAGATTTGACCTCAACGGGCCCTTGGGCGGTCTCTTTTCCGGCGAAATTCGGATTTTCATAGAGTTTCATGCGGTTGATGGTCTCGTCGGCCAGCGACCGGCTTTCAAGGAGCTTGAACTGGGTCTGAAAATAATCGTCATTGAAGGCTTCGATCTGAAAAGCCTGGCCGAAGCTCAGGATATTCGACTCGCGTTCGATCAGGAGAGTCCCTTTGGCTGTGTATGCCGGCTTAGCCAAAAACGAAAAGAGTGTAACCAGAGTGAACACGGTCAGGGCGAAGGAGATCATCGTCCATTTTCTCTTTAAGACAATCGTCCAATATTCCCGCAGACTTGCAGCCAGCGTTTTGTTGGAATCGTGGTTCTCAAAATGATCCATGTCTTTCTCCTCGCCCGATTAGAAAATGGAATCGGGCACGTAGACAACATCACCCTCCTGGAGTTCGATGGCCGGCCTCTTGCCTTTGATGACATCGTTCAAGTTCACCCTGATCTTCGTTTCTTTCCCGCTTTTTCTGTCTTTCCGAGTGACCGTAATCCCCCGCTTCGAGGCCCCTTCCGTTAATCCCCCCGCCTGAGCGATCGCCTGAAGGATCGTAATTTTTTTTGACATTTTCACCTGGAGGGCGCCGGGGTTGCGAACTTCACCGAAGACGAAGACATTGATGATTTGATCAATGGGGATGTTGATCGTATCGCTGCCTTCGAGGGGGATATTGAGTTTTTGGTTGCCGTTGTTGATCAGGTCATCGAGGTCGATGACGATCCGGGACTGAACCCTGGTCTTCTTGTCTTCGCGTAAGATAAACAGTTCATTCGAAGCGCGATCCGTGAGTCCGCCGGCCTGGGAAATCATCTGAAGGAGAGTGGTGTGGCCGATGAGGTTATACATGCCTGATTTGACCACGGCGCCGATCACGGCGACTTGGGAACTCTGATATTCCCTGATGAAGACCGTGACGCGGGCTTTTTTTAGATAATTTTTTTCAAATAATAGAGAAGCTAACTTTTTTTCAAGCTCCTCTTTAGTAAGACCGGCAATGGCCACTTTCCCAAGAAGGGGAAGAGTGATCGAACCGTCCTCCGAAACTCGAACCGTTTGGTTGAGATCGGGCAGTTCGAAGACTGTTATCTCGAGAAGGTCCTTAGCTCCGATCTTATACTCGTTCACAAACGCCTCGTTTTGCTGTTGGGCAAAGGCCGCTGCCATCAGGCCAAAAATAGAAAAACTTGAGATTACCACCATGGCGATTTTCTTCATGTTGACACACCCTTTAAAAATCATATGTCAGATTCGTACCAATAAACGTACGCTTGCTTCTAAACCAGTCCTCGGTCGAATTCCTTCGCCATAAATTGGCGATGATCCCCAGGCCGATATTTTTTTGAATCCTCAAATAAATGCCGGCCCGGTGAACTTGAATTTGATCGTTCCGCGAACGGATGAGGTCCAGGCCATCGCCGAAGATTCGAGGGTATCCGTAGTCTCCCAGATTATAGTCATAATCGAGCCGGATATTCCGGGACAGATAAATCGACACCCCTGCGCCCGAGGTGTTTTCGATGAAATAAACATATCCTGCCCACATAGAAAACCGGACATCCCGCGCGTAAGAGGCTCTTAGCCGGATCATCGATCCGAGTCGGACGCCGACAGCCGAATCGCCCACGAGACCGCGATAATCTCCGCTTTCCGTCCCGGAAGCCGTGAAGTATTTGAAGCCGAGCCGGACGCGTCCTTCGAGGATGCCGCCCGTGCCGAAATCGAAACCGCCGAAAATGCTACGGCTTTCGGAATTTCTCGGGTTGGCGGGATTGTCGAATACGAACCGGCCGTACTCGGCTTCGACGCGGGCTCGAAAGCGATAGGAGAGTTGGTAAAACGCGGTCGCGTCGAGATATTGTTCTCGATGATTGAGCGTCGCGGGGAGATTGACCTCTCGATAAGAGAGGTCTTCGTATTTGAATCGCGATTCGCGCGCTTCGAGACTGAAAGACGTTTTCTTTGACGGCTGCCAGAGGATGGAGGCCGACGCCGCCGCGGTTCTTCGCTGCGGCCGAATGTCGATTTCCGTACTCCAGATTTCCCGCGCGACCGCGAAGCCGGCCTCGGCCGAGAGGAAAACTCTGTTCAGGGCGAATTGGATCCGGCCGATGAAAGAATTGTTCCAAGTCCTTTCTCGTTTGGTCTCGAAAAAATAGACGTATCGGGGCGACTCGTAAATCGTGAAGACGACCTTTTTTTTAATCGGAAGATAAAATGTCAAGGCGGGGCCGGCCGTGAAGGAGTAGTCTTTCACGGGATGGTCGGACATCCGATAGACATTCGTGTCGTATCCCGCGTCGTTAAGAATAAAGACGGTTTTGACCCGAAACGGGCCTAGCTTGAAACCGGCCTGTTTAACCAGCCATTCAAGCTCGGCGCCCTTCCAGGTTTTCCCGTAAGTCAGCAGACCGGGCGGCAACAGCATGAAAACGATAATCGTCGGTAGCACGACCTTCGTCAAACGCATGTTGACTTCAATAAGCTCTCGTCCCAAACAAGATGGTAAAAATCGTTTTCGCCATAATCTTGATGTCGAGTGCTAAAAATATTTTTCTATATGGGTAATTTGATTATTTTCCGAATTGAGACTTATCAAAATCTTACGTCCGCCTGATATTTCATTCTATTCTAACGGAACTTTATTTTCTCAATCATCGATCTAATCCTACCCAACTGTTCTTTTCGAAGATATTCTATGACATGTTGTGGGACCGATATAGGTTCCTTGTTTAATAAGCTACTTGTATATCCAATAAAGCTTAGAAGATTTGCTATGATAAATGGTTTTTCTCGATATCCCTTCAGGCATTTCAATAATTCAAACAATGGATGATAACCAAGAAAATAATCTTCCTTTCCTCGACGATAGCGTGCAGTTAGTACGCCAGTTTTTGCGGTTCCCGTAGTTCTATGATGAATGACTCTTAGATAAGGAAACGATCTAGTTGACCATCCGTGCATTCGGGCCAGCACTTCGGCGATACAGTCTTCTCCTCCCGATTTTATGGGGAGATAGGTGCCGATGCGCTCAAAACATTCTCGCCTAAACGTTTGAACCGAGCCAGGAACACTATGCTCTGCATTGCCGAAACGCTCCTTGTATTTTCCATTTTGCCATTCATAGATCCACCCGCCGGCAATTCCCAGCTCATAATTTTCCCTAAATTTGTCAAGCAAACACTCAAAATAACCTGGGTCGAATTCAATATCGCCATCAATATTTCCAATTAAATCATAATCCATTCCCTGGAAACTCTTCAGGCCTTCCTTGATGGCATATACTTTCGAAGCGAAATTCCGAATATTTTCACTTTTTCTATTTAAGAGTTGAATGAAATCATGTTTTAATGAATATTGGCTTATTATTTCTCCCGTTCGGTCAGTTGAACCATCGTTCACAATCGTCCATTTTCTGGGCTTTACTGTTTGGGAGACAACGGCCTGGATAGTTTTTTCAATATAGGATTCCTCGTTTCGAACTGCACTGACTAAAACATAGGAGAGAAATTTCATGATAAAAACTTTGCTTCGTTCGGTTATTAGCTTCGAGCGGACTGGAACGATTTGTTTTGAGTCCCCACTTGCCGGAGTGATTCATTATAAACATCGAGAAGTTGACCGGTAATTGCGTCCCAATCATAGTGGTTTACGACTAATTGTCTTGCGTTAGTCCTTATACGCTCATATAGTCCCCTATCAGTAAGAAGAGATATAATGCTCTCAGCAAACTGCTCGGGACTATCCGCTACTAAGAGATGCTCGCCATCAACAACGTTCAGCCCTTCACAACCTATGGAAGTTGAAACGACCGGACGGCCGAGGGCCATTGATTCTGGAATCTTAAGCCTCGTCCCTCCACCTGCTCTTAAAGGCACCACGGTGACGTCACAGCATTGATAAAAAGGAATCACGTCATCAACATAGCCGCTGACAACGACGTTTATATCTTCTACCAGGTCTTCTATTTTCTTCGAAGGCCATTTTCCAACAATAAAAAGCTTGCTTTCTGGTAATTGTTTTCTAATAAGGGGAAATATTTTATTATAAAAATAAAACACAGCATCTTGATTAGGAACATAATTCATACTTCCAATTAGCAATATTTTGTTCATATTAGCGTTAATAGGTAGCGGTTTATAAATATCTATATCAACACCATTTTCGATAACTGATATATTTAATTTAGAATTCAAAGAATTCAGGATTTTCTTGTTTAGAAGGGAAACAGTAATACATTTATCAAACTTTTTGATTGATTTTACCTCCCACTTTTTCGCCATAATCATATTAACAAACATTCGGATATTCGAAATTAACTTTCTCGCTTTCAGAAACTCTCTGCGATACTGTACGAATCCGATATTGTGAACGACAATTATCTTTTTTGCGTTATAAGACCTAGCTAAATATTTTATATAAGGCGCCATGAGTGGGTGTTCTATCTGGACAATATCATATTTATCAGTCATCGCCACCCTTCTAATGACTTCTTTCATTTCATTATCAAAAGCAAGTTTGCTCTCCGCAGGCTCTCCATAAAATATACATTTGATTAACGTATAGAATTTATTTATCCTTGAGCGTTCCTTGCTTATTACTGTTTCAACTCGAGAACAATATTTATTCAAATTAAATTTAAATTTATTTTCGTTGAGCGATTTTACAAATGATATTATCGAAACCTCGTGAGTTATCGCCAAGCGTTTTATTATATTGTAAAGCCTGATTTTATCTCCGTCATCGGGCGGATATGGAAAAAAGGGAGAAATAATTAATATTTTCATCTCTTATTCCTTAAATTTAAAAATCTACGATAAAAATAGTTTTATGGATATTTTCATTATTTGGTTTTTATATTCAATAATTTGACACAAGTTTGGAATACTCGTTTCGGGTCAATCTTTTCCATACAAGGTTCATTGCATATCGGTTTGAAGCATCCTCTGCAAGGAACCTCTGGCTCAATGATTTCACCCAAATTGTATAATTCAAATTCGTGACGATTAAAGACATTATTGAAAAGGGCTATTTTCTTTCCGAGGCCTATAGCTAAATGCATTGCCAGCGTTACACCTGTCACAACTAAGTCGCATTGATCTATCAAGCTAATAAAATCTTCCAAAGGAAAATGCCCAAAATAGCAAGCATTTGTTTTTTGGGAAATACCTTTATTTTTGTTATCCTCTTTTTCTCCTCCTAGCAAAAGAACTTCATAACCAGATATTTTTAAGAGCTTGACTAATTTTATCCAATATTCTTCCGGCCATAGACGTGTTTTCCAACGGTCTCCACAGCCGGTGTTTAAGCCAATTAGTGGCGAGCTTTTCTGGATATTCCAACTTTTATTGGATGTTTTTTCCAGCACATATTTTTCGCCATTGAATTGAGCTCCAAAAATCTGGAATATTTCTTGCACATAACTCTTCTTATTTTTCAAATTGACATCATCAAAAAGCCCTGTAAGCCACTTTTTATTCGCTTGACTATCTATTGGAACAACTTTTCCATTTTCTAATTTGAATCCTTTTTTCCTCTTAGCATGGATTATATTCACAAGAGCGCAAGCTTCTTTATCCTTATCTAAGTTAACGACAATATCAAAAGGTTTATTAATTAAATACAAAATATTTTTGAGTTCGAAATTTAATATACTATCAACCATACTCGGCACTAATTCTGGAAAATGGCTAATCCAAGTTACCTCGGCATCTCTATAAAGTTGTTTTATCTTTCGAAGCAAAGGCGTTGTTCTTACAACATCACCAGCCGCGCCTAATTTAATAATTAGAATTCTTTTATTTATTCGTTCATAATATTCACATTTCCAGCAATGCACATTTCGCTCTTTGTGATAGATACAAGGCATATCACCCTTAAAATATCGACAATCAGTATTTATTTTCATGTTTTCACCTCACGCGTGTCCCATTATAAGTTGAACAAAACTAACTGGTTACAATCGGCGGCCATCGAATCATGATCGTCTGTTTCGGTAAGCAGTTGATTCAATGGGACTTTCTCAAATGCGGTCACGCTCAAAA
>Ga0315288_10001350_pt1 | contig 31684 bp, 17 predicted proteins | sample YL17G11_20_MG_FD_203454 | JGI IMG/M metagenome (GOLD analysis project Ga0315288, IMG submission 203454) | Sediment microbial communities from Yellowstone Lake, YNP, Wyoming, USA - YL17G11_20 | ecosystem: Environmental > Aquatic > Freshwater > Lake > Sediment | place: USA: Wyoming | collected...
CCGGATGAAGAACTTATCTGAGTACCGGTTAATCACTCTGTCTTCCCGATCATTAAACTTGAATCCTTTGGAATCGATAATCTTTTGCCGTTCACGATTGAGATCCTTGATCATCGGCGCCACCATAGCATACGGCTGTTCTTCGGAATCCAGAAACTCGATCGGCACATCGTCCATCGCGTAGAAGTCGTCCCACGTTGTAATCTTAGAAGCTGCGTCGGATTTCAGGCTAATCTTGTCTATCATCTTCTTAGTCAGAACCAGCTCATTATCACCAACGACTCGTAGAACAGGCCGATATAATCGACCAGAATCCGTATTGAACCGGATCTCACCTTTCGCCGAATCGAATACGACAGATGTCATCTGCGGATCGAACTCGCCTTTCAGCTTCTTGCTCTTGGCCAAAGCGTAGAGCCGTAGAGCCGGGTTATTCATAAAGTCGTCGCCAACAGAGTACGAATTTTTTACCATCCCGACCCACTCTCCGTTCAGAAAGATCTTGAACATGGTCTTCAGCTCGTATATTGCGACGTCTGTCGTCTTTCGTACGGCAGGATGTGTTTTAATGAATTCGCGCACAACTTGCGTATTATCCTTGTCGCCGATCGTCAGGGATCCGATTAACGTGAGATGTTTGATCAGACCGATCTTGGCGTGTTCGGGTGTAGAGGCCGGGCACAGATTCGGGATAGAGCTAGGGTCTGTTTGACGCGGCTTTGTTAGCTTCGACGACGATTTAGACGTAGACTGAGAATCTACACGCGACAGAAAAGACAGAAGCTGCAAATAACTGATTCTTGACAGCATCTGCGACACACCTTTGGATCGGCCCCAGTTGCCCGTCATAAGAGCTGTCTTGAATCCCGATTCGAACGTACTAGCCTTGAAGTGATGGATTATGTTATGCGGCTCTTCCGTCGCCACCTTGTCTTTCATCCAGTCCATGAACTTCTTATTGCACTCAGACATGTTAGACTTGTAATGCTGCACCATGATCTCAGACAGCAGCTCGTCGATATTCGCGACCCTCTTGTTGCAGTACGAATCTCGGTTGTCTACGTTTGTACGACCCAGCTCGACTTGCAGCAGCTTGTTAATCATGTACCCCATGTACAGAGCCTTTTCTTTGTACGGCGCTTCTGTCGTCCCTCTGATATGCGGCAGTAGAGACGTCTTGAGCAGCTGCAAAAGATGCAAGCGCTTTTGCTCGTGTTTGACGGCCTGATTCGTCTCGGCGTACCGTCTGACTACTTTCATCTTCGTGACGAGGTAGTCTATCGCCTCTTCCTTTGTACGGATCTTGATCCTCGACCCTTCTCTATTATCGTTGAAACAGTTGTCCAAAGATACGCGTACCAGATCCAGCATATGGTAGTCTGTCTTGTCGTACACACAGATCTCTGCGATATCCGCATCTGTCTCTATGCCCAGAGCTTTGAACACTATCATCGGGTTGATCTCGTACAGGATCGGGAACTTCATAACCATCACGCCGTCTTTCTTGATCCGGATAGATACTGTTTGCATCATATTAGACAGATCGTCAGACGTAGAGTTGACCTGCACGACGTGAAAAGACGCATTCGACCCCTTCTTCGTAAAAACCAGCGGATTGTTCGGTATCATGCGGTCTTGCGATATGATTACTTTCTCCGATCCGTTAATTATGAAGTACGCACCCGGATCGTAACGGCACTCATCTATCGCCCCCTCCGAATGCACCGTCAGATTACAGTACTTCGATCGCAGCATAGTCGGTACGGTCATCACAACCATCCCTTCTTCCGTATGGCCGATCTTCTCTTTCTTGATCTTCGGCTTTCCCGTCGCGTTGATGTCTATGATCTCTCGGTACTGCGTAACATCGGCGTATATCGGCATCTGATAACTCAGCATTAGCTTCCGCGCGTCTGATGGGAATAGAGGATCGACGTCGTTTGACATCTTCGGCGTATCGGCTCTAATGTTAGAAAACTCCAGCTTGTGTCGTATAACCCTGTGCTCCGTCACGGCTTCCGTAAAAACATGCTCTGAGTTTTTTAAAAAGTCCGGGATCGTCTCGTCCACAAACTTGTTGTACGAATCGTACAGATGGCGGTACGCGTAGAAATCTTTGTAGAAATACAGATCTAACAACCTGAACAGATCATTCACGTCCAAATTATTCGAATCACCAGCTCCACCCCGATCGTTTCGATTCATTAACGCCAGCTCGAAATTAGACGCAGTATCATCTTTGACTACTTTGGTTGTTTTGACTTCATTAATTGTATCGGTTGTCTTGGCTGACTTGGCTGACTTGACTGACTTGTCATCCTTGTTTTCTTTGGCTGACTTGGCTGATTTCACACCCTTCGTAGACTTGACGTCTTTCGAACCAGAACTCTTAGCCCCGCCTTTTTGGGGGGTGACAGTACTGTTGTGTTTCATTGTTATATTAAGATCAGCACCCGTAGCCATAGAGGTCTATGTATATATATTTCAATTTTTTTGTTATATATTTATTTAAGTGATTGCGGGCATACGCACAATCGCTTGTCGTTTAAAAAAATAATACGCTACGGCTTAGCCCAGCTCGCTACGCCTTGAACGGGTCGAAACTGTAGCTCGATGAATCGTCATCTGAGTCCGAAGATGTTGAAGCGGAATGGATTTGAACAGCTTTATTCTGCGGAACAGCAAGCTTAGCGGGCTTGACGGATTTGACAGGATTTGCGGGCTTGACGGATTTGACAGATTTGACAACCTTGACATGGTTAGACAGATTCAGCGGTTGTTCTGTTTCGGCGGGTTTAACAGACTCCGATGGTTTGACAGGCTTGACGATTTTGACAGACTTCACTTTAGCGGGCTTCTTTTTGGTTGCCGCATATGTAGATGCCGTATCAGAGTTATTCGTCTTTGGATCGATTATCTTTACAGACTTCACAGACTTAACGGTCTTTGTATCTTTCGGTTCAACAGATTCCGATTTGATTATGGGCTTGCCGGCCGATTTGATAGACGGTGTAGCCATCGGTTTCAGTTTATTTTTGAGTGCGGGATTGATGTCCGATTTAACTATATTTGTTTTGGCGTTTTTGGCTGAGCTATTCAAATGTTGAGGCATTAGAATACTCCCGTCCGTATCGGATTCAGACACAGTTCGGATAAAATCGGCATCGTTGTTCATGTCTTGCATGTTATGTGTGTCTCTTGTCTTGATTACGAACGGATCATCGTTGTCATTATTATCGTCGAACTTGTTGTCTTGGTCCGAATAGCTGTCTGTTCTAATATCTACAGTACTCTTGATCTTGGGCGTTACGTGCATATTGTTCGACTTGTTTGTTTTGACTGTTTTGTCCGACACATTGCTAGTTTTGCCGCTCTTGTCCATGTTTTCCCACATCTGCAGCCTGTTTTTGAAGCTTGGGATTTTTTGTATAACGGATTCGTTTGTATTTTCGCCGTCTATTACGATCAGATGATCGGCATTTATTTTTGACAGCCTAGACTTCCTCTCCGTATCGTCTATATCCGTATTCTCAAATATGCCGATGATCGATTTGAATTTTGAGTTCGTTCCTGTCTTTGCAGTACGGCTCACGACCTTCACCAGATCGTTATGATTTTGAGGCTTCGGCCCGTTGGGTCCGTTCTTAGACCCGCTCATAGAATAATAGTGTGACGCATAAAAAATTTATGTATCAGTACGCAAATATGAAAAAATATAATAAATGCTTATCGCTTGTTAAATCCGCCGAACATCTTAGACAGATCACCATTCGCATCCATGTTACCAAACATCTGCATGAGTTTCAACATATCCTCATCGGCCTTCTTCCTCTGTTCCGGCGTCATATTACGCTCTAATTCTGCGAGCTGAGCCATGTCGAATTTTAGCATGTCGGGGTTCATAGCCCAGTTGTTTATGCTTTTTGTTGTTGGTTCGGCCGGTTCATCCAGATCATCTATATCATCTACATCAGCTCCATGATTGGCATGATTGGCATGATTTGCATCTTTCGCATCTAGTTCTGCTTCGAGAGCGTTAGACACATACAGATCCAGCATCTTCGAACGGTAGTCAGCAGACGTGACGCTAGATACTTGCAGAATCGTATTATCGTACTTCGCATAGAGTTGAGACAGATACGGCATGTCCGATGTCAGACTTCTAAAATGGCACAGGAAGCCGTATACTGTGTCTGATACCCAGCACACTAGCTTATTGAAGCCATTTGCACAGATCACGTACTTAATATAGAACTTATCGTACGCCGGTTTGAGATGCGGATACATCGTGTCGTACGCTCGATCGATGTGCGGATTATTAATATACCTGACTACAGACGTAATACGATCGGTCTGATTAGTCTGTTCTGTCTGATTCGTATCATGCGGATTAGACTGATCGAACTTCAGCATGTACATAAAGCACGCCGCGAACAGAGCGATAAAACACCCGAGCATGCTGAACAGGCCGAATACGCCGTATACTGTGTAAGTATATAACAGCGGGAATACCGTTAAATTTCGCCACGTGACGCCGATAAAACCGGTCGCCAGCCATACCGCGTATACGATTGTCGCCGTATAATGATACCCACATAGGATCAGGGTGCATAAGAAAAATATCAGAATCTTGTCCATCTATTCGAAGATATAGACGTCTATTTTTATGTGACTTTCCACATGATCGGCGTCTTGTTATGCTCTTTGAGAATCCGATTTATTTCGCCAAAGTGATCGAAATCTCTGAACGCGGGGTGTTTGCCCATCGGTTTACTGAAAGACAGGCCGGATGGGTGAGACGACATTATGATATGATGAGAGTCTTGGTTTATCAGGTCTATTTTTTTGCTAGCGTCGGCGCCCCACAGAACGAATACGATGTTCTGAAAGTACGTACTGATGTATTTTATAATTTCGTCTGTCATCCATTTCCACATCTGAGCATGCGAGTTCTTAATGCCGTTCTTGACTGTCAGCGCAGCATTCAGCATCAGACAGCCTTGGATAGCCCAGAACCACAGATTGCCGGATTTTGGCATCTTATCGATGTGTTTGAACTCTAGCATATTGGCGTAGATATTTTGCAAAGATGACGGGATGCTAAAGTTATTCGGAACAGAGAAAGACAGACCATACGCTTGCGGAACATCTACATTCGCCGAATCTTTTTCCGTATTGAAATATGGATCTTGTCCGATGATTACGACTTTGAGCGCGGTTGCCGGGCACAGTACGAACGCGCTGAAAAGGAATTCGGGCTTCGGGTATATCCGATCATGCGATTTGACTTCTTCACTCAGAGTCCGGTAGATCTGATTGTACCCGTTCCTCTTCCGGAGCAGAGCAAATAAAACAGTCCACGACGGATCGTACGGTACATGGTCCAGCGTTCTACCGGAATCCATGAACTCTTTCCACCCCATCATCTGTGCATACGTATCTTTGTCCAGCTTCGCGATATTCGGCATATTCGGCATGATTTGCACGATCTGATCATGCCGTTGTGTAGTATCGTTACGGTTTTCCATCGTGTTTGATATATTGATGTTGAATGAGCATATTATGCCGCCACACATTAAGATGTACGGTGTTCAATTTTTTGGTATGCATTAGAACTGTTCGAGCTGCGAAAAGTTGAAAATTAGATCGTTACGCCGTAGTGTTCAAAAGTTTTGTCAAAATAGAGTTATGGGTAAGACGGATTCCGAGGATAAGGTGAATGAGGGTATGTATACGCATGTACATACACATAGAACAGACGATATTATGGAGTACATGTCTCACTTCAATATGGATCTAGATCCTTCGATGGTCGATACGTTGGTAGAGTTTAATTCGATGGCGTTCGATGACATGCTAGACGAGATAGGTGTGACAATTGAGCGAGTAGATCCGAATAGCTGTTTCAACTGCGGATCTACCAAATTTGTCGAAGATTTTACGCGCGGCATCGTCGTATGCGGATGCGGTCAGGTCGTAGACAGCTTGATTAATTACGAAAACGAGAAGACGTTCTTTGAGGATGATGAGGGGAAAGCGCGATGTTCGATCATGCATAACAAACTACTACCACAGTCTTCGATGGGTACGGCGCTGAACATTAAGGGCAAGCTGCGTAAGCTTCAGATATGGTGTTCGATGCCGTACAAGGAGCGTAGTAACAACATACTGTACAAGAAGATCGATGCCGTATGCTCTACATACAAAATCCCTCAGACCGTCAAGTACGATGCGCAAGTCATATGTCAGAAAGTCAGTAATCGGCTGCATACGAAAGGTTTTAACAAAGGGAAGCCCATCATTACGCGAGGGCGGAATCGAGAAGGCATTGTCGGAGGCAGCCTGTACATATCTTGTCGAAAGAACGGATGCGCCAGATCTGCACGCGAGATATCGGAGTATTTCGGCATCGAAGAAGCGGATATCAATAAAGGCGTGTCTGCTATCGTATGCATTTTGAAAGGAGACCCGATAGTCCGAGACATCGGAACGAGCAAGGTCACCGACTTCATTAAACGGAAGTGTGACGAGCTGAGGATCAAAAATATCGACGCCGTAACAGCTATAACGATCGGGCGGAACTTAGATCGGCTAGGTCTAGCGTCTAACCACACTACGTACGCTTTGGCAGCCGGCGCCATACTTTTGATGGCGGATATAAATAAGATCGAACATATAGATAAGAACGTCCTGTCCGAACATTTTTCACAGCTCACTAGCGTCACGATTGGCAAAACGTACAACCAGATTCAGAATAAGCGAGACATACTAGTCGATGATGTAATAACAACGGATATCGTACGCCGCATCAAAGAGAAGCGCAAGATACGAACCATATCGAAAGAAGTGTATACTAAGATGGTCGAGTTCAACGTCGATACGTCAAAGTACGTTGTTGAAGGGGAGCAGATTAAGCAGAAGCCGCAAATTATGTCGAAAGTCAAATCTACAGTCGATGATGATGATGATAATGCCGATTTAACAGATACCGATTCAGATCGTACAGATCATACAGATCACACAGATCATACGATCCATATTGTAGCGGATCAGCTTGGGCCGGAAGACATACGAGACATCATAACCATAATCAAGGAGCAGACATCGAGATTAGAATTAAGCAGATCGACGATGGATGGAACCGAGTACGCTGAATACGCTAATTCGATCAGCATGTACAAAGCGATGATAATCGAGTACATCGAAGAGTATCCAGAGACGCTGAAATTAGAAGGAATCGATCGGGGTTACTTCCTAAAAAAAATATGCACGGTCAGCCAAAAAAAGTACATCCTCAGCTTGTGAGCCGATTAGTTTAATTATCGTCTGATTCTGTTTCTGATTCTGTTTCTGTATCTGTATCAGACTCATCTGTATCTAGTTCATCATCTAACTCTACGTCCGTACCGGATTCAACGTCATCAGAAGCATCATCTGTTACTACGACATCCAGATCTTCTACATTTTCTACATTTTCTACATTTTGTTCTAGTTGCACACGAGCATGTTCGTTATTCATGAATTTCGATATATCGCACGTCACGCTGTACAGATCATATGCCTCATTGTTATTGTAATGAGTCTGTACGTAATCGGGATCTATTAACGCGTACGGTATGATATCGAATATCGTCTCAACGACCATGACTTTGAAATCGCCCGTGTTCGAGTTTTTCTTTTTGCACAGAAGCGTTAGAACTTTATCTACATCGGCATCTGTGTTCGGGTTGATCAGGTTGAACAGGGCGGGGTTGCTCTTTTTGATATGCTTCACATCGTCTAGATTTTTCTTACAGACGAAGACTAGTTTCACACCGGCTTCTTTCGCGCCGTTCAGCTTATGCTCTAGCCCGCCGATCGCGCTAATTGCGCCGGCGATATTTATCTCACCGGTCATCGCGACGTGTCTTTTAATCTTGAACCCTGTGACCCGCGATATGAAGGCCGTTGTGAATGCAGAACCGGCAGATGGGCCGTCTTTTGGTGTCGCGCCGTCCGGTGTATGTATATGCAGACCACCGTGTCTATCTTTGTAGAACTCTGACAGTACGTTAGACGCCATACAGTTCTTGGCGACTGTCCATGCGAATAGTACGGATTCTTTCATCACCTTGCCCTGCTTGCCCGTTAGCTCTAACGTAAATCTATTTGTATCCTTCAGAGCTTTATAAATTAGGATCGGCAAAACACCGCCGTATCCTCTGTCTGTCGCGTACAGCCCGTTGATCACGCCGACCATATCCGCTTCGTGTATCTTTTCAACATCAAGCTTCGACTTACCGAGATACTTTAATATATGCGTTTTGGTGAGGCGGATAGGGTTTTCGGCCGTAAAGTTAGTACGGTTCTTGAATATTCCGCGCCCGTATATCAGATCTATATTCATCTTGAGAAAGCACTTCTCTAGAGTATTCCGTAGCCCTCTGACACCGGCTTCACGCGTGTATTTGTTTATAATATGCTCTATGGTCTTGGCCGTCAAAATAATGGAACCGGGTTCTATGGATACGCCTTTCAGCAGCTCCGGTATCAGATAGTTCTGCGCGATCTCTAGCTTGTCGTGTGTAGAGTACGCGGATACGTTAATGATCTCCATCCGATCGACGAGAATCCGGTCTATCTTGCTGATATCGTTGAAGCTGAAGATGAATATACACTTCTGAAGGTGGAACGTCGTATCTGAGAAAAATTTGTCCGCGAACTTTGAATTCGTATTCGAGTCTGTAGCGTGTATCAGAACGTTGTAAATTTCGTTGATGCCGTGTTTCGCGGAAGCCTTGTCTAGCTCATCGAAAAACATAATGCATCGCGGCTCACCAGCGCTCACCATCTTCGTCACGATTAGTCCGGGCTGAGCTCCAGAGTACGTGAAAGAATGCCCGTTCAGTACAGACCCGTCTTCTAAACCGCCAAGATGTATCTCTTCGTATGGTATGCCCATAATATCACCGAGAGCAGATGCGATTAAAGTTTTACCGACACCGGGCGGGCCGCACAAACCTATCGCCTTGCCGATAGAGTTCGGGTTTCTAGCCCATTTACCGACTAGATCTATGATCGCTGTTTTGAACTCATCTTGACCGTAGACTTTTGTTTTGAAGTCCTCTTTCATCTTGTCGATCGTGGTTTTTATTTTTGTATTATTACCGCTCATCCGAGTAAAAATGTCCGAGTAGTTCTCTGTGACCCACGGGTAGTTGATGAGCGTATTGACGTACGTGTAGTTCTTCTGATACTCTGAGCCGTTTGACTTCATCTCCTCTAGTCTGACTAGAGCCGATCTCTTGACCTGCTCCGTCATATTAGAATTCATCAGGCACTGCTGCTTGAGATCCATGTCGTCTGCCGTCAGCTTCTTGATCCGATCCATCTCCTGCTTGACGTAGTGTCCAGAGTTCCGTAGCCTAGACTGCTGAGAGTGGTTGAGGTTTCTAAACAGTATATCCGCGACACATGTACGGTTGTTCTTGGAATCCCGGTTCTGATCCTTCGTCATGCCGTACAGCATCGCACCGTGTTTGATAGAACTCTTGGGTCCGAGTAACAGGCATCTGAGCATGTTGTACTTTTTGCGCAAATTAGCTTTCAGAAACTCTTCGATTGTGGATTTGAACTTTATGTTGCACGATCGGGTGTAGATGTCGTAGTCCTCTAGCATCTTTGACATGAGATCTTTTTCCTTGAACGCCAGTATCTCACCGAGTGTCAGATTCGCTAGATACAGATCCCTGTAGTTGTTGTTGATCTTGATATTCTGTTCGATATACTCAACCAGCTTCCGCTTCTTGTGGTAGACGAAAGGATTACAGAGCTGAGATGTCGAAACAACGGCGTTCGTCGGATCGTAGTCGAAGTATCCGATCACAACGATGGATATGTTTAGCAGCTTCGTTTTGATCGTAATCTTGTAACAGTTGTCCAGCAAGATGTCGTACTTAAACTTCAACGATTCTTCGGATACGCCCCCCGTGTCTCCGGCACCTGTAGCGCCTCCAGCTCCTGCTCCTGCTCCTGCTCCTGTTCCTGTTCCTGTTTCTGTACCTGATCCGTATATGAATTTTTTGATCAGTATCGAGTTCCGATCGTACCCCTTGTCAAAATACACATCTGTAGGGTGGAACGTACTGTCCAACAGATCAAACATCCCCATGCCGTTATGCATCGCCTTCAGTAGAACCGCCATATCCGATGTGACTCTGCCTTTTTTGATGTCCGATTTTAGCTGCGAAATATCTTCGTCGATGCTCATAATAGAACGGTAGTCCGGCCCGATCAAAAGTAGCATGATGTCCGATATCTTAGATACGCCAACCTTTGACATCAGACCTTTTATCATGTTATCAACATCGTCGAAAAAAGACGATATGATACGCCGGTTGCTGTTTTTATGTAAGTAACCGCGAAAGTCTGTCCTGTTCGGTCCGTTCGGTCCGTTCGATGGGCTGCCTAGCCTAATAATGCCGTCCTGTTTCGTTTGGGGCTCTGACGAACTTACGATAGAATTTGAATCAGATGCCGAATCCGAGTTCGAAGATTCTAATGACGCCGAGACCGATATATTTTGTCCGTTATCGGCCGGTCTGAAAATCTCATTCGGTTTACGCAGCTGAGTATGTGCAGTACGATTATTATTTTTGTTACGCTTGTCATGCTTGTCATGCGTGTCATGCGTGTCATGCTTGTTACGCTTGTCATGCTTGTTACGCTTGTCATGCGTGTCATGTTTGTTACGCTTGTCATGTTTGTCGCGTCGTACCTCATTATAATAAAACACATCGTCGTAGCTCATCATCAGATCGAAGAACTCTTGATCTGTAGCCGGCGTCAGATTATGGAATATAGGGTCGATCGTCATGTTCAGCTTCTTGTACTTTTTTATGATGTCGTTGTACGTCGTATTCAATTTCAGAATACAGTTACTCAGCTCCCCAACAAACCGATTCCGTATGGTGTGGTGTATAATACTCTCTCTATTCAACTCATCGATGTGCTTCGAGAGCCTGATTAAAATTTCCGATCTAGTCTGATACCGCGTTTTGATAAAAGACCTGAACATCGTACACAATCGATCGTTCATTATACTCATCACGTAGAATATAAAAAAATTGTTTTTCGTGTGATGTTTTATTATTTTTCGATTGTTAAAACGTTAATCGTGATATAGTTTTCGCGGATTCCGATAGGCAAAACACGAAAACTGAAAAATACATCATCGTGATTTTTATGCTATACTATCGTTCCGCGTATTTCATTATATGTTGATATATTTTTGACAGATCCCGCTCACATATGGCGAATATATAGATGCGTTTCACATTATACCGCCTGAAGTATAGAGTTCCGGGCTTTTTCCGGAAAATACACGTTTTTAAGAGGATCCGCGATCGGAAAACCCAAAAAATCGCGTTTTTACAAAAATGGATCGCCGTCAAAACATATAGAAATTGATAAATCCCCGCATCGTCCTGCGTAAATTTTTCGCGTGTTTCAACTAGTGCGTTTTTTTCGGGGAAATTTAAAAAGTATAGTAAAATATATCCGATGCCTAAGGCTACAAAGAAAACCGCTGACAACCAGCAAACTCAGACTCAGGAAGCTCCTGCTCCAGCTCCTGCTACTGCTGCTCCGGCTACTACTGCCGCCCCAGCGAAAACCAAGGCCGTTAAGGCTAAGGCCGCTCCGGCTACCCCTGCTACCCCTGCTACCCCTGCTACCCCGGTTGTAGATGCTACACCTGCTGCCCCTGTCACAGCCGTCGCAGAACAAAAGGGTAAGGGCCGATCTACTAAGACCGCAAAGGTTACTAAGGCCACCACTCCTGTTGAGGCTGCTCCAGCTGCTGCCGCTCCGACCGAGGCCGCCCCGGCTAAGGCTAAGGCTGCCAAGTCTGCCAAGTCTACCAAGGCTACTAAGGTTGTTGAACCAGCTCAAGCTGCTCCAGCTCAAGCTGCTCCAGCTCAAGCTGCTCCGGCTCAAGCTGCTCCGGCCAAGGCTACTAAGGCTGTCAAGTCTACAAAGGCCAAGACCGCTGAGCCTACTAAGGCTGTCAAGTCTACGAAGGCTGTTAAGTCAACAAAGGCCAAGACCGCTACTCCTGCTGAGCCCGCGAAGGCTGTTAAGTCAACAAAGGCCGCTAAGTCTACTAAGGCTGTCAAGGCCGCTAAGTCTACTAAGGCTGTCAAGGCCGCTAAGTCTACTAAGGCTGTCAAGGCTGTCAAGGCTATTAAGGCCAAGCCGGTCAATGCCGATGGTGGGGCTGTTGTTGAAGCTAACGCTGATGCCAACGAAGACGACATGCACAACCGCTACTATAAGTTGATTACGTTCGACGGATCGCGTGTCGCGACTTCGAAGGGCCGTTATTCCGGAAACAAGCCGCGTCAGGCTGCGAGTAAGGCATGCACCAAGTTGTTCCGGGCGTACAGACAGCGCGGTGAGGCTTATCCTGAGCGTATCGTGTTTGGTATGCACGAATGCACTAGGGCTGCCAAGAAAAAGAAAAAGTTCTTCTACATCGGAACGAAAGAGGATCTAGTTAACCCCGAAGAGGTCCCGATCCATCAGAAGGATGAGAATGGTGTGTACAAGCTTGATAAGAACGGAAACAAGTGTCCTAAGCTTGACCCGAAGACCGGCCAGCCTCTTGTTATTCGGTACAAGACGAATTCAAACGTCAAGAAGCTGAACAACCCGGAACAGTACCCAGAGTACAACGCTCTGCGCGATTACGATGGGCATGATGAAGAGGAAACCGTAGCTGCTACTGCTACTGCCACCGCCCCTGCACCTGTTGTTGAGGCTCAGGCTGAACCCGTCAAGATTGTCAAGGCTGTCAAGGCTACTAAGTCTACTAAGGCCGTTCGCGCTGCTAAGGCTACTCCTGCTGAAGCCGCTCCAGCTCCAGTTGAAGCTGCATCGGCATCTACCGCTGCTCCGGTTGAGTCTGCCCCAGCTGCTCCTACTAAGGCCCGTAAGGCGGCTAAGCCTGCCGATGCGTCTAAGCCTGCCGATGCTTCTAATCTGACTGTTAAGAAGGCTAGCGCTTCGAAGGGTGTGAAGAAGGCCGATATTAAGAAGAACTGAATCGTCTAGTATGATGGGATGGGATGATATTTGATATTTTGATATTTTATGTCTGCACGTGCTGCATAAAATCGCGATATATATTTTTGGATAAGCATAATATAACGATGTTGAGCCGTAAGAGGTATACGGATACAGAGGTACCGCGCAAGACAGATCAGCCGTACCGTTTAGCGGGGCCCGATTCCAATATCGTGGATCAGGTGAATAAGATCGTAGACGCGAATACAAATACGAATACAAATACGAATATGAATATGAATACAAATACGAATGTCACTAATCCGAGTATGAATACAAATACAGCTAATGCCAATCCGAATGCGAATTACGTGATCAATATTAATTCACAGAACGATGGGATGATAATCGTCGAGACGGATCACAATGCAAAGCGGTTTGCATTTTACACGCCGCAGCAGAACTATTTGGGCGGGTTTACTGTTTTGCAATTTATAAAGTACATCACATCGAACGTGTCGGATAACTTTTTGCAGACGGTCGATTACTGCTCCGTGTCGTCGGTCATAGAGAAGTACATCGGGTCTGTCAAAAAGGTAGACGGCCCAACTGTCCGGTACGATATACGGATGTTGAACTACGTTGAATCGCCGTTCATGGGTAACGCCGATACTTTGCTAAAGTTTTACACGTTCATCAACGAGTTCGAAGTATCCAGGCTGCAAATCGAGCTGTCTAATGCTAAGATGGCGCCAGACGAAGCTATCCGCGTCAAAAATATATTCGATCAGATGGTGTACACTCTGCTGACACACATACTGAAGATCATAGCCGCTCTGACTAATAAGATCGTCGATAATAAAAATAACCCAGATCTAGTCGAAACAAAGAACAACCTGCTGCGGTACAGCGTGTCTATTATGTACAAGCTGTCTAAATTCATCAAGCACGAAGTCGATTCGAAGATACAAGAAATCGATCGGTTAGACACGGATCTTCTGCGCATCGAATCTATACGCTCTAATATGACAAGTCGGATGAATCGGATCGAACAGACTCTGAATACCCAGATGAATCGTAATACGCCTATTACAAGCGCTGCAAAAGATTCGGCAAAAGATTCGGGTTCTGCATCGGCATCGGGATCGGGATCAGAGTCTGATACGGGATCAGAATCTGCATCTGCATCGGGCTCAAACTCTGATACTTCATACACATCTTACACTACGTCTGTACTTACGCCGTCCAAGGATCAGCAAAACATCATAGACTTGAATCGGCCAAATACTCAAACGGAAAAGATTAATACAGACGTCTCACACATCCTGAAGAAATTAGACAATAGAAGCGATCGAAGCACCGGTACGTTCATAAAAGGCATACCAGGCATTCAGGTCGCAACACCCGCACCATCTGTGTCTACTACGTCCGCCGTACCAACTATGCTGCCGAAATATATGCAACAAATGCAAAATACAAATCAAACAAACCAGACAAACCAACCAATTTTGGCGAACCCTGTCGCACGTCCGGAATTCATACAGAGCATCGGGTCTAGTAGCATCGGGATGAATAGTTATAGTCAAAATAGTCAGAACAGTCAAAACAATCAGAACAATCAAAACAATCAAAACATGCAAATGCGGAATCCGAATAGTTTGGAAGACCTGCTGTTTTGATCATTATTATTTTATTAATCTAATATATCCAACAACCGGATGGATATATCTAAACTATCTGCGGATCTGCAAGAGATAAGAGCGGTATCCAATAATATAAACCATCTTGAGACGGTACTCATCGAAAAGAAGAGATTCCGTAAGACCGAACTAGACAGGCTGCGGAAAGAGTTCGATATGCTGATACAGACGTACGGTACAATTATCAAAGTACTTCTACAAGCGTAATCACAATCTAATTAATGAAATTATGAGGGTCGTGAGCACCTCGTACAGTTTGTTCAGTTTGTTCAGTTTGTTCAGTTTGTTCAGTCTGTTCAGTTTGTTCAGTCTGTTCAGTTTGTTCAGTCTGTTCAGTTTGTTCAGTTTGTTCAGCCTGACCGCCAATCCCCATATACTCCGCTATTTGATCTTCGATTATCTGATCGATCAGATCGTTTTGTTTCCGCCGTATGATGTCTATAATCCGTGTACCGTTTGAACTGTCGGCATTTGTATTAGACGATACGTCTAGATTGTTTTTCACAACGTCTGTCTTTTTGTACTCCGTATAGTCTGTATGTACGGTAGGTACAATAGACTTCTTCTGTAGATTGATACTGATAGCCGTGTTGTACACCGTATTACATGCTTCGTTGAATTCTTCTATCAGCTCGCGGCATTTTTCTTCGAACTTCTCATCGTCCAGAGACAAGTAATTTAGATCTACATCTACATCTACATCTACATCTACATCTACATCTGTATCCGTAGCTGTATCTGCATCATCCTTTTTGATTTCGTTTTTTATGGCATACTTCACCACCATTTCGATATATCTTTTAGCTTTGGAAGCCAGAAGATTGATCCTAGCCCGATCGCCGTGTATCTGTTCTTTTTGTATCATGGCCAAGACCGTTGAGCACAAGTTCTCTAACTTTTCAGGCGGTTTGCTTGCTTCATTGAACGCATCGCCTGTCTTGAATACTTCTGTCCCCTGCGCCTCGTACTCGCCAACCAGATCGTCACAGAGCTTATTAATTTCGTCTATTTTAGACACATAGTCCAACCTCGTCGGTTTAGAACACGCTGACCACCATATCAGAATGTCCGTGATTATATTTTCGATGCCGTTCTTGTTCTCTTTCGTGATCTGCATCCTGTCAGACATAATGATGCCCATCACAGACTCGCATAGATCGTACAACGAAGAACGTAGCTCTTTGAGTTCTGATACCTCTGTATCCGTCATACCGTCATCCGCCCCGGCCTCTTCATTCAAAACTTTTTCAAAAGCCTGCACCAGCTCCTCTTCCATGTCGTCTGTGTCTTTGCCGTACACCGTCGTCGCATTGAGCGTAGAGTCTGCGGCTTTGATCCGGTCTGTCTTGTCTATCTTGCCGTGTAGTATCAGTACTCCATACTTCTTTTTCATATTAGACAGAGCGTCCTCGTACTCTTCGATGGATCTCGCGTCGTACGGTTGAGCGCTCAACCACTCCTGTGTATTCGATATGTCTTCTGTTATGAGACTAATATCTCTCTCCGTCAGCTTGAACTCTTTGTTAGAAATGTTCAACATGACATTCGAACACAGATCGCACATCTCGTAGTAGCATCCCTTTTTGACTCGATGTAGCTCGTCCAGCATCTCCTGCTCTTTTGATTCTTCAACTAGGCGGGCAATCTGATCCGCAGACAGACCGTACTTATTAGAGTTTACGATTATCTCGTTCTGACTCTTTGTCTCGTCTTCGATCGCTGTGACCGTTACGATCCCATTTGAGTCTATTTTGAACGTGATTTCTATCTCCGGCACGCCTCTCGGGTACTTCGGTATATTACGAAGTTCGAACTCGCCGATCTGTGTATTCAGCTGCGTCAACGATCGTTCACCTTCGTATATCTTGATCAGCACAGAGTCTACGTCATCCGTATCTGTAGAGTATTTCTTCGATACTTCGCACGGTATGGTCGTATTACGCTCTACAACGATATCCATAATCCCGCCCATTACCTCTACACCCAGAGTCAGAGACGTGACGTCCATCAGCCTCAGATTCTTTTCAAATGCGTCGTTCTGTGTCGCGATCATGTAGCCCTGTATCGCCGCACCTACAGATATAGCTTCGTCGGGGTTGATAGAGCAGTTCACTCTAGTCGTATTGTCCTGATTACGGAATCTATTGTTCAACATGCTGCGGATATGAGGCACGCGCGTCATGCCACCAACCAGTATCACCTCGTCTATGTCTGTGTCTTTCATCCCGCAATCTTTGAGTATCTCGTCTATCGGATGCATGCTCAAAATGAACAGGTCTTTGCACAGATCCTCGAACTGCGATCGGCTGATCTTGACGAATAGATCTTTGTCGCCGTAAAAGTTTTGAACAGCGATCACGGCCGTCGTATTCGAACTGAGGATCTTTTTTGCCTGCTCGCACTGAGTCCGCAACTTTTGTAGGCCGACCCGCGGTACGGCGCTCGAATCGAATCCGCCGCTCCTGTAGAACTGCCTCGTAAATTTCGTTATGCAAAAAGTCATCAAACGGTTGTCGAAATCTAGACCGCCAAAATAAGATATGCCAGACGATCCTAGTACGTCGAAACAACCATCCACCACGTCCATTATCGAAACATCTAACGTACCACCGCCGAAATCGTACACCATAATAGTCAGACCTGTTTCCGAATCGGCTTTAGCTGCGTTATCTAATGATCGTTCCATCATACCGTACGCCAGAGCCGCCGCCGTCGGTTCGTGAAATATCCGCACACAGTTCAGTCCGGCTATCGTCGCTGCGTTCTTTGTCGCCTGCCTCTGCGTATCGTTGAACTGAGCCGGCACCGTTATCACAACATCTTCAACCGGATATCCTAAGTATATTTCGGCCATCTTTTTTAGTTTTGATAAGATGACAGAGCTGATCTCTTCCGGTGTGAAAACCCGATTGTCCATAATATTAGACTGCAAGCCGATAGAGCTATGCCCATCGTCGGTCGATACGTTAATAATCTTGTAGCTCAACATCTCCATAGCGTCCGCAACATCCTTGTCGTAGTAGTTTTTCCCGATCAGTCTCTTGACCTCGTAAAACACGTTCGATACGTTGATGTCTTTCTGCTTTTTCGCGTCGATACCTACGTAACGCCCTACATTCGTGTACGCAACACAGCTCGGTACCGTCTTATTCCCGTACTCGTCCGATATTATCGTACAGCCACCGTTCCGCCATACGCTGATACAGCTGTTCGTTGTACCTAAATCTATCCCTAATATCGTCGGCACTTTAATCGTACGGTCCGATTCGGCTTGCGTATTATGTGTTGAGCCTGTCAAATATTCCGAAATGTCCGGATCTGTTTCTGATGATTCAGCTGATTCGGTTGAATCTGTCGATTCTGTTGAATCTGCCGATTCTGTATCATGATCATTATGATCATTATGATCATTACGATCATTACGATCATCATAATTATCACGATCAGACCCCTCTATATCCCGTTCCATTAGTATATCAGTATATTAGTGAAACGTATTCAAATAAAATACAGCTGTACGCGCTATTTTTTCTTGTCCGGTAGCTTGATCCGCACGCGCGATGTGTTAGACGTATTAGACGTATTAGATCCGCTAGACGCATTTGATTTCAAACTATCCACAGACTTCGTATCATCGTTATTTTTATTCGGTATCTTTATAACAGCCCGCGGTCTAGCATTTGTACTTTTGTCTATAGAATTAGTTGTAGGCTTGTCCACACTCTTATCAACACTCTTATCAACACTCTTTTCACCACTCTTATCATCCGTCTTGTTCTTCGCCGGTATTACGATCCTAGCTTTGGGCCGATCGGTCTCCAACGCTAATACTTTGTCCGCCGATTTAGTAGACTTTGTTGATTTATTAGACTCGGCCGATTTGTCAGACTTCATAGACTTGGATGATTTATCAGACTTGTCAGACTTAGTCGATTTGGTCGATTTGTCAGACTTGTCAGACTTGTCAGACTTGTCAGACTTAGTTGATTTGGTCGATTTGGTTGATTTGTCAGACTTGGTCGATTTATCAGACTTCATAGACTTGGATGATTTATCAGACCTAGATGACTTGGCTGACTTATCGTCGTCCAGATCGTCGTCGTCCAATATTTTCAGCACATCTTCACCGTACTCTTCAATCAGCGCATCTATTTCAGCATCTAGTTTCTTCTGCTTCTGTTTTTCTTTCTTTTCACGATCTTTCTTTTCTTTTTCGCGGCGTTCGGCTTTTTTCTTTTTGGAAGAGTTGTCGTACAAGAATTCAGACTCGATCTGTTTGAGCTGATCGTCCGTAATATTTTCGTTTTCCGTAATCATCTCGATTATCTCATCGTACTGCTTGCTCTTTTTGTTGTACTTCTTTTGTTCTTTTTTGTAGTACTCCGTCAGATCTTTGTAGTCTTTCGGGTTGTACTTCATTCGGTACTTCAGCCGATTGACGTATTTGAATTTCCGCTTATGGTTTGTCTTTTCAGACGCTGAGAATATGACTTTCAGATCTTTGTCATGCCGCTCTATGATATCCAACAGCTGATAGTACTCGTCCATCAGACCAACAGCATCCATGTCTGTAACTTTATGAACTATCAGATCTTTCTGCTTTCTAAAGTCTCTCTTCCAATAGTCATCCTCCTTGATGATGTTCTTGTACGGAAGATTCGTACGGCCCTTCCACCAATTTTGCTCTAGAAACTCCTTGGTCTGCGTACTATCCAAATCGGAATAGAGCTTGTCAATCTCCCTCTTGTCGCTCTTCTCCACCTTGATCGGGCATATAACATACTCTAAGATCTGCTCTTTTGTCATATTTGTATCCGCGATGTTCCGTATCTTTTTACGGTTCTGCTCCTTCATCGCCATCATCTGACGGTGAAAATTCGGATCGTATATATTAGCGGAATACATCGGGTTGTTGTTCAACAGATTGTTGTTCATATAACTCACAGGCTGCTGACGATGCTGCTGATACATCGAATATAGCTTATTCTGATTGTTCTGATTCATGAGCCTAATCCCCGAACGTATAATAGTTTTACATACAAAAAATACAATGCGCCAAACACAAATATAATGGGGTTATATATAAGCTCAGACCGGCTAATATCATTACTGTACGGGCATGGGGAAGTACTCGATGAAAATAATACAGTTTATAGATGCCCAAAATACACCGAATATGCTTGATCGGGATATTATGAAAAGTTCATCACAAGCATCACAAGCATCACAAGCATCACAAGCATCACAAGCATCACAAGCATCACAAGCCTTGCAAAACATATACAACGCCATACGATCTGAAGATCCACATCAAACTAGTTCTGCGTTATCGGATTCGGGGAAATCTTACAACATCCCGATGATACATGATCGTACACAGCCCCCGCTACTGTATGTGTTTTATATGGCTCTGCACAACAAAGGCGTTCTGAGTAAATACTACCCGACTATTTCTCCGGATACAATGACGCTACAGAGCTTCGTCAAATGGTACGAATGGGCCGATGCTGATGCCGATCACGATAATTTTTACCGTAATATACATCGCGATATCGTACAGTATATCGATAACGATATACGACGCATATATGACGCACTATACAATGTAGAGGCCCCTAGAAGTGTTTTGCATTCCAACATATATCAAAATCGCTACATCAGTCTCGACGTACAAAGCAGCATAGAATCGTCCGATCTTCTGTACAAGCATATCGAAATGAGTCTAGACCGGCTCACAGTGTCTCTGCATCTTTTTATGAGAGCCGATAACTCTACCCCGATAGATCTGACGCTGATCGAACACATAATCAGAATTATGAACAGACTGAATAACGATGCATCAAATAAAACAGACAAGATAGACAAGACTATGCACCTCGACCTATCGATCGTACTGTCCAAACAGAAGAAGGTGTTTGATTTTTCAGCCGGAAGCGTATCGTGCATAAATTCATCTAACGTCAACTCTGGCTCGACGTATATCGGTAAATCTGTCACAATATGGCGGTTTGAAGAGGTGTATAAAGTTCTGATACACGAACTGGTACATTTTTTTGGCTTCGACTTCAATCAGCGAGACATAGAGTACGCCGATACGCTGAACAAGCTGAAGCATATTGTAAAAGTAGACGGTAAAGACTGCCCGAACGAAGCGTACACAGAGAGCATGGCGACTATTATCAACTCAATGCTGTACGTGTATTACAAATCAAACAAATCAAATAGCGATCAGCTGCCGATCGATCAGATTGTGGCGGCCCTACAGACTGAGATCAATTTCTTAATGTTCCAATTCGCCAAAATCGCTATAATCTGTAACGATAAAAGGGATACTAGCTTTGGTTCTGATGATTTGATCGGAAATGTTTTTGATGGAACGCCCATAAAACAAAGCACGTCCGTCAGGTCTTACTACATCTACAAGCTGTTTCTGCTGATGAATATGGATAATCTTCTTAGATTCATGGATGCCGGGCTCCATATTAATGATCGGATATCTGAGTATGCTAATCTTATACTCGAATCTTATGAAAAAGCAAAATCGAACAGCATGATGAAAAAACAAATCGCAAAATATATCGGCGTACTGCAAGACAAAAAAGAATCACATACGCGACAGACACAAATGATGCCATGGGTATACAGAACTAGTAGGATGACAGCGATCGAAATTAGCTGATTACACTACTGCATCTTCTTCTCCGTATTCGCCGTTATTATGCTTCAGCGCGTAGTATATATGCTTCTGGTACGTCAGTAGATTGAAGCCGCTGTGATCTGTAGCTGTTTTGGCTTTTTTCGCCGCATCTGGTAAATTAAAAACATCCATGATCTCTTTGTTTACTTTGAACATCCGGCCGTCTTTCTTGTCTATGAGATTCTTGGATCTCATGACTTCCCAAAATTTCACCACAATCTCGGGCGACGTTAGCTCCGTACCGTCATCGACTCCAAAAAATGCCGCCAACTTACCGCCGATCTGCTTCTTCTGTTTTATAAAACCGCCACCACCGCCGTTCCCGCCCTTTTTCTTTTTCCTAGACGCCTTCGATAGATCAGATTTGTGAGCCGTATTCATTTTACGCACAACTAATCGGCGCTCCCTCTCTAGCTTCATTATCTCAGCCTCGATCTCCACTAGCCTCTTGTACTGTGTATCGTATTTCGTTTCGACTATTTTTACAGCATCTGCATCTACTACTGCATCTACTTCTGCATCTCCTGTCTCCCCGGTCTGCGTGTTATTCGTACCATTCGTATCGTCAGACGTAGCGTCTTGCTCTACTTCTGGCTCTGGTTCCGGCTCTGGCTCTGGTTTAGCCTGTACCGGCATAGTCTTTGGCGGTCTGGTGCGCTTTACCTGTTTCGGCATATTCTGTTTATCTGTGTCTGTTGTTACGGCTTTAGTTGTTTTATCCGCATCGGGTATCTGCGACAGGTCTGTTATGACGCGCACTTGGAACGATTTGTCTTTCGATTTGGATCTAGAGCGCCTGGATCCTTTGGAACCCTTAGAGCCTCTGGATCCATCTTTCGATCCGTCTTTCGATCCGCCTTTAGCCCCGCCCCTCACACCTCGCGATCCGATTCTAGACATGTTTGACTCTTCGTCCTCATTTATCAAGCTGCCCGTAACCCTTCGAATGTTTTCAGCTGTCCCGGTTTTCGGCATTTAGATGTATATCTTATGTTTATGAACAGACTACGAAGCTTACGGTCTTTTTTTCAATTTTTTAAAAGAGCTGGGCATAAAACAAAATTATTTCTTGACAGCCTTGACGGCCTTGACAGCCTTGACAGCCTTGACGGCATTGACAGCCTTGACGGCATTGACAGCCTTGACGGCATTGACAGGCTTGACAGTTTTGTCTGTCTTGACAGAGTTGTCCGCCTTAATGACTTTAGACGTGCTGATCTTTTTCGGAATATCATCATCATCATCATTATCATCTACCACAACGGCTTCCACATCTGCATCGGCATTTTCGATCTCCCCAACTAGCTCAGCGATACGCCGATCAAGCGGGTTACGCCCCTTGGGTTTTGCCGGATTAATACCGCGCTGGGCTAGCTTGGCTTGCCTCTCCTTCTGCTTGGCCATCCGCTCTTCGTCTTTGATCTTTTTACGTTCAGCTGCTTCGGCCGCCGCCTTGCTCAGCGATACAAGCTTGTCGTCAGAGATCGTAATCGTTTCATCAGTTGTCTCGGATATGTTATGCTGGGTCTTTTGCGCGGCGTCCTGTTTTTTGTTCTCACCGTAGATGTCCTCTTCGATGGTGTCTTTGATGATGAACCGTACGATCTCAACAGTTTTAGTCTGGCCCATTCTGTATGCTCGTCCAACTGCTTGCCACTCCATGTTCCGGCGGTACTCGTAGTCTCCGGAAATCGGATCCAACAGGATGACTTTGGTCGCCTTCGTCAGATTCGTACCGGATGCGGCGGATTGAGAAGACAGCATGATGACCTGGGTGTTCATACTGTCGTCGCTGAAGTCGCGGATCGCCTTGTCTCGCGCCCACACACTGCCTTTACAAAATACGTTACGGATACCGTACTCAGACAGCACTTCACCTACCTTCGTGAGCAGAGAGTCCCACTGTGAGAAGATGATCACTTTATCTGTAATAGACTTCAGGTAGTAGATGAGGTTCGTGAGCTTCGTACCAACCTTATTGATCAGCTCTAGCTTGTTACGAAGCAGCTCCGAATTATTCGCATCGAACACCGGCTTCTCGAAAGAGATCAGCTGAACATCGCCGTCTGTCTTCAAACTGAGCTGCGTCATACAGGCCGGGCACTTGTTGATAGAGTTCACGGTATTCTTGATACACTCGTAACAGTACAGATGGCCGCACTTCGTCACACCAACGTCGTCGCCTGAGATCTCAGACAGGCATACCATACAACGGTCTCCCTCTTCATCAGAGTCTAGATCGGAATCCAAATCCAAGCTGGAATCTAGGTCGGAATCAAGATCTGAGTCTAGACTGGAATCTAGATCAGAATCTAAATCAGAATCTAGATCCGAATCGTTTGATTTAGCGTCTTTAGCATCACCACCCTTGACGTCCTTCTTATCCTGCTTCTTAGCCTTCTCATACTTTTTCTTTGACTTGTCGGTCGCCTTCTTGATTTTGCCAAGCATGTTGTTGAAGAACTTGTACGAGCTGAGCTTACCTTTGCAGATCTTATCAAGCTCATCGAATCTCTCTTTCTGCTGGTCCAAAGTCTCTTTGTACGCTTTGACAGTCGCAAGAGGGTTCCGCCGAACATCTTGGCCCACAACGTTCAGCGCGTCTTCTAGAGTATCATCGCTCAACGTAAAAGGGATACCATTATCATCGTCGGATGAATCATCATCGTCTTCTTCGTCCAAATTCATACCGTTCTCAGCTTCGAATTCAAATTTCGGCAGTACGATAGTAACGTTGTATCCTTCTTTGCGCAAGAACTTGCGGATCTGCTTCCATTTCGCGATGAGGATACGGCGTTCCGTCTTTTTGATAGACTTGTCCGCCTTGTTCGTAGCGTCCAAAGTCAACTCGTACTGATCGCGATAGTGTTTAACCATCGTCTGCTCTATGTCCTCTAACGTCTTACAGCTGCTCAGAATGCCTTTGATCTCTTCGGCGATCCTAGGATGGCAACAGATCTGACGGATGATGATAGAGTCTTTAGAGATATTCGGGTCCGTCTTGTACGCGTTGTACATCATGCGCTCTGTTTTGGTGAACCGTAACCATACGATCCTTTCAACAAGAGGGGGTAGCTTATTCTCATCCTCTGTCGATTTTTTCGTGTTACGCGTGAAGAAGTTATTCAGCATATGGTCGTGAACCTCTTTGATCTGCACGATCGAATCGCCCAAATCGTTCTTCTGGTCCGTCACAAAGTCTAGCATCTTGTTGAAGCACTTTGTACCCTTGTCGAACGGCGTGCCTGTCACACCCCACTTGTACGTAGAATTCAATAGCGGGATGATATTAGACACGGCTTCGTACTTCTTGACGGTGTACGGCTCGTGTATCTCATCGATGATGATCCGATGGAAGTCTATGCACGGGAACATAACATTCTTCTTGACTAGGAAACCGGCGTCCGCTACCAACTCCTTCCGGATATCAGCAAACATATTCGCAACGATCTGCTGAGACCACATGTCAGATTTGCTGTACGATTTGCTCTTCGTAATCTTCCGCTCAACGTAGATCCGCGTAAAGCACTCGTTCGAAACGAAGTTGTAAGACATGAAGATAAAGTCCGCGTTCAACACGTCCAAATACGTCAGCGCATCGTAGTGATTCTTCGTCAGTAGTTTTATGACTTTCAGATCCTTCTTAGTAATCATCTTCTTGATCTCACGCTCCCACTGAGGGGCTAGCTGGTTCGGCGATAAGACTAGGGTCGCCCTAGACTTGATACGCCGTTCGCCCGCCGAATCTGTGTAGACGTAACTAAACTTGTTAGCCGGCAAAGGATTCAGTAGGCTGACCGTCAGACTCTGGATCGTCTTACCCAATCCAACTTCGTCGATCAGAGCTCCACCCCTGAACAAGATGCTCGGCCTAGAATTCTGCATCACTAGCTTCTTGGAAATCGGGTCAAAGATGAGAGGTCCGATCTTGATCTCGTACTTGTAATTCGTACCGTAGTAGATTCGCGCCATCTCCTTTTCTCGTTTAACCATCCAATGGATCGCGCGCCTCTGATAGTCCTTGAGAGGCGTTGTTTCCGAAATGAAAGACGGATGCTGGATAATCGGGCCCATGATATCCTTGTTCGGCTCGATCACCTTCTTGACTACGTCATCTACTAGAGTCTGGGGGCTCGTACTGAACGTACTTGTCGAATTCCTGTAAGAGATATGGTATATGCACGTCTTTTTGATGAACTCCATGTTCGGCACAGTAGAATGCGCGATATAGTAGCTCTCGATCTTCGGGATGTCGAAAGACACAAGCGTCACAACACACTTCATGTTCGATTCGTTCAAATACTCGAACAGGTGTAGCGTTATAATGTTCTGCTCGTCGTGTGGATCTTCTAAAATGGCGTAGCTCGTATCCTTGTACAACTCACAGTGTCTGTAGTACGCTTGTCTTCCGCTCAAGTATGACGTACCGGGCTTCTCTAGCACAACTCTAAATAGAGTGTCAGGCGTAATGTCCTTCGTATTCGGGTTATGGTAGCTGTGTGTAACACACTGCATGTCGTAAATCAGATAGCACTCCGTCGGATCATCCTCTACGGGTCCGGTTACGGTAGTTACGGCAGTTACAGTAGTAATTTTGGCATCTGCTTTGGCATCTGCCATTCCAACTGCAACCGTCTCAACCTTTTCGAATTGTATCGTATTAGGCATGTCTGGGCTGGGCTGTTATTATTATATAAATCAAGGGTATAACGTCTTCTACGCGTAATATTATCAATTTTTCATGGGGAACACCTATTCAATTTTTCGGGATATCCCCCCGTCTATCGGGTTCCTAAATAATCAACAGCAACAGCTGACGGCGTCTATTAAGCTGATCGTACTGATCTATGATTCTAGCACAACTAACGCGGATAACTACTGCCCGCCGTACAGAAATAGATTCAGTACTCTAACGGCTATTCTAAAAAATAGAGGCTTTTTGGTTTTGACAATCAGGCGAAACATAGAGAGCTCGAAAATGTTACGGGATCCGTATAACGGGCTGCTACAGCTTATGGCGGAAGAGGTCCGCACAGTACAACAAGAGTTCTACGCTAAATCTATTACGCTCGAAATATCGGATACGATGATCATAGCGTACGGTTCGATGTCTAATGTACTGGTCAAGGCTTTCGATAGAACAGACTACGAAGGCAAGAACAAACAGCTGTATTCTAAGATGCGGATAGCCAAACGTAGATCTACTGCTATGTCCATTACGTCTATCACACCTATCACGTCTATCGTACTACTCAATCCGGCGCCTCTCGATGTACTGAATAAGGGCATTCGGATCGATGATCGAATATATGTGATGTGTAGCCGGGATTATGGTAATCATGGTAATCATGGTAATCATGGTAATCACAATGATCATAATGTACATACTGATGATCCATCTATAGCGTATTCAAAAATATGTCACGGTGGATTTCGGGCCGATCGTATAGAAAATGTAGACGATCAAAATATACAAGAAAGTAAGACAGGTACAGATAAGCTGGGAACACTAGTCGATCATCTGATAGACGTAGCGTATAACAAAGTATAACAGCGTACGATTCACTTTACTTGCTAGAGCGCGTTCAAAACACTTAAACGCACTTGTGGATGTTTTTTATAGATTGATGAGCGTCAGATACAGATCTAATATGAAAACGAAGACTAAAACTAGGGCGGTTTATAGTGATACGGGATCAGATTCCGATTCTGTGACCGATTTTAGTTTATCTAAGTCTAGTATAGGAGACCTGTCTATGTCTGATAAGTCTAATAAGTCTAATAAGTCTGAAAAGAATTCTGGATCCGGTTCGGAACTTATAGATATGGCGCCCATTAAAGTACCGTTGAGTCAAATCGGTCAGATAGATCGGCAAATCGATAAGAAACGCCGGAATCCAAATACAAATACTACAGACACGATTAGTATAATCGATAATAAAAGAGATAACAGGGCCAAGAAGCCGAACGTCGTATATTCTAATTCTAATCCGAATCCGAATACGATGATCGATGCTGGTCAGAGTCAGATACAGAGTCAGCTCGATGCACATGGCCCTAAATCCAAGACAGACAAGGCGAAGCATGATATTATTGAGGCCGATAAGTTTGATAAGTCTGATAAGTCTGATAAGGTCGATAGGTTAGACCGCCGCGATCAGAAATACGGTCGAAGCCGCCGGCCGAAAGACAAGACATCAAACCTCGATAACTCTATCGCGTCTTTTTTGAATTCGCCTATGACGTCTTATGTCAAGAATATTAAGACAGACAAGGTGTCTAATGTAGATCCCAAAGGTAGCCAAAGTCAAGGCCAAACACAAAGCCGGGTCGATAAGACGGGCGATGATGTTAAGGATGCAAAGGATGCTAATGATCCTAAGGATGTTAGCGATGTAAAAATCGTCAAATACACTCGGCACCGGCGGTCTGACAATAATAAGACTGGAAATAAAACGGCGACCAAGACTGGTTCAGATGGATTAGATGGATTAGATGGATCGAATGGTTCAGACGGATCAGATGGTTCTGTATCGAACGGATCTTACGATTCTAAGGATTCGAATAATTCGCATAATTCGCGCGATTCAAACGATTCAAACGATTCAGATGATTCAAACAATTCTGATGAATCGAATAACACGGATTCGGAGACAGACAGTTCGGATAAGAAGAAAAAAGACAAGACGACCGTACCGATAAAGGATGCCATACAGTCTGCGATGGATAGGGCCCGATATGCGAAGGTTCGGCGTTTCTTCAGAGATCCGACACGATGTTCGAAGGCTAATGTACAGATGATGGTGGATATTATTAATAAGAACTATGAGATATCGCTACGAACGATAAACTGGTTCTGCACGAAACATCTGGATATTATGGATAGCCGGTACAGGGCGAATGAAAACGGTGAAAGAGAGCTGTTCGATCCGAAGATCACGTACGGCAAGAGGCTGAACAACTACGGCAAAAAGGGGTTCGATCCTTTTAGGAGAGGGCTGGCGTTCGACTGGAACTACGATCCGTCCGACAAGACCAAAACCGTTACGACGACCCTGTGTCAGCTTCAGTTCTTTCAATGGCTGTTCGAATACGATCTGATGGATTATATCATATCTCACCTTCCGAAACTCAAAGACACGATGCGGAAGTCTGAAAAGAAAAAGAAAGAGATCAAGAAGATCAAGAAAGATAAAAAGGAAAAAGAAATACAGGCCAAAATCGAAGAGGTCAAGGATCAAAAAAATATCAAACTCAAAACCAAAAAACCGGATACTATCGCAAGCCCGAAGCTCGTTATTAAAATCGGATGAGTTTAATCTAAGTCTAATCCGTCAGAACGTACTCTGCGTCCGATTCTATATTTGTGTCTGACTCGTCTACTATATCGGATTCTTGTGAATCCTGTTCCGATCGCGATTCGGATGATTTTTTTTCAGCGTCTAGATCTTCTGCATCTAGATCTTCTGCATCTAGATCCTCAATCATCGATCCGTCTAACTCGTCTGATACGGCATACGACGGGTTGTCTGTATTATTTGAATTATTTGAATAGGCTGAATCAGTTGAATCATCTGAATCATCTGACGACGTACTGAATTCAACACCGTTGTTTAATATAGACTCTATGATGTAAGACGCATCATACTCGACATCGGAAGACGTAGATTGATCTACATCTAGATCTTCTGGCTTATAATTCAAATTCGGCGTATCGTTTTGCACGATTTGTATGATCGGTCTGTTATCTAGATCCTCTACTGGTTCCGGTTCTAGCAGATCTTGGGCATGTTTAGCTTGCTTAGCTTCGTTCACTAGGGCCGATAGCTTGGCCGATACGTCTGTATGTTTGATCGTATCCATATTCATCTTAATAATCCGCAGCCTCAGATCTAGACAGATGTTAGACTTTTCTGTATCTAGTATTACACCAAACAGCTCTAATATGATCGAACACGTACTACCGGGCCGTAGATCGGCTAGACTAATACGTGTCTTGTTAGATTTGTCAGATTTGTCAGATTTGTTAGTATGGCATCCCAAAAACACGGTAGATCTGTCTTCGTACACCGTATCCGCTGTGATAGAGTGGTACGTACCGCCCGTATTCTCATCCGTTGTTTCATCAACAATAGGCCCGAACGTAAAATCACCCCGGATCCCGCATCCTATCATATGGGATTCAAAGATAGACAATACAACATCCTCTAGAACTCGTATGTTTTGAGTTATATGCGGGCCTATTTCGAACCGGATATACTGATCCGTTATGCCTACGATCTTTATATCCGTGATCTGGATGAGAATCTGTTCTTTGGTCTGTACTTCAGTCTGTACTTCAGTCTGACCTTCGGTTTGATTTTCGGCCCGCCATACATTTATCTTGATACGCGTACCATCATAAGACGGCTCGGGATCCGATACGATCTGTATCCGATGATTAATATTTTCGGCCTTTATAACTTTCATCGTTACGGTTATATTCTAGGCGCCTAAGAGATTTATACAAAACGAAACGTAATAGCGATACGATTGAACTCGATGTCAATCACGGATAAAAAACTAAATCATCATCTGAATATTTCACTTCTTCTTAGAAGGCGCGGTAGACTTGCCTTTCGATGAAGTTGGCTTGGCCTTGACACTCGATCCGGCCTTCTTGCTCTTAGCTGGTTCTGGTTCTGGTTCGGGCTCAGGTTCCGGTTCCGGATCAGACTCCTCGGCCTCAACCTCATCATCAGATTCTTCTGCTTCTGCTTCCGCTTCTACCTCAGCCTCTTCTTCTTCAGCATCTTCTTCTTCAGCATCTTCTTCTTCCTCTTCTTCAGCCTCCTCCTCGGATTCAGCTTTGGTTTCCTTGACCTCCTTGACCTCCTTCTTGTTCTTGGTGTCCTTTGTGGTCTTGGTATCCTTGGTAGAGGTAGTGGCAGTCTTGGAATCTTTCTTAGTATCGGTCTTGGTATCGGTCTTGGTATCAGTCTTAGAGATCGATCGTCCGGTGAAGAGATTCTTTGAGAGTTGAGAGACGGCGTTCTTCTTAGGCATGTCCGGCCTCTCCTGTGTCACAGCTAGCTGCACGCATTTGATGCCGAAGCTGCATTCACGGCCCTCATCCTTTTTGATCCAAAACTTGTTGATCATTAGAGCGAACTTGCAAGTTGATTTCCAAGTGAAGTACTTGTCGAAGTCTGAGATCTTTGTTGCTTCAAGCGGCTCGTCGTTGCCCGGGATGAAGAGAGTCGTATCGATCTCCTTAGGGTCGTTTGGCCCAAGATTCTCGTCCCATTTGGTTGAGAACTTGACTTTCACCCTCTCGTAAGGAATGAACTCCTTCTTGGTCTCATCTTCATCATCATCGTCAAGCATGCTCTGAGGCTTCTTGGTCATCGTGATCATACGCTTGTAGGTGATACCCTTGAAAGGGCGAACCTCCTCTTTGTTCGTCTTCTTGTTCTTGACGATGAAAGAAGCTGCACCGGATTTGTTTCCCTCTTTGTTGATCTTCTCATCGTAGATGTCATCGATCTTCTGAATCATATCGAAGAGTTGAACAGATCCGGGGCATGTAGCGTCCTTCGCGATGTAGAAGTATGCTCGTGTTGGGGCGTCTGGATTAGCGTGGTACTTTTGGTTGAACTTTGGGATACCGCCTCTGTTGATCTCAATGTTTTCCGTCACAACGATCGGTGAATCTGAGTTCTTCAGAATCTCCTCATAGTCGTCCTTAGGGTCACCCTTGTACTGGTACTTCGGATAACACAACAGCTGCGTGTCGTCCGGCCTGAACGGCTTCGGCTTCAAGTAAAGACGTTTGATGTTAAACGTATTGAAATTGATCATGTTCACTTCATCCTCTCCTTGAGGAGCTACGTCGGTCGCGGTTGCAGTCGTATTTGAAGCATTGACAGCATTCTCTTCAGTCTTAGAAGTAGACTTGACAGGCTTTGGCATAAGATCGGGGTAGATGTATAACTGAAGGGTGTTATGGCTCTGTTTTTAAACTGTTTTAATTTCAATTTTTCCCTATCAACTTTTTTGGGGTGGATAGAGCAGGGCGGGCTATGGGGGTAGTGGGATGGTGGGATATGGGTGTATGATTTCATGAGGATTGATGATATAACCGGTTGAGCATGATCTACAGAAATCATGAGGGTTACAACTGAAACTGGTTGAACAGAAATTATGAGGGTTACAGCTGAAACTGGTCGAGCATGATTATACAGAAATCAGGAGGGTTCCAGCT